>Ga0255338_1003338_pt1 | contig 19568 bp, 18 predicted proteins | sample MeOH1_35cm_T4_19_FD_203715 | JGI IMG/M metagenome (GOLD analysis project Ga0255338, IMG submission 203715) | Sandy soil microbial communities from University of British Columbia, Vancouver, Canada - MeOH1_35cm_T4_195 | ecosystem: Engineered > Artificial ecosystem > Sand microcosm > Unclassified ...
GCTTGCGGCGGCGATGACCGAGACTCAGGGCGAGGCGTGAGCCGGCTGTCCGAACGATGACGCCGCGTCTCTGGTTGATCGGCTGCGGGAACATGGGCGGGGCGATGCTGCGCCGCTGGATCGCCGCCGGCGCGGTTGCTCCCGAAAATGTCGATGTCGTCAATCGCGGTGACCGGGCGCTTCCCGCGGGGGTGCGCCAGGCGCGCGGCCTGCCTGAAGGGCCGCTCCCCGACATGGCGATGCTGGCGATGAAGCCGCAGCAGATCGACGAGATCGCCGAGCGGTTCGGCGAGCGGCTGGCCGGCGTGCCGGTGCTCGTTTCGATCCTTGCGGGCGTGGAGCAGACCGGCCTTGCGCGGCGTTTCGCAGCCGGCACGATCGTGCGCGCCATGCCCAATTTGCCGGTTGCGATCGGCAAAGGTGTGGTCGGCCTGCATAGCGAAAGCGCTGATGGGGCGACGCGGGATGCGGTCACTGCCCTGATGGCGCCGCTGGGTCTCGTCGAATGGATCGCGGACGAGGCACTCTTTGACGTCGTGACGGCGCTCGCCGGCAGTGGCCCCGGCTTTCTCTATCGGTTCGTCGATGCGCTCGCGGCAGGTGGTGCGGCGCTCGGGCTGCCTGCGGATCAGGCGCAACGACTGGCAATCGCGACGGTCGAAGGTTCAGCGATGCTGGCCGCCGCGGCCGAAGTCTCCCCGGCCACGCTGGCCGACCGGGTTGCCAGCCCGGGCGGATCGACCCGGGAGGGACTCAATGTGCTCGATCACGACGAGGCCCTGAAGACGTTGCTGCGCGAGACGCTCGCTGCCGCGACGCGTCGCAACGCCGAAATGGCCGCCGCCGCCCGCTGATCGGGCTATCCTCGCGGAAATGGTTCCAACTCCGATTGCCCGGCGCCGTCGGACATGATGCTGTCCGTTCGGGTCGGTCGAGTGCGGGCCTGGGTACTGCGTGCATTTTTGCCCCGGGGGGAAATGGCGATGCGCAAGACCTTGCAGAAGAGACTCGTGACCGGTGCCGCGATCATGGCCTGTCTCGGCGTGCCCGTCGGCGTGCTGGCCACCGGGGCCGGGCAGAGCGATGCCGCGGATGGCGGCGTTACCTATGTCGATCAGGGGGCGGCCTGGACGGCGGCAAGCCGAAGCGCCTTCTATGTCGGCGATCAGGGCTCGCAAATGATCCCGCTGGCCTGGCTTCAGGCGCTCAAGACAGCCGATGGCAAGCCCTTCCTTTTCGACAAACTCGCCCGCTATGGCTATCTGCCGAACCCGGACAGCGATCTGCCGATCGGTTTCACCAAGGCCGGTCCGGCCAGCCAGGAAATGGCCGGCATGACGTGTGCGGCCTGTCACACGCGGCAGCTCGTTGTCGGTACCCAGCAATATCGCGTGGACGGCGGCCCGGCGATCGTCGATTTCTACGGCCTGCTGACGGATCTGGTGGCGGCCGTGGAGCGCGTGCGCGCCAATCCGATAGCCTTCACCAGGTTCGCCGGCGACGTGCTCGGGCCGAAGCCATCGCTCAAGCAGATCGCGGCGTTGCGGGCCGCGATCGCCACCTGGTGCGCCCGCGAGGGCGCGCTGAAGGCGGGGGCCTATCCTGTCGACTATTGGGGTATTGGCCGGCTCGACGCGGTCAGCATGATCTTCGACCGGCTGACCGGGCTCGATCTCGGCAAGCCGCCAAGCTATGTGATCAAGGCCAATATCCAGCCGGCCGATGCGCCGGTGCGCTATCCGTTCCTCTGGGACGCGCCGAAGCAGAGCAAGACCCAGTGGCCCGGCTTTGCGCCGAATGGCAGCAATATCTTCGGCCTGACGCGCAATACCGGCGAGGTGATCGGCGTCTTCGGCAGCTTCCACCCGACAAAATCGCTCACGCATCTCTTCTTCCGCGATTTCCTCCATGACAGCTCGATCAATTTCGACGGGCTGCTGAAGCTGGAAGACCTGGTGAAGCAGATGGGCCCGCCGAAATGGCCGGACGCCTGGGGCTATGACCCGAACCTGGCCGCGCAGGGCAAGCTCGTCTATGAAATGCACACCACGCCCGAGCACAGCACGGACGGTGGCTGTATCGACTGCCATAGCGAGAAGCCCGGCCCCAAGGCGTTTCCGGGTCAGCCGACCTGGGATACCCCAGTCCAGGACGTCGGCTCCGATTCGCGCGAACACGACATCCTGAACCGCACCTCGGAGACCGGGGTGCTGGAGGGCGCGTGGATTCCCTTCCTGACCAAGCCGCTGAAGGCCCGGGAGCGCTCGTTCAGCCTGCTGAGCCTGTCGGTGGGCGGCGCGATTCTCCAGAGCGGCGCATGGGTTCCGGCGGTTTTCGGCGGCCCGCAGGCGATGGCGGCCGGCAGCCGCCGGGTTCCGTCCGACGGCGTGAAGCAGGCGCTGGACGACGCGTTTCCCGATCGGCCGGAGGAAAAGGCGAAGACCGACGCGCCCGCCTATGAATCGCGGATGATCCACGGCATCTGGGCCGCGGCACCCTATCTCCATAATGGATCGGTCGCGAGCCTCGCACAGTTGCTGACGCCGGACGGCGAACGGCTGGATTCCTTCCAGGTCGGGCCAGCCTATGACGTGGCCAATCTCGGCCTCGCCACCATCCAGCCCGGATGGCACGGGACGCGAACCACGACCAAATGCGACGATCGGAATTCAGGCAACAGCCATTGCGGCCACAATTACGGGACGACGCTCAGCCCGCAGCAGAAGGTGGCTTTGCTGGAATATCTGAAGCGGCTTTGAGATCCGTGAGATCGTGGCCGGCGGAGGCCTAGTCCCGCAAGCCCTCGATCCGGCGGCGCTCGTCGGCCGGGATGAGGCCTTCGAGCACGGCCCAGAAGCCGCTGACCGCAGCCTGGCCGGCGCTGGCATAGGCAGCCGACAGCCGCTCGCGCAGCGCCTCGAACAGTTCGTTCTCGAAAGCCTTGCCCGCCTCCGTCAGGCGCAGCAGCCGCTGCCGCCGATCGCGTTCGCCGGGCCGCGTTTCGACCAGGCCGCGCTCGCTTAACTCGGTCAGCACGCGGCCGAGCGACTGTTTGGTGATCGCAAGAAGGGCAAGCAGATCGCTCACGGTCATGTCGGGCGACCGGGCGATGAAATAGAGCGCACGGTGGTGCGCCCGGCCCAGCCCACGCGATGCGAGACCGCGATCGATCGCGCGCGTGAAATGGCTGTTGCCAAAATACAAGAGTTCCATACCGCGGCGAAGCTCGGGCTCCCGCAGGAACAGCGGTGAAGCGGACGTTGACGGGGCTGCCATGTTGACCCGATTTGGCGGCTTCCGTACTAGGCCGCAAGCCCCCAATTGTATCAAAATGTAAGAATGGATCGATGCTCGACAAAACCAGCGACGGGAGCAAGGGCCACGGCCTGACCTTCACCCGGCATTCGCACCCAGCGCCGGTTGACGTGAACGAGCGCGTGCGCCTGCTCGAGAACCCGGGATTCGGGCGAGTCTTCACCGACCACATGGTGACCATTCGCTACAGTGATAGCGAAGGGTGGCATGACGCGCGGATCGAGCCGCGCGCGCCTTTCCAGATGGATGCCTCCTCCGCGGTGCTGCATTATGCGCAGGAAATCTTCGAGGGGATGAAGGCGTATCGCCTCGCTGATGGTGGCACGGCGCTGTTCCGCCCCGAGGCTAATGCGCGGCGCTTCCGCAGCTCGGCGGAGCGGATGGCGATGGCGCAGCTGCCCGAGGAACTCTTCCTCGAATCGATTCGCCTGCTGGTCCGCACCGACAGCGACTGGATTCCCTCGGCGGAGGGCGGCTCGCTGTATCTTCGCCCGTTCATGATCGCGAGCGAGGTGTTCCTGGGGGTGAAGCCCTCGGCCGAATATATCTATGCGGTGATCGCCTCCTCGGTCGGTGCCTATTTCAAGGGTGGTGCGCCTGCGGTCTCGCTGTGGGTATCGCAGGATTACACCCGGGCGGCGCCGGGCGGCACGGGTGCCGCCAAGTGCGGCGGCAATTATGCGTCCAGCCTGGTCGCCCAGGCCGAGGCGATTCGCCAGGGCTGCGACCAGGTGCTGTTCCTCGACGCTGCCGAACGTCGCTGGATCGAGGAACTGGGCGGCATGAACATCTTCTTCGTGTTCGACGACGGCACGCTCGCCACGCCGCCGCTGACCGGAACGATCCTGCCGGGGATTACGCGCGATTCGATCCTGACGCTGGCGAAGGACATGGGGCTGACCGTGCGCGAAGAGCCCTATGCGATCGATCAGTGCCGCGCCGATGCTGAAAGCGGCCGCCTGCGCGAAGCGTTCGCCTGCGGCACGGCGGCGGTGGTTGCGCCGATCGGCGAGATGAAGATGCGCAGCGGCAATTTCACGATCGGCGGCGGTGGTCCCGGCCAGACGACGCTTCGGATGCTGGGCGCTCTCACCGATATCCAGCGCGGCAAGGCGCCGGATTCGCATGGCTGGCTGGATCGGCTCGACTAAGCCGATCACGGCCGTTGCGGGAATCGAGCGCGGTCCCTAAAGGGCTGCGCTCCGGGGTGCTGGTCGAGGCATTGTCTCGATCGATCTCCTGCTGGGGCGTCGCCAAGTGGTAAGGCAGCGGCTTTTGATGCCGCCATTCGCAGGTTCGAACCCTGCCGCCCCAGCCAGAGTTTCAACCGTGAGCTGCGTTGCCCGCGTCGGACGCGGCGGCATCGCGGGGCTGCCACCGCAGCAACGGGTCGAGGGCTCCCAGGCAGCTTTCCCAATGGTAGCGCCAGGTCACTCTCTTTCTGGCAGCCTCTCCGAGCTCGGCAGCTTCGGCGGGATGCGCAAGGGCCCATAGCACCTCGTCCGCAAACTCGCCGACGCTGTCGGCGGTACGAATCGTGCCGGCATGGTCGATCTGGTCCGATGTCGCCCTCGAGGCGACGACGGGCCGGCCCATCGCCATCGCTTCGAGCAGGCCATTGCGCAGGCTGCCCGCCACGATTTCGGGCCCGACCACGACCGAGGCCGCCGCGAGCCATGGCCGCCGGTCCACGACCTCGCCGACGGCCATGACCCCGTCGTGGCGACGGGCGAGCGCGGTCGCCGCCTTGCTGAGCGTGCGGCCGAGTATCGCAAGGCGCGCATCCGGATAGCGCGCGCGGATATGGGGAAGAACGGTATCGGCAAAGCGGGATGCCGCCGCAATGTCGCGCTCCCCCCCGGCCTGGCCGGCGAAGACGATCAGCATCCCGGTGGGTTCGAGCTGCCGGTAAGCGGCTTTCGGGTCGTAATGGTCGGTATCGATCCCATTCTCGAGCACGCGGACCCGGCCATCCGCGTCGTCGCGGAGCGACAGGGCATCGCCATCGCTGGCAACCAGGCTGGCGTCCGCGCGCCGGATGACCATGCGCTCATGCCGCCGGAGGAGGCGAGCCTCGCGTGCTGCCCAGAGGCGCGCCGGCCCGGCGCCCGTTCGCGCAACCGCCTGAGAGCGGGTCGAGGCAGGCTCGATCAGGTCGATCATCACGCGGTGCTGGGCGCGCTGGGGGAGATATTGAGCCATCCCGCTCGAAAGGAGATAGACGGTGTCGATGGCGCGCTGGCCGAGCGCCTGCTTCACCGTCTGACGCATCAGGGCATCGTCGAGCGCCGCAAGATGGGCCGGCCGCCCGGTGACAAAGGCGCGCAACAGGGTGCCGAGGCCCGGCTTGGGTCGCCAGATGATCGATCGGCTCGCGGTCAGGCTCGTCAGCGCCTGTTTGCGCTTCAGGTCGCCCGGATCGTCCGCAAAGGCGATCAGATGGATCCTCTTTCGGGCGGCGAGATGTTTCAAGACGTGGAAGCCGCGGCTCTCGTCGCCATTACCGGTCGCGAACGGCACGCAATGCGCGAGAAAAAGCATGTCACCCATCGGCAGCTCCGGAGCCCTGCGTGATCGTGTTGACAAGGCCGCGGCGGCCGACCCGGCGATCATGTCGCCAGGCATCGGGGCCGACGATCCAGCTGCGGTCCCGGTCGCCTGATACGCTGTGAAAAGGGTCTGCAACAACGCAAGAAGCCGCTGTGTTACAACAGTTTACATCCGCTTTGATTGTTGCTCGCGGCAGGGGCTGGTAGCTGTCGGCGCATGGAAACGCGCCCTGAACAGCCGGCTGACATCGCTTCACGGCCGACGGCCATGCGGGCTGGTCGCACGTCCTGGATCCGGCACATTATACCTTGGAGAGCGACAGCCGACATGACGGGCCCGGACGAAGACGATCACGGCAAGCCGAAGGGCGATGCGGTCGAGCATTTTGTCGTGCTGGAGGGTAAGCCGCTCGTCTTTCCCTTGCGGACCGCGGATCGCCGCGAGTGGCAGGTCGAGGTGGACTGGGAGACGCTGGAGGCGCTTGCCGGTCGGCCCGGCGCTACGCGTGCCGATGTCGAACGGGCGCTGGTGCGTCATGCGCATCACCTCGAATTCGCCGCGCTGCGGCTGATTGCCAGGCGTGCGTTCTCCGGTGATCGCGTGCTCCTGACCGTCTCGAGCCTGGGCGTCTGAAGCCTGGACGGCTTGCCGGGGTTGAAGACGGCTGCGTTACGAGTTTCACGTGCGACGCTTTGATTGTAGGGTTGGTCGATGCGGATCGCGGTCGTGGACGATGACGATGAGGTGATCGACTTCGCCTGCGCGGCGCTGACGCGGGCCGGACATGGCTGCGCCGGTTTCCGGGATGGGGCAAGTGCGCTGGCGGCCCTGCGGCGGGAAACCTTCGATCTGGTGCTACTCGATTGGAATTTACCGGACAGTGCCGGAATCGACCTGCTCCGATCGATCCGGACGATCGCCGCGAGCGCGATCGGCATCATCATGATCACCAGCCGGTCGGACAAGGATGATATCGCCGCTGCGTTGCATGCGGGCGCTGACGACTATGTGATCAAACCTGAAAGCGCACAGGTGATCGTGGCGCGGGTCGAAGCGGTGCTGCGGCGGGCCGTGCCACAGGCGCTGCAGGACGCGACGGTGCGGTTCGGCAGCTACACATTCGACCGTCGGACCGAACGGGCCTGGATCGGCGACGAGGAGGTTGCGCTGAGCGCCAAGGACTTCCGGCTCGCGCTGACCTTTTTCGAGAACCTGCATCGCGCAATGTCGCGCGGCTATCTGCTCGAAACCGTCTGGCACAGCGTCGCCGACCTCCCGACCCGGACGCTCGATGTTCATGTCTCGCGTATTCGCGCCAAATTGCGGCTGACGCCGGACAATGGCTTCCGGATCGTGTCAATTTCCGGATATGGCTATCGGATGGAACGCTTCGGTGAGGGGGCCGGCGGATGATCCTCGCGATGGCAATGCAGGCAGCGACGGCAGTGCCGCCGCGGCCGAGACCGCGACCGGCGCCGGCGGAGGAGACGATTTCCTATGTCGTCAAGCCGCGCGACACGCTCGATCGCCTCAGCCGCAGCTTCCTCGTGCCCGCCCAGACGTGGAAGAAGCTGTTGCCGCTGGCGCGAATTCGCGATCCGCATCGGCTGCCGATCGGGCGAACCCTCGTCATCCCGCGAAGCTGGCTCCGTTTCACAGTCGAACCGGCGCAGCTGGCCAGCTATCGTGGCACGATCATGGTCGCGATCGACGGCCGCGCCGTTCCGCCGACGATCGGCGGCACGATTGGCGAGGGCGCGCAGATTTCGACTGCGGCGAACAGCTTCGTGACGCTGATCCTCGCCGACCGGTCGAAGCTGGTGATTCCCTCGCAGAGCAAGGTGACGGTACGACAGCTTCGCCGCATCCTGTTGACGGGCACGATGGAATATCGTGTCGATGTCGAGGCGGGACGGGTCGAAACCAAGGTGACGCCGCTTCCGAGCCCGCAGGATCGCTACCGTATCGGCACCCCGATCAGCCTGACCGCGGTGCGCGGCACCGAATTCCGTGTCGGCTATGACACGGGTCCCAGGCTGGCAGCTGCCGAGGTGCTTAGCGGCACCGTTGCGGTGTCGCGGCCCGACGGCGCAGCAATGCAGCTTGTCGATCATGCCTATGGTGCGACGACCGATGCCGGCGGCGTAACGACGCTTGCGGCATTGCTGCCCGCGCCGGATCTGCTTGACCCGGGCAAGTTGCAGACAGCGGATTCCGTCGAGTTCCACGTGACCCCGATCGAAGGCGCGGCGCGCTACCGCGTCGTTCTCGCGAGCGACGCGGGCTTTGTCGAGAACCTGGCGGAACAGATCGCCGACGGCCGCGATTTCGCGCTGACCGATGTGCCAAATGGCAACCTCTTCATCCGCGTCTCCGCGATCGGCGGCAACGGACTGGAGGGCCTTGCCCAGGCTTTCAGCTTCACCCGGCGGCTCGCGTCGATCCACGCCGAGGCTAAGCAGGAGGCCGACGGCTTCCGCTTCCGCTGGTTCGGCGCGGGCGGCGGCAAGCGCCGCTATCGATTCCAGCTCATGAACGGATCGTTGGACAGCCGGGCAATCGTCGACGAGGTTGGGCTCACCCGCGACGAGGTAATGCTGCGAAACTTGCCGCCGGGCACCTATTACTGGCGCGTCGGGCTGTCGCAGACCGACGAGAGCGGCGAAGCCGAATCCTGGACTGATCCCGAAAAGCTGACGATCACCGCACCGGGCAAGCGCGGCCGGAGCAAGTAGCGCGTTGCTCCGCCGGCGGCTTCTGATCGAATGGTGGGCCATCGCCGTGCTCACCGCGGTCCTGACCGGTGCGCTGGTGCTGACAAGCGCGACATCGCGGCTCGACAATGCCGCTTATGATCTCCTTCAGGGCTGGCGAGCAGCACCGCCGTCGGATCGGATCATCATCGTCGCGATCGACGATGCGAGCATCGCCGCGATCGGCCCCTGGCCATGGCCGCGCGCTATCCACGCCCGGGCGATCGACCGGATCGCGGCCGCGAAGCCAGCAGTCGTCGCGTATGACGTCCTGTTCACCGAACCGACCACAGCGGACGCGACGCTCGCGACAGCGTTGCGGCAGGTGCCGAGCGTGCTGCCGCTTCTGGCCGAGACGCCTGGGCTGGACGGGCGCGCGCTCGACCTGACGCCGCCGGTCGAGCCAGTCCGATCGGCGGCGACGGCAATCGGTCATGTCGTCCTTCCGCATGACGAAGACGGTACCGCCCGTGACGCGCTGCTGGCGATAGACGATGGAAGGCGAGTCTGGCCGCATGTGATGGAAGAGGCGTATCGGCTTGCCTTTCATCGATCCTCCGCCGCCTTTGTCCGTGCTGAGCAGAAGCAGGCATTCTCGATCGCCATCCCCTATCAAGCCTTTGCCGGAGGCTTTCGCACTGTGCCGTTCGAGAGCGTGCTTTCCGGAGATGTGCCGCCCGCCTTCTTTCGCGATCACATCGTACTGGTGGGGGCAACGGCCGCGGGGCTCGGCGATCGACACAGCGTGCCCACGCGTGGCGGGGCGGGGATCGCCGGGATCGAAGTCCAGGCGAACCTTTTGAATGCGTTGATCGCCGATCGAACGATCCGCGAGGTGCCGATGGTGGTGCGGCTCTTCGCGTCGATCATGCCGAGCCTCTTGTTGCTGATCGGCTTCTGGCGATTGAGGCCGTCGCGGGCCCTCGGCGCCTCGGCGACGGCGATCTTGCTGATGCTGCTGCTCCCGGCCGGGCTTCTCGTGACGACGGGATTCTGGATGCCGCCCGCGCCGGCACTGCTCGGTCTGTTGCTCGTCTATCCCCTATGGGGATGGCGGCGCCTGCAGACCGTCGATAGCGCGATCGCCCGCGAACTGGCGCGCTTCACTGCGGACGGCGGCGGGGGGGCACCGCACGCCTGGCCGGATTCGGCGGATGGCCATGCGGCGCAACTCAGCAGTTCGATCGCCCAGTTGCGCGACTTGCGGCAGTTGATCGCGGATACGATCGAAGGGGTGGCCGATCCGTTGATCGTGACCACGCTTGACGCCCATGTGCTGCTGGCCAACGCGGCGGCGGAGCAATTGCTGAAGCAAGGGCTGTCGCTGCCGGAGGGTGAGTGGACCGATGATATCGCGCTGGAGGATGGCCGGAGCTTTTCGCCACGCCGGACGCCCTTGCTGGCTGGCGACGGCACGCAGCGCGGCTGGATTCACCTGCTCGCCGAGATCACTGCGATTCGCCGTGCCGAGCAGGAGCGCGAACAGGCGCTCGAGTTCCTGAGCCACGACATGCGATCTCCGCAGGCGGCGATCATCACGCTGATCGAAGGCGATCCCGAGCGCGCGGCTGCGCCGGCCATCGCGGAACGCATCGTGAGCCACGCTCGGCGCACCCTCGCGCTTGCCGATGATTTCGTTCAACTCGCCCGCCTTCGGCATGCGCGCTTCGAGCCGGAGGAGACCGACTTGTGCGATTCATTGGCCGAAGCGATGGATGCGGCCTGGCCCGTAGCATCGAAGCGCGGCGTTCGGATCGTCGCAGAAGGCGCGGATGAGCCACGTTGCGTGATGGGGGAGCGCGATGCGCTGACCCGTGCGCTGGTCAACCTCCTCGATAATGCGGTGAAGTTCAGTCCGCCGGAAGGCCAGGTCCGGTGCCGGGTCGGGCTGTCGCCGGAGGGGGACTGGGTGGAGGTCGAAATCGCGGACGACGGCCCCGGGATGCCACCCGACCGGGCCGACGCCATCTTCGCGCGGTTCGGCTCGACCGTCCGGCGCGGGGCCGGTCCTACGGCGGGATTGGGTCTTGCCTATGTTCGCGAGGCGATCGACCGCCATGGCGGTATGATCGCCTATACACCGGCCATGCCGCGTGGCGCGCGGTTCCTGATCCGGCTGCCGGCCTACCGCAACCGCGACGCGGGACGTCAGCCGGGGGAGAGCGCGGCCTGAGCCAGGGCGGGGAGGATTTGGTCCGTCGCATCCCCGCAGCGCGACAAGGTTGCGCCGCTTCGAAACAACAGCCGGCCGTCGGAACGGTCGACCATGGTGATCGATAGCGTGAATTTCCGGCGCTTGCATAAGACAGGACCGATGGCGCGTGCCGCAGCTGGCGGGCTTTCACCCGCAGGCAGGACGTCCACGATTCCCGGCCCGATCGCGAAGCCGACGTCGATGCGATAGCGGGCGTCCTGGCTCGGCTGGAAGCCGCGCAATACCAGCGCGTCGCGCACCGCCGCGCTGGCCTGGGCCTGGAATCGATCATAGCCGGAAGGGGCGGCGCCCAGCACGAAGCTCCGGGAGGACAGGCCCTGCCAATCAGGCGATCCCCCCGTATGGATTATCTGCGGCGCGCAGCCGGCGACGAAGACAGCCGAGCCCAATGCCAGATATCTCATCCCCATCATCGTCGTCCGATCCGCTGCACGCGCTTGAAATCGAGCCGAAGCGCCATGCGGACACTAACGAGTCCTGCCGGCTCCGCCAACCTGTGCTAACGCCGCGTAGCCGCGACGCGTCCGGCGGGCTCGAACTCGATGTTTTTCCCCATCGCCTCGGGCGCACCCAGCCTCGGGCCCCGGGCGACGAGCAGGGCCTCGGCAGCGGGGATGGGCCGGCTGTACAGGAAGCCCTGCCCGAAGGTGCAGCCGAGATGGGCGAGGGCGGAAGCATTGCCTTGGGTCTCCACGCCCTCCGCCGTCACGGGAAGGCCGAGGCCGTGGCTCAGATTCAGGATCGCGCGGACGATTTCATCGCTTTCGGCGCTGCCCATTTCCTGAATGAAGCTTCGGTCGATCTTGATGCGGTTGACTTCGAGTTCCCGCAAATGGCGCAGGCTCGCATAGCCGGTTCCGAAATCGTCGAGCGCGATCTGGATTCCCGCGTTTCTCAGCGACAGCAGGAGCGAACGGGCAGCATCGACGTCCCCGACCAGGCGGCTCTCGGTAATCTCGACGATCAAGCGGCCCGGCGCGATGCCCGTTTGGCACAGGATCTGGATGATGCGCTGCGGCAACCATTGGTCGTTCAGCTGCAGGGGTGAAATATTGACCGACAACGACATGTGTTGCGGCCAGTTGCGCGCATCGGCGCAGGCGCGGCGCAGGAGACTGAAGCTGAGGTCATGGATCAGGCCCGCTTCCTCCGCGATGGGGATGAAGAGCTTTGGCCCGATCAGGCCGCGAACGGGATGCTGCCAGCGCGCCAGACATTCGAAACCGACGATCTCCCCCGAGGCGAGATCGATGATCGGCTGATAGAAGGGGATGAATTCACCCCGATGGATGCCGGCACGCATGTCGATTTCAAGGGCGGCTTGCTCGCGCAGGTCGACCTCCATCTCCGGGATGAACAGGCGGTAGGTCGATCGGCCCGCCTGTTTGGCGCGGTACATCGCGAAATCAGCCGACCGGAAGATTCGCTCGGCGGAGCAGGCACCGGATGGGAAAGTGGCGACGCCAATCGACGCGCCGATCTCGACGAGTGCCGAGCGAAGGGGAATGGGGCGTGCGATCGCTTTGACCAGGTCCTCCGCCAACTCGATCGGCCGTGCCGATCCCTTCGGGTGGGTGAGAACGCAGGCGAACTCGTCGCCACCCAGTCTGCCGGCCATGCCCAGGCCCGCGGTGAGATCGCGCAGGCGCTTCGCGACGGTCTGCAGGACGAGATCCCCGGCGCCATGCCCATGCGTGTCGTTGATCGGTTTGAATCGATCGAGATCGATGGCGAGGACTGATATTTCCTCGAGGTCGTTTCCGATCACGCCTTGTTCGGTCGCCTGGATCAGGGCGCGCCGATTGGCGAGACCGGTGAGTTCATCGTAATCCGCGCGGGCGATAGCATCCCGGCCGATGCGCGAGCCGCGCTCGAATGCCGCGCGCATGCTCTGGCCGCGCCGCACGAGCCCTATGATGGCGAACGATGCGGTCCCGAGCAGGACGACCATGATGACGTCGAGCGCATGGTGGTCGAGTGCGGCTCGCCGCGCCACTATTCCGGGAAGAGCGTCCATCAGCGCACCGACGAGCAGCATGATAGCAAAGGAAGCCGCAACCAGCGCCTGGGCGGGGCGGCCAGCGGATAGCGGCCAACGAAATCTGAACACAGGCCGGGCCCCCAACGCGATCGAACGATCGTCGCCGGTCTAGGAAATCAAGGTTGCCGAGTCATGACCGGGCCCTTCCGGTATTTCCCCATGATCACGGAAAAATTGCCCCGATTACGGCCGCTACCTCGGCGGGATCGAGGCCGTCGATAGACACGGTAATTTCGGGGTTGAGGCTGTAGCCGCTCAGGGCACCATCGCGATCGATCGTGACCGCGAGCAAACGATAGGCTTCTCCTTCGCGGATGGCGGCCAGGCCCCCGGCCACCGGGTACCGCGCCGGGTCCACGAACACTATGGCCTGGCCGGGGAGACCGCCGCCCAGCGTCTGGCGACAAACGCGCAGTGCAAAGGCATTCGGCCCGGCATTGCGCGGCGCTTCGACCTGTTCGCCCGTCATCGTGAGCGCAATCGCGCCGCTGGGCAGGGGCGTGCCGTGGACGGGGAGCAGGCGAGAGACGCTTGCCGACGGCGCGGGCGCCGGATGTATCCCTGGCAGGCTGGGGGGGGCCAGGTCGGCAGGGGCAGGCGGGGGCGCAGCACCCTGCGACAGTTCGCCGGCAAGTTGGGCGGTCTTCGCACGGGTCCTCGCGCGCCGCTCCTCGGGGTTTGAGATGGCAGCGAGGAAGGGAGCCAATAGGCCACGGCGATGTTCCGCGGCGACGTGGGCGCGCAAGGCCGTCTCGTCCGCGACGTCGAACAAGGCAAAGAGGGAATTGCGAATCGCGGGGTTCCACCGGGCGAAGGTCTTGGCTGCGTTCTCGACACGGGAGAGGTTGACGGGCGGCAGTCCGAAATCGCGTTCGATGGCAGCGATCGACAGGTCGGGATCCAGCGTACGGCGTGCTCGCAGTGCCGCGCCAAGCAGGGCGGCAAAGCGTTCCTCGTCATCATCGTGAATTTTGCCCTCCGCGAACGGCTGGGCCCATATATCCAGATCGAAGCCCGGCGCGTCGATATCGTTGAGCAGGTCCGCTGCGGATATTCCCAGCGCCGACCCGATGCGGCGCAATTCGTCGGCGCGCGGGAAGACCTCGCCACGCTCGATCTTCGAAAGGCGAATATACGGGATTTCGGGGACCACGGCCGCGAAGCGCAGAAGCTTGAGATATCCGTGCGCACGCCTCTGCTCGCGCATGCGGTTCGGAAAGACGATTGCCTTGTGCGGGTCGATCGTTACGCCGGCCCAGTCGTCCGTCCGGTGGCTTGCCGCGCTCTTGGCGGCCGGCACCTCGCGATCACGACTCATTTTCATGCAGATCCCCTGCTCGGCCCATTCCCGGCCATCCTATTACGCCAAGCGTTGATCCTAGAGGTCATCGGCACGGATGGATAGGGCGAGGATCGAGGAAGGTTAATGCACCGTCCCGGTGAACGGGTCAGCCGCGAGAAGCATGCCGGTCCCGGAGGCCGCAAAAGGCAGGATCGCCAAGGGCCGCGCCTCACCCGCGCCGTGCCGCTGCAGCCATCCGGCGACGCAGGGAGAGGGGTGGCAGGGCGAGAAGGCAATGCCGACCCCGTCCGTCACGATCCCGAGTGATGGCGGCCGTGCCTCGGAAGGCCAACGCCCGGCCAGATAGTCGAGGAGAGCCGCACCACTCCGCTGCAGCGCGCCTTCGGCCGAGGCGGCGGCGCACCAGGCCTGCTTCTTGGCCGAAAGTTCGGCATATACCGCCATTTGCTCGTTCCACCACGTGATACGCAGCGCGCCATCCGGCTCTGCAGTGACACCCATCAGCGTGCTGGTGCCGGTCGCGACAATCAGCGGATGGGCGCAATCGGCCACCCGCGCAGCCAGCGCGCTCAGCCGCCGATTGGGCCGGGGCAGGGGGAGGATCCAGGGCAAAGGCCGGGAATCGGGCGAAAGGAACATGCGGCTACCCACCTTGCTATTCCATTTTATTATAGGACAAATGCGCCGGGACGGGGGTATTGCTGTCCGATAATGATAATGATCGGGACGCTCCATAGCGCGACCGATCATCGATCGGCTATCAGTGAAGGGCGCTACTGCCGATGGCCGCAACGAGCGCTTCGGCGCCATCGGCTGGAGCGAAGGCGCGTGCGACTGCGGGATGCGCCTCTTCCATCCCGGCGCCATCGAGCTCGAGCGCGATCTGGGCGCTGTCGAGTGCGACGACACTTGCCAGGCGGTTATGCGGTGCCCTGGGGTCCGCGAGGATGCCGGCCTCGGCGAGCACGGGAAGCGAGACAATCCCGGCGGGCTTGCGCGTCGATGCCGCAGGAGCGGTGATGTCGCCCGCCATCATCGTGAAGCGCGGATCGGCGGCGATCAATTCGCCGATCGTTCTTGCGGCGCGCTTGGTGATCTGACGGACGCGCTCCTTGGTCACACCGGTATCACTGGACAGATCGTCGAGCGTGGCGGTCTGGAAGATGCGGCGTGCGACAATCTCGCGATCCCGGGTGAGCTTTTCCTCGAGCTTCTCGATCTCGGACGGGTCAATGCCGTGGGTCGCGGTCTTGAAGCGCGGCCCTTCGATTGGCGTGCTCGACACCGCACGTTTCGGACGCGGCCGCCGGCGGAGCTGCTCGAGGCCAACTGTCCGCAAATGCGCGACATAGGCGTCGATCAGCGAGTCCATGGCGGACTCGGCGAGGTAATCGGATGCCGCCGCCTCGGTGCGGCCAAGCGCTTCCTCGTCCTCGATCGTCACTTCGATCGAGCCTTCCTCGCCCTCGGCACCGGATGTCAGCGCATTGAGCGAAATCGTCATTGCCTCGACCTTTTTTGCGGAAGGGCGTTGATCGGTCATGAGGCGAAAGCGCAGGCTCTGCAGTTCGCCGCGAATCTGCCAGTTCACAAAGGTGGTGAACTGCGCCTTGGCCGGTTCATATGCCTCGATCGCGCGATGGACGGCGATCGCACAGCACTGCTCCGCATCTTCCCAATGCGCGACCAGGCCATATTGGCGAATGAAATGGCGAATGCGCGGCGCGATGAGCTTCAGGATCCCGGCGAAAGCGCGATCGACATTGGCCCGCTGCCGCGGCGTGCGATTTCCGGCCGCCGGCGTATTCTCGATGACGATGGCAACGGCGGCTTCAAGTGCGACAGTGGTCTTGGACATCAAAAATTCCCCCAGACGTTGGGCCGACCCGTCGTGGCCCTGTTGCTGGAGTTAACTTGGAACTCCTGTTCCTAACAATCTGCTGCTCCTCCTTTACGGGCAACTACTTATCCAATAATTTAATGTCGTTCGCATCCTGGGTATTCTGGCGTCTTTTCAAGCCGTTGCGGGTCACGCCGCGCGCACGCTGACGATGAGCGCCATTACACTCTCCGGTCAATGTGACAGCCTGGTTGGAAAGATCACGCCTGAGACGAAGACCTGATTCGTCGCGAAGAGGTTGCTGCAGCAACCGGCAGCGCCGTCGGCCGGGTTTCCCGGGCCGTCGCGTCCGCCAGACGAAAGCGAGTTGATCGGTCAATTCTGCTGATGGTCATCGGCCCCGCCCTTTCGCAATCTCCATTGCATTATAGGAGCGGGGGAGCCGTTGGTCGCGATATGGTGGGTATTGCGCGTCAGCGCAGTACAGGATCAGATCGCAAAGCGCTCCGGCTGAATGCGGCGATCGATATAGGAAAGCAGCCACTGCTGGTGCGCGCGGCTGGGGTCGCCCGCGCTGGCAATCCGGCGTTCGGCGTCAACGCCGCCGACCTGCGCATGAAGCAGCGCACGCGCGCGCTCCGGCTGGATTCCCCCCTTGAGGAATTTCATCGCATCGCCAAAGCCCAGATGATGGCTGAGATAGGCGGCGCGCGCGATGGTGCGCACATTATCGTTCGTCTTTACACCCTTGCTTTCGAGGCGGTCCAGATTCTGGCGGGCGAAATCGGCGATGCCGCGGATCGATGCGTTCGGATCATAGCGCAAGGCGAGCAGGGACCCGCGCGCATCCCCGCGGACCTTGCCGCGATCGTTGAGCCAGCCATTGGTGCTGGCAACGGCATGGAGCCACGTTCCGGGTCGCTCGGCGAGCCCCTCCCATGTCCTGCTGAGGAACTGGCCGAGCCCCGCCGCGCTGGATCGAGGATTGCGCGAACTCGGATTCCAGCTGCCGTCGCGGCGCTTCGCCGCTTCAGCATCGATGATCGATGCCAGCGCCGTGGCGGGGATGCCGGTCTGCCGAGCAGCGGCGCAAAGCGAATCCCGATACCGCGTGTTAGGTCCGAGACCGTCGATGGTCGCGGTGGCTTGTTCCGGCACCGCATCGGTTGGCGGGATCGGGGCCGCAATACCGGCTGCGGATGTTCCGGACACAGGAAGCGCCGGCGCTGCCGGCTCCTCCCCGTCGCAAATACATTTGGTGAGGGCGGCGAGCGCGGAGTCGCCACCCGACCCTCCTTCCTTCGGAGTCATCGTCGCCAGGAGAGAATCCAGGCTGCTGGGATTATTCGCAAGATCTGCGCCGTTGACGCGGTCCCCGCCTTCGGAGTCGCCGAGCGCCGCCTTCCAGAGACGGCTTGCGAGTTCCGATTGGGCGGTGCTGTAGATCACGCGCGCTCGTTCAGCCGGCGTCAGCGTTCCAAGAGCAATCTTGTCGATCATGCGTCCCGCCTCATCGAGCGTGGCTTGCGCGCGACGTACAGCCGGCCTGCGCTGAAATCGTCCAGTCGCGCCTGTTCCGTCGCTTCCGCTTCGCGCTCGGCCGCGTCGCGATGCCGATCGGCGGCATCCTCGATTGCGCGCATCGCGCCATAGGCCTCGGCTGCCTTCGCCCGAAGCGCGGCAACGCGAACGCCACTGGCCTCGACTTCGCCGCGCAATTGATGGCGTCGCGCGCGCATCCTGGCGAGCCACTCGCTGGATGCGGGCAGCGCAAACCGGGCAGCCAGCGCCGTCTCGCTTCGTACCTGATCGACCAGGCGGCCTTCGACCTGCTCCAGATCGCCCTGCTTCGCGATCTCGAGGCTGATCGCGACCCGAATCGTCTCGACGGCACGATGTTGCACCCGGAGGGCGGTATCGAAGGGCGTTCTCATGCCGGCTGCTCCAGGATCTGGCCGAGCGCCGCGAAGGATTCGGCGGTATGGCCACGGTCGGCCTTGCCCTGGCGCAGCAATGCCTCGATTTCCGGTGCCACGATGACGGCGCGGTCGATGTCCGGGCTCGACCCCATCTTGTAGGCGCCGAGGCGGACCAATTCTTCCATGTCGGTAAAGGTCGACAGAAGGGCGCGTGCCGGCAGGCGGACCGCATTCTCGGCGTCGCTCAGGCAGTCGGGCAAGGTTCGTGAGACAGATTTCAGCACGTCGATCGCGGGATAGCGACCGCGCTCGGCGATCTGGCGGCGCATCACGATATGGCCATCGAGAATGCCGCGTACCGCGTCGGCAATCGGCTCATTGTGGTCGTCGCCGTCGACCAGGACGGTGAACAGGCCGGTGATCGACCCTTGGCCCGGCAGCCCGGGGCCGGCGCGTTCGAGAAGCCTCGGCAGTTCCGCGAAGACGGTTGGCGTATAGCCCTTCGTTGCGGGCGGCTCGCCCGAGGCAAGGCCGATCTCGCGCTGCGCCATCGCGAAGCGCGTCACCGAATCCATCAGGCAGAGAACATCGAGGCCCTGGTCGCGGAAATGTTCGGCGATCGCGAGCGTGGTCCAGGCGGCCTGGCGGCGCATCAGGGCAGGGGAGTCCGAGGTAGCGACGACGACCACGCTTCGTGCAAGGCCTTCCAGACCGAGATCGTCTTCGACGAACTCCTGCACTTCGCGGCCGCGTTCGCCGATCAGGCCGATCACGGCGACGTCGCATGCCGTCCAGCGCGCCAGCATGGACAGCAGCACTGATTTGCCAACGCCGGAACCAGCGAAAAGGCCGAGGCGCTGGCCCCGGCAGAGTGGCGCGAAGAGGTCCAGGACGCGAACCCCGGTTTCAATCCGCGCACCGACGCGCGCGCGACTGGCTGCGGGTGGCGGCAGCGCCTTGATCGCGCGGGGCTCCGGGCCAGGCGGCAAGGCACCCAGTCCGTCGATCGGGCGCCCGAGGCCGTCGATCATGCGACCCAGCCAGCCGGTGCTTGGCCGTATGCTGAATTGCCCGGCGGAGAGATGGGCGCGCATGCCCAGGCCGACGCCCTGAGGGTCGGTAAAGGGGAGGCAGAGCGCGACGTCGCGGTCCAGCGCGGTGACTTCGGCTTCGACGTTGCCGGCGATCATGAGGCGGCTGCCGATATGGGCCGCGCCGACCAGACCTTCGACTTCAATCAGCGCCCCGCGGACAGCCACGACCTTGCCGAAGCGCTGATCGGGCGACAGGGTGCGGATTGCGCGCGCCGCGCTGGCGAGGGTCGGCATGAGAGGCGATCAAGCTGCCGGGAGCGCGGTGGCGTGCGATGCAGCCTCGATCGCGATCAGATCGCGCGCTGAAGAGAGGGCGCGATAATATTGCGCATGGGCGATATCGTTCGCGAAGCGGACGCACGCGACCTTCGCATCATCGCCCGGCAGCGTGGCCATCACCTCGCGAAGGACCTCCACCGTCATATTCTGGTGCGCGGTGCGGTGCTCCGGGTCGATATAGGCGAGCATGCACGCCAGATAGAGGCGGCGGGCGGGCGTGGTCGCATCTTGCGGGGACATGACCTCGCGCCCTCGCAGG
>Ga0255338_1003339_pt1 | contig 19560 bp, 27 predicted proteins | sample MeOH1_35cm_T4_19_FD_203715 | JGI IMG/M metagenome (GOLD analysis project Ga0255338, IMG submission 203715) | Sandy soil microbial communities from University of British Columbia, Vancouver, Canada - MeOH1_35cm_T4_195 | ecosystem: Engineered > Artificial ecosystem > Sand microcosm > Unclassified ...
TTATGGCGGCGGTGGTGGTGGTGGTCGCAGTGGTGGCGGCGGCGGTTACGGCGGCGGCGGTGGTCGCAGCGGTGGCGGCGGCGGTTACGGCGGCGGCGGTGGTCGAGGGTAAACGACAATGCTAGCCCCCAAGAGAGTAAAGCACCGCAGGGTGCACCGTGGGTCGATGGCCGGTAAGGCCAGCGGCAGCACGGAGTTGAATTTCGGCCAATACGGCCTGAAGGCGATGGACCGCTGCTGGCTGACCAGCAACCAGATCGAGTCCGCTCGTATTGCCATGACGCGCCACATCAAGCGCGGTGGTAAGATCTGGATCCGCGTCTTTCCGGACAAGTCCTACACCAAGAAGCCGGCGGAAACCCGCATGGGCTCCGGTAAGGGCGCGCCCGAGGGATGGGTCGCGGTAGTGAAGCCGGGCCGCATGCTGTTCGAAATGTCCGGCGTGCCGGAACCGTTGGCTCGCGAAGCCATGCGCCTCGCGGCCCACAAGCTGCCGATCGCGACCAAGTTCATCATCAAGGGCCAGCCGGTCGAAGAGGCCGCTGCGGCTCCGGTGACGACCGAAGCAACCGAGACGGAGGCTCTGGCCGAATGAGCAAGTTAGAAGAGCGACAGGCGCTGCAGGACCGGAGTCTTGCGGAGCTGTATCAGGATCTGAAGGAAGCGCGGCAGGAACTGTTCCAGAACCGCTTCCGCTACGCAACGCGCAATCTGGACAACCCGGAGCCGCTGCGCAAGGGCAAGAAGAAGATTGCCCGGATCCTGACTTACATCACCCAGAAAGAACGGGCGGGAGACGCCTAGTCGGGCCGCCCCATAAGGCGTGGTGAACAGATATGACGGAAGTTCAAAACACTCAGGTTGAGCAGCGCAGCCGGCGCAAAACGCGGCAGGGGCGCGTCGTCAGCGACAAGATGGATAAGACCGTCGTCGTCGCTGTCGAATCCCGCGTCCGCCACCCGCTCTACGGCCGCATCGTGCGCCGGACCAAGCGATTCAAGGCGCATGACGAGACGAACCAGTATCACCTCGGTGATACCGTCGAGATCGTCGAGTGCCGGCCGCTCAGCAAAGACAAGACCTGGCGCGTACTGCGGCTCATCGAAGCTGCTCGCTAGACTTGGAGTTCCGAGTGCCGCGTTCCTGGTTCCGAGTTTCCGCTCGGAAACCGGCCGACGCGGAGCTCGAAACGCGGAACCAGGAACTCAGACTATGATCAGGCCATATACGCGGCTTAAGGCCGCGGACAACTCCGGTGCCCGCGAGCTGTTGTGCATCCGGGTACTGAAGGGTAATAGCGAAGACGGTCGCGTCGGCGATCTGATCGTCGCAGCCGTCAAGGCGGCAACGCCGGGCGCGGCGGTGAAGAAGGGCGACGTGGTTCGGGCGGTCATCGTCCGCACTCACAACCCGATCCGCCGCCAGGATGGCTCCGTGCTGCGCTTCGACGACAATGCGTGCGTGGTGGTGAACCCCAACGGTGAACCCCGGGGCACGCGCATTTTCGGACCCGTGGCCCGCGAACTGCGCGATAAGCAGTTCATGCGGATCATCTCCCTCGCCCCGGAGGTGCTGTAACTATGGGACAGGCAAAACGCCGGCATGACGCGGGCCAGTTCAGGGCTCACGTGAAGAAGGGCGACGAAGTGCAGGTGATCGCCGGTCGCAGCCTCGGGCAGCGCGGGCGTGTGTTGAGCGTCGACCCGCAGCGCGAGCGAGCGCTGGTGGAAGGCATCAACCTCATCACCAAGCATCAGAAGGCGCAGGGACCGGCCAATACGCCGGAAGCTGCGGCCCGGCAGCAGAGCGGCCGCATCCAGAAGCCGGCGCCCATCCACGTCAGCAACCTGATGGTGGTGGACCCGGAGACCGGGAAGCCCAGCCGCGTCGGCCACAAGATGGTGGAAGGTAAGTCCGTTCGTATCGCCAAGCGCTCCGGCGCGACGCTGGTGCGCAGCGAAGACTAGCACTTTTAACGCCAGGCTCCCCGGCGAACGCGCTCTGGGAGTATGGGGGTAGGGAACCAGGTTAGGCCTCGGCCTTCCTCCCGCACCTTCATACTCCCAAACGTTGTGTGACCGGGTGGGCCGGGCTCACCGGGAGATTTCCCGGTGACCGTGTAGCGCAGTAGATTCTGATCCGGAAGCGGGGCCGCCACACCTGATCGCTCCGGGGATGGAGACGCTGCGCCGAAGACAGAGAGTTTCGGAGTACTCGAAATGGCTCGTATGAAAGATCGGTACCGGGAACAGACGATTCCCGTACTGATGAAAGAGTTCAGCTACAAGAACGTGATGCAGGTCCCCCGCGTAGAGAAAGTGGTCATCAACATGGGGGTGTCGACCGCAGTCCAGGACGCCAAGACCCTGGATGCCGCCGTCCGGGACATGACCGCCATCAGCGGCCAGAAGCCCATCGTGACGCGTGCTAAGAAGTCCATCGCCGCCTTCAAGGTGCGCGAGGGGATGCGCATCGGCTGCAAGGTCACCCTCCGTGGCGAGAGCATGTGGCAGTTCCTGGACAAGCTCTTCAACATCGTGATGCCGCGCATCCGAGACTTCGGCGGGATTAACCCCGAGTCTTTCGATGGACACGGAAACTTCGCGATGGGCCTGAAGGAACAGCTCGTGTTCCCGGAGATCGAGTACGATCAGGTGGACCGGATCCGGGGCATGGACATCATCATTGGCACGTCGGCGAGTACGGACGAAGAAGGTCGCGCCCTGCTGAAGGCGCTGGGACTTCCGTTCCGTGCCGAAGCTGCCGACCGCCGCTAGTCGCTCTGTGCCGGGGAGTGGGGAAATGGTGGAAATGAGGAGAGGCGGCCGCCCAGAAGCGGTCCGGACCGCAACTCATTTCCCCACTCACCTCACTTCCTTCTGATCCAGGGGAAAACGTTGCGGTAGGAACCGCCGAATATACCGCAGAATAGAGCTATCCAGAACCATTTCACGATGAGGTGAGAACGGAGGCTCAAGTTGAAGCGGTATAGCGGCGATGCCATCAGGAACGTGGTCCTCGCGGGTCATCAGGGCTCAGGGAAAACCTCGCTGGCGGAAGCGATGCTGTTCGACGCGGGTGCCATCGACCGGCTCGGTAGGGTCGACGAAGGCAGCGCGAAGACCGACTTCGATCCGGAAGAGCAGCGGCGGCGGATCAGCATCAACCTGGCGCTGGCGCCGGTCGAATGGCACGGCTGTAAGATCAACGTGCTGGACGCACCGGGATACTTGGACTTCATTGGCGAGGTTGGAAGCGCGATGCGCGTGGCGGACGCCGCGGTAATCGTGGTTCCGGCTCCCTCCGGAGTTGAGGTAGGCGCGGAGGCGGCGTGGGAACTCGCAACGGAGCACCAGCTACCGAAGCTGCTGTTTGTGAACAAGATGGATCGGGAAAACGCGGATTACACCCGCGTGATGGAATCGATCCGGAGTGCCTTCGGCGCCCGGTGCGTGCCCATCCAACTCCCGATCGGTCAGGAGAGCAGCTTCAAGGGCGTGGTGGATCTCCTGCGGGGGAAGGCCTACGTCGGCTCGGGCAAAGACGTGCAGCCGACTGCGGTGCCGGCGGAGCTGGCGGATCAGATCGCGGAATGCCGCGAGGCGTTGATGGAGTGCGCCGCGGAAGCAGACGACGAACTGCTCGAGAAGTATCTCGGCGGAGAGGCGTTGGCTGAGGAGGAGCTCACGCGTGGGCTCATCGCGGCGGTGCAGGGATGCGGGATGGTACCGGTACTATTCGGAAGTGCCACCGCTAACGAGGGAGTGCAAGCGCTGCTCGATGCAATCGTGCAGCTGGCCCCTTCCGCGGCGGCAAAGGGCGCGGATGAGAGCAAGCCGGTGGGAGCGCTGGTTTTTAAGACCTTAAGCGACCCCTATGTAGGTAAGTTGAGCTACTTCCGGGTTTATCAGGGCGTGTTGAAAGGCGGCACCGAGCTGCACGACACCACGCGGGACCACGACGAGCGGCTCGGACAGATTTTCCTGCTGCGAGGAAAGCAGCAGGACCCGGTGACCGAGGTTGCGGCGGGAGACATCGCCGCGACCGCGAAGCTGGGGACGACGGGGACCGGCGATACGCTGTGTGAAAAAGGGAAAGCGGTGCGGCTGGCGCCCATCGAATTCCCCCACCCGGCATATAGCAAGGCCATCGCCGCCGTGACCAAGGCGGACGAGGATAAGATGGGGCCCGCGTTGGCGCGGTTGTCGGATGAAGATCCGACCTTCCGCTACCATCGCGATCCGGAAACGGGGCAGACGGTGATCTCGGGCCAGGGCGACACCCACCTGAGTATCGTCGTCGAGCGGCTGAAGCGCTTCGGCGCGAACGTGAAGGAAGAAGCGGTCAAGATTCCGTACCGGGAAACGATCCACGGTACGGCCCGGGTTCAGGGACGGCATAAGAAGCAGACCGGCGGTCGCGGCCAGTTCGGCGACTGTTGGGTGCGCTTTGAGCCGCTCCCCCGGGGGACGGGCTACGAGTTCGTGGATGCCATCGTGGGCGGCGCCATTCCACGGCAGTATATACCTGCTGTGGATAAGGGGCTGCATGAATCGCTGGAACATGGTATCCTGGGCGGGTTTCGGGTGGTGGACATCAAAGCCACGTGCGATGATGGTTCATTTCACGATGTGGACTCGTCTGAAATGGCGTTCCGGCAGGCGGCGCATCTAGCGTTCCGCGCGGGGATGGAGAAAGCCAGCCCCGTGCTGCTGGAGCCGGTGATGAATGTGGAAGTGGTGATCCCCGAGCAGTACATGGGGGACATCATCAGCGATATGAATACGAAGCGCGGACGGATCCTCGGAATGGAGCCGGTCGGTAACGGCAAGCAGCTCGTCCGCGCCGTGGCTCCAATGGCTGAGGTTCAGAACTACGCGATCGACCTGCGCTCCATTGCGCGGGGTAGAGGAAAGTTCAAGACCGAGTTCAGCCATTACGAGGAAGTGCCCGCGCACATCGCGCAGGGCGTCATCGAGAAGGCGAAGAGGGAACGCGAAGAGCATGGCTAAGCAAGCTCTGATTATTAAGGCCCGGCGGCCTGCGAAGTTTAAGGTACGGGCGTACACCCGATGCAACGTCTGTGGGCGCAGCCGGGGTTACTTCCGTAAGTTTGGGCTCTGCCGGATCTGCCTGCGCGAGATGGCGCTCCGTGGACTTGTGCCGGGCGTCACCAAGAGCAGCTGGTAAAGGATCTGTCGAATGGGTGCGATTACCGATCCCGTAGCGGATCTCCTGACCCGCATTCGCAATGCGTCGCGAGCGGGCCACGAGATGGTGGAGATCCCCGGTTCTAGACTCAAGCTCGAGATCGTTAAGATTCTCGCGCAAGAGAAGTACGTCCGGGGCTATCAATTTGTAAGTGACGACAAGCAGGGCATCCTTCGGGTGTTCCTGAAGTACGGCTCCAAGCGGGAGCCGGTACTGCAGCAGCTGGAGCGCGTTAGCAAGCCGGGACGGCGGGTGTATGCCCCCTCCGAGAAGCTGCCGCGGCCCCAGAACGGTATGGGCATTGCCATCCTGAGCACCAGCCGCGGCCTGCTTCCCGACCGGGAGTGCCGCAAGCAGCATATCGGTGGCGAAGTGCTCTGCTACGTCTGGTAACAAAGGCTTTGGGGAGAGGGGATCAGGAATCGCCAATTGACAATTATCTATTTGAAATTGTCATTTAAGGTTCTGGATCTCCCAGCCCCTCTGCGGAGCAGAAGAATATGTCACGGATTGGAAAGCTGCCGATCGATCTCCCGAAGGGGGTCGAAGTGTCACGCAGCAACGGCCACGTGGTAGTGAAGGGACCGAAGGGCACCCTGGAGCGACCGCTGGCGGCTGGTATCGAGGTGCGGGTGGAAGACGGTAAGGTCCTGGTGGACCGGCCGGACGACACGCAGCAGTCGCGCGCCCTTCACGGTCTCACGCGCTCCCTGGTCGCTAACATGATCCAGGGCGTGAACACCGGCTACGAGAAGGTGCTCGACATCGTCGGCGTGGGGTTCCGCGCTGAAAAGGTGGGAGAAGCGATCCGGATGCAGGTGGGTTACTCCCACTCCGTCGAGGTCCACCCCAAGCCGGGGATCACCTTCGAAGTAGGTCAGGAAACCAACACGCGTACGTTTTTCCTCCGGGTGAAGGGGATCGATAAGGAAACCGTCGGCCAGCAGGCCGCCGAGATCCGCTCCCTGAAGAAGCCGGAACCGTACAAGGGTAAGGGCATCCGCTATCGCGGCGAGGCAGTTCGCCGGAAGGCCGGTAAGAGCGCCAAGGGCGGCAAGGGCGGAAAGAAGTAGGATAAGCGATGCTACGGAGACAGCAGCTTCGGGAGCGCCGGCGGATCCGTGTGCGGGCGAAGGTCAGTGGGACCCCGCAGCGGCCGCGTTTGGCGGTCTTTCGCAGCGAACACCATATCTACGCGCAGATCATCGACGACGCGGCGGGTCACACCGTGGCGGCGGCGTCATCCCTGGACAAGGGAGTGCGCGACGAGTTCAAGTACGGCGGCAACGTCAACGCCGCCAAGCGAGTCGGCCAGCTGCTCGGCGAGCGCGCCAAAGAGGCCGGGATCCAGAAGGTCGTTTTCGACCGGGGTGGGTTCAAGTATCACGGTCGCATCGCCGCTGTTGCGGAAGGCGCCCGGGAAGCGGGTCTGGAGTTTTAGATGGCACGAATCGACCCTAACAGTCTCGAACTGGAAGAGCGCGTGATCAAGACCAACAAGTGCCAGAAGACGCACAAGGGTGGTCGGACCATGAGCTGGAACGCCCTCGTGGTGGTCGGCGATAAGCACGGCCATGTGGGCGTGGCAATCGGCAAAGCGCGCGGTATCCCGGACGCGATCCGGAAGGCGTCGGAAGCCGCTAAGAAGGCGATCATTCGCGTGCCGCTGGACGGAACCACCATCCCGCACCCGATCGTGATCTCCGAAGGCGCTTCCACGGTTATGCTGAAGCCGGCCTCCCCCGGAACCGGGGTAGTGGCGGGCGGCTCCATGCGCGCCATCCTGGAAGCCGCCGGCGTGCATGACGTCCTCGGCAAGTCGCTCGGCTCTTCTAACTCGATCAACAACGCCTGGGCGACCATCAAGGCCCTCCAGACGCTGCGGACCCCGGAAGAAGTAGCGGCGCTCCGCGGCATCGACGTGAAGCAGCTCTCGGTGCGCCGCCAGGTGCAGCCGGCGGGCGCGACCGGCCACGGCCAGGAGACGAACGGCAATGGCGAAGGTTAAGATCACCCTCACCCGCAGCCCCATCGGGGCGCCTTTGACGCAGCGGCGGACGGTGGAAGGACTGGGTCTGCGCAAGCTGAACCACAGCGTGATCCAGCCGGCCAACCTCCAGATCCTCGGCATGGTCCGTAAGGTCCACCATCTGGTGACGATCGAAGAAGTAGCGGACGAGCAATAACGCGATTGGAATACGTCCAGATGAGACTCGGTGAACTACATCCGAATCCCGGCGCCAAGCATCGAGCGAAGCGTGTGGGGCGAGGTATCGGAAGCGGGCATGGCAAAACGGCCACCCGCGGACATAAGGGGCAGTACGCCCGTAACACGGTGCGCCGCGGCTTCGAAGGCGGTCAGACGCCTTTGCATCGCCGGCTGCCGCGACGGCGTGGCTTCAACAACATCTTCGCCAAAGAGTTTGCGATCATCAACCTGACGCAGCTGGCCGGCTTCGAAGCGGGCACGGAAGTGACCCCGGAGCTGCTGCTGGAGCGTGGGGTGATCCGCGACCTCAAGGACGGGCTGAAGGTGCTGGGCGACGGTGAGCTGGGCCAGTCCCTGACCGTCCGCGCCCACAAGTTCAGCAAGAGCGCCCAGGAAAAGATCACTGCTAGCGGCGGCGCTGCGGAGGTTATCGGTTAATGTTTCGGAACTTGATGGCGGCGTGGAGCATCCCCGACGTCCGATCACGGATCCTTTACGTGTTCGGGATGATGGCGGTGTTCGTAATCGGCCTGCACGTGCCCGTGCCGGGCGTCAACCTCATGGCTCTGGAGAACCTGATCCACAGCCAGGGGCTGTTGACGCTCTTCGACACGTTTTCCGGCAGCGCGCTCCGGCGCTTCACGATTTTTGCGCTGGGGATCACGCCGTACATCAATGCTTCGATCATTATGCAGCTGCTGACGGTTGCCATCCCCAGTCTGGAAGCAATGGCCAAAGAGGGGGAGAGCGGCCGGAAGCAGATTGCGCAGATCACCCGCTATCTGACCGTAGGGCTCGCGGTGGTACAGGCGGTCGGCCTGATCACGATGCTGTCCAACCAGGGCGGCAGTAACCCCATCTTCATGGGCGGATGGCTCACTAAGATCCAGGTAATCATCTCCCTCACCGCGGGAACCTCGTTCCTGCTGTGGATCGGAGAATCGATTACGGAGAAGGGGATCGGGCAGGGAGTCAGCATCATCATCTTCGTCAGCATTATGGCGCGGTTGCCGTACGACATCGGCAACACGTACCAGCAGCTGGCCGGAGAAGGCCCCACGGCCATCTTCAAGTTGTTGGCGCTAGCGGCTCTCTTCCTTGCTACCGTCGTCGGCATCATCTACGTGACCGGCGGTACCCGCCGCATCCCCATCCAGCACGCCAAGCGCCAGGTGGGGAACCGCGTAGTGCAGGCGCAGAGCAGCTTCCTTCCCTTCAAAGTTAATAGCGCCGGCGTTATGCCGATCATCTTCGCGATCTCGCTGATGATGTTCCCGGCCACTATCGCCTCCTACCTTAACAAGCCGAGTGAGCCGAACTCCTTCCTGAGTCAGCTTTCGCGCGGCATCATCCACTGGACCACGCCGGGCCAGAACCACGTGGCGTCGTTGATGTATGCGTTGCTGATCCTCGCGTTCACCTACTTCTACGCGGCGATCACCATCAACATCCCGGAGCTCACGGACAACCTGAAGAAATACGGGTCGTTCATTCCCGGCATCCGGCCAGGTCGGCCGACGCAGGAGTACCTGGATCGAGTACTCACTCGCATCACCTTCGCGGGCGCAGCGTTCCTCGCGGTGATCGGTCTCGTTCAATACTACATTCCTGCAATCACCGGCATCCGCACCTTTAGCCTCGTCGGCGGCACCTCACTACTCATCGTGGTGGGTGTGGCGCTGGACAGCATGCAGAATCTTGAAGCCCACCTCGTGCAGCGCAGCTACGAAGGGTTCATCAAGAAGAAGCCCCGCCGACGCGGCGATGGCGGCACAAACGCCGTTAGCCTCCGCTAAGCCTCGCAACGGGCAGCGACTCGCGGAGGGGGAGGATACCTTGCGGCTATCCTCCCCCTCCCTTACTATTTTTGGACACACGTTAGTACCGACGTATCCACGGCTCGGGGCGTCCTACGGCGCCGCCAGTGGAGAACGAACACCACAATGAGGCTAGTGTTGCTTGGACCGCCCGGAGCCGGCAAAGGTACGCAGGGGCAGTACCTTACGGAACGACTGGGCATCCCCAAGATCTCGACCGGCGACATGCTCCGCGACGCCGCTGACGCGGGTACGGCAGTCGGTCTTGAAGGGAAGACTTACACGGATCAGGGCAGGCTCGTTCCGGATGATCTGATCATTCGGCTCGTGCAAGAGCGCCTGGCCGAAGCGGACGCCGCTCACGGTTACCTCCTCGACGGATTCCCGCGCACCGTGCGGCAGGCTGAAGCCCTGGAAGTGTGGCTCCCGGCGCACGGGCAGCACCTCGACGCCGTGGTGGACTTGCGCGTGGACCAGGACGTCATCGTCGGGAGAATCTCCCAGCGGCGTGTCTGTCCGGACTGCCACGAGACGTATCACTTGCTGAGCCGTCCGCCGCTCGTGGACGATACCTGTGACACCTGCGGCCATAAGCTGGTGCAGCGGGACGATGATCGCGCCGAGTTGGTGCGAGAGCGCCTGCGGATCTACCACGAGCGTACCGAGCCGGTGACGACCTTCTACCAGACCCGGGGCCTGCTGATTCCCATTGAGGGGAACCGGCCGGTGGCGGACGTCACGGAAACGATCATCGAAGCGATCGAGCGCCGGGCCGCGGAGAAGTAACCACTCGATGCGGCGTATCACCTATAAACATCCGCACGACGTCGAGCGGATTCGGGCAGCTGGGCTGGTGGTCTCGAACGTTCTCGCTGGGCTGAGAGATGCGGTCCGGCCGGGAGTTTCGACTGCCGATCTGGACCGCCTGGCCTTCGAAAGCATTCGGAAGAGCGGGGGGACCCCTTCGTTTTTGAATTACCGCGTGGGAAAGCGCACCTACCGGCACAGCATTTGCGCGTCTCTCAACGAGGAAGTCGTCCACGGAATCCCCCGCGTCGACCGACTGCTCCGGGAAGGGGACCTGGTGAAGCTGGACGTGGGCGTGAAGCTCAACGGCTTCCATGCCGACAGTGCGATCACTGTTGCCGTCGGTGAGGTGTCGGCCGAACACGAGCGGTTGCTGCGGGTAACTCGGGAAGCACTGTGGGAGGGCATCCGGGCGATCAAGTACCGGGGCCGCCTGCACGACATCTCCCGGGCTATTCAGACCTACGTCGAGCGAGAGGGCTTCACCATCGTTCGGGAAATGGTCGGCCACGGGGTCGGGAAGAACCTCCACGAGGAGCCGCAGATTCCAAACTACGTGGACGCGCGGCATCCAAATCCGCCGCTGCTGGAAGGGATGACCCTCGCCATCGAGCCGATGGTGAATGCCGGCGAGGCGGCCATCGAAGTGCTTCCGGACCAATGGACCGTGGTGAGCGCGGACGGCAGCGCCAGTGCCCACTGGGAGCACACCGTGGCCATCACGCGCGGAGGCGCCGACGTGCTCACGCTCGGCCCGCACGATCCGGGCCCGTAACGGGCTCGGGGGACCGCTCCTCCGCCTGGAGAGCAGTCAGACCCCTTTTTGGGCTTGCCCTACAGCGAAAGTTTTGTTATTCTATGCGGGTTGTCACCTCCCCGGTGGTGCGTTTCGCCGTGCGAGCGGTCTCGGAGCCCGCAGCCCGAGAGGATCGCCGGACCACCTGGGCCGGGCAGGGAGGATTTGATGAAGGTTCGACCATCAGTTAAGAAGATGTGCGACGATTGCAAAGTCATTCGTCGCGAAGGCGTCGTGCGGGTGATCTGCAAGAAGAACCCCAAGCACAAGCAGCGCCAGGGTTAATTCAGAGTTCCGAGTTCCAGGTCTCGGGTTCCGGGTTCATGCAGCGCGGAACTAGGAACACGGAACGAGTCAAGGAGTAGCGACTGTGGCACGTATTGCCGGTGTTGATCTCCCGCGAGATAAGCGGGTCGAGACAGCGCTGACCTACATCTATGGGGTGGGACCTACCACCAGCAAAGAGATTCTGGTTAAGACGGGCGTAAGCCCGGACATCCGGGTCCGCGAGCTTTCGGAAGGCGACGTGGCCAAGCTCCGTGAGGTGCTTGAGCGCGAATATCGGATCGAAGGCGACCTTCGCCGCCAGATCAACATGAATATCCGGCGGCTTTCGGAGATCGGCTGCTACCGGGGAATTCGACATCGCCGCGGCTTGCCCGCGCGCGGTCAGCGGACGAAGACGAACGCGCGTATGCGGAAGGGTCCGAAGCGGACCGTCGGCGTGCGCCGGAAGAAGGGGAAGTAAACCGTGGCTAAAAAGCAAGCCAGCCGCCAGCGCCAGAAGGAAAAGCGGCAGGTACTCCAGGGCGTGGCTCACGTCCAGTCCACGTTCAACAACACCATCGTCAGCATCGCCGATCAAAAGGGTGAGGTGCTGTCCTGGGCTTCCGCCGGTTCGGTCGGGTTCAAGGGCACCAAGAAGGGCACTCCCTTCGCAGCACAGATGGCTGCGGAGAATGCCGCTCGGAAGGCTCAAGAGCACGGACTGAAGCGCGTGGAAGTGATGGTGAAGGGCCCGGGCAGTGGTCGCGAGACCGCCATCCGCGCGCTCTCGAATGTGGGTATCGAAGTGTCGCTCATCAAGGACGTCACCCCGATCCCGCACAACGGCTGCCGCGCTCCGAAGCGCCGCCGGGTGTAGTTTTCACTTCCGAGTTCCAGGTTCCGGGTTTCGAGTTAGTTTTTATCCTAACGCGGAACTGGGAACACGAGGCCCGGAACCTTCAGTTGGGTAGAGCGATTCGGTCGCTGGCGGTAGTCCCCGATGGGGATTGCTTCTACCAGGGTGCAATGGGCTTTGGCCTAACACCCACCGCGCGGGCGGTCCGGATCACGGCCTCGGGACGTATTCCCGGGAGGTTTTTAAAGCATGGCAGTTTACAGCGGTCCCGTTTGCCGCCTTTGTCGGCGCGACGGCGTAAAGCTGTTCCTCAAGGGCGAGCGGTGCTACACCAGCAAGTGTGCCATCGAGCGCCGCAAGTACGCTCCGGGCCAGCACGGTCAGCGCCAGCGCAAGCTGGCCGACTACGGCGTTCAGCTGCGCGAGAAGCAAAAGCTGAAGCGCATCTACCGGGTCCTGGAGCGCCAGTTCCGCAGCTATTTCAAGGAAGCCGTGCGCCGCAAGGGCGTCACCGGCGAGCTCTTGCTCCAGCTTTTGGAATTGCGCCTGGACAACGTGGTGTATCGCCTTGGGTTCGGCCTCTCTCGCCGTCAGGCTCGGCAGTTGGTCAACCATGGTCACTTCCTGGTGAACGGGAAGAAGGTGAACATCCCCAGCTACCAGGTGCGGCCGGGCGATGCAATCGCCGTGGCGCCGAATAGCAAGACCGCCGGGGCCATCGTGGAAGCAGCAGCCTCCACGGGCGGGCGCCGCACCCCGGAATGGCTGACGGTCGACGTGAACGCGATGAGCGGGCAGGTAGTAGCCGTTCCTACGCGGACCCAGGTTGATACGCAGGTAAACGAGGCACTGATCGTGGAGTTCTACTCCCGGTAATCAAGCTTCGGACCCGCTTAAGAGTAAGGTCGGTGAGCGGGCGCCTGCGATCTGTAGTAGCGCGGGCGTGCTCACCGGATCGGATACCCACAGCACGATACCAATCGCGGGTCCCAACGTTGGACGAATGTTGGGACCCGGTGTGCTGTCTCTGGCTCGTCCGGAAGTGAGGAGCACAGCAGTATGGAAACCCAGGGTCCACGAATCGAGACACTGGAACACTCTGATACCTACGGGAAGTTCGTGGTGGAACCGCTGGAGCGGGGCTACGGTGTAACCCTGGCCAACCCGATCCGCCGTGTTCTCCTCTCGTCGCTCCGCGGCGCGACCATTACGTCGCTGCGCATCGATGGCGTGCTCCATGAGTTCGCCACGATCCCGGGGCTTCGAGAAGACACCACCGAACTGATCCTGAACGTGAAGGGTCTTGCGGTGAAAGTCGCCGACAATGGCGGCTCGTACGGCGAAGAGCCGGAGCTCCGCACGCTGCGCATCGACAAGCGCGGCGAGGGCGAAGTGACCGGAGCGGACATCGAATGCCCGTCAGACGTGGAAATCGTGAATCCCGAGCTCCACATCGCGACGTTGGCGGATGACAACGCTTCGCTGTCGATGGAATTGACGGTCGAGGTCGGCCGCGGCTACGTGCTGCCGGCCAACCAGGAGCGGTTCAAAGGTCAGATTGGCGTGATCCCGATCGGGGCGGCGTACTCGCCGGTCCGTAAGGCGAACTTTGCCATCGAAGCCACCCGCGTTGGCAGCCGTTCGGACTTCGAGCGGTTGATCCTGGAGATCGAGACGAACGGCGCCCTGGCGCCGGGCGAGGCGTTGAGTGAAGCGGCGCAGGTGCTGAGCCAGTACGTGCGGCTGTTCTTCGACGTCAGCTCCGAGCGGGTGGCGCGACCGTTGGAAGAGCTCACCGCGCAGGTGGCCCGGCCGGCGGGACCGGGTGCGCCGGATGTACGGATCGAGGAGCTGGACTTCTCGGTGCGCACCTACAACTGTTTGAAGAAGGCGAACATCCAGACGGTTGCGGATCTGGTCAAAGCTTCTGAAGAGGAGCTGATGAACATCCGAAACTTCGGCCGCAAGTCGCTCGTGGAAGTTCAAGATAAGCTCGCCCAGTTCGGTTACACCCTCGTCGGCGGTGGCCGCAGCGGTGGTGCGGGCGACGAAGACGAGGAATAGGTTAAGAGATGCGGCATCGCGTTCAAGGACGGAAGCTGGGTTTGCCGTCGGACCAGAGAATGGCCCTGTTGAAGGGCCTGGTGCGGCAGCTCTTCGCCCACAACACCATCGTGACCACGGAGACCCGGGCTAAGGAAGTGCGCCGGATCGCCGAGCGGCTCATCACCCTGGGCCGGGAAGACACGCTGGCGAATCGCCGGTTGAGCCAGAAGTACCTGGCCACGCACACCCCGGTGCGCGCGGTCCGGAAGCCGGAAGGCTTCAATCAGCTTCACCCGAACGATAAGGCGCGGGTGACGGAGCGGCTGAAGAACCGGAAGCCGGAGCGCACGGGCGTGAGCACCAGCGACTTCGTTAACCGGTTGTTTGTAGACATCGCGCCGCGGTTCAAGGACCGCCCGGGTGGTTACACCCGGATGTTCAAGATTGGCTTCCGGCGCGGCGACGCGGCGCCGATGGTGAAGCTGGAGCTGGCGCTCGAGGACTAGACGGTGCGGCGGCTGCGCCTGATACTGGAGTACGATGGAACTCGCTATTGCGGGTTCCAGCGTCAGCCGGGGCAGCTGACCGTGCAGGGAGAGCTGGAGAGACGGCTCTCCGGGATCTGCGGTCACCCGGTGGAGGTGGCCGGTGCGGGGCGGACCGATACAGGCGTCCACGCACTCGGGCAGGTCATTCACTTTGACACCACAGGGCGTATCCCGGTAGACCGGGTTGCGCTGGCCACCAATAGTTACGGGAGTGACCTGGTGGTACGGCACGCGGAAGAGGCGCCGCCGGGCTTTCATGCCCGGTTCAGCGCGGTCCGGCGAACGTACCACTACTACCTCACGCTGCGAGCTCCGTCTCCGTTTGCTTCGCGCTACGCGGTGCTGGCTTCTCGGATGCGGCCGGATGCGGAAGAGCGGATGCGAGCGGCGCTGGCGCCACTCCTCGGCAGGCGCGATTTCTCAACGGTCGCGACGGCTGGGATCTCGGGGAGTCCGGAGCGGACCTTGCTCCGGACGGGAGTATCGCGGCGGGGCACGATGTTGCGGGTGGAGTTGACAGCGGACAGCTTTCTGCGCAGCATGGTGCGGATGTTGGCCGGTTGGCTCCTGGAAATCGGTCGTGGAGCCCGCGAGCCGCATGAGCTCGCGGACGCAGTCTTCCGGCGAGACCCGCCTGGGGCGGTACCCATTGCCGCCCCGCGAGGGCTCTTCCTGATGCGCGTGGACTATCCCGACGGGTTTTGCGACGGGATGGGCGCCGAGGGAATCGCCGACTGGTGGCCGGGCTGTGCGTGATGCGTTACGACGATTGAGAACGGGCTGGAGAAGACTTCGATGAAGACGTTCATGGCTAAGGCGGAGACGATTGAGCGCGAGTGGCTCATCGTGGACGCTACTGGCAAGTCGCTGGGGCGGTTGGCGACTGAAGTGGCCACGCTGCTGCGCGGCAAGCACAAGCCGACGTTCACGCCGCACATGGACTCGGGCGATCACGTCATCGTGATCAACGCCGACCAGGTGGTGCTGACCGGCAAGAAGGCGGAGGAGCGGATCTACTGGCACTCCCAGTATCCGGGCGGCCTCAAGTCTGTAACACGCGGGCAGATGCTCGAGAAGCGCCCGGAGCGCCTCGTGGAGCGGACGATCAAGGGAATGCTGCCGCATAACCGGCTGGGCGCCCAGTTGTATCGCAAGCTGAAGGTCTATGCGGGCGCCACCCATCCGCATGACAGCCAGAAGCCGCGCGTGCACGAATTCTAGAAATCGGAGGAGTAAGTTGGCTGAAGCACAGAACACCTACTACGCCACCGGTCACCGGAAGAACGCCACCGCGAAGGTCTGGCTGGTTCCGGGCGGCACCGGTGCGATCACCGTCAACGGACGCGAGCTGCCGGCCTACGTGCAGCGCCGCTCGTTGGAGCTGATCGTTATGCAGCCCCTCGAACTGACCGAAACGGTCGGGCAGTTCGACGTGAAAGCGAAGGTCCTGGGCGGCGGTATCGCCGGACAGGCCGGCGCGCTGCGCCACGGTATCTCCAAGGCACTGATCGTGGCCGATCCCGAATTCCGCCCGCCGCTACGCCGGGGCGGGTTCCTCACGCGGGATCCGCGCGTGAAAGAGCGCAAGAAGTACGGACGGAAGGGCGCTCGCCGCGGCTTCCAGTTCAGCAAGCGCTAAGGATTTCGGGCTGCGTCCCGGTTCCCTTACTGGCAAGCCCCGGGTTGACTTTCGTCAACCCGGGGCTTGTTTGCGTCTGACCGGCTGGAGCGGAATTCCGGTACCGTCTTTCAGGACGGGTTGCAGACTCGAAAGGGCGAGTAACTTTGGCGGGATCTTCAGGATTGGTGGGACGATGTGATTTGCATCGTAGCCCGGCAGCGCTACTGGTAGCGCTTCTCTTTCCGGGCTTCAACCGCCTGGATCTTCTTGGTCTCGTCTGCCCTGTCAAAACTCCCGGGCGCTCGCGGTCCTGTCATCCCTCTCAGGCCTCTCGCAATCCCCAGTACGCCACGCCACCCACCAGCGCCGCTCCCAGGACTACGAGCAGCACGCTCAGCGCCGCCACGTTCGGTCCCGGCGCGTAGTGCAGGTAGTCGGAGACGCGGAAGGCGATTGTATCGCCGTCCGGGACCCGTAGTAGGGCCGTGGCGTCGATCTCGCGCGCGGCCAGGATGGCTACAATGGCACCACCCGTGACGGCGTAGTGGCGCACGACCGGCCAACCGGAGTGGGCGAATTGGGTCCAGGCGCTGGCTCCCAGCACGGCGCCCTCATCTAGAAGCTCGCGATCTACGTGTTCCCAGGCGGGTTGCAGGCTCTTGTACGCAAAGGGGAAGAAGAGTGCCACGTAGGTCCACACCAGGCCCCATAGCGAGGTGTAGATCCAGTCGAAGACGCCGGGGCGGTTGAGGACCTGGATCATCGCCACGCCCAGGAGCGAGCCGGGAAGGGCGTAGGGGAGGCTGAGGGCGAGGTCTAGCGCGGGCCTGCGCCTCCCAATGCTAACCCAGCCGCAGGCAAGCGCCAGGAGGCTGGCGATGACGGACGCAGATCCCGCGGACATCACCGTGTTCAGGAAATGGTCGGTGCTCTCCGCGAATACTGCGCGGTACGTCGTGAGCGGCATGGAGTACGCCGCCAGTACGGCGATGGGTAAGATGAACGTTCCTCCCATCACCAGCCAGCACCACGCTGCCGCGGTGGCCCCCCGCTGGGGAAGCGCCAGCAACCGCACGCGTTCTCCAGTCCGGGGTGCCATGGGCACGTGGGCCAGGAGCCGTAATTGAAGGAAGACCAGCGGCACCACGAGGAAGAGCAGTGGGGCCGCGAAGCGTGCTACCACCCCCGGGTCGCGGTCCAATTGGAAACGGTTGACCACGTCTACGGGGTAGACCGGCACTGCCAGCGTGTTCGGCACGCCAAAGTCGGCCAGCGCCAGCAAGAACACCAGCAGCGCCCCCGCCGGCAGCGCGCTCAGCAAGGCGGGTCGCACGCTCCATCCCGCGGCACGGACGTCCGCCAGGTGGAGTCGAGCCGCGTCTTCCAGGGTCGTCGGCACCGACCGCGCGGCGAAGCGCGTACACCACGCCATGATCGGCCAATAGGCGAACGCCAGCACCGCCGCCGCCATCGGCAGCGAGCCGTCGGCCGAGAGGGGGCGATGAAGCCAGCCCAGGCGCAGCAGTGTCCCGTTGAGCGGCCCCTCTCGCTGTAGCAGCATTTGCCAGGCGAGGGTGGCGCAGTAGGTGGGGAGCAGCAGCGGCAGCAGGCTCAGCGCCAGCAGCACCTTGCGGCCCGGCAGGCGGAAGCGGGACGTCAGCCAGCCGAACGGCACGCCCAGCCCCGCCGCGAACAGCACCGATAAGCAGGCTAACTGCACGCTGCGGCAGAGCATCGCCACCGCCGTGGAATCGAGAAAGCCGCGCGCCGGCTGGGACAGCGTGCGCAGTGCTGCGGCCACCAGCCAGATGAGTGGCGGCGTAACCACCAATAGGGCTGGCAGTGTGCCGGCCAGCGTTGCCAGGGGGCCGGATGGGGCTTTCGAAGACGAATGGGCTATTCTCAAGACGGTTGGGGTACAGAGGAGGCAGGATTCCCGACCAGATTGTACCGCGATGCACCCCTTGATCCGTCCTGTTACGCCCGCAGACTACCCGGAAGTCTTGAATTTATGGGAGCGGGCATTCAAGCCCTCTCAGGATTACTTCATCCGCTACTTCGACGGATCCGATCCCTGGTATCAGGAAGGCGACTGCCTCGGCCTCTGGTTGGAAGGACGCCTCGCCAGCGCAGTCCACGTCTGCCGCCGCCCGCTGGGATGGCCCGGCGAGATCCTCTGGTGCGCCGCCCTCGCCAACGTGGCCACCCATCCGGACTTCCGTCGCCGCGGTCTCTCCCGCGAACTCCTTCGCACCGCCACCGACCGGCTCACCGGGGAAGGCTTTGCTTTCTCGATGCTTTTCTCCAGCCAGACCGGCCATTACGCACCGCTGGGTTGGGAGCCCATTCATACGCCACGACCGGTGCTGCGCATCCGGGAAGAATTGGAACCTGCTGGGTTTCTGTTCGAGGCGTTCGTTTCCGACCTGGACGACAGCCAAATCTATGCGGAGAGCCCGGCACGTCCGCTGCAGCTCTTTCGCCCGGAGGAATACTGGTCGGGCTGGGTGATCTGGCTGCACGCGCACCGGGAGATTCAGCGCCTTACGGTGAGCGGCGGTGGCTACGCGGAGCTGGAGTGCCCCGAAGACCTGGAACGCCCGGCCCGGCTGCTGGAGTGGCGCGCCGCGGATGCTCGCGCCGAAGCAGCCCTTCTAAAGAAGGCCGCGCTCTGGGCTAAAGCCCGCGGTAAGGGAGAGCTGACGCTGGAAGCCGTCCCCCAATGGGGCGGGCTGGCCGCACTGGCGCCCCTGGGTGAGGCGGAGCCCAATCGCGGCGGCCACATGATGCTGCGCAACGTCTCCCTCTCGGAGCAGCGCTACCGGGACGTGCTGGAGCTGTACCGCGCCGGCGCTGCCAACTGGTGGCCGGCAGACGGGTTCTGAATCTGCTTATGCATCTTCGACGGGAGGGTCGGGTTTGGGGACTTGTTTTTGCGGACGTACCCGATCCAGAAAGTTGGTCAGCTTGATGTATCCCTGGTAACCGCCCATAAAGAGGTCCGTTACCCAGGAAGACTGCTTTCGCTTTCCCCCGCGTCCCTGGAGGAGGCTGAACATCGACCGCCCGTTGCCCATTGCGGCGGCATCCAGCGGGGTCGAACCCGTATCGTCGACGGCATTCACGTCCGCGCCGTGATCCAGCAGAACACGGGCCGCCGCAGCGCGACCCAATGTGGCGGCCTGGTGGAGCGGTGTCTTCCCGTCCGCATCGCGAGCGTTTACCTGTGCTCCGTGTTTACAGAGGAGGGAGAGCGCTCCGGTACCGCGTTGATCGGAACTGAAGATCGCAGAGTGCAGCGGGGTCCTCTGCTTCTTGTCGCGCTCGTCTACGTCCGCCCCGTGCTCCATGAGTAGTCCGAGCAGGGTTTCGTTCCCCAACA
>Ga0255338_1003340_pt1 | contig 19559 bp, 17 predicted proteins | sample MeOH1_35cm_T4_19_FD_203715 | JGI IMG/M metagenome (GOLD analysis project Ga0255338, IMG submission 203715) | Sandy soil microbial communities from University of British Columbia, Vancouver, Canada - MeOH1_35cm_T4_195 | ecosystem: Engineered > Artificial ecosystem > Sand microcosm > Unclassified ...
GCATAACAAAATTCAAATACGGTCATATCAGGAAAAAGCCCACAGTTTCAACAACTATGGGCTTTTCGCATTTTTCAAACTGTAAAAGTCAGGTCATGTGGTGTTGCATCAGACCAAGTATTTTATTATTATAAGGTAGTGCAAAATAAGCTCGTCTGTACTATAATACTGAAAAAGGAAGAAAAGGAGCCGGCAACGTGAGAATAACAGGCGCACAAGCAATTATTGAAAGTTTAAAACTAGAAGGAGTAGATATTGTATTCGGTTATCCGGGCGGAGCGGTTCTAACCCTTTATGATGCCTTGTACGAGGCGGAGTTTCCGCATGTGCTTACACGACATGAGCAGGGTGCGGTGCACGCTGCTGACGGATACGCAAGAGCCACTGGTAAGGTCGGGGTATGTATCGCAACCTCCGGGCCAGGGGCGACAAACCTGGTAACAGGTATCGCCACGGCTTATATGGATTCTGTTCCACTTGTGGCGATAACCGGTCAGGTAGGGACCTCCCTCATTGGCAGGGACTCCTTTCAGGAGGCGGATATTCGCGGGATTACCACCCCGGTGACCAAACACAATTATCTGGTTAAGAAAGTCCAGGATTTGCCAAGGGTGCTGAAAGAAGCCTTTCACATCGCCAGTACAGGAAGACCAGGACCGGTAGTGGTTGATGTTGCTAAAGATATATTTGCGGCCATGCTTGATTTTCAATATCCTGATACAGTGCAGCTGCGGGGTTACCATCCTCTGTTTGAGGGGGATTCCAGCATTTTGGATCTGGTTGTCGAAGAAATGCAGCAGGCGAAAAAACCGCTTATTTTCCTAGGGGGCGGGGTTAATATTTCCAACACGGTGGATCAGGCAAGAGAACTTGCTGGGCTCACCGGTTTTCCGATAATTTCCAGCTTGATGGGTCTGGGTGCAGTGCCCTCTGATTCGCCCCAAAACCTGGGAATGGTGGGTATGCACGGCACTTATGCAGCAAATATGGCGACTACTGAGTGCGACCTTCTGTTAGGGATAGGGGTACGCTTTGATGACCGGGTCACAGGACTGCTGGACGAGTTCGTCTCAAAGGCAAGAATAGTTCACTTTGATATAGACCCAGCCGAAATCAACAAGAATGTACGAGCTGATATTCGGGTGGTTGGAGATTTACGCTGGTCTTTACCGGCCTTGGTGGAAAAAATAAAAGCCCAAAGAAGCGTGGAATGGAAAGGTCAGGTAAAAGATTGGTTTGATACGGTTAAGGCCTGGGAGAAGGAACAACCGCTGGGCTATGAACCAAGTGCGGAAGTCATTATGCCGCAGACAGTGGTTGAAAAGGTAAGCGAACTTACACAGGGCAACGCATTGATTGTAACTGATGTGGGGCAGCACCAAATGTGGACGGCTCAGTTTTATAAGTTCGCACAGGGGCGCTCATTTATAACCTCCGGCGGCTTGGGAACTATGGGATACGGGCTGCCTGCCGCGATCGGAGCGAAAATAGGGATGCCGGAAAAACCGGTTGTGCTCTTCTCCGGGGACGGTGGAATCATGATGAATTGTCAGGAGTTGGCTACCGCAGCAAACCAGGGCCTGCCAATCAAGATTTTGATCATAAACAACTCGGTACTGGGTATGGTGTTCCAGTGGCAGAGGTTGTTTTATGGGCAAAGATATTCCCATACCAGCCTACAGGGAAACCCGGACTTTGTGAAATTGGCGGAGGCTATGGGGGTTACCGGCTTACGGGTAACGGAGCCTGGACAGCTTGACCAGGTCCTGAAGCAGGCCCTGGAAATAGATGGTCCGGTATTGGTGGATATCAAGGTGCCTAACACCGAAGACGTTTTGCCTATGGTTCCAAACGGGGCACGCCTTGACCAGATGATCATGGGGGGAAAATAAAAGATGAAGCACACTCTTGCTGTATTAGTGGAAAACCGCCCCGGAGTTTTGACTCATATATCCGGGCTGATAAGCCGACGTGCTTTTAACATTGAAAGTATCGCTGCAGGCTACTCTGAAGAAGCGGATACTACCCGGATCACGGTTCAGGTGGAAGCGGACGAATTGGAGCTGGAACAGGTGGTCAACCAGCTTTCGAAACTCGTTGATGTCATTAAGATAGTCAATCTGACGGACGGAGATTCCATTCACCGGGAACTTGCCTTGATCAAAGTAAAAGCCAAACCGGAAACCCGCTCAGATATTGTGGATATCGTGGATATCTTTCGGGCCAGGGTGGTGGATGTGAACCGGGAAACGATGGTGATCGAACTTACTGGAGAACAAAGCAAAATTGATGCCTTGTGCGAAGTATTGAAGGATCATGGGATCATTGAGATCGTGCGTACCGGGTTAATCGCGCTTTCCCGCAGTCCTGTTCCCGCCAAAGATATATAATTGTCTGGAGGTTTTGAACATGTTTGAGTCTAGGTTGCTTGAATTGGGAATAGCTTTACCGCAGGTTCCCAAGCCTGTGGCCGCTTATGTACCCGCTGTATTGGTCGATAAGTTTGTTTACACGTCCGGGCAGCTTCCTGTCACCGCCGGAGAACTTAAGTACAAGGGCAAGGTTGGCAAAGAGATCAGTGATCAGGAGGGTTATGAGGCGGCAAGACTGTGTGCCATCAACTGTCTGAGTGCGGTTAGAGCAGTTGCGGGGAGTCTGGATAAGCTCGAACGGGTGGTAAAGGTGTCAGGCTTTGTCAACAGCGCTCAGGGCTTCACAGGTCAGCCGCAGGTAATTAACGGGGCATCGGATTTGTTGAAACAGATTTTTGGGGAATCCGGACAGCATGCCCGCTGTGCGGTTGGGGTAAGCGAGCTGCCCTTAGACGCTGCAGTTGAGGTTGAAATTATCGTCAAACTGAAATAATCTGTAAAGTAAAGAAACCTCGGGAACGAACTTCCCGAGGTTTCTTTCTGCTGTTTTTACTTGGTGCCGACTGCCAGGTTAAAGGCGCGGTGCAGAGCCTTAACGGCCTTGTGTGTTTCTGAGTCTTGTATAATACAGGAAATCTTGATTTCTGAGGTACTGATCATCTGCAGGTTGATTCCTTCTTCGGACAAGGCGCTGAACATTTGGGCGGCAACTCCCGGGTTGCTGACCATTCCGGCCCCCACAATTGAGATCTTGGCAACATTGTCATCTGCTGTCACACCGTCGGAGCCAAGTTCCGGCATGAGCTGTTCCACAACCTCCAGGGCTTTTTTCAGATCTCCCCGCGAACAGGTGAAGGAGATGTTGTTTATTTCATTGCGCATTGCGCTCTGCACGATCATGTCCACATTTACCTTGGCTTCACTCAGGGCTTTAAACAGCTTGTAGGCAATGCCAGGGCGGTCAAAAACATCGTAGAGGCCGATCTTGGCTACGTTGGAGTCATAGGCAACTCCAGTAACTGCGAGAGACTTCTCCATATTCGCTTTACTCTCCTTTACAATTGTTCCAGGGTTATCGTTAAAGCTGGAGCGGACGTGGATCGGTATGCCGTATTTAAGGCCGAGTTCCACAGAACGAGGGTGGAGAACCCCTGCACCCAGGCTGGCCATCTCTAACATTTCATCGTAGGAAATCTTATTTAATTTTCGGGCCTCCGGCACAATGCGGGGGTCGGTCGTGTAAACCCCGTCAACGTCCGTGTAAATCTCGCATACATCGGCCTTGAGGGCAGCCGCCAAGGCAACTGCCGTGGTATCGGAACCCCCTCTGCCCAAGGTTGTAATATCACTTAGTGAGTCCATACCCTGGAATCCGGCAACGACTACGATATTGCCGTTAGCTAATTCCGCCTGCAGGCGTTCAGGATTGATTTCCAGGATTTTGGCCTTGGAATGAGAATTGTCCGTCTGGATTCCGGCCTGGGCTCCGGTTAAAGAAAGGGCGGGCTTTGACAATTCCTTGAGGGCCATGGCCAGCAGCGCCATGGAAACTTGTTCTCCGGTTGACAACAGGACATCCATTTCTCTTTCAGAGGGATTATCGGTGATCTCGTGTACTAGGTTAATCAAGTCATCCGTGGTGTCCCCCATGGCAGACACTACCACAACCACCTGATGACCGGCGTCCTGGGCGGCAGCTACTCGCTTGGCTACGCGGCGGATCCGCTCCGGATTGCCTACTGAGGTACCACCGTATTTCTGAACTAACAACATAGCACAATTCGCCTTTCTTTCTGTTACTAATGCCTTGTCGGGAAAAACGAAGCGAGTCCGTAACAGGTGAATGTTTTTAAAAGTGTTTTAACTGAGCTGATGGATGAATATGCCGCTCCTCAGTTTGGGTTCAAACCAGGTGGATTTGGGAGGCATTACTTCCCCCGCATCCGCGATATCCATCAGGTCCTCAATCGAAGTGGGGTACACGGCAAAGGCAACTGCCATACCTGCCTTTACCCTTTTCTCCAGTTCCTCCAGCCCTCTGATTCCACCAACGAAATCAATTCTTTGATCAGTTCTGGGATCTGTAATCCCAAGAATTGGACTTAACAGGCTGTTTTGGAGTATGGAAACATCCAGCCTGTCAACAGGATCCAGAGGATCAAAAATTCCCTCTTTAGCTTTAAGCTCATACCAGCGATCTGCAAAGTACATACCAAAGGTGTGTTTGCTGTCCGGTTTAATAGGGGTGTTTTCCGGGGCTGCCAGAATTTCAAAGTTCTCCGCTAATTTACTCAGGTATTCCTGCGGTGTCAAACCGTTTAAATCCGTCACCACCCGGTTGTAGTCCATGATCCGCAGGTCCTTATCCCTGAATAACACTGCCAGAAAATAGTTGAACTCCTCATCACCCTTATAGTCGGGATGGCGTTCGCGTCTTTTCTCGCCCACCTTTACTGCGGAGGAGGCGCGATGGTGTCCGTCTGCAATATAAAAGCTGGGAATCGCGGCAAAAAGTCCACACATGGACACAATGGCTGAGCGGTCATCAATGGACCAAACCGTGTGGGAAATCCCGTCCTCAGCGACAAAGTCATAGAGCGGGGACTTCCGGGTCCAGGTATTGATTATCCGGTCGATTTCATCTTCACCTTTGTAGGTGAGAAAGATTGGACCGGTATTCGCATCGCAATAGTCCACGTGGTTAATTCGGTCCTGTTCTTTTTCCGGACGTGTATGTTCATGCTTTTTTATGACATTGTGCAGATAGTCATCAATGGAAACGCAGCCAACGATTCCGGTTTGGGTTCTGCAGTTCATCGTCAGTCTGTAGATGTACAAGTTCGCGGTTTGATCTTTCGCAAGGGTACCATTCTCCAGCATATTGTTAAGATTTTGGCGTGCTTTTTCGTAAACTTGTGTGCTGTAGGGGTCTGCTCCAGGGCCAAGATCGATCTCTGCTCGATCAACGTGCAGAAAGGAACGGGGATTGTCTTTCACCATTTCCCTTGCTTCTGTGCTATTCATAACATCGTAAGGCAAGGCCGCTACCTGCGCAACCAGCTCAGGCACCGGCCGTATTGCCTTAAAGGGCCTTAAGACTGCCATGGGTTCCTCCTCCAGATAGAATCAATTGTTCCGCAGGGATTTCATCTAATTGAACTGTTCCCCCGCAATCAGGTTTCAGGTAGTGAAGCTCAGCTTGCACCCCGTTATGCTCAAAAGCGGAGCGCAGGGCGTTCCCGACCGGTGTTTCGTCAGCCTCACTTGGGATAAAGGCAATAAGGGTAGGGCCCGCTCCGCTGAGAACTGCTCCAAGTGCTCCAGCTCTGTTGGCAGCGGCTAAGGCCTCACTCATGCCTGGGATGGCTTTAGCGCGGTACTGCTCGTGCAGCTTGTCCTGCATGGCGGATTTAAGCAAAGAATAATCCTGCGTGAGCAGGGCAGTTACCAAAAGGCCGGTGCGCCCCAAATTCCACACCGCATCAGTGAACGGCACCTGTGGGGGCAAGAGGCTCCTGGCAAGGTAAGTGGAAAGGAGCATGCTTGGTACTGCCACCACCATTTTAAGTCCGGGCAGGTTTCCCAGTGAGTGGAACAAACAACCGCCTGAAGGCTCCTGGACGGCTATGGTTGCGCCGCCGCACAGGGCAGGAGCAACATTATCGGGGTGCCCCTCAATGGAGGCGGCTAAGTCGAGAAGCTGTGCCTGGTTGAAGGGAGAACCTGCAATCAGGTTCCCGGCGTAAAGGCCGCCTACTATGGCGGCAGAACTGCTTCCCAGTCCCCTCGCGGGAGGGATATTGTTGATAAGGTGCAGGGAGATTCCTGCGGGTTGAAAATCTGCCCGCTGCCAGAGCTGTGTGGCTGCACGGTACACCAGATTAGTTTCGTCTTGGGGAATACCTTCACGGTACTTGCCGCCAAGGGTAATACTCAGTGGTTTATCGGTTTCTTTTATTTCGATATAGTTGTAAAGGTTAAGGGCGAGCCCAAGACAATCGAATCCAGGACCCAGGTTGGCTGAGGAGGCCGGTATGCGGACCAGTACCACAAAAATACCCCCTTAAAAGATTGCCTTCAAGACAGCTTCTTCGGTAGCATCTATGGTTTGGAGTCCGGTGGGAGAGGTCTCCAGTGCGGTCTCGGGATCTTTTAGACCGTTCCCGGTTAGGATGCATACGACGGTACTTCCGGCCGGAAAGTCTTCCTTATATTTGATCAGTCCGGCAAGGGAAGCGGAAGAGGCCGGCTCTGCAAAGATTCCTTCCTTGGAAGCCAGGGCGCGGTAAGCCGCTAAAATCTCCTCATCACTGACCATTCTAATCTTGCCTGAGGACTCCTTGGCGGCGTCAACCGCGAATTGCCAGGAGGCCGGGTTCCCGATGCGTATAGCAGTGGCTACTGTCTCCGGTTTATCCACCGGATGTCCCAGCACGATCGGGGCCGCGCCTGCGGCCTGAAAGCCCATCATTTTGGGTCTTGAACTTACCCGTCCCAGGTCGTTATATTCTTTAAAGCCCCTCCAGTAGGCGGTGATATTTCCAGCGTTCCCTACCGGGATGCAGAGAAAATCGGGGGCTTTCCCGCCGAGCTGCTCGCAAATTTCAAAGGCTGAGGTTTTCTGTCCTTCAATGCGATAGGGGTTAACGGAGTTGACTAGGGTGATAGGATGCTTGGACGTCAGGGAACGGGCGATGGTTAAAGCCTCGTCGAAGTTGCCGTTAACCGCCAGTGCCTTAGCACCGTAGAGCAGGGCTTGAGCCAGTTTGCCGCGGGCAACATACCCGCCGGGCAGAAGCACATAACATTTGATACCGGACCTGGCTGCATAGGCGGCAGCGGATGCAGCCGTGTTCCCGGTGGAGGCGCAGAGAATAGCCTCAGACCCTTCTTCCAGGGCCTTGGCGACCGCCAGGACCATGCCGCGGTCCTTAAAAGAGCCGGTGGGGTTCAGGCCTTCGTACTTGAAGTACAGGTTTAAACCTAATTCCCTGGATAAATTTTCGGCTTTGATTAGGGGGGTGTTTCCCTCCAAAAGGGTTAAAGCCGGTGTTTTCTCTGTCACAGGCAGATGTTCACGAAAGTTTGCGATTAATCCTTGCCAGACCATGAATTTCCTCCCTCGACACGAATAATGTTAGAAATGCTCAGAACCTTGGAATAGACCTTAAGATATTCGACTGCTTGCTGCAGTTGTCCTTCCTGACAGGGATGACTTACCAGGACAATTTCTGCTTCCTGTTGAGGTCTGGGTTTTTGAATTATTGAAGCAAAACTTATTCCCGCCTCTGCAAACATGTGGGCCAGACTGGCCAGTACCCTCGGTTCGTCCTTTACCTGAAGTCTGACGTAATACGCAGACTTAAATTCAGCTGTGGGCTTTATTTCCAGTTGGCGGTAACAGCTGCAGTTCGAGATCCCGCTCGTTCCGCTGGTGATGTTGCGCGCCACCTGCATCAAGTCAGCCACAACCGCGCTCCCGGTAGGCATGGAGCCTGCCCCGCGGCCATAGAACATGGTCTCTCCCACCGCATCTCCTACCACGTAAACCGCGTTAAACACCCCGTTAACGGAACTGAGGGGATGACTGTTGGGGATGAAGGCCGGGTGAACCCGCAACTCGATGCGGCCCTCGTCTTCCTGGGCCAGGGCCAGGAGTTTCACGCAGCAGTTCAGCTCCTTCGCATAGGTCAAATCCGCTTTGCTGATTCTGGTGATTCCCTCCGTAAACACATCGTTGAGCGTGACCCTGGAGCCAAAGGCGATCGAGGCCAGGATTGCCAGTTTGCGGGCTGCGTCCAGGCCGTCTACATCTGAGGACGGGTCCGCTTCCGCATACCCTAGCTCTTGTGCTTCTTTCAGCACGTCTGCATAATCCCTGCCTTGATTGGTCATCGCAGTAAGGATATAATTTGTGGTGCCGTTAATAATTCCGGCAAGCTGCTTGATTTGGTTGCCGGCGAGGCTTTGCTTGAGGGCAGCTATGATCGGAATCCCTCCCGCTACGCTGGCTTCAAAAAACAGGTCCTTTCCCTGCTGGCTGGCGGTATCCAACAACTCCCTGCCGTCTAGGGCCAGGAGATCCTTGTTGGCGGTAACCACACTCTTTCCGCAGTGCAGGGAGTCCAAGATATAAGTCCGGGCTGGTTCGATTCCACCCATAACTTCCACTATAATGTCAAGCTGCGGATCGTTAATGATTTCAGCCGGATTTGTAGTGAGCATAATGGAATCAACGTTAACCTGACGCGGGGCATCGAGATTTTGCACCAAGGCCCGGGTGATTTCCAGTCTTCGGCCCACCTTGATGGAAATGGATTCCTGATTTTCCTGCAATATTCTAACCACGCCGCTCCCGACCGTCCCAAGGCCCAGAAGCCCGACTTTTAGCGGTGAATTAGACATTTTTTAACCTCTCCTTCTAGCTCCATGTGCTGATCTTGAAGACAAATGTTTCTGCTATGTGGACATTATATGCTTCGTGCTCAGTTTATGCAATAGTTTAATGTGAAATTAGGAGCAAAAACTTATTGTTCAGGGTTGACAGCCTTGCCTGCACTGTAATAAACTAGTTAGCAAATATAGATTTCTGTATTACAACACAATGCAAGGAAGTGTGCCTAGGGTTCCGGGATTTACTGACTGGTCCGAGCGGCACAGGGCTCATGGAAGGGCCTACACCGTGGGTAGAAAAGACCCAAGCGGAAGGTTCCAAGCTTCTCGGAATCCTTCCGCTTGGGTGTTTGTTCTATCTGGATGAGGAGAGTGGTGAGTTGGCCCAGTAGTTCAGTTTCTACAATAGTCAATTGGTAGTGAAGTAGGAAAACAGGAGGTTGTTAACGTGAGTTTGCAAATTTACCTGAATGGACGTATGGTACCTAAACAAGAAGCCAATGTATCTGTATTTGATCATGGCTTTTTGTACGGGGATGGAATTTTTGAAGGAATTCGGGCTTATCACGGTAGAGTGTTCAAGCTGGCGGAACACCTGGAAAGACTGTATGAGTCTGCTCAAACCATCAATTTGAAGATCGGTATTTCCAGGGCTGAAATGGAGAAGATTGTCGTGGAGACCTGCCGTGTCAACGGTATGAGTGACGCCTACATCAGACTGGTAGTTTCCCGCGGCACGGGGGATTTGGGACTTGACCCCAAAAAATGTCCTAAAGCTTCCATAGTCTGTATTACGGACAAAATAACCCTGTATCCAGAGAGCTTCTATGAGACTGGACTGGAAGTAAAGACCGTCCCTACCCGCAGAAATGACGTAGATTCCCTTAACCCCAGGATCAAGTCCCTGAATTACCTTAACAATATCCTGGCCAAACTTGAAGCTAACCTGGGCGGCTGTCTGGAAGCGATTATGCTCAACCAGCAGGGATATGTGTGTGAAGCGACCGGGGACAACATCTTCATCGTGAAAAAAGGGGTCCTGATTACTCCCCCAATTTCCGCCGGGATTCTGGAGGGAATTACCCGCAACACTGTAATGGAACTGGCCCGAGGCTGTAATATCGAGGTAAAGGAAGAATTGTTCACCCGGCATGATCTGTATAATGCCGATGAGGTGTTTTTGACCGGCACTGCAGCGGAGATGATACCTGTGACTCAGATTGACGGCAGGGTAATCGCCAATGGGAAGCCGGGGTCCCTATTCAATCGACTGCTCCCACTTTACAGGGATCTGACCAAAGTAAACGGTCCCAAGATCTAGCCTTAAACCGGAGAGCAAACGAGTGATTGGCAATAGGAGGATCTTATGAACAGCAACATAATTACCCAAGGGGTCGAAAAAGCCCCACACCGCTCCTTGCTCTACGCCTTGGGGTTAACAAAGCGTGAGATGACTCAGCCCTTAGTTGGAGTGGTTAATTCCTTTAACGAAATTGTTCCGGGCCATATGCACCTGCGGCAAATCACTGATGCGGTAAAGGCAGGAGTCAGGATGGGGGGAGGTACCCCGCTGGAGTTTCCGGCTATTGCGGTTTGTGATGGACTGGCCATGGGACATGCAGGAATGCACTATTCTCTGGCTTCCCGCGAACTGATCGCGGATTCGACCGAGGTCATGGCCAGGGCCCATGCTCTGGATGCTCTCGTCCTGATACCAAGCTGTGACAAGGTTGTCCCAGGCATGCTCATGGCTGCCGCCCGGCTGAACTTACCCTGTATTGTGGTGAGCGGCGGTCCGATGTTAGCGGGGTGGGGTGAGGAGAAGCCCCTTAGCCTGAGCACCTTGTTTGAGGCAGTGGGCGAGGTGAATGTCGGGAAACTCAGTTTGGAGGAATTGGAACAACTTGAACGTTCAGCCTGCCCAACCTGTGGGTCCTGTGCAGGGATGTTTACCGCCAATTCCATGAACTGTCTGACGGAGGCTATTGGACTAGGGCTGCCGGGCAACGGTACTCTGCCCGCGGTATTCTCCCAGAGACTTGCTTTAGCTAAGGAGGCGGGAATGGCTGTCATGGATCTGCAGCGGAAGGGAATCACCCCGGACAAAATCCTCACCGAGCAGAATTTCCGCAACGCTCTGGCCGTGGATATGGCTCTGGGCTGTTCCACAAACACTGTGCTGCACCTGCCGGCCATTGCTAAAGAGGCGGGAATTGAGTGGAACCTGGATCTGGTGAATGAAATAAGCGAAAAGATTCCCCAACTGTGCAAGCTGAGTCCTGCGGGACCTCATCATATTCAGGATCTCCATTTCGCCGGGGGCATTCAAGCAGTGCTTAGGGAACTGCTGGATCACGGCCTGGTGGATGGCGGGGTGCTGATGGTTTCCGGGCAGACCCTGGCTGAACAGTTGGAAGGGCAAAAAGTCAAGAATAGAGAAGTAATCCGCAGTGTGGAGGAACCTTATAGTTCACAGGGCGGACTTAAGGTTCTGTTTGGTTCCCTTGCTCCTGGCGGGGCAGTGGTCAAACAGGGGGCGGTTGCCCAGGAAATGCACGTTCACAAGGGTCCTGCTCGGGTGTTCGACTCGGAAGACCAGGCCATGCAGGATATCCTCGGCGGCAAGATCAAGGCGGGTGATGTGATAGTAATCCGCTATGAGGGACCTAAAGGCGGACCTGGGATGCGGGAAATGCTTGGTCCGACAGCTGCTATTTCCGGTATGGGCCTCGACAAGAGTGTGGCGCTGTTGACGGACGGGCGTTTTTCCGGGGCTTCCAGGGGACCTTGCATGGGGCACATTTCCCCGGAGGCTGCAGAAGGCGGTCCGATCGCGCTGATTGAAGAGGGCGATCTGATTTCGATCAATATTCCGGCAGGTAAAATTGAAATTGAGGTGTCTCCGGAAACTCTGGAGGGTAGAAAGGCTAAGTGGCAGCCTCTGCCTCCCAAGATCAAGACCGGTTATCTGGCCCGCTACGCCCGGATGGTAACTTCTGCCAGCGAAGGCGCTGTGCTTAAATAGGATCTTTTTCGCATGACATCGTAGGAGGTGTGGGCCTTGGAATTAACTGGAGCGGAGATCCTGCTAAAAAGCCTGGAACTTGAAGGGGTGGACGTTATCTTTGGCTACCCTGGCGGGGCTGTCCTTCCTATTTATGACGCCCTTCCCAAATTCAGACTTAATCACTATCTAGTAAGACACGAACAAGGCGCTGCCCATGCCGCTGAGGGCTATGCGCGTTCTACGGGAAAAGTCGGGGTCTGCCTCGCTACCTCGGGACCGGGCGCGACCAACCTCGTTACCGGAATTGCCAATGCCTATATGGATTCAATACCTATGGTAGCGATTACCGGACAGGTGGGCTGTCAATCCCTCGGACTGGATACTTTTCAGGAAATAGATATTACCGGGATAACCCTGCCCATAACTAAACATTCATATTTGGTGAAAAAAGTTGAAAACCTGGGGCGGGTTATTAAAGAAGCTTTCTATATTGCCAGGTCCGGCCGGCCGGGCCCGGTGCTAATCGATATTCCCAAGGATGTACTGTTGGCCAGAAGTGAGTTTCATCATTCGGATAAGGTCAACATTAAGAGCTACAAGGTATTTACCAAGGGGAATGCCAACAAAATTGCCGAGGCGGCAGTAACACTCAGCAAAGCCAAAAAGCCGCTCATTTTGGCAGGGGGCGGTGTGATAAACGCCGGGGCCATGCCGGAACTTTTTAATCTTGTGGAAAAGACCGGGATTCCAGTAGTTTCGACCTTGATGGGGATCGGGGCCTTTCCGGCTGGAAGCGGTGAGTGGCTGGGAATGCTGGGAATGCATGGAACGGTTACTGCAAATTACGCCGTGAATAATTGTGATGTTTTACTCGCAGTTGGGGCACGGTTTGATAATCGAGTCACCCTAAGCCGTCCGGAAGAGATGGCGCCAAACGCAGCCATAATTCACATAGATGTGGATCCCGCAGAAATAGGCAAGATTATCCAGCCCAAAGTTCCTATTGTGGGAGATGCAAAATATATTTTGGCAGAATTGCTGGAAAAGGTGAGCAAACCGGAAATCCACCCCTGGCTGGAGCAGATTTCCCTTTGGCGCAAGGACTTTCCCCTGCGCTACACAGCGGAGGGGGTATTGAAACCCCAGTTTGTGATTCAGCAGTTGTCTGAGGTCACCAGTGAAAACGCAATTGTGGCCACTGATGTCGGTCAGCACCAAATGTGGACTGCCCAGTATTATAGGTTTAATAAGGCCAGGACCATGATTACGGCGGGGGCCCTTGGACCAATGGGGTTCGGACTCCCTGCAGCCATAGGTGCCCAGTTGGGTAATCCAGACTCAACCGTAGTGCTTGTCTCCGGGGATGGCAGTATCCAGATGAATATTCAGGAACTCTCAACCATTGTGCAGTATAAACTCCCGGTCAAGGTGATCATCCTCAATAATGGCGCACTGGGTCTGGTGCGCCAGCTGCAGGAGACCTTCCATGACAAACGCTACAGCCAGATCCACCTGGTGGCAAACCCTGACTTTGTCAAACTTGCTGAGGCCTACGGGATAAAAGGGTACCGGGTCACAGATCCAAGTCAGGTTCGGAAGGTCCTGGCCGAAGGGATTGCCCATCCTGGTCCGGTAGTGATGGAGTTTGTCGTTCCGCTTGAGGAAAATGTTTACCCCTTTGTGCCTGAAGGTCAAGTCATAACAGAAATGCTGGGGAGGTAGTTAGAATGCGGCATACACTGACTATACTTGTGGATAACTACCCCGGTGTGTTGACCAGGATTTCCGGTTTGTGGAGCCGCAGGGGGTATAATATTGAGAGCCTCACCGTGTGCGAGACGGAGAGCCCGGAAATATCGCGCATGACCATTGTGGTGGACGGGGACGACTGGATTATTGAACAGGTTACTAAGCAGCTGCATAAGCTGGTTGTGGTACATAAGATCAGCGATATTACTTCGGATTCCTCGGTGGAGAGAGAACTGGCTTTAATTAAGCTGCGAGTTCGTGGGGACAACAGGGTGGAGATCATGCAGACCATCGATATTTTCCGGGCCAGGGTTGTGGATATGGGCAGAAGCAGCCTAACCGTGGAGGCTACCGGGGATAAAGATAAAATCGATGCGTTCGTGAAAACTTTACGCCCTTATGGTATAGTAGAAATGGCCCGGACAGGAATTGTTGCTCTTGTGCGTGCTGAAACTAATTAAATATTTAAGGAGTGTTTATTAATGGCAAAGATGTACTATGATTCTGATGCGAACCTTGAACTGCTCAAAGGAAAGACTGTTGCGGTTATGGGCTATGGCAGTCAAGGACATGCTCAGGCTCAAAACCTGTCTGATAGCGGAATCAACGTAGTAGTCGGCTTGCGCGAAGGCAGCAAAAACTGGGCTAATGCAGAGGCTGCCGGACTGAAGGTTACCACCGTAGCCAAAGCCGCTGCCCAAGCTGACGTGATTCAAATTCTCCTCCCCGACGAGACTCAGGCTAAGGTTTACCGGGAAGAGATTCAGCAGCATCTAACCTCAGGCAAGGCGCTGGTGTTTTCACACGGGTTTAACATTCACTTTGGCCAAATTGTTCCGCCCGCTGATGTGGACGTGTTCATGGTAGCACCGAAAAGTCCCGGACATATGGTGCGCCGTGTATATACTGAGGGCGCAGGAGTTCCTGCCCTGATCGCTGTTTACCAGAATGCTACCGGCAAGGCGTATGATCTGGCCCTGGCCTATGCCAAAGGGATCGGTTCTACCAAGGCCGGCGTACTGGAGACTACTTTCCAGGAGGAAACTGAAACGGACCTGTTCGGTGAGCAGGCTGTCCTCTGCGGCGGCGCTTCTGAGCTGGTTAAGGCCGGCTTCGATACTTTGGTAGAAGCGGGATACCAACCTGAGATTGCTTATTTTGAGTGTCTGCACGAGTTGAAACTGATTGTCGACCTGATGTATGAAGGCGGAATCAGCTATATGCGTTATTCTGTTAGTGACACTGCTGAGTGGGGCGATCTGACAATTGGTCCGCGCATCATTACTGAGGAAACCCGCAAAGAAATGAAAAAAGTGCTGGCCGAGATTCAAAACGGGCAGTTTGCCAAGAACTGGCTGTTGGAAAACCAAGCCAACCGTCCGGCCTTTAACGCTATGGCTAACCGTGGCCAAAACCACCTGATTGAAAAGGTTGGAAAAGAACTGCGGGGCATGATGTCCTGGCTGAAAAAGAAATAAGCTAACATCTGATAGAGGGATATTTGCTCAGTACTTGCCCGCCCCAAAAGGGCGGGCAAGTTATACAAGGCAGAATCTTGTTGGGGGGACCTCACTTGAACCAGATCTGTATTTTTGATACTACCCTCCGGGATGGTGAGCAATCTCCCGGTGTGGCTTTAAACATTGACGAAAAGCTCCAGATAGCCAGACAGTTGGCCCGTCTGGGGGTAAATGTGATTGAGGCGGGATTTCCGATCGCCTCACAGGGTGACTTTGAAGCGGTAAGGGAAGTGGCTCGCCAGGTGAAGGGGCCGATTATTGCTGCTTTGGCCCGTGCAGACAAGGCCGATATCTACCGGGCCTGGGAAGCGGTTAAAGAAGCGGAAAAACCCAGAATTCATACCTTTATCGCTACGTCCAACATTCATATGAAGCATAAACTGTGCATGACCCCTGAGCAGGTGGTGCAGGCCTCGGTGGAGGCGGTAGCCTATGCTAAGAGCTTCTGCAATGATGTGGAGTTTTCTGCGGAAGACGCCTCCCGCAGTGATGTAGAGTTTCTTTGCAACTTGTTTGAGCAGGTAATTGATGCCGGCGCAACTGTAGTTAATATCCCGGATACGGTAGGCTATGCCACTCCGGAGGAATTCGGAGCCTTTATATCGGAGATCATTGCCAAAACTCCAAACATGGACAAAGCAACCGTCAGTGTACACTGCCATAACGACCTTGGACTGGCGATTGCCAATTCCCTGGCTGCTATGCAAGCGGGTGCGCAGCAAATCGAATGTACCATTAACGGGATCGGTGAGAGGGCAGGCAATGCTTCCCTGGAAGAATTTGTTATGGCTCTTTATACCCGCTCCTATTTCTATGGCAAGAGTACTTCAATCGTTACCCGGGAAATTTACCGTTCCAGCACCTTGGTCAGCAGGCTCACCGGTATGTTTGTGCAGCATAATAAGGCGGTAGTAGGCAAGAATGCCTTTGCTCACGAGTCCGGAATCCATCAGGATGGGGTACTAAAGGAACGTACAACCTATGAGATCATGAACCCCAAACTGATTGGAGTTGAAACGGAGAACATAGTCCTTGGCAAGCATTCCGGACGCCATGCCTTTAAAGACCGGATGCTCGATCTGGGCTATACCCTGGAAGGGGAGGATTTGGAAACCGCCTTCTTCCGGTTTAAGGCCTTGGCGGACCGCAAGAAGGAGATAACCACTGCCGACCTGATTGCCCTTATGGGAGAGGAAAGGCATGCGCGTGCGGTTTGCAAGCTGGAATATCTTCAGGTGACCAGTGGAACCCGCATCGTCCCAACGGCTACCTTGGGCCTTAAAATTAACGAGATCATGTATGAGGAAGCCGCATGCGGGGATGGCCCGGTAGATGCTGTCTTTAAGGCAATCGACAAAATTACCGGTGCCGGCGGATTATTAGTTAATTACCAATTAGAAGCGATTAGCGGCGGGATGGATGCCCAGGGTGCTGTATTGGTTAGTGTGGAGTTTAATAAAAAGTCCATAACCGGTTATGGCATCAGTCCCGATATTATAGAGGCCAGTGCCAAGGCCTATATCCACGCTTACAACCGGGCGCTGGAGTTAGGACTGGTTGAGGCTCCATTGGAAAAAGTTCAGGAAGCATAGGAGGGAAAAACCAAGGATGGGAATGACGATTACAGAAAAAATTCTGGCGGCCCATGCAGGTCAGGAACAAGTGGCACCCGGCCAGTTGATTAACGCCAGACTGGATTTGGTTTTAGCCAACGATGTAACGGCCCCAGTATCAATTAAAGAGTTTAAGAAGCTCGGCAGGGAAGATGTCTTCGACCGTTCCCGTGTCGCCCTGATACCGGACCACTTTGCCCCAAATAAAGACATTCAGTCCGCAGAACAGTGCAAGCTCATGCGTGACTTCGCCAGGCAGCACGATGTGGAGAACTATTTCGAAATAGGACAGATGGGCATTGAACACTGTCTACTGCCGGAAAAAGGTCTGACTCTGCCTGGTGATTGCATTATCGGAGCGGACTCTCATACCTGTACTTACGGTGCCTTGGGCGCTTTTGCCACCGGAGTGGGCAGCACTGATTTAGCCGCCGGTATGGCTACCGGGGAAGCCTGGTTCAGGGTCCCGGAGTCCCTGAAGTTTGCCTTCCACGGGGAGAAGTGGAATAAATGGGTAGGCGGCAAGGATTTAATCCTGTATGTGATCGGAAAAATCGGCGTGGATGGGGCTCGCTACCAAGCGATGGAATTTACCGGGGCGCCGATCAATGCTCTCTCCATGGATAACCGCTTTACTATTTGTAATATGGCTATTGAAGCGGGTGCGAAAAACGGGATCATTGCCCCGGACGATAAAACCCTGGAATATGTGCAGGGTCGGGCCAAGCGTGAATTCAAGGTCTATCAGAGCGATGCGGACGCCAAGTACGCCAATGTATATGAAATTAATATTGCGGATATAGAGCCGCAGATTGCCTTCCCGCATTTGCCGGAAAATACTCGGACGGTCAAGGAATCGACTCATGTCAAAATTGACCAGGTAGTAATTGGTTCCTGCACTAACGGCCGGCTGGAGGATCTGCGGGCCGCTGCCAATGTCTTAAAAGGCAATAAGGTGCACAAGGAAATCCGGCTGATTGTCTTCCCGGGTACCCAGCAGATTTACCGCGATGCTATGGCAGAAGGGATAATTGATACTCTGATAGAAGCAGGGGCTGCGGTGAGTACCCCAACCTGTGGACCATGTCTGGGAGGGCATATGGGAATTCTGGCTAAGGGAGAGCGCGCGCTGGCCACTACCAACCGTAACTTCGTGGGCCGCATGGGTCATCCGGAAAGCGAAGTCTACCTGTGTAATCCAGTAGTGGCAGCAGCATCTGCTGTGCTTGGCCGGATAGCCAGTCCTGAGGAGGTGGCCAAATGATAGAACAAGGCAAAGCATGGAAATTCGGTAAGGATATTGACACAGACGTCATAATCCCGGCCCGTTATTTAAATACTTCTGAACCTGCCGAATTGGCAAAACACTGCATGGAAGACTCGGATGCGCAGTTTGCCCAAAAAGTGACTAAAGGCGATATCATCGTAGCCGGTAAGAACTTTGGCTGCGGTTCCTCCCGGGAACATGCGCCGATTGCGATTAAGGCTGTCGGCCTCTCTTGTGTTGTGGCAGCATCGTTCGCCAGGATATTTTACCGCAATGCTCTTAACATCGGATTGCCGATTTTTGAAAGCGCAGAAGCAGCTGTAAAGATCCAGGAAGGCGATTTGATTGAGGTTGATGAAACGACTGGTGTTATTAATAACATCACAAGGCACGAGAGTTATCAGGCCGTGCCCTTTCCGCCCTTTATGCAAGAATTAATTAAAGCAGGCGGTCTTGTCTCGTACGTTGCAGGAAAGGCGGGAAGATAATGCCGAGAATCGCTCTTTTGCCGGGTGACGGCATCGGTCAGGAAATAGTTCCCCAAGGGGTTAAAGTACTAAAACACGTTGCTGAAAAATATGGTATTAGTCTGGAATTCAAAGAAGCGCTGATCGGCGGGGCTGCTATTGACGCAGTTGGAGTACCACTTCCCGATGAAACCCTTAAGTTATGCCAATCCAGTGATGCCGTGTTAATGGGCGCTGTAGGAGGACCGAAATGGGATACCTTACCCGTTCACCTTCGCCCCGAAGGCGCTGCCCTTTTGCCGTTGCGCAAACATCTTGGACTATTTACTAATATCAGGCCTGTGAAAATGCTTCCTTCACTAATTAAGGCTTCCACACTTAAAGAGGAAGTGCTCAACGGTGTGGACATGGTTATTTTCCGTGAACTCACAGGTGGGATTTATTTCGGAGAAAAAGGCAGACGGGAGGTTAACGGGGAAACTCAGGCTTTTGATAACCTGGTGTACTCAGTTTCAGAAATCCAAAGGATTGCCCGCCTCGGCTTTGAGGCTGCTCGTACCAGGAAATGTAAGCTTTGCTCCGTGGACAAGGCCAACGTTTTGGAGAGTTCCCGCCTCTGGCGTGAAACCGTGAATGAATTGGCTAAAGAATATCCGGACGTCGAGCTTATTCATATGTATGTAGACAACTGTGCTATGCAATTGGTCCGGCAGCCATTGCAATTTGACGTCATCATTACAGAAAACATGTTTGGCGACATCCTTACGGATTTGGCTTCAATGTTGAGCGGATCAATTGGCATGTTAGCGTCTGCAAGTTTGGGTGGAAAAGTTGCCTTATTTGAACCAGCTCACGGCTCGGCCCCAGACATTGCTGGTCAAAATAGAGCCAACCCGCTGGCGACAATTTTATCAGTGGCGTTGTTGCTGCGATATTCTTTAGGTCAAGAGCATGCTGCTCAGGCTGTTGAAACTTCGATTAGCAAGGTGTTGGAAGATGGGTACAGGACCGGGGATATATACGAGCCCGGGACCAAGCTGGTTGGTACGGTAGAAATGACAGACTTAGTCCTGAAGAACCTGTAATAAATCCGAAACATTAGTACAAATTTAATGAAACACCGCTTCCAGGCCTTTCGGCCCAAAAGCGGTGTTTGTTTTGAGTCTGACAC
>Ga0255338_1003341_pt1 | contig 19555 bp, 17 predicted proteins | sample MeOH1_35cm_T4_19_FD_203715 | JGI IMG/M metagenome (GOLD analysis project Ga0255338, IMG submission 203715) | Sandy soil microbial communities from University of British Columbia, Vancouver, Canada - MeOH1_35cm_T4_195 | ecosystem: Engineered > Artificial ecosystem > Sand microcosm > Unclassified ...
CCACCAGAGCCACTTCTTCAGCGCCCACACGCGGGGCTTCCGGGGCGGTTACGCCAGCTCCCGCCATTCGGTCTCGGTGGCGCCGATCGCCGGCAAGGGCAGCGACATGCAGCGCGATGCCTGGTACAGCTCCATGCGCAGCGCCGACGAACTCGCCGCGCCCGAGGCCGTGGGCCGGTATGCGGCCGAGCGCGCGCTGGCAAGGCTGAAATCGCGCAAGATCACCACCCGGGAGTGCCCGGTGCTGTTCGAATCGCCGCTGGCCGCGGGCCTGCTCGGCGGCTTCGTGCAGGCCGTGAGCGGCGGGTCGCTCTACCGCAAGAGCAGCTTCCTGGTCGATTCGCTGGGCAAGAAGGTGTTCCCGGACCATGTCGACGTGGAGGAAGACCCGCACGTGCGCCGCGGCAAGGGCAGCGCGCCTTTCGACGAGGAGGGCGTGCGCACCGGGGCGCGCAACGTCGTGGACGCGGGGCAGGTCCAGGGCTACTTCCTCAGCAGCTATTCGGCGCGCAAGCTCGGCATGAAGACCACCGGCAATGCCGGCGGCTCGCACAACCTCACGCTCAAGTCACGGCTGACGGATCGCGGGGACGACCTGCCCGCCATGCTCCGCAAGCTGGGCACCGGCCTGTTCGTGATTGAGCTGATGGGGCAGGGCGTGAACTACGTGACCGGCGATTACTCGCGCGGCGCCAGCGGCTTCTGGGTGGAGAACGGCGAGATCGCCTACCCGGTGCAGGAGATCACGATCGCCGGGAACATGAAGGACATGTTCGCAGGCATCCAGGCGGTAGGCGCGGACACCTACAACTACGGCGCCAAGACCGTGGGCTCGGTCCTCATCAACCGGATGAAGGTCGCCGGATCTTGAATTCGCGAAGGGCGAGGGGCCCCGCGTGCGGGGATCGACCCGCGAATTCAAGATCGAGGTTTCGGCGCTCGATGCCCCGAAACCGCAACCGAAGCCGCTAGCCCGCCAGCGCCGCCTTCACGGCGGCCGACACCTGGCCCATGTCGGCCTTGCCGGCCAGCCTGGCCTTCACTGCGCCCATGACCTTGCCCATCTCGGCCGGGCCGGGGGTCTTGCCAAGTTGCTCGCCCAGCTCGGCCACGATCGCCTTCACCTCGGCGGCGATCTCATCGGCGGACAGCCGAGCCGGCAGGTAAGCCTGCAGCACGGCCACTTCGGCCTTCTCCTTGTCCGCCAGGTCCTGGCGGCCGGCCTTCTCGAAGGCTTCGATGCTGTCCTTGCGCTGCTTGAGCATCTTGTCCACGATGCCGATCACGGCGATGTCGTCGAGCTCGACGCGCTCGTCGACTTCCTTCTGCTTCATCGCCGCGGTCAGCAGGCGGATGGTGCCCAGCCGCTCGCTGTCCTTGGCGCGCATGGCGGCTTTCATGTCTTCGGTGATGCGTTCCTTGAGGCTCATGTCTGTTCTCCCGGGAAATGTTCAACCGGATACCGGTTGGGTTGCGCCTGCAACTGCGCGAAGCGCTTGTCAGTGCAAACAAAAAAGCCTGCTTGAGCGTCCCCAGGCAGGCTTTTCGGGTGCCGCGAGGGCGGCAACGCTTTTTTTGGCCGAAGCTCAGTAGAGCTTCTTGGGCAATTGCATGCTGCGCACGCGCTTGTAATGGCGCTTGACGGCGGCGGCCTTCTTGCGCTTGCGCTCGGCGGTGGGCTTCTCGTAGAACTCGCGGGCGCGCAGTTCGGTCAGGAGGCCCAGCTTCTCGATGGTGCGCTTGAAGCGGCGCAGGGCCACGTCGAAGGGCTCGTTTTCTTTAACTCGGATCGTCGTCATCAGCTAATGAATTCCAAAATGTGCGGACAGAGGGTGCCTGGGAAGATCGGGGCCCGGGCGCCGTGTCTGCGGGGTTCCCCGACTGATGGTGATCAGGCCGTCGGGGTATTGCCAGCAAAGCCCGTCATTATAGCCCCCTTGGCAACCGCCGCAACCGGACGGCCAAAGCGGCGTGCCGGCGCCCAGCCCGGGGAATCCGGCCCCATCCCCTCAGGCCGGTGCCTGCAAGGCCTGCCCGCACGCGAAAGCGCTGGCCCAGCCCCACTGGAAGTTGTAACCGCCGAGCCAGCCGGTCACGTCCACCACCTCGCCGACGAAGTACAGGCCGGGCTGCCTGGACTCCATCGTCTGCGACGAAAGGTCGCGTGTGTCGATGCCGCCCGCGGTCACCTCCGCCTTCTTGTAGCCCTCCGTGCCGGAAGGAACCAGCGTCCAGTGCGCCAGCCGGTCCGCCAGCGCGGCAAGGGCCTTGTCGCTGGCCTCGTTGACGGGGCGCTGCCAGACGGGTTCCTGCCGGACCCAGGTGTCGGCCAGCCGTGAAGGCACGAACGCTGCCAGTTCGTTGCCGATGAGCTTGCGCGAGGTTGCCTTCGCGCGCAGCAGCTCCTCCTGGAGGTTCGCGCCGGGCGCGAGGTCGATGCGGATCGGCTGGCCTTCGCGCCAGTAGCTGGAGATCTGCAGCACGGCCGGCCCGCTCAGGCCCCGGTGCGTGAACAGCAGGTCTTCGTGGAACACCGCGCGGGATTTCCTGTCTCCCGTCTCGATGGCCACCGGCAGCGACAGGCCCGACAGCTGCGAGTACGGCGCCCAGCTGTCGCCGTCGAACGTCAGGGGCACCAGGGCAGGTCGGGGCTCGACGATGCGCAGGCCGAACTGGCGGGCGACGCGGTAGCCGAAATCCGTGGCGCCGATCTTGGGGATCGAGAGGCCGCCGGTGGCGATCACGACGTTGCGCGTTTCGACCGGCTCCCGATCCGTCGCGAGCCGGTAACGCGGCCCGGATGCGTCCGCCCCGTCCAGCGCCGTGACCTCGCGCACGGCGCACGGCTGCCAGCGCGTGACGGCCCCCGCGTCGCATTCGGCGATGAGCATCCCGATGAAATCCTCGGACGAGCGGTCGCCGAACAGCTGGCCCTTGTGCTTCTCGTGGAAGGGGATGCCGTGCCGCTGCACGAGGGCGATGAAATGCTGCGGCGTGTAGCGGGACAGGGCGGAACGGCAGAACTGCGGGTTCTCGCCGATGAAGTGACTGTGCGGGGCGCGCGGGTCGAGGTCGCGGTTGGTGAAATTGCAACGCCCGCCGCCGGAGATGCGGATTTTTTCGCCGACTTTCTCGCTGTGGTCGATGAGGAGGACCTTCAGGCCCCGCTGGCCCGCCACGCCGGCACAGAACAGGCCGGCCGCGCCGGCGCCGATGATGACGGCGTCAAAGGATTGCATCGGCCGCAGTGTATGCGGCGCGGATTCAGGCGGCGCGGAACTGCGCGGGCGCGCCCACGGCCGCGGCGACGCCGCTGACGACATCGCCTACGACGATCACCGAGGGACTGGCGAGCTGCTCGCGGGCGATGGTGGCGTCCAGTTCGCCCAGCGTGGTGACGGCCTGGCGCTGGTCCGGCAGGCTGGCGCGCTGCACCACCGCCACGGGCGTGGACGAGGGCAGGCCGGTGAGCAGGCCTTCCTGGATGCGCGCTGCGCCGCTCACGCCCATGTAGATCACCAGGGTCAGCTTGGCATCGCGGGCCGTCGCGGCGAGGGCGCGCCAATCGGTTCCCGGCGAGCCCGCATGGGCATGCCCCGTGACGAAGACGACGCCATGCGCGTGTTCACGGTGCGTCAGCGGCACGCCCAGGGATGTCACCGCGGCGAGGCCCGAAGTGATGCCGTTGACCACTTTGACGTCGATGCCCGCGGCCTGCAGGTGCTCCACCTCCTCGCCGCCCCGGCCGAAGATGAACGGGTCGCCGCCCTTGAGCCGGACCACGTCCTCGCCCTCGCGGGCGGCCAGGACCATGAGCTTTTCGATGAAGGCCTGCGGCGTGCTCTTGCAGCCGCCGCGCTTGCCGACGTGGATGATGCGCGCGCCGGGCGAGGCGAAGGCCACGATCTCGGGGTTGACCAGGTCGTCGACCAGCAGCACGGTCGCGGCCTGGATGGCCTTGAGGGCCTTCAAGGTCAGCAGGTCGGGGTCGCCGGGGCCGGCGCCCACGAGGGTTACTTGTCCGGTGCTCATGTCGTTTGGGTGTGGGGTGTTCCTGCCGATGCGAGACGCAAGATGTGTTCCACCTGCAAGCCCATCGACGCCGGCACGGGCTTGCGCCCGGCCAGCACATCCTGAATGTACGCCGCCGTGGTTTCGGCATCGATCTCCCGCGGCAAGTCCGGCAGGTCCGTGAGGGTACCTTTCTGGCCCACCTCGAGGGTGAGGCGGCGGCCCGCGACGAAGCCGTCCATCTGCGGCATGCGCCGGGCATCCGCCACGGCCTCGCCTTCGGTGCCGCGCAGCAGCAGGGCCGTGGAACCCATGAGCTCGAACACGGCGCCCATCGAGATCGCGTACTCGGGATGGGTGTAGCTGCTGACGATGACGGCGGGGCCTGCGCAGGGGTTCATCAGCTTCACCAGGCTGTGGCTGGAGTTGCGCAGGCCCACCGCGCGGCGCACGTCGAGCAGGCGCTTCAGTCCGGGCGAGAGCAGTTCCGTGGGCGCGTAGGCCGCCTCGCCCGGGGCGATGGCGCGGATCGCGGGCAGCGGATGGATGCCCAGCGCCTGCAGCACGTGCGGAACGAACACGCGGCTCGATTCCGTGGCGGTGCCATGGATGAGCACGGGCAGGCCCTGGCGCGCGACCAGCAAGGCCAGCAACGGGGTGAGCACGGGCAGCTTGCGCGCGCCGTTGTAGCTGGGGAGCACGACGAGGGGCTTGTCGCCCGCGGGGATGCGGTTCAGCCGGGCATACGTGGCGTCCAGGAACCCGGCCATCTCCTCGGCCGTCTCGCCCTTGATGCGCATGGCGAGGCAAAACGCGCCCACTTCCAGGTCCGTCACTCCGCCATCGAGCACCTGGCCGAACAGGTCGGCCGCCTGCTCACGCCCGAGCGGGCGCGCGCCTTGCTTGCCGCGGCCGATTTCCTTGATGTACTGGCTGATGCCCATGGGCTGGGATTGTCCGCGAAGCCTCATGACTTGCGGCTATTTGGCGAATCACGCCAGGCAGCCTGGCGCAGCGGGAGGAGGGAGCGCACCAGCCGTTTGAGCTCGGGCACGCAGGAGCCGCAGTGGGTGCCGCAGCGCAGTTCACTCTGGAGCGCATCCAGCCGTGTCGCCTCCGGGCCCTCGAAGCCTGCCTGGTGTTCCGCGATGTCGGTATCGGTGACGTTGAAGCAGGTGCAGACCTGCTTGCCGCGCGGCTGCACGGCCACGGGCGGCTTGGCGCCGGGGACCAGCAGCAGGCGGCCGTAGGCCTGCGCGGGCAATTCGTCCTGCAGCAGCGTGCTGATCCAGGCCTGCGCGCTGGTGTCGCCGGCCAGCACGAAACTCGCCAGCCGCGCTTCCTCGCCGCGGCGCACGAGCCGCATGGCGCGGCGCTGGCCCTTCTTGCGGTCCGCGTAGCGCAGCGTGTCGGGGCCGGCGAGGCCCATCAGGGCTTCGATGCGGGCCAGCAGTTCGTCGGGCGGTGCTTCGTGCCCGGCGGCACGCAGCAAGACACCGCCGCGCACGCGGCCGAAGGGCACGCACGAGGCAAACGGGAACAGCGCCATCACCTGCTTGAGCGCTTCACGGGTGTGCAGAACCTCACCGTCGGGCAGCCATGCCAGGGCCAGCAGCGACCAGGGCAGTTCGGCCTTGAGGATCTTCACGGCCGAATGCTTGAGTTCGGGTTGCTTGGACGTCGGACAATAGGCCGACGTGGTGAGCGCATTCACCCCCGCGAGCGGCGACCCGGTGCGGGAGCAGCCGCCCAGGAATTCCGGCCCCCAGTGCATGGCCATGAAAGCCTGCCCCATGCCGACCTGCTCGCTCGCCTGCACCGGCACGACGATGGAGCCGCGCCTGCTGGTCACGTGAACGAGGTCGCCGTCCTTCAACAGGCGGCGCGCCATGTCCTGCGCATGCATCTGGACGGCGGGCTCGGCGACGTGGCCGAACAGGCGGCCGAGCGTGCCGGTGCGGCTCATGCCGTGCCACTGGTCGCGCAGGCGCCCGGTCGTGAGCGAGAACGGATATCGGGCCTCCCGCGGCTCGGCCAGTGGCTGGTAGGCCACGTTGGCGAAGCGGGCCCTGCCATCCGGCGTCGGGAAGACGCCGTCCTCGTACAGGCGGGGCCTGCCTTGGGATTCCCCGGCCGCCATGGGCCACTGCAAGGGCGCCTGGTCGAGCAGCGCGTAGTTCATGCCCGTGATGTCGAGGTCGCGGCCGCGGGTGGATTCGCGATGCTCGTTCCAGATCTGTTCGGCCCCGGCCGTTTCATCGGCCAGCGAATAAGGAAACAGCGTCGGCTGGCCCGGGCGCAGCTTGCGCTCGAGAAGGTGCGCGAACGCCACGGCGATCGACCAGTCGTGGCGCGTTGCCGCCGGCTTGGGGATGGCCGGGCGCACGCGGCTGATGCGGCGTTCGCTGTTGGTGACCGTGCCGGTCTTTTCGCCCCAGGTGGTGGCGGGCAGGAGGAGGTCGGCGTACTCGCAGGTGGCCGTGGTCGAGAAGGCCTCCTGCACGACGACGAACTCGGCGCGCTGCAAGGCGCGCCGCACGGTGGCCTGGTCCGGCATCGACTGCGCGGGATTCGTGCACGCGATCCACAGGGCCCGGATCTCGCCGTCGGCCGCGGCCTGGAACATCTCGACGGCGGTCTTGCCCGGTTGTTCGGGAACCGACGGAACACCCCACAGCGCGGCCACTTCGGCACGATGCTGCGGGTTGGCGAGGTCACGGTGCGCCGAGAGCAGGTTGGCCAGGCCGCCCACTTCGCGTCCGCCCATCGCGTTGGGCTGGCCGGTGAGCGAGAAGGGGCCGGCGCCCGGCCTGCCGATCTGCGCGGTGGCGAGGTGGAGGTTGATGAGTGCCGCGTTCTTCGCGGAGCCGCTCGAGGACTGGTTCAGGCCCTGGCAATACAGGCTCAGGGTCGCGCCGGAGGTGGCGAACAGCTTCGCCGCGGTGAACAGGTCCTCCTTGCGGATGCCGCAGACCTGTGCCACGAGGTCGGGCGTGCATTCGCGCACCGTGGCTTTCAGCTCGTCGAACCCGGTGGTGTGCGCCTTGAGGTAGTCCTGGCGCACCCAGCCTTCCCACAGCATGACGTGCAGCATGCCGTGGAACAGCATGATGTCGGTGCCCGGTTGAAGGGGGAGGTGAAGGTCCGCGATCTCGGCCGTGTCGGTGCGGCGCGGGTCGCACACGATGATCTTCAGCCGCGGGTTGGCCGCCTTGGCGTCCTCGATGCGGCGAAACAGGATGGGATGGGCCCAGGCCGTGTTGCTGCCGGCGATGAAGATGCACTGCGCATGGTTCACGTCGTCGTAGCAGTTCGGCGGCGCATCGGCGCCGAGCGTCATCTTGTAGCCGGCCACGGCGCTGCTCATGCACAGCCGCGAATTCGTGTCCACGTTGTTGGTTCCGATGAGCCCCTTGGCCAGCTTGTTGAAGACGTAGTAGTCCTCCGTCAGCAGCTGCCCCGAGATGTAGAAGCCCACGGCATCGGGGCCGTGCTCGCGGATGATCTGCGTGAAGGTTTCGGTCGCGAAGCCAAGCGCCTGGTCCCACGCGATGCGCGCCGGCCGCTGGCCGCGGTGCTCGCGGCGCATCGGGTGCAGCAGGCGCGCCTGCTGCGTGATGGGCGCGGCGGCGGTGAGGTGCAGCGTCGAGCCTTTGGTGCACAGGCGCCCGAAGTTGGCCGGATGCTCGGGGTCGCCTCGCACGCCGGTGATCCGCTCCCCGTCGGATTCGATGATGACGCCGCAGCCGACTCCGCAATACGGGCAGGTGGATCGTGTTTCCTTCGTCATTCAAGGCGAGTGCGGGGCCTGGACGTCGAACGTGGCATCGCCCCGGCGCCCGTCGAGGCGCAGGGGCCGGCGCGCGGCGGTTCGACGTCGACGGCCAGCGTGGCGAGTTCCACCGGGTTCAGCAGCACCTGGCCGGCGTCCACCTGGCAGGCGAATCTCGGGGTGCAGCCCTTATCGGGAGACCTGGCGCAGCCGTCCTGCAGGCCGATGGTCCAGTTGTGCAGCGGGCAGGCCACGCTGGTGCCGAAGACGATGCCCTGCGACAGCGGCCCGCCCTTGTGCGGGCAGCGGTCCAGCAGTGCAAATACCTGGTCCAGGTCGTTGCGGAACACCGCGACGTCCATGCCCCGGGCGCGCGCCACCCGGCGCGAGCCCAGCACCGGGATGTCCTCGATGCGGCAGATCACCGTCCATTCGTTCATGTTCATGCGGCCTCCTCCGCGGGGGCGATCTTGCCGAACTGGCGCGTGTCGACGGACGCCTTGTCGAATTCGAACCAGGGATCGGGCTCGCCGTCCAGGCTGAATTGCAGGCGCGCCCACAGGGCCTTGCGGCCTTCGTGGTCCTCCAGCACCTTCTTCTTCACGTGGTCGAGGCCGACGCGGTTGACGTAATGCACCGTGCGCTCCAGGTACCAGCCTTCCTCGCGGTACAGCTGCAGGAACGCGCCGGCGTATTCGAGGACTTCGGCGGCCGTCTTCAACTTGCAGAAGAAGTGGGCGACTTCCGTCTTGATGCCGCCGTTGCCGGCGACGTAGATCTCCCAGCCCGAATCGACGCCGATGACGCCGACGTCCTTGATGCCGGCTTCGGCGCAATTGCGCGGGCAGCCCGAGACGGCGAGCTTGACCTTGTGCGGCGCGTACATGCGCCACAGGGCGCGCTCGAGGTCCTTGCCCATCTGCGTGGAGTCCTGCGTGCCGAACCGGCACCACTCGCTGCCCACGCAGGTCTTGACCGTGCGCAGGGCCTTGGCGTAGGCATGGCCAGAAGGCATGCCGATGTCCTGCCACACGTTCCTCAGGTCTTCCTTCTTCACGCCCAGCAGGTCGATGCGCTGGCCGCCGGTGACCTTCACCGTGGGGATCTTGTACTTGTCCACTGCGTCGGCGATGCGGCGCAACTCGTCGGCCGTGGTTTCCCCGCCCCACATGCGCGGGATCACCGAGTAGGTGCCGTCCTTCTGGATGTTGGCGTGGCTGCGCTCGTTGATGTAGCGGCTCTGCGGGTCGTCCGTGGCCTCCTTGGGCCAGGTGGACAGCAGGTAGTAGTTCACGGCCGGCCGGCAGCTCGCGCAGCCGTTGGGCGTGCGCCATTCCATGAAGCGGAAGGTGTCCGCGATGGCCAGCAGCTTGTTGGCCTTGATCGCGTCGCGGACTTGCTGGTGGCTGTGGTCCGTGCAGCCGCACACGGCCTTCTTCTTTGGCGTCGCCGAGTAGTCGCCACCCGCGGTGAACATGAGGATCTGCTCGACCAGGCCCGTGCACGAGCCGCAGGACGCGCTGGCCTTGGTGTGCCTCCTGACCTCGTCGATCGTGAACAGGCCCTTTTCCTTGATGGCCTTGCAGATGGTGCCCTTGGTCACGCCGTTGCAGCCGCAGACCTCGGCGTCGCCGGGCATGGACGCCGCCCTGGTATGGCCCTCGTGGCCCGTGTCCCCGATGCTGGACTCGCCGAACATCAGCTTGTCGCGGATGTCGCTGACGCTGCGGCCGTCGCGCAGCAGCTTGAAGTACCAGCTGCCATCGACCGTGTCGCCGTACAGGCAGGCGCCGACCAGCTTGTCGTTCTTCAGCACGAGCTTCTTGTACACGCCGCCGAAGGGGTCGGACATCACGATCTCTTCCGTGCCTTCGCCGCCCATGAACTCGCCGGCCGAGAACAGGTCGATGCCGGTGACCTTCAGCTTGGTCGAGGTGAGCGAGCCGGTGTAGCGGCCGATGCCGAACTGCGCCAGGTGGTTGGCGGCGACCTTGGCCTGCTCGAAGAGCGGGGCGACCAGGCCGTAGGCGATGCCCCGGTGCGCGGCGCACTCGCCCACCGAGTAGATGCGCGCGTCGGTCATGGTCTGCATCGTGTCGTTGACGACGATGCCGCGGCTGCAGTGCAAGCGTGCCTTCTCGGCCAGTTCGGTGTTGGGGCGGATGCCCACGGCCATGACGACGAGGTCCGTCGGAACCTCCGTGCCGTCCTTGAACTTGATCGCCCCGACCCTTGGGTCGCTCCTATCCCCGCGTCCGTCCTTGCGGGGGATCAGCTCCTGCGTCTGCGCGCCGATCAGGAACTTCAGGCCGCGGTCCTCCAGCGATTTCTGCAGCAGTTTGCCGGCCACGTCGTCGAGCTGGCGCTCCATCAGCCAGGGCATCACGTGCACCACGGTAACGTCCATGCCGCGGCGCATCAGGCCGTTGGCCGCTTCGAGGCCCAGCAGGCCGCCGCCGATGACGACGGCGCGCTTGTATTTCTGCGACGCCTCGATCATCGTGTTGGTGTCCGCGATGTCGCGGTAGGCGATGACGCCTTCGAGGTTCTTGCCCGGCACGGGCAGGATGAACGGGCTGGAGCCGGTGCACATCAGCAGGCGGTCGTACTCCTCCTCGGTGCCGTCTTCGGCGCGCACCACGCGGCGCACGCGATCGACCTCCACGGCCTTCTTGCCCGCGTGCAGGCGGATGTCGTTGTCCCGGTACCACTCCCAGGCGTTGAGGACGATCTCGTCCAGCGATTGTTCGCCGGCGAGCACGGGTGACAGCAGGATGCGGTTGTAGTTGGGGTGCGGCTCGGCGCCGAACACCGCGATGTCGTACAGGCCAGGGGCGACCTTGAGCAGCTCTTCAATGGTGCGCACGCCCGCCATGCCATTGCCCACCATCACCAACCTGGATTTCTTCAATGCGCTCTCCAATGAATCTGCTGCTCCAGGAGTGCAAGGGTCATGCCAGTTTCATCGCGGCGATCGCCGATGGCGTGAGCATGGGCGGCATCGGCCGCGAGGTGCGGGCGCCGACCGGCTCCACCTTGCGCTGTTTCTCGTACAGGAAGGTGAGAATCTCCTGCCGGCAACGGTTGTACGTGGCGTCCTCGGCCAGTGCGATGCGGTTGCGCGGCCGGGGCAGGGGGATCCCCAGCACCTGGCCGATGGTGGCCGAGGGCCCGTTGGTCATCATCACCACGCGGTCGGACATGAGCACGGCCTCGTCCACGTCATGCGTGATCATCATCACCGTGTTGCCCAGGCCGGACTGGATGCGGACGACCTCGTCCTGCAGGCGGGCGCGGGTCAACGCGTCCAGCGCGCCGAACGGCTCGTCGAGCAGCAGCACCTTGGGCTCCATCGACAACGCGCGCGCGATGCCCACGCGCTGCTTCATGCCGCCGGAAATCTCGGAGGGAAGGCGGTCCAGCGCGTGCGCCATGTTGACCATGGCGAGGTTGTGCAGGACCCACTCGCGCCGCTCGGCGGCGGTGCGGCTGCCCTTGAAAATCTTGTCGGCGGCGATGGCGACGTTCTGGTACACCGTGAGCCAGGGCAGCAGCGAATGGTTCTGGAACACGACGGCGCGGTCCGGGCCGGGCTCGTTCACTTCGCGGCCGTCGAGGATGACGCCGCCGGAGGTGGCTTTGAGCAGGCCGGCGACGATGCTCAGGACCGTGGACTTGCCGCAGCCCGAGTGGCCGATCAGCGAGATGTACTCGCCGCGCCGCACGTCCAGGCTGATGCCGGCCAGCACGGGATGGGCCCCGCCGGCGCCCGCGAAGGTCATGTCCACCCGGGAAATGCTGAGGTAGTTCTGGTTGCTCATGAAGTGTCCCCGGTTAGCTCGCGGCGGTGCCGCGGGTGACCTTGTTGGCGATGAAGGCGACGATGCGGTCCAGCGCGAAGCCGATCAGGCCGACGTAGAAGAGCGCCAGGATGATGTCGCTGATGCGCGACGAGTTCCACGCATCCCAGATGAAGAAGCCGATGCCCACGCCGCCGATCAGCATCTCCGCGGCGATGATGGCGAGCCACGAGAGGCCCACACCGATGCGCAGGCCCGAGAAGATGAAGGGGGCGGCCGCCGGCAGCATGATCTTCGCGAAGTACTCGATGCCGTTCAGGCGCACCACCTTGGCGACGTTGCGGTAATCCTCGGGGATGTTCCGGATGCCGATCGACGTATTGATGATGATCGGCCAGATCGAGGTGATGAAGATCACGAAGATCGCGGAAGGGTGCCCGTCGCGGAAGCCGGCGAGCGAGATCGGCAGCCATGCCAACGGCGGCACGGTGCGCAGCACCTGGAACAGCGGGTCCAGCGCGCGCAGCGCCCAGGTCGATTGGCCCACCAGCACGCCCAGGCTCACGCCGACCAGCACGGCGAGCGAATACCCGTACGCCACGCGCTTCAGGCTGGCGAGCAGTTGCCAGGCGATGCCCACGTCATTGCCGCCGCGGTCGTAGAAGGGCGAAACGATCAGCTCCAACGTGTCTTGCACCACCTTGGTGGGCGGGGGCAGGGCGGCCCCCGGCCGCGAGCCGAGCATCTGCCAGATCAACACGAGGATGCCGATGATGACGAGCGGCGGCACGACGTGGGTCATGAAGCCACGACCTGCCCGCGCCAACGCGGCCCGGACGACGCCGGGCGCCGCCGGGGTGGCGATCCTGATGGGCTCGATGAACTCGGAACTGTGCATGGAGGAACCTCGTCTGTTCTGTTGGAAGGTGATCGCCGCGCCCATGGTTCAGGCCGCCTTGACGTGCTTGATTTCGAGGCTGTCGAGGTACTTCTTGGGATGGGCCGGATCGAACACCTTCCCGTCGAAGAACCTCTCGACGCCGCGCGAGGTGGATTTCGGGATGTCCTTGTCGGCGACGCCGAGCTCCTTGGCCGCGGCCTTCCAGAGGTCTTCGCGGTTGACCTTGGCGATCAGCGCCCTGGTGTCGATGTGCGGCGGCAGGTAGCCCCAGCGGATGTTCTCGGTGATGAACCACAGGTCGTGGCTCTGGAACGGGTAGCTGGCGTGGTCCTTCCAATAGCGCATCTGGTGCGGGCTGTTGGCGACCACGCGGCCGGTGCCGTAGTCGAAGTCGCCTTTCAGGCGGTCGACGATGTCCTCCACCGGGGCATTGATCCAGCGCCGCCGTGAGCAGATCTCGGCCACTTCGACCCGGTTCGTCGGGTCCTCGCACCACATCTGTGCCTCCATCACGGCCTTCAGCAGCGCCTTGGTGGCGTTCGGATTGGCGGCGACATAGTCGGCCCGCATCGCGAAGGCTTTCTCCGGGTGGTTGTTCCACAGCTCGCTGGTGGTGAGCGCGGTGTAGCCGATCTTCTGGTTGATCAGCTGGCGGTTCCAGGGCTCGCACACGCAGAACGTGTCCATGCTGCCCACCTTCATGTTCGCCACCATCTGGGGCGGCGGCACCGTGATGGTGTTGATGTCCCGGTTCGGGTCCACGCCGCCCGCTGCCATCCAGTAACGCATCCACAGGTCGTGCGTGCCGCCGGGGAAGGTCATGGCCGCGTTGACCGGCTTGCCGGTCTTCAGGCGCTTGGCCAGCAGCGCCCGCTTGAATTCCTTGTTGTCCAGGCCGACCTTCAGGTCCTTGTATTCGTTGGCCACCGAAATGCACTGGCCGCCCAGGTTCAGGCGCGCCAGGATGTTCATCGGTACCTGCACGTTGTTCGCCGTGACGGCGCCGATCGTGATCAGGTAGGGCATCGGCGTGAGGATGTGCGCGCCGTCGATGCCATTGGCCCTGGAGCCCAGCACCAGGTTGTCGCGGGTCGCGCCCCAGGACGATTGCTTGAGCACTTCCACTTCGGTCATGCCGTGTTTCTTGAAGAACCCCTTCTCGTCGGCGACGAACAGCGGGGCCGCATCCGTCAGTGCGATGAAGCCGATCTTCGCGGCGTGGGTTTCCAGGGTCGTGCCCTGGGCCGAGGCCGTCATCGGCCACATGCCGCCCGCGAGGCCGGCGCTCCCCAGCGCGCCTGCGCCCTTGAGGATGGAACGGCGCGACCAGGTCGCCGCCTCGATTGAATCGCCTTGCATCGTGTGCTCCTTCTGGTGCCGGGAAAACAGGAGCGGCGTCACGTCTCACCACTCGCTGCATGCGAGAGTGGACGGACGCCGCTGTCCATGAAACTGCCGGTCCGCGCCGCCATTGGCGCGGATCATTCGGTACCAAGCAGGGAGCGTGCCAGTCAAGAGGTCGGGGTGTTACGTCTGTGTGTGGACGTGTATCGCGTCGTGAGCGCGTCAATCCTGTGCGTTCGGATGGTGCGCGCCCCGCGGATGCACCGCAATGAGGCGTGCGCCTACCGTGCGCGGCCCGGCAGCACGTCGGCCATCGCGAGCACGGCTTGCGCGACTTCGAGCAGGCGCCTGTTCTGGTTCATCGCCATCTGGCGCAGCGCCTTGTAGGCTTCCTCTTCCGTCAGTTGCCGATGCGCCATCAGCAGGCCCTTGGCCCGATCCACGACTTTGCGCTCGTTCAGGGTGGCGCGGACCGCGTCCAGCTCGTTGCTCATGGCCTGGATGCGCGCGGACTGTTCCTGCACCATGGCCAGGATGGACCGTTCGAGCTGGGGCCCGTACAAGGCCGGCTCGCCGGGGCGCGTGGCCTGTGCCTGCGTGGACAACGCATCGAGCAGTTCCTGCTGGTCGCGCAGGTCCGTGCGGGCGCGGGCGATGGTGCGCTCGCACAGGCGCCGCAGTTTCACGGCGAGCAGGTCCTCGAGGGCCTTCATCGCGTCGATGCGGCGGGAGCAGCAGTCGTACCATGCCTGGCCCAGGCGCGCGTCGAGCACGTCCTGGCCGGTGACCGTGCAGCCAATGCGGCGCAGGCGTTCCAGTTCCGCAATCGTCCGCGGCTCCTGGGTGGCCTGTTGCGCCGCGAGGACGTCGGCATCGGTGAAATCGGTGAACACCTGCAAGCAGCGTTGCTGCGAGTCGATCAGGTGCCGCCACTGCTGCTGGCTGAACGAGTCCATGCGGCCCGATGCGAAAACGCCCGCGCCGAATGCACGCTCCTGGCCGGCGAACTCCTTGCCCTGCATCAGGTTGAAGAGGGCGACCAGCGCTCGCGAAATCTCCGGCTCCGTGGCACTGTCGGCCCATTCGAACACCACGGCCAGCAACGCGGCGACGACCTTGGAGAGCGCCGCGGAGGCTTCCTCGGCCGGCATGGCCCGCTCGGCGATGCGCCCGCGCAGGTCCGCGAGGCCGTCCAGCGCATGGAGCGCGACGGCGATCCGGCTGAACAGGCGCGCGCCGTGCGGGACGCGGCTCGCGTCCGTATCCAGCTGGTCCACGTGCGAGCGCACTTCGTGCTCGAGGCGCCGGCATTCGGCGGCCTGCTGGAGCCGCAGCGCGCCGGATTGCGTTCCGCCGGATGCGAGGAACAGGTTGGTGAGGCCGCGCTCGCGCTGCAGGGCGTGCGTGAGCCGGCCCAGCACCCCGACGACGTCGCTGCTCCTGGCCAGCTGCTCGAGCTCGGCGATCTCGCACTGCCGGGCGGCGAGCAGAAAGCTGAGTCCTGATTTCATGACCCCATACCAGCAACAAGCATGCCGCCCCCGGCCGCGTGACGGGAGCGCCCCGCCTTAAACTCGGCCGATGCTGATCCTGGGTATCGAGTCTTCCTGCGACGAAACCGGTGTGGCGCTCGTGGAAGCGCGGGGCGCCGGCCTGCCCGTGTTGCGTGCCCAGGCGCTGCACACCCAGGTCGCCATGCACCAGGCCTATGGGGGCGTGGTGCCGGAGCTGGCCAGCCGCGACCACATCCGGCGCGTGCTGCCGCTGACGGCGTCGGTGTTGCGCGACGCGGGCGCGCAGCTGGCCGGGCTGGACGTCATCGCCTATACCCGCGGGCCGGGATTGGCGGGCGCGCTGCTGGTGGGGGCCGGCGTGGCCTGCGCGCTGGGCGCCGCGCTCGGAAAGCCGGTGCTGGGCGTGCACCATCTCGAGGGACACCTGCTGTCGCCATTCCTGGGCGTCGACCCGCCGCAATTCCCCTTCGTGGCGCTGCTGGTGTCGGGGGGCCATACCCAGCTGATGCAGGTGGAGGGCGTGGGCCGCTACACCTTGCTCGGCGAAACCATCGACGACGCGGCCGGCGAAGCGTTCGACAAGTCGGCCAAGCTCATGGGCCTGGGCTATCCGGGCGGGCCGGCCCTGTCACGGCTGGCGGAGCAGGGCGATCCGCAGGCGTTCAAGCTGCCGCGGCCGCTGCTGCACAGCGGCGACCTCGATTTCTCGTTCGCCGGCCTCAAGACGGCGGTGCTCACGCAGGCGAAGAAACTCGGCGAGGCGTTGGAGAGCCGCAAGGCCGACCTGGCCGCGTCCACGCAGGCGGCCATCGTCGAGGTGCTGGTGAAGAAATCGCTGGCGGCGCTGGAGCGCTCGGGGCTGCAGCGGATCGTGATCGCCGGCGGCGTGGGCGCCAACAAGTCCTTGCGCGCCGAACTCGACGCGGCCTGTGCGAAGCGCGGCGTGCGCGTGCACTACCCGGAGCTGGATTTCTGCACCGACAACGGCGCCATGATCGCCATGGCCGCCGCCATGCGGCTGCAGGCGAATGCGCAAGCGGCCACCGGGGTTTACGCCTTCGACGTCAAACCGCGGTGGCCGCTGGCTGAACTTACTTGACTTCGATGGTGCGGGCGTTGCTCACCGGCACCTGCTTGGCCAGGGTGAGGGTCAGCACGCCGTTTTCCAGCTTGGCGCCGGTATGCGCCGCGTCGATGTCCTGCGGCAACTCGTAGGCGGCCTTGAACCGGCGCTTGGCTTCGGCCTTGGTTTCTATGCGGACGATGGCGCCTTCGATGTCGATCGACAGCTCCTCGCGGGCGATGCCGGGAAGGTCCAGCGTGACCGTCCAGGCCTTGTCGTCTTGCGTCACGTCGAACGTGCGGGAGGCCGGGGTGAAGAACGCTTCATTCACGAAGCGCTCGAAACTGCGGTCAAAAGAGCGGAACGCGGGGGAAACCGCGCGGGTGCGGACGACGGGTGCGAAAAACATGGTGACTCCTTGTCGGTAACCGAACGGTCGGACGGCGCTATTTGTGCTGAACCGTCCGATACACTGCGCGGCTTTCGACGTGATCGCCGCATGCTTCCCATCTGTGAGCGCGGCGCGCTATTTCAAGGGGAAACGAGGGAATGAAAAATCTACGCCGCGGCATCTTGAAATCGTTGGCCGCATCGCTATTTGCGCCCACCCTGGCCTTCGCGCAGGGTACCCAGGCCCCGGTCAGGATCGCGATGATCGAAGGCCTGTCGGGCGGCAACGCCAACGGCGGCGAAGCCGTGTTCCGCAACTTGGTCTGGGCGGTGGAGCGGGTGAACGAGCGCGGCGGCGTGAAGCTGCCCGGCGGCGCGCGGCGGCTCTCGCTGGAACGCTACGACAGCAAGGGACAGATCGAGGAGGCCCTGTCCGCGTTGCGCTCGGCGATCGACGACGGCGCGCAATTCATCGTGCAGGGCAACTCGTCGGCCGTGGCCGCGGCGCTGATCGACGCGGTGAACAAGCACAACGAGCGGGAGCCCGCCCGCCGCGTGCTGTTCCTGAACTACTCCGCCGTGGACCCGATCCTCACCAACGAGAAGTGCAGCTTCTGGCACTTCCGCTTCGACGCCCACGGCGACATGCGCATGGCGGCGTTGATGGAGGCGCTCAAGGACGACAAGCCCGTCAGGTCGGCCTACCTGATCGGGCAGGACTACAGCTTCGGCCAGTCGGTGCTGCGGGAGGCGCGCCGCCAGCTCGGCGTGCAGCGCCCGGACATCCAGATCGTCGGGGACGAGCTGCACCCGATGCTGCGCGTCAAGGATTTCGCGCCCTATGCCACCAAGATCAAGGCGAGCGGCGCCGACGCCGTGATCACCGGCAACTTCAGCAACGACCTCACGCTGCTGGTGAAGGCGGCGAGGGAGGTGGGCTTCAACGGCAAGTTCTACACGTTCTACGGCAATGCGCTGGGCGCGCCTGCGGCGATCGGCGACGCCGGCATGGGCCGGATCGTGGCCGTGGCGGACTGGCTTCCCAATGTGCCCACCGCCCAGAGCGAGGCCTTCTACAAGAGCTTTCGCCAGCGCTACCCCAACCCTGCCGACGACTACGTCCATATGCGCATGCAGCTGATGGTCGAAGCGCTGGCCCAGTCCATCGAAAAGGCGGGCAGCCTGGACGCCGCGCGCGTGGCGGGGGCCCTGGAGAACATGGTCGTCAACTTCCACGGCCAGCGCGGCGCGATGCGCGCGGCGGACCACCAGTTCCAGCAGCAGCTGGTGGTGGGCGTGATGGACCGGCAGGGCACGCCGGGCGTGAAGTTCGACGTGGAAGGGTCGGGTTACGGTTTTCGCGTGATCAAGACCATCCAGCCGGCCCAGGCGGAAATGCCGACCTCCTGCAAGATGGTTCGTCCTGCCTGACAATCGTCGCCTTATGCGCCAAGCCATCCAGAACCTCGAAGAATCCCGTATCCGCGAAGTCGCCAATGCCGGCATGGGCCGCAGCGACGTGCTGGCGTTCTGGTTCGGCGAGAGCGACGAGGTCACGCCGCAGTTCATCCGCGATGCCGCGATCGAATCGCTCGCCAAGGGCGAAACCTTCTACGCGCACAACCTGGGGCTGCCGGAGCTGAGGGACGCCGTCGCGCAGTACTCCGGCGTCCTGCACCCGGCGGTGGCGAGCAGCCGCATCGCGATCACCTCCGGCGGCGTCAACGCGCTGATGCTGGCGGTGCAGGCGCTGGTGGACGCGGGCGACGAGGTGGTCGCCGTCACGCCGGTATGGCCCAACCTCACGGCCCAGCCGCTGATCATGGGCGCGAAGCTCAAGCGGGTGTCGCTCAAGCCCTCCGGCGGGGCCTGGGCGCTGGACCTGCAGGTCTTGCTGGACTCGATCACGCCGGCCACGAAGCTGCTGATCGTCAACGCCCCCAACAACCCGACCGGCTGGACGCTCAGCCGGCCCGAGCACGAGGCGATCCTGGAGCATTGCCGCAAGACGGGGACCTGGATCCTGGCCGACGAGGTCTACGAGCGGCTCTACTACGAGCCCACCCCCAATCGGTGTGCACCGAGCTTCCTGGACGTCGCCTCGGCCGGCGACCGGCTGGTCGTCGCGCACAGCTTCTCCAAGAGCTTCCTCATGACCGGCTGGCGGCTGGGCTGGCTGGTCATGCCGCCCGACCTCACGCCGCACATGGGCAAGCTGCTGGAGTTCAACACTTCCTGCGCCAGCGTGTTCACGCAGCGCGCCGGGGTGGTCGCGCTTCAGCGCACGCAGGACGTGACCCCGCGCGTCGTGAGCCACCTGAAATCCTGCCGGGACACCCTGGTGCCGCTGCTGCAGGCCCTGCCGCAGGTGCAGGTCGAGCCGGCCAGGGGCGGCATGTACGCCTTTTTCAAGCTCGACGGTTACCCGGACTCCCTGGAAACCGCCAAGCGCCTGGTCGCCGAGGCCGGCCTCGGACTGGCGCCCGGCAACGCTTTCGCCCCGGAGGCCCAGGGCTGGCTGCGCTGGTGCTTCGCGTCGAAGGACCTGGCCCGGCTGGAGCAGGGCGTGGAGCGCCTCGCCTCCTGGATCGGCCGAAACGGCGCGCAGGGCGATCCCCCCTGAGAAATTCGCGGGTTTCCCGCGGATTTCGATCTGGCTGAACCGCTTTCGGAACGCGAAGCGTCATGAAAGTGAACGGGTTATAATTTCAAGGCTTTGCATTCCGCAGGGCGCACGTTGGGCCGCACTTCCAGCACCCA
>Ga0255338_1003342_pt1 | contig 19555 bp, 11 predicted proteins | sample MeOH1_35cm_T4_19_FD_203715 | JGI IMG/M metagenome (GOLD analysis project Ga0255338, IMG submission 203715) | Sandy soil microbial communities from University of British Columbia, Vancouver, Canada - MeOH1_35cm_T4_195 | ecosystem: Engineered > Artificial ecosystem > Sand microcosm > Unclassified ...
CTTTGGGCCGTTACAAGGCTGGGGTTGGCAATATCATTGATACGCTTAACGCGCAAAGTGCGCTTGCGAGCGCCAACCAGCAAAAAATCAAGGCTGATTTGAGCCGGAATATCGCCCGCGCCACCTTGGCGCAATCTATAGGCACATTGGATAGCGTGATGATCCAGTCATTACCCGATGGGACAAAAGAATTAACAGAAGCCAAACCATGAAGAAAATCATTAAACAACTCGTTCTTCCGCTAGTTTTCTTAGTCCTGATCGTAGGCGGATATTATTTTTATAAAAACAGTACCCGGCCGCGCCCGGAAGATTTGTATAAACTGCAAGTGCTTACGCAGGGCGATATTGAACAGGCCGTTTCCGCAAACGGCACGATTAACCCCGTGACATTGGTGAGCGTGGGTACGCAAGTTTCCGGCCGGGTTAGCAAGCTATATGTGGATTTCAACGACAAGGTAGAAAAAGGCCAGATATTGCTTGAACTGGATGATGCGCTGTTTACTGCGCAAATTGCGCAAACGCAGGGTACTGTGCGTAATGCTGAAGCTTCTGTTGAACTGGCAAAAGCTAATGAAGCCAGAATCCGTACCTTGTACGAGCAGGAATTTGTATCGAGGCAGGAGTTGGATCAATCGGTGCAAGCCCTAAAGTCAGCAAAAGCAGTGCTGGAAAGCGCGCGTGCGCAGTTGCAGCGTGATAAAACCAATCTGGCATATTCCATTATCCGTTCGCCAGTCTCCGGTATTGTGGTCGATCGACAAATCGATGTCGGCCAAACCGTGGCAGCAAGCTTTCAGACACCAACATTGATCAAGATCGCACAGGATTTATCCAAAATGCAGATCGATACGAGCTTTGCAGAAGCTGATATTGGTAATATCAAAGTAGGGCAGACAGCAAAGTTCAGCGTTGATGCGTTCCCGAATCTTAATTTTGAAGGAGTGGTTAAACAGATCCGGTTAAACCCGACCACCACTTCAAATGTAGTGTCATACGACGTTGTCATTTCTGTAGATAATCCGGAGCAGATTTTGCTTCCCGGCATGACTGCTTACGTCAATATCGTCTTTGCCAAACATGACAATGTGATGCTGGTGCCCAACGCTGCGCTGCGCTTTAAACCAAAAACTGAAAATGAGCCAGCTGATGTTAAATCAAATAAAAATGGCAATACATCAAACCGAAGCTTGGGTAACGGTAAAAAGAAAACGTCGGCAGAAAAACCCGGTGCGGATGGATTGGGACGGGGCAAGCTTTTTGTGTTGCAAGATGGCAACCCGCAGATGCGGCAAGTGAAAGTTGGCATTACTGATGGCAAGTTCACGGAAATTGTGAGCAGCGAGCTTAAGCCCGGTGACAAGGTGATTGTTGGCGAAATGCAGGCAGATGCCAAGGCAGCATCCGGTAGCACACGTACGCCAAGGATGTTTTAAGGTTTAATGATTAAGATTTCTTAAATGAACCACGTCATCGAAGTTCGCAATTTATATAAGGATTACCAGACTGCGGCTGGTCCTTTTCCTGTGCTGAAAGACGTGAATCTCATCATTGAGCGCGGGGATTATGTTGCGATTATGGGGCCTTCCGGTTCTGGAAAGTCGACTTTCATGAACATCCTCGGGTGTTTGGATATTCCTAGTGCGGGTGATTATTTTCTTGAGGGGCATCCGGTTGCCCGACTGGATAGTAATGCCTTGGCCCAGCTTAGAAACAAAACTATCGGCTTTGTATTTCAGGGGTTTAATCTGCTGGCACGTTCAAATTTGATGGATAACGTTGCATTGCCATTGGTGTATTCAGGCGAGGACAAAAGCACGCGGCATGAAAAAGCAAAACAAGTGCTCATAAAAGTTGGCCTTGGCAACTATCTGAATTCCAGGCCCAGCCAAATATCAGGTGGGCAACAGCAGCGTGTGGCGATTGCACGCGCGTTAGTCAATAACCCCAGCTTAATTCTGGCGGATGAACCTACCGGAAATCTTGACAGCAAAACCAGCGAAGAAATCATGGAGCTGTTTGATAACTTGAATAAGGAAGGTATCACTATCGTTCTGGTGACACATGAAACCGATATCGCTGAACATGCCAGCAGGCAGGTGCGATTTCTGGATGGAAAAATAGTCCATGATAGCTACAAGCAGGCTGAATCCGGGGAGACCGCCTGATGTTTTCGGCAATGCTGGGTGAGGCATGGCATGCAATGGGCGCTAACCGTATGCGAACCTTTCTGACCATGCTTGGCATGATGATCGGGGTAGGGGCAGTGGTGCTGATGATGGCCATCGGTGAAGGTGCGCAGCAATCCATCAAAAAGTCTATCAGCTCCATGGGCAGCAATCTGTTCATAGTGCTTTCCGGCCCACCGAATACAGCCGGCGCAAGAGCAGCTACAGGTAATGCCCAATCGTTGAATGTGAATGACGCGGCAGCAATTGCCGAGCTGGATGGCATCTCAGGCGTCGCACCAGTCACTATGGGCAGTGCGCAAGTGATATATGCCGGCAGTAACTGGAATACTTCAGTGATAGGTACAACCCCTGGCTATATTGATATACGTGACTGGACGATAGATAACGGCTACGTGTTTTCCAACTCTGATATCCGCTCAGCTACGCGCGTGGCTTTAATTGGTAAAACGGTCGTTGAAAACCTGTTTGGTGACGATATTGACCCGGTTGGTAAAACAATCAGAATCAAGCAAAGTCCTTTTATCATTGTCGGCGTGCTTAACGGTAAAGGCCAAAGCCTTGACGGCAGGGATCAGGACGACACCATTATCGTTCCGCTCACTACGGCACAGCGCAAACTGTTCGGCAACCAAGTGCCGGGCAGTGTCAGGCAGCTGCTGGTGCAGGCGGAGTCTGATAAAGCGATGCCACAGGCTGAAGAAGATATCAATAATCTATTACGGCAGCGCCATAATATCCGGGAAGGTTCGGACAGTGATTTTTCCGTACGTAATTTAACTGCTATCGCCAATACGGCTGCCGAAACCACGCGGACCATGGCGCTATTGTTAGGCGCAATTGCTTCAATTTCCCTTTTGGTCGGTGGCATCGGCATTATGAATATCATGCTGGTGTCAGTCACCGAGCGTACCAGGGAAATAGGCATCAGAATGGCCATCGGCGCCAGAGAGCGTGATATCCTGCTGCAGTTTTTATTAGAAGCTTTTGTGATTTCGATTGTTGGCTGCATGATAGGCATACTGATTGGCGTAGGTGGTGCGGCGCTTGTGAAAAACTTCACTGGAACAGACGCCATCGTTTCTACGCAATCGATTACTCTGGCATTTGCGGTCGCCGCCAGTGTCGGCATATTTTTTGGGTTTTACCCTGCGCGTAAAGCGGCGCGGCTTAACCCTATTGAAGCGTTGCGTTATCAGTAGATAGGGCAGACTTAATCAATGGACTGACCCCTTTGATTCTTGCATTTAATTGTTTAATTGCTACATTTAATTGCTAATTCAATTTAGTTAGGTTTTATAAAAAAACAATGCAATATATATCGCTAAATACATATAAAAACCAAGGCTTCGTGTAGCTTCTAAATCCGTGTTGCCTTCTTCGTATTTAATGCCACCCAACTTGCCATACATTGTCTTTTTAAATAAATAAGCATAAATTCCAGCATAAATACAAAGTAATTGTATAAATGACAGGCTCAACAAATCATACCAATTGCCCCAAAATTGCAATACAGCATTACATAAAGTTAGCACTACCAATGAAACAACAACCCACATACGCCAATACTTCATTATTTACTCTTTTCTATTGTCTTATTAGGGTTGTTCGCAGGGTTTAATAATTTTGCATAGGGAATCAATGGGGTCAGACTCCATTGATTCCTGCTGATTCTGCAAATCACGGCGTAAGCATTTCAACAGGTGTGTTTAGTGATTCATCTACGGTTAAAAAATCCGGTTCTGTACTACCTGACGGCGGGGATATTTTAATAGAAGATAATGCCTGAGCAATAAATGCGGAAGATTGTTTAATCCATTCGGGGCGTTCTTTATCTTTAGGGTAGCGGCTAGCAAGGTAAGGGTAGCTCACCCCTACGGCAATATAACTATTTGCCGATAAACCTGTGTAATAAGTGTCAACAGTTTCTTCAGACAAGCCAGCAACGGCGCGTGCGCTATCTCCTTTTTCATAATGCTCCCGCGCCCATTTTCGACCATTGATCACTACCACATCTCTTGGGATTTCTTTTTTCCCAATACGATTACCTTGCTCGTCAAAAACAGTAATAGAAACGCCATTATCTCTTGTTCTAGCAATGAGACTTTCCAAGGTTCTGTAGTCTGCCCAAAATAATTTCGATTTTGTTTGGTCACGTGGTAAAAAAACGCCAGCGCCAATAGAGGTTTCGCCATAAGAGCGAACGAATGGCCAGACTCCAGCCTGGTCTTTGCGTCTAAAACCTATCAAACTTACGGCCTTCTCATCTCTATCACTAAAAATTTGTTCTCGGTAATATTGGGTATCAATGTCTTTTCGATGGTAACTTGCGGCAGTTCTATCTTGCGGGATAGTCATACTGAATGTGCGATCATCTATCTTGATAGTATAGTCACCAGGTGGTACAGGGTTATTTACATCAGCCCAACTCTGGCGTACATCTTCATGCCTATATGCTTCTCTTAGCTCATAGTCTTCTGCAAGCAGCATATTTGGTATAGAAACCAACATCACAAACAGTACTCCTGCGATTGAATCATATTTCATGGTGCGTTCTCCGTATAAGGGGTATTGTAAGAATCAATGGGGTCGGACTCCATTGATTACCCAATAGTGAAAGCGATGCCCCCCTTGGGTAAAGCTTTTCAATTTGCAGTTGTAATAAGAAGAAGCGTTTGTTCATGGTGTTTATGTTTAAAAGATGCAATCAATGGAGTCTGACCCTATTGATTTACGGTTTGGAAGTGCGGGCAGCAGCAATTTTGCATATTAAACAAATGCTACTTTTTACCTAGTAAGCGAGAGAACCAGCTTAGCCTTTGTACTTCGCGTTGTGGATGCGTACTTGGTCCATTAGGGCGTAACAAGTCACCTGGGTAATGTTCATGAACTAGACACAAGCTGTCATCCAGGCCAAAGGCTTTAACAGCAGCTACAGCCTCAATACACCATCGACCAAAGTAACTGCCATTAGTCAGTGGATTTTTAACTGGATCGCCATAGATGTACCACCAGAGTTCGTTGTTGCCCTTGCGCTCTAGTTCGGTGTACCAATTCTCGACAAAGTCTTTAAGTAGCGTAGCTTGTTCGGTTTGGGGCAAATTTTTGTCTTTAGCTTCAATGGCTTTAAGTAGGCGAGCATAAGGTTTTTTATGCAGTAACTTATCACCGATTTTACGATTAGGTTGGCGACTGGCAATGACCCTGTCTAGCAACATATCTTCGCCTTCACCACCGATTAACACTAAAAGTCGCTGCCATTGATCATCGGGTATTTCTAGCGAAAGAGCTAAGCCGACTAACCAGAAGCACCAGTTATAGTGGTTGAGGTTGGTGAGTTCGAATATCCATGAGCGTGCGTCGTTGTGACCTCTTTTGTCATTGGTGACTATCGCTGTAGTGAGTAGATGACGATGATCCCAACTTTCGCCAGGTTTGAGATTGGCATTGAGTTCAGCAGTCAGTTTGTTGGAGAGTTCCCATGCGTCAAGGAGGCCGCTAAAAGGGTTGCTTAACTCTATAATAGGATTGCCGCGGGAGTATTGCGCTAGAGCGCGGCGAGGGTACTCAAAAGATAAATCCCAAACAAATTGGGGCCGATATGCTGGATTTTTAGAAGGTATTTTAAGCGCTTCGGTAAGTTTGTAAATTGCATTATTGTAGCTAGCAACCCGCCCATCCCAATATGCTTGATCTCCCATTGGTGCACGTATCATGGCTGTATAAATGGGGTCAGACACGATTATTCTCCTTTTTAGGTCGTCCCAAGCCCTTTGAAACGGCTTGCCTTTTGCATAACAATTCAACTTCATCCTTAAAGCGCTGGCTGCCAAGTACCCAGCCTTTGTGGGTGTTCTCGCGTATTTGGTTTAAATCCGTGCCGCTCATTTCCAACTTAAATAGGTGCCGATAGGCTAGTTGCCTCTCTTCCTCACGGTTGCCTAATCGCAGATACTCTTCATGTGGCGTAAGCTAATCACTGTTTAATCCGGTCTTTCCAAATGCATAATAAGCATGGCTACTCCATGGATAATTGGCTGGCGTTTCTGTCATGCCAGCTCGTACTGGGTTAAGTTCTATATATTGCATCAGCTTAAGTAGGTATTGCTCGCTATCTACAACAGTGGCGCGATAGCGGCCTTCCCACAATGTACCACTGCGTTTATAGGTGTAATTGAAGTATTGCACATACTTTCTACCTACTGATTGAAACACTTTGCTAATACTGTTTTCATGATGTGGCGTGGCTAGCAGGTGTATGTGATTACTCATCCACACGTAGGCATGCAGCGCTAAGCCGTGTTTATTGCTGGCTTCTATTAGTGCATCTCTAAAGAACTGATAATCCAACTCGCTGGCAAATATCACTTGGCGGTTGTTACCACGCTGAATAATATGTTGCGGTTGGTTAGGAATTACAAAGCGGGGTAGCCGTGCCATATCTATTCTGCCGAATCAATGATGCTTTCAGTTTAACAAAATAATCGTGTCTGACCCCATTTAATGGTGACCCCATTTAATGGTGTGACCCCATTTAATGCCATTTAATGGTATATAAGTAAATTTTTCTCATTTGATTATTCTCTTTGGTTAAATGTGCATAAGAATTAGCGTTTTGTTTTAGGTGCAACATTACGAAGTAGATTTTTCATATCATGATTACTATCATTTTGTATGTTTTGTTGAAGCTGAAATGTTTTATCAGGATATTCTCTAATAGTGGTTGAAGTAGTTCCAGACATAGGTTGACTAATGTTAGGATTGATATGATTAAATGGTGGTGCAGGCTGAGCAGGTACCGATAGCACTTGTGATGTGCTATCTGGAGTTGCTGGAATAGGTTCAATTTTAACGGACTCGATTAGATGCCTTAACATGGCTAACATCCGTGCTTGAACCTCTGGATATTGCAGGGATTCTTTGCTCGCACCCAGTTCAATCGCCATGGTATAGCCGGTGTCGGCAAGAGGCAGCACCCAAGTCTGAAAGGGACCGCCTACGCCATTGAGTGGTCTGGGACGAAATTTATCTTCCGAGGTTTCCTGTACGTACCATGTGAGGTTGTTCACCTTCTTTGTCGTCCAGACGCCTTCGGGAAACCACTTGCTAAAACCCGCCTTCATTTCATCCAGCGGCTGTTTGCGTAAAAAAAAGGCTATAGAATGGCTGGTAGTCCACCAAGATTCAAAGCCTAAAACATTGTAGCCTTTCTCAATCCGATATACTCCGTTGCCGTTCGGTCCACTAAGGTATTCAGCACGAACAAAACGGTCGAAATTCCTTGCGGGTCGGGTATCATCACGTTGCCACGTGCTATTTCCTTCTTCATAAATATCATCTACGTCAAAGAATCTATCTTTAGTCAGCCTGTCTTTGCTTTCATATTTCTCAGATTCAATTTTGCTATATTGACAATTTGACTCTCGAAGCCATTGGTGTTTGACTTGATACCTATCAAGCAATTTATATTGATAATGAGAGTAAAAGCCTGTTAAAGGCAAATCCAGCGCGCCCGGCTTAGAAAGTTGCTCAACATCTTTCCGATAAATATATTCACCACTACATGCAATAAGCAGGAACATACAAATAACGCCAGCAATAACCGAGGATAGCTTTTTAATATTGTTTTGCATATTTATCTCCCTACCGGATTGTTATCAATGCGCTTACCGCCTTGATATTGAATCAGGTTGGCATTACCCCCAGGTGTTCCTTGCGGCCCTCCCGGCATAGGAATTTCCACTTGCGTACAACCAGCCGTACCCGTGCCATAGCAACTGTGCATGCTGTTACTAGTCGAGAACACCTGCCATAAATCATTGAGTGTCCAAGTGCCGGCATTACCACCCGACACATTGGATGTAGCAACCGGATCGTTGCTGAAGTAGTTGTAGGTAATATTGTCTTTGTCTTTTTCACCTATGATTGCTATTGCTTTATCTGTATATGCCACCGCATCTGCCGCCCCACCTACGCCGCGAACGGTTAGGGTTTTATTGGTATATGTGTTGCCGTTTTCATCTGTTCGATTGCCTAGGATGGTAAAGGCCCCTTCTTGTACCAAAGTACCACGGCTATGCCCCAATGATTCAGTTGCGGTTTGCCCGCGACTTTTGAGTAAGTCTGCATAGAGTTCTTGCCCATTGGTATAGCCTAGGAAATTAGCCAAGCCATAATCTGATGAAGCGATTATTTTCTCATAGGCGACGCCTAACAGTTCCGATACCGTATTGGTGGCAGGGGCAATGTGCATTAGATAGACAGTAGTAACTTTATCTTCCTTACCAGTCTCAGCAACAAATCAATGGGGTCAGACTCCATTGATTCCCCAATAGTGAAAGCGACGCCCCCTTGGGTAAAGCTTTTCAATTTGCAGTTGTAATAAGAAGCGTTTGTTCATGGTGTTTATGTTTAAAAGATGCAATCAATGGAGTCTGACCCTATTGATTTTAGCTAGCCTTTAATCCATTTTGTGAGTTTTTCGAATAAAGTTTGTGGGGGAGGCACCCAGTTAGGGTCTAAAAAGTCATAAACATCATCGTAATGGTCTAGTGGCTTAATTGGTAATAATTCCATAGGTACTAGTGGATGGTCTATTTGCACTTCTATCCCTTTTAACCAGCAGAGCTTGGCGTATTCCATGGCAATTGATGCCATTAAGTTTTCTGATAATGGTGTTCCAGTTTCGCCCCCCCTTTTAATGATGGCCTGCCATTGATTGGCTTTTTCTGTAATAAGGGCTTCCAGTGCATTTTTGTCACGCTTTAGAAGCAGGGAATAGAAGTCTTCACCTGCACTAAATTCCTCGCGTAGTTTTTTTCCAGACTTTTGTGCTGCAATCGCAATTTTTGCTTGCAAAGCATCATCTTCGTTGCGTATAGCTAATTGGGTCATATGAACATAAAATTGCAAGGTTTTGGGATTATCTCGATACTTAATGTATTCCTCATTAGGCTCTAAGTATGCATAAGATTGAATCACCTCGGGGCTATCGGAGAGCATTACATACAGAATTTTTGCCCCTGTAGATAATGTTTCACCCCGACGCAGTCCAACACTGGCTATTCTTAGCTGAGCAGCCACATGAAAATGTTGCTTCATCTGAGTAGCATTAGTTTCTCCAAAATAGGCATAAATACCTAATCCCTCGTGATCTGATGCCATGGAGGATAGAACTGCGCCCAGCGATTTCTTTTTGCGCTCATAACGCATGCTGTAAGCGTCTTCTATTAAAGTTTTTCTAGCTCTCTCACAATAGCTTTTTAACCCAGCTAATTTTTCTTCACTTACCATTTTAATCGCCTTTTAAACGTACCAAGGTAACGCCCTTGGCATCTGCACCAGCCACTACTTTGATAATGGAATTGCTTTTGTCAGCAGCATCCAAAATAGCTGCGGTTTTCTGTAAATTTGGGTCGCTTGATTGTGCTAGCTTTCTAATTCTGTCCGCAATCCAATCACCAGACATTTGCCGAGGTAAATTAGTGCTTTTATCTGCTGCATTCAGCACAATCGTCCCATCTGCATTCAACGGCTTGGTTTCCACGATATACACTTTGTCGCCTTTTATAAACACCCCATCAAAGCAGTTGGCACCACATTTACCATCAAGCGGTGTAAAGCCATTGCGCATAAAGTAGTTATTGACTACGATTTCTCTGGCATCGCCTTGCAGCGTCGTATTCGGTAGTTTTGCGATGTCGCCTAAAATCATGCGGTCATAATTCGTGAGCGTTGCTTGTATGCCAGATTCCGTGACTTGTTTTGCACTGATATTTCCTGATAAAGAGCTTACTGTTTCGCCCGCTAGCTTGACTTCTAAATTAACCCAAGTCTTGGCTAGTAGCTTGACACCAACATCTGTAAGCTTGCCGCCAATAAATAGTTCTTCAACGGTATGATCTGGCGTCGCGCTGCCATTGATGGCACTCAGGTGTTCTAACAGGGTTTCATTTCGCCCCGTTTTGCCTGGAATGATGGTATCGGGTGGGGAACCTAAAAAATCACCAGCATACTGGTCTGCACGTTGGGCATCAGTAGCACTGAAATAGGTTTCTTTCGCGCCGTCTATTATCTGTACTTTGCCATTCACTATAATGGACTTACCCATATAAGGAGCTAGCATGGCTTGCGCTTCATTAACCGTAGCGAGGTAGCTTTCTACGCCACCAAGTGCGCCTTCGCTGTTGGGGATATTGGCTGTTGCGAGAATGGCTGCAAATTTCTGTGCGTTTTCAGCGGCTTTTTTATCATCCACTAAGCTTTCAGCGGTGCTTTCTAGTAAGTCTGTCCAGCCTATCGTGACTTTGTTGATACAGTCTTGGCGGCCATTACATACACTTTCTGCTTTGTCAGCCGCCAGCTTTTTAATCAGGTCTCGTTCCTTATAATGCAACTGCCTATTATTCGTATCCACCACCAACGCCGTGCTTGCTCCCGCCTGACCACCTATGACACTGCCAATACCTAAACTTGTTAACTCAGCTAAAGCTTGAGATATTGTACTAGCCGCTTGGTTACTTGCTCCCGCTTTAGTCAGTTGCTCTGTCACCGCTTTCTGTAAATCGTTGAGCAGTGGCGCTGCACCGGCTGTAACGCCTGCACCGAGTGCACCACTAATATCACCCGTGATGAGCCCACCCAGTGCGGTGTGCAGGGCAATCCGGTAAATACCGCCTTCATCCCACTTTGCCGCTTCGGCTGGGTCTGTGTCTTTGAGTTCTTTAACTTTACTCCCTGCATAATCCGCTACCGCCTTCGGTGCCACCTGACTGAATGCCTGGGTGATTTGCGTTTGGGCATTGAGCTCACGTTGTACTTGTTCTTTATCAAATATCGGGGTGAGGGTGCCGGCAAGGTTGTTACCATTGCTATCGACTGCAATGCTGGTTTGGCTGCCGTCTGCATTAGTGCTGGTTTGTGTGGTGACGTCACGGTTTAATGTCGCCACCGTCGTGAGCGCATCCTTACCAGTAGCTTGTTGCTGAGCAGTGCCATCAGTGATATTAACTTGACCAGTACTCACGCCGCTGACTGTGGTACTGCTACTGTCGTCATTTAAGTTGGCGTAGCCTGCACTGGCGGTGGGGCTGTTTTTATAGCCTGTGCCGCCAGGTTGTTGGTTAAACCCTACGCCTGCACTAACGCTGGTGCCTTTAGCGCTGTATTCGGCACTGTTTTCAATATTTGAGGTGGTGAGGGTTTGCGTGGTGAGGCTGTTTTTGTTGTCTTTTACTGCTTGCTCTGTTGAGGCTATCACCGCACCTTTCAGGTTGGTATTGCCATTCACAGCAACCTGGAAGCCGCCATCGCCCGCCATGATGCCGGACTGTTCGTTGACACTGGCGTAGTTGGATTTGGTGTTGCTATTTGAAGCACTGATTGACCCACCGTAGCCCCCTGCACCAATCGGTACGCTGACACTGATGCCTGTACTTTGCTGTTTGTCTTTATATTGGTTGGTATCTTGCAGGCTTTCGATGTTAAGGTTGCCAGTGCCGGAGGTGCCTACGTTGGCGACCACCTGATTGCCAGTGACTTGTGCGCCTATCAGGTTGGTATCCGTGCCGCTGTTGAGGCTGACCTTATCTCCTTGCTGGTTGCCGCCCTGGATTTGGGTTTCTGTCCATGTGGTGCCGTTGCCGTTGGTTTTGCCTTTGCCTTGTGAAGCACTCGCAGTAACAGCAAGACCACTTGTCGTGCCAACGCTTACCCCAACACTGGCGCTGCTATTCTTGTTATTGCTATTAAGCGTGTCAATGTTTTGTGCAGCTTGCAGGTTGATCTGATCGTCGGCTTTGAGGGTCACATCGTTTGCGGCTTTGATTTGTGAGCCAATCACGTTGATGGTGCCAGCCCCTTCATTCTGTTCTTCGACCAGCGCAGGACGAACGGCGCTGATATTGATGTCGCCACCCGCATTGAGCGTACTGCTCTTGGCAGTACTGTTGGTTTGAGTGGTTTTACTACTACTCTTTGAGGTCCCGATGGAGAGGCTGACATTGATGCCGCCTAAGGTGTCCGGACTTTTAGCGACAGCCTCTGCCGCGTTATTCACCGCAAGCGCTGTAGTGGCCGCCGCCAGTGCCTGCATGCGCGGGTCATTGGTTTTACCCGCGGCCTTGCTCATTTGCTGTGCGGTCTGGATAGCACTGATCACAGGATTGGAGACGGCAAGAGTGATGCCGGTCTGCTTATACTTCATGCTCTGCTGGTTAGCGTAAGTATCAGTAGCGTTGGTGATATTCACCTGTTGTGCAGTGATGTTGATGTCGCCTTGCGGGGTGAGGGCATCACTGCCGGCTTGGTTGTAGGTTTTGCCTGCATTGATATTCACATCACCAGCTACACTGCCTACCGTACTACCTACATTCGTCACCTGCTGACTGTCATTGGTATTGGTGAGTTTGCTGCTGCCATAACCGATGCTGGAACTGCTGGCGCTAAAACCGCTTTTCTTGGTTTTGCTGAAGTGGGTTTCATCCTGCGTCGCCTGTTCAGTCGTCAGCGTGATGTTGTTGCCTGCATCAAGGTTAGTGTCATGAGTACCCACCACATTACTGCCTTTGACCGTCAGGTTATTCCCGGCCGTCATGTTCACCGACTCACCACTGAAGGTACTGCCGATGACATCGGTGCCGTTGGCAGTGTCACGGGTGGTTTTGCTCTTGCTGCTGAAGGTACCTTTTTTCTTGGTATAAGAGGCAGACTCGGAAGCATAGGTCGCTTTACCAGCCGCTATCGTGAGGTCATTGCCAGCCACTACGTTGAGGGTGCCGTTGTCACTGGTGACATCGGCAGCACGGGCAGAGAGATTGTTGCCTGCATTAAGGGTCAGGTCACTATCGGTTTGTATGCTGGTGCCGATCTCGCTGCTTTTGGCGACTCGTAGGTAGTTCTTGCTATTGCGCGCATTGGCCTGGCTGCTGGTTTCGGTGACCGTCCCCAGGTTGAGGTTGTTGCCTGCATTAATGCGGGTAGTGCTTTTGGTGCCTTCTGCGCCATCAGTGCCGCTATTCACAATGCTGGCGGCCATCAGGTTGACATCACGCCCGGCACTGACAACGAGTATCGCATTGGGGTTGCTGGCATGTCCGTCAGGTGCCCGCTGCTCCGCATCGGCCTTGACGCCAACATACAGGCCCGCCACACGGCTAAGGTTGGTACGTGCCCCCTGGCTGCTGCTTTGCGTGCTGGTAGTGCTGGCAATGTTGATATCGCGTCCGGCGGTGAGACTTAAGGTATCACCACCTTCAACAATACCGCCGATGTTGTTGATGTCATTGCGTGCGCTGAGTAGGGTGTTGTTAGCGCTGATCCGTCCGCCGAGGTTATTGATGTTATCGGCGCCAAGGCTGACGATGTTGCGCCCGGCGATAGTGCCGGCATTACCGAGATCGCCCGTGAGCTTGAGATCAACGCTGTCACCGGCGATTAGCGCGCCGGAGGGCAGCAAATCGCCATCTTGCAGGCGCACATAGAGTTGCGGCACCAGAACGTTCTGTTGGCTGCCGTCGGCGAGGATCACGGTCTTTTGCACCAACCACACGATATCGCTGGTGAGCTGGGCGGTTTGCTCGGGGGTGAGGGCGATGCCGGGGGTGAGTTGCAGGGTTTGGGCAGTCGTGACGCCAGCATTCATCAGCGCCTGGTATTGGGTTTCATCATTAACATAACCCTCCAGGAAACGGCGCCCCGTGAGTTGCGCCACTTGCTCACGGATGAGCTTTTGTTCATAGAAGCCGTCGCCGAGGCGTTTTTGCGTGAGCGCAGGGTCAAACGCGAGCTGGCTCATCATGTAGTCACTGCTGATCCAGTTGCGGTAATCAGTAAAGCGCGGGTCGGTGGCGATCAGATAGTTGCTTGCCGGATTAGGGTTGGTCTGGAACAAGCTGTTGTTGGGTAGCGTGGTGTTGACCCCGCCGCTACGGATGATAGTGCCGGGACCAGTAGCGCTGCTGCTGATAGCGGCCACTTGCGTGATGGCATTGAGGGTTTGGCTGTTGCTGATACTGGCGCTGGCAGAGCTAGCGCCGGTCGCGGTCTGGCTGACGCTACCGGTGGTAAGGGCGGATATTTGCGTGCCACTGCTCGTCGGCGCCGTGTTTTGTTTATAGACCGTAGGGGTGAGCGTTAGGCTTTGCACGGTAGGTGCTGGATTATAGCCGCCCCAGTACTGCGTGATGGTAGGGTTGTTGTTTTTCCCGGAAATGCTCTTCTCCCAAAGGTAATAGAGGCTGCCGCTGTCGATGATGGTGCGGTTGCCCGCAACTTCGGTATTGGTCAGTGTGCCGATGGTGCCGGTTAAGGCGCCGCCCGCCACGATTTGGCTGGTGTTATTCAGCACATTGCCCGCGTTGATTTGCATGTTGCCGCCGGAGAGCAGCTTGGCAGGGTCGGAGCTGGCGATTTGGGTTTCGGTAGTAGTGCGGGTGTAGTCGTAGCGAAAGAAGTTGGTGGTGGCACCATCGGGGGCATTCAATTGTATGAGAATGCCGCCATTTCTGTAGATGAGCGATACTTGCGATGAATTGTATTGGTTGGGACTGCCGTTCCGTTGGTAATCATTCCGTGCTTCAGTGCCGACGACGACGGATTGCGTACTGAAATGTGCATTGGTGTTATTAATCCGGGCAGCATTGATGCTGAGATCGCCTAACGCCTCAATGGTGGCGCTACTGTTGTTTAGCGTGGTTGCCTGCGGCTGGCCTGTTGCAACGGTAGCTTGATGACTACCATCCAAACTGCCGCCAATCGCCATATCGCCCGCACTGAACAGTAGTGCATGTTCACGGTTGGTAATGGTTTGTGCGCCAATATCCAAACGGTTCCGTGCCGCAATCACGGCAGCACTGGTTACGCCATTCACCGTTTCTACATCATTGGTGAGTGTCGCCGCCGCAATTGCCACATGGTCACCATAAATACGCCCGGTGCCGATGTTGTTGAGGGTGATGGTGTCAATAAAGGTATCGCTGCCATCAATCAGGCCTCGGTTGGTCAGTGTGTGTATATCCGTGGCAGCGAGGTGCAGTGTCGTACCGACAATCTCGCCAGTGGCTTGGTTGTTCAGTGTGCCGGCAGTCAGGTTGAGTGTATTGCCTGCTAACAGCTTGGCCTGATTGGTGAGTATGCCAGTGGTGGTAAAAGTGGCATTGCCATCAGCCTGCCACTCTCCAGTGTTGGTGTAGTCACTGGTGAGTTTGGTAGCGAGATTGCCTTTGCTCAGTACTTTGCCATCGCCCGTCAGGCTTTTGCTGTCGATATTAAGGCCTGTGTCGGCAATGCCAGCCCCGGCGATAATGGTACCGCTTGTGTTGGTGATGGCAAGGGTTTTACCGGCCACGTTGCTATTAGCATTCGCCAGCCTGTCGGTAATGCTGAGTGCGCCAGCCGAAGAGAGTTTACCCTGGCTGTTATTAAGCGTGCCGCTGTCGTTGATTGCAAGCATATCGTTGGCACGCATCGCCCCTGTACTATTGTCGATCTGATCAGCGGTGATGTTGACGCTTTGTGCTTCGATACCCTGTGTCGGTGTACCCGTAGCGTCAGTGCCCTGCGTATTACGGTTATCGACGCTTGCCGCTGCGAGCGTCAGGGTTTGGCCGGAACGTAGCAGGCCGGTACGGTTGTCGATATTGCCGGTGGTGTTGATGTCGATATTGCCGAGCGCTTCGACGGTACCAGTCTGGTTATCCAGGCTGGTACCGTTAAGTGCAACAGTCGCTTCACTGATGACTGCTCCTGTGTTGTTGCTGATGGTAGTACTGTTGGCGGTAATCGCGCCCCTGGCACCGATATAGCCAGCCTGGTTGTTGAGTGCACCTGTGGTCAGTGTGGTGCTACCCTGTGACAGAATCCCTTTGCTGCTACCACTGTTGTTGTTGATGAGCGCTTGACCATGGGTATTAATCACAATGTTGCTGCCGGATTGAATTAAACCGGCGTCATTGGTGAGTGCGCCTGTTTGCAGATCAAGGTCGGCCGTGGTGGTGATGGTGCCATTGGTATTGCCAAGATTAGCGGTGCTGGCAGTGAGCGTTTGATTAGCCGCGATGAGTCCTTGGTTATTATCAATGCCATTGGTCGCATCCGTGGTCGCAATGTTCAAGGTAGTGCCTGCCGTTACCTGACCCTGACGATTATCTATACTGCCTGCATTGATGATGGCTGCACCGCCTGCCTGCAGGCTGCCCGTAACACTATTGAGCGCTTTGTTGTTGATGGCACCTGTGGCATTCACGGTGAGGTTAGCCGTGTTGGCCGCTTGTATCGCGCCCCCTTGATTAACCAGATCACCTACCGCCAAGTTCGTGTTGCCGTTGCTGGCAATTACGCCGCCGGTGTTATCCAGTTTGGTTGTGGCTTTGATAGCGGTGGTACCCGTCCCGGTTTGAATGATTTCACCGTTTTTGTTGCTAAGCGTAGCGGTGTCCATGCTGATTTGTTTGGCGACTGTACTGCCGTTGTCCAGTGTGGCGGTCGTGGCCTTGAAATCGAGTGCGCCGTTACTTTGAATGAGACTGCCTGTACCGTTGTAGATAGTGGCTGTGATGGCAAGCTTACCCGTGCCGGCGTGCTCAATGCTGCCACTGGTGTTGGCGAGGGTTTGTGCAGCCAGCGTCAAGTTACTGCTGTTGGTGGCAATCCGTCCCCGGTCATTGTTCAGGCCGCCTGCAAGACTAATGTTAGTGTCGCCCGTGCCAGTCTGTACCAGTTCACCTGCAACATTGGATAGATCATGTGCTGCCAGATTGAGTTGATTGGCAGAAACTTTAGCCGTATCCGTGATCAGCGTTTGTGTGGTGCTGGCTGTCAGCGTGTTGCTAGCACTGATAATGGCGTCGGTAGCATTCAAGTTGCCGTTGCTTGCCATGAAAGCGAGATTGCGGCCCACGGTGCTGCTGCCGGATAGATCCAGTGATTGCGCGGTGATGGTTTGATCACCTTCGGACAGGTTCTGTCCAAAGGCGGTGATAGATTGCGTAGCGGTAAGGCTGAGGTTGCCTGTAGTGCCAGTATTTAAGCTACCGTCGGCGTTAAGTCCGGCAGCGATCACAGAGGTTGCAGCGCTATCAATGTGGCTATTGGCGCCATTGGCAGCCAGCGTGGTATCGCCAAGCGCCGCGATCATGCCGGTATTGGTCAGGTCTCCACTGGTGGTCAGCGTGGTGTTGCCTTGGGCGTAAATCGTACCCTGATTGCTGATGCCATTTGTAGCCGTTACTTGCGTGTTGCCGGCACTGGTAATGCGCCCTGTAGAGGTATTGGTCAACATGCCGTTGGCATCAATATGTACTTCACCAACACTCGCCCCGATGCGGCCCGCATTATGCATGCCCAGGCCTGCTTCGGTGCCTATCATGTGGATCTTGCCGGCATACATGCCACCCAATGCAGCCACATCCAGCGCATAGGTTGGCGTTGGGTTGGATGCTGTATTGGTTGGGGTAATGGGCGTAATAGCACCTAGGTAATTGTTGGTATCGTTTTGAGTGCTGGACACATTGACCTGGTTTACACCAGTGATGATGTTAAGGTTATTGGCGAAGATGCCGGCACCTGTAGTCCCATTATTTTGGATAGTGACGGCTCTGGCAATAATGTCTGTGTAGTTGGTTTGACTGGCATCCAGCCCTGTACCCAGAAAGTTAATAGTGCCGCTTGTCACGCGATAGCCGATCAAGTCACCGCCACTCAGCATCGGGGTGCCGGTGGTGAGCGTGGCACGGCTGGCATTAATGAAACCGCAGCCGTTACAACTGATACCCGCCGGGTTGGCGATCACCACCTGTGCACGGCTGCCTGCTACTTCTACATAGCCATTGAGTAAGCTGGGGTTGCTACTGTTGACTTCATTCAGAATAATGCGTGCACTGCCGGTGGCAAGCGAGGAGTTACCTTGCACCCAACCGCCAAGCTGGGTTTGTACATTGGTACGGCTATTATTAAGAATGGCGCCGTTAGTGTTTACGTCAAACCGGCTGTAGGTATTATGGGACACTCCAGCCGCACTCGGGGTCTGGATGTTGACCAGCGGTACGCCGTTAGGCGCGCTGAGTACTGTGGCTTGCTGGTTATTGGGCGCAGATTTGTCTGCAATGATATCGGCATGGGCAGGGTTGGCGAATACGCTTGAACCAACTAAACTCACCAGTCCCAAAGACACAACACACGCAAAATGTGTTGGTTTTAACGTGACCGTGGTATTGGTTGCTTGCCTTGTGGCTGGTGCGCTTGTTGCTGCAACTGAAGCACGCACAGACTTGCCGGCGCTGGCAATATATTCAGCCACTGCCATCAGCATGCCGCGGGCTTGGTTAAAAATAATACGGAATCGGTTTTTATTCATTTTTTTGCATTCTTGATTAATTAATTTTAACGATCAATACGCATAATTAAAGTTAAACCCAGCGACTGCATCATGCGTATCAAACCCTTTAGGCTTATTCAGTGGTTTGCCTAGAAACACGTCATAACTCAAGCTACCAAAACGTTCTGACCCAATACCTCCTCTAAAACCCAGCACGGTACCTGCCAGATATTTGCCGACAAGGTTTTTAGAGGATTGTCCACCCACTTCACCATAATCCAGACCGCAGTATAAAGACTGGCCAGACGCACCTAGAGGCGCCATCAATTCGTTACGCATCAGCCAGCCATGGTCTGCCAGCAAAGTTTGCTGTCCGTCAAAGCCTCGTACGGTGAAGCGGCTGCCGATACTGAAGCGATCCTGTGGTGTCAGTGGCGTGTAGTTGGCCTGCCCACGTAGATTGGCGCTGTATTGGAGGGGTTGGTTACCCCATGGGGCGTTGGCTGCAAATGGTACTGTAAGACTTAAGTCGCCGATGAGCATTTTCATGCGCGAGGTGCCTTCGCCAAAACTTTCTTCGGGGGCTTTAAGTGCATTTTGTGCACCGGTGCCGCGCCGGTAAGCCAGGTTGTAGTCTAAAACTGCTTTGCCAATGTACCAGCTTTGGTTGGCCCCAAACTCCCAGCCCGCAGTGCGACGCCGTTGCACTTCTACTTCAGTGTCATCAATGTAGTTTTTCGATTGACGCAAAAAGCCGCGCAGTGACAGGTTGGTTTTATTGCTGCGATTGCGATAGATCAGGCGGCTAAGTTTGATTTCAGCATTTTGTGCAGTGCCGCTGTAAATGTAGGATTGCAACGCTCCTGCAACCGTTTGATGGTATTCACTGCCGGAAGTGGTGGTGCTCAACAGCCAATAATCCCAAGGGATGGAATAGTGCGCGCTATGGCTTTTGGTACCTCTTTTACCAGGATCCCCGCCGCCAAGATCATGGTTGTAGTTCACATAGAACAAATCGTTGAGTGAAAGTAAATTGTCCCCTGACAGGGTGGTGC
>Ga0255338_1003343_pt1 | contig 19551 bp, 16 predicted proteins | sample MeOH1_35cm_T4_19_FD_203715 | JGI IMG/M metagenome (GOLD analysis project Ga0255338, IMG submission 203715) | Sandy soil microbial communities from University of British Columbia, Vancouver, Canada - MeOH1_35cm_T4_195 | ecosystem: Engineered > Artificial ecosystem > Sand microcosm > Unclassified ...
AGTAGCGCATTAAATAAGCCACAAGAAAAAATAAGCGCTGAACCGACAGTAACACGTCAAGACAGCAATGCAAAAAACAGCCGTAAACCTGCTAACCAGTCGAATGCAACTGCAGAGGGCGGCATCGTCATCGATGGAGAAAAGCTGGAACTTCAGCTCGACCGCAAAATGCGTGCTTTCGGCAACGCATCTATTCATCAGGATAAACAGGATATTTTTGCTGACAGCCTGGAATATGACGTGCTGAATGACGAAATACACGCAGATGGCAACGTACGCGTTGAAGTCGACAACGCCAAGGTAACCGGGCCTGAGTTACGAATGCAGTTATCCGAGAGCGTAGGTGAAATGCGGGATGCTTCAATCAGCATGACTAACCCGATGACATCGATATTGCAAAAGCGCCGCACCGTCAGTTCTGAAACTTTTGCCAGAAAACTTGGCGATCTGCAGAGCCAGCAGATAGGCAGTAATGACTCCTATACTTCAGCCGATGGCCTACCTGTCACTGACTACAGCACCAGCTCTTCCAACAACCCACTATCGCTTAACACAACCGCCCGCTCAACAAGAGCCCGCGGCGACGCCAAAGCAATCTTGTTTGAAGGCGAAGATAAAAAACGCCTGCTGAACGCACGCTACACCACATGTGAAGCCGGTGTTGACGACTGGTATATTAAAGCCAGCGAAATATCACTTAACGACTACACTGATACCGGTACTGCAAAAAATGCACGCATCGAATTCAAAGGCGTACCGATACTTTACACACCGTGGATTAGCTTTTCATTCAATGATCAGCGCAAAAGCGGATTTCTTGCGCCGACCGTTGGCAGTACCAGCCGCAGCGGCTTTGAAGCACTACTACCTTATTACTGGAATATCGCGCCTAATATGGATGCGACCCTTGCAACACGTGCACTAAGTAAGCGTGGCATACAGTTACAAGGTGAATTCAGATACCTGCAAGATAACTTTGCCGGCACCAGCAATTTAGAATACCTGCCTAACGATAGCCTTAGTAACGAAACGCGTTACTACGCCAATCTGAAGCATCAGCACAGATTTGGAAACGGCTGGTCAGCTGGCTATAGCCTTGAAAAAGTATCGGATGACCAATACTTTTCTGAGATGTCCACGCGGATTGTCACCACCAGCCGAATCAATCTGCCGCAACAATTCAATTTAGATTACGCAGATGAAAACTGGCAATTCAATGCTATCGCACAAAAATTCCAGACGCTGAGACAAGATTCATATCCATATGAGCGCCTGCCGCAAATGACGTTGGTCGGTAATAAATACTATGGAGACATCAACGCTAATTTGTATTCGCAGCTGGCAGTGTTTGACATTAATAAAAATGCCCCGCTGACTGCAACAGGTGACCCGCGGGTAACCGGCACACGTACTACAATTAACCCCAGCATCAGTATTCCGTTCGCACGAACCTTCGGTTATGTAACACCAAAATTCGGTATTCATCATACCAACTACAGCTTGAATGATGACCCATACAAAGAGTCAACTTATCAGCGCACCTTACCGATATTCAGCCTTGATAGTGGCTTGTATTTTGACCGGGATTTTAAAATAGCGAAACGCGGCTACTCACAAACTCTGGAGCCGCGCCTGTTTTATGTATACATCCCTAACCGCGACCAGTCCAACATTCCGGTTTTTGACACCAGCCTGACTGACTTGAACTTCAGCTCGCTGTTCAGCGAAAACCAGTTTGTAGGTAACGACCGTATCAACAATGCCAATCAAGTCAGCTTTGCATTGACCACGCGCTTCATTGAAAGCAGCACTGGCACACAGCGACTGTCTGCTTCCATTGGCCAGCGTTATTACTTCTCAGACCAGAAAGTTGCCCTGAACTACAGAGACCCCAACTCGTTCCGAAAAACCAACAGCTCTGACATCATCGCCGGCATCAGTGCCCAGCTTAAAAACAGCTGGATAGTAGATGCGTTCTGGCAATACAACACCGATGATTCGAATTCGGTTCGCTCCACGATTTCAGGACGTTATAATCCGGAACCGGGAAAAGTACTGAACCTGAGCTACAGTTACAGGCAAGACTCCATTGATCAAAGCGATATGTCAGCACAATGGCCCTTGGGTAAAGGCTGGTATGGTATCGGCCGTGCCAACTATTCATTCAGGGAAAATCGAATCATCGAAACAATTGGCGGTTTGGAGTATGATGCAGGATGCTGGCAAGCGCGAACTGTGATTCAGCGTGTGAGTACAGCTACTGCTGAAGCCAACTACGCTTTGTTCTTCCAGCTTGAACTGGGCGGCCTGGCCTCAATCGGCGCGAATCCACTCAGAATTATCCAGCGAAATATTCCAGGTTATGTCAGCACCGGGCTGATACCTAATACTAATCAACAACCATATTACGAGTAACTATGTTGCGTATTTTTGTTCAAATCTTCTTATTTACTTTATTAAGCATCGGCCATTTCACTGCATCTGCAGCAGAGATCGTCAAAATGGATCGCATTGTTGCAATCGTTGATCAAACAGTGATTACCGAGCAGGAATTGGAAAGCCGCATCCGCACGCTCACTGCGCAGCTTACAAAAAAAGGGGCTGAACTGCCGCAGGAAAGTGTACTGCGCAAGCAAATCCTGGAGCGTTTGATTTCAGATGCACTGCAATTGCAGTTCGCGGCACAAACCGGCTTGAAAGTAGATGACAACCAGCTCGACAAAACCATAGAGCGCATTGCAGAACAAAATCAGATGTCTGTAAAAGAATTTGGCGACGCATTAAACGCTGATGGCATCAGCATGGCCAAGTTCAGAGCCGACATTCGCAATGAGATTACTATCGCACGTTTGCGTGAGCGCGAAGTTGAAAGCCGTGTCAATGTCAGCGAGTCAGAAATCGATAATTTCCTGACAACCCAAGCCTCCAGCAATGAAAACCGTGATGAATATGAAATCTCACACATTCTTGTCCGCACCCCGGAAGAAGGCTCTACTGAGGAAGTACAGAAAGCAAAAGCCAAAATTGAGGAAGCGATCAAAGCCCTGCAGGATGGTGCAAGCTTTGCTAAAGTTTCCGCAAGTTACTCCGATGCTCCTAACGCGCTAGAGGGTGGTAATCTAGGCTGGAAAGCAGCTGCACAGTTGCCGGCATTATTTCTTGATGCCTTGAAAAACATGCAAGCTGGCGAAGTTTCACCAGCGTTGCGAAGCCCAAATGGCTTTCATATATTAAAGCTTACCAGCAAGCGCGGCGGCAATTCCCCTTTAGTGATTGAACAGACGCACGCGAGACACATCCTGATTAAACTGTCTGAAATCTTATCCGAAAAAGACGGCAAACAAAAAATGGATAACATCAAGGACCGTCTGGATAATGGTGAAAAATTCGAAGTGCTCGCACGCCAGTTTTCTGAGGACGGCACAGCATCAAATGGTGGCGACCTGGGCTGGGTGAATCCCGGAGATACCGTTCCCCAGTTTGAAAAAGCAATGAATGAGCTTAAAGACAACCAGATCAGTGAACCTGTCCGCAGCCCGTTTGGCTGGCATATCATTCAAGTGCTCGAACGCCGTAAGCAAGACATGAGTAAAGAAGCAGCCCGCCTGAAAGCACGCCAGGAAATCCGTGTACGCAAGGCCGATGAAGCTTTTCAGGACTGGCTGCGCGAGTTACGCGACCGTGCTTATGTAGAATACCGACTTGAAGATAAATTTTAACCTTTAAGTAGTTTTATTCAGCCTTGTGAACAATACACTACCTCGCATTGCCATCACCGCTGGCGAGCCGGCTGGCATAGGTCCTGACCTGTGCGTGCTGCTCGCGCATAAAGCGTTAAGTGCGCAAATAGTCGTCATCGCAGATAGCGAAATGCTACAGGCCCGTGCCGCACAAATAGGTGTGGCACTCAATATCCAGGCTTTTACTGAAAAGCAAAACCAGCCGCATAACGGCGACGGCTCGCTCACAGTTTTACATCAAGCAATAAACAACCCGGTAATTGCCGGAAAACTAGATGCACATAACAGTGAATATGTATTAAATACACTGAGAACAGCAGCATTGGGCTGCACTTCTGAACAGCACAAGCCCAATCTTTTTGATGCCATGGTTACCGCGCCCGTGCACAAAGGGGTTATTAATGACGCAGGTATTGCCTTCAGCGGCCATACGGAATTTCTCGCTGAACTCACCAATACCGAACAAGTTGTGATGATGCTGGTCGGTGGCGGCATGCGCGTAGCTCTCGCAACCACACACCTGCCATTAAAAGATGTACCGCAAGCAATCACCAAAAGCAGTCTGGAAACTACCGTTCGCATCCTGCATCGAGACCTGGTCAGCAAGTTTGGCATTACAAACCCACGCATTCTGGTGGCGGGGCTTAACCCGCATGCAGGTGAGGATGGCTATCTGGGCCGAGAAGAAATTGAAATCATCAATCCGGTATTGGAAAAACTTCGCGCAGAAGGCATGATCCTTGTAGGTGCACTACCGGCGGACACTTTGTTTGCCAAGCACCATTTAAGTAAAGCAGACGCAGTGCTCGCCATGTATCACGACCAAGGCCTGCCTGTGCTCAAACACGCCAGTTTCGGCGAAGGTGTAAACGTAACTCTGGGCTTGCCGATCATTCGAACCTCGGTCGACCATGGTACCGCACTGGATCTTGCCGGCACCGGCAACATCGAAATTGGCAGTCTATTGGCTGCTATTGAGCTGGCAATATCGCTAGCCAACAATAAACACTAAAGTACACTCAACATGAAACACGTTGCAAAAAAGCGCTTTGGCCAAAACTTTCTCACCGATCAAGGCGTGATTGACAGTCTGGTATCAGCAATTTCACCAAAACGAGATGACCTCATGGTTGAAATCGGCCCGGGACTGGGTGCACTCACAAAACCTTTACTGCAAAAACTGGATATGCTTCACGTGGTAGAGGTCGACCGTGACATCATCAGCTGGATGCAAAAAGAATACGCAAAAAACAATATCACGATACATAACTCAGATGCGCTCAAATTCAATTTCAGCATACTCGGTGAAAATCTGCGCGTAGTGGGCAACCTGCCCTACAACATCTCAACCCCCATTCTTTTTCATCTGCTGGACAATGTAAAAGTCATTATCGATATGCACTTCATGCTGCAAAAAGAAGTGGTCGAACGCATGGTAGCAGAACCATCTACAGCCGCTTACGGCAGGCTGAGTGTGATGCTGCAATACCGCCTGCAGATGGAATACCTGTTTACCGTACCGCCAGAGGCATTTGACCCGGCGCCGAAAGTAGAATCCGCATTTGTACGCTGTGTGCCGCATGCCAAACTGCCTTTTGTTGCGAATGACGAGGCACTATTTGCAAAAGTTGTGACTGCTGCATTTGGTCAACGCCGCAAGACGCTACGCAACACACTTAAAGGCCTGCTGGATGACGAAGGCTTTACCGCGCTCAACATCGACTCACAACAGCGTGCCGAAAATCTTGGCGTGGCCGATTTCGTCGCTATCGCCAATCATTTAACTGCCAGCTAAATGCAAACAGGCCAAATTCAAATATAATTTCGAAAAATTTAATACTCAACTTTAGGAAAATCTCATGCGTATCATTCTTTTAGGCGCACCTGGCGCCGGCAAAGGCACCCAAGCCACCCACCTGCGTGAAAAATTCAACATTCCGCAAATTTCTACTGGCGATATGCTGCGAGCAGCGGTTAAAGCCGGCACACCGTTAGGCCTGGAAGCTAAATCTTTCATGGACTCAGGCGGCCTGGTGCCTGATGCAGTGATTATTGGTTTAGTGAGTGAGCGCATTAAAGAGGCCGATTGTGCAAATGGCTTTCTGTTTGATGGCTTTCCTCGCACCATTCCGCAAGCGGAAGCAATGAAAGCAGCAGGCGTAGGCATTGATTACGTAGTTGAAATCGACGTACCGGACGAAGCTATCGTAGAACGCATGAGCGGCCGTCGCTCACACCCTGCCAGCGGCCGTACTTACCACGTTAAATTCAACCCGCCAAAAGTGGCTGGCAAAGATGACATCACCGGTGAAGACCTGGTACAGCGTGAAGACGACAAAGAAGAAACCGTTAAAAAACGTTTAGAGGTTTACCACAGCCAGACTAAACCCTTAGTTAAATACTATAAAGACTGGGCTAGCAGCGGCACACAAGGCGCACCTAAGCATGTATTTGTAAACGGTTTGGGGGATATGAACGTCATCCGCGACAATATTTTTACCGCGCTTGTATAGTTCTATATCAATGCAGTTCTGTTTCTAAATCAATACTGCAATAAGTGAGAGAACGATATGTCGAAAAACTTATATATTACTTGTATGGTAGCCGCAATACTTTCCGGATGTGCAACGCACAGAATGGGCAATGTGATACCTGCTGAAAACAACCTATACCAAGTGATATCAGTTGAAAAAACGGAAGATGCTGCGCTTGCATCTGCACTTTATTCAGCTGAAACAACATGTAAGCAACGGCAATTACGACATATCGTCCTCAGTCACAAAACAGAATACAAAGGAATCATTTCGGCTGAGGCTGGCGAAACGATTGAGAAAGTTCTGGAAATCATTCTGAGTGAGACCGGCAAAAAAACGCCTGATGTTTCCGGGGATAATGATTACCGCACAACGATGCAGTTCAAATGTGAAAGTAAATAGAACGCACTACTGAAAAGTACTGCAACCTTACATGCCTGCATCATTCGGCATATTACGCTTCGCTAAAGCGTATTATTGATGTGAGAAATCGCATTATTCACCCGCCAAAGGTATAATCTTGCTATTCGTTTAATATTCAAGAATAGTTAAATTATGCAACAGCAGTACCCTTTCAAAGAGATCGAACAATCCGCCCAGCAATACTGGGAAGCCAACCAGACCTTCGCTGCATCAGAACAATCCGACAAGCCTAAATACTATTGCTTATCCATGTTCCCATACCCTAGTGGCCGCCTGCACATGGGGCACGTGCGTAACTACACGATTGGCGACGTACTGAGCCGTTTTCACAAGATGAAAGGCTTTAACGTCATGCAGCCCATGGGCTGGGATGCATTCGGCCTGCCTGCTGAAAATGCTGCAATCAAGAACAATACGGCACCAGCCGCATGGACCTACAGCAATATTGAACACATGAAAACACAACTCAAGCAACTAGGCTTGGGCGTGGATTGGAACCGTGAAATTGCGACCTGCAAGCCTGAATACTACAAATGGGAACAATGGCTGTTTACAGAACTATACAAAAAAGGCCTGATTTACAAAAAGACCTCGACAGTGAACTGGGATCCTGTCGACGGCACTGTGCTCGCGAATGAGCAAGTGATCGACGGCCGTGGCTGGCGCAGCGGCGCTCTGGTTGAAAAGCGCGACATCCCGCAATACTTCATGAAAATCACCGCTTATGCCGAAGAACTGCTGAACGACCTCGATAAACTCGATGGCTGGCCAGAACAGGTCAAAACCATGCAGCGTAACTGGATCGGTAAAAGCTACGGCTGCGAGGTTGAGTTCCCGATCGTAGGCCAGAGCGGCAACCTCAAGGTATACACTACCCGCCCTGATACGTTGATGGGCGCAACCTATGTTGCAGTTGCGGCTGAACATGCACTGGCAACGCAGGCTGCACAAAACAACCCAGCGCTGGCTGACTTTATCACTGAATGCAAACGCGGCAGCGTAGCCGAAGCGGACATTGCAACGGCAGAGAAAAAAGGCATGGCTACCGGGTTATTCGTAACGCACCCACTGAATGGCGAGCAATTGCCGGTATGGGTTGCCAACTACGTGCTGGCAAGCTACGGCGAAGGTGCCGTGATGGCGGTACCGGCACATGATGAACGCGACTTTGAGTTTGCCGGCAAATACAGCCTGCCGATCAAAGCAGTGATTAAACATGCCGACATTGACACATTACCGATGACAGAACATGGCGTACTGTTTGATTCAGGTGAATTCAGCGGCCTGGATTTTGACGGTGCGAGCACGGCAATTGCTGCTGCGCTATCAGCAAAAAACCTGGGTAAACGCCGTACACAATACCGCCTGCGCGACTGGGGTGTTTCACGCCAGCGTTACTGGGGCTGCCCGATCCCTATCGTCCACTGCGCTAGTTGCGGCGAAGTGCCTGTGCCCGCAGAGCAATTGCCGGTAGTTTTACCGGAAGATGTGGTGATGGATGGCGTAGGTTCACCAATCAAAAAAGACCCGAACTTTTACGACACCACCTGCCCAAGCTGTAACGGCAAAGCCACGCGCGAAACAGATACACTGGACACATTCTTTGAGTCTTCATGGTATTTTGCACGCTATGCGAGCTTTGACAGCAACACCGCAATGGCCGATGAACGCGCCAACTACTGGCTGCCGGTTGACCAGTATGTAGGTGGTATTGAACATGCGATTCTGCATCTGCTGTATGCGCGCTTCTTCAACAAGCTGATGCGCGATGTCGGTTTACTGAAAAATGATGAACCGTTCACCAACCTGCTCACTCAAGGCATGGTACTCAAAGACGGTACTAAAATGAGTAAATCCAAAGGTAACACGGTAGACCCGCAGGAGCTGATTGACACCTACGGCGCAGATACTGCACGTTTGTTCATGATGTTTGCAGCACCGCCGGAGCAAAGCCTGGAGTGGGCGGACAGTGGCGTGGAAGGTGCTCACCGCTTCTTGCGCCGCTTATGGAAAGCCGTTTATGAGCACGTTGAATTGGGTACAGTGAATGCTTATAGTACCGGTGACTTGAACGCTGACCTTAAAAACCTGCGCCGCCAGCTGCACCTGACCATTGAGAAAGTGGCTGATGATTACGGTCGTCGCCATAGCTTCAACACCGCAATATCATCCGTCATGGAATTGATGAATGCGCTGGCTAAAATTGAAGGTACTGATGAAACAACACGTCAAGTACGCCAAGAAGTTTTGCAAAATGTTGCACTCTTGCTGTCACCGATTGTGCCGCACGTTTGCCAGGCATTGTGGTCAGAGCTCTGTCCGGGCAGTCACATTCTTGATGCTGCATGGCCAAGCGCCGACCAAAGTGCTATGGTGCAAGACAGCATCGAATACGTGATTCAGGTTAACGGTAAATTACGCGGCAGCATCAGCGTAGCAAAATCTGAAACCCGTGAAAATATCGAGAAGCTGGCACTGGAGCAGCCTTGTGTGCAGAAATATATTGAAGAAAACATGTCTGTACGTAAAATCATCGTGGTTCCAAATAAACTTATTAACGTTGTCGTAGGATAAACCATGCAAAACGCCCTTTCCTTAGTAAATACGCGCAGAAAAACTGTTATCAGCATCATCATGCTGTTAACGCTTGCGTTGTCTGCCTGCGGCTTTCAATTAAGGGGAGCGGCTGATTTAGCATTCAAGACGCTGTATATACAAGGTGGCAAACTCACGATTTCCAGAGACTTGGCACGTAACCTTAAAACCAATGGTGTACAGGTGGTTCAAAACGCTGAAGATGCCGAGCTGTTACTGGAGTTATTAAGCGAGAGTAATCAGAAACGCATTCTGTCTCTGAGTGGCGGCGGTCTGGTACGTGAATTTGAGCTTATTTACCTGCTGAATTTCAGGGTGCGCGAAGCCAGCAGCCCGACCTGGGGGCCAGTGCAGACACTGCGCGGACGTCGCGACTTTTCTTACAGCGATAGCGCTTTACTCGGTAAAGCTGAAGAAGAAGCCCGACTTAATGCAGATATGCGTGCCGATGCAATACGTGAACTGTTGCGTCGTCTAACAGCAATCAAACCAGCTGCCGAACAAAAGTAGAATTCATGCGCTTGGCTCAGGCTCAACTGGAATCGCATCTCAAACAAGGCCTGCAGGCACTGTATGTATTAGCAGGAGACGAGCCACTGGCTCAGCGCGAATGCCTTGACGCAATTCGTGCTGCAGCCCGTGCGCAAGGCTTTGATGAACGAACAAGCTTAACCGTTGAACGCAATTTTAACTGGCAGCAGCTGCAAAATTACGGTCAATCGATTTCACTGTTTGCCAGCCGCCGCTTGCTCGAACTCAGCATTCCTTCTGGTAAACCCGGCATAGATGGCGGCAAGGCGCTGGTGGCATTAGCGGCCAAAACCATTCCAGACACGACTGTCGTCATCATACTGCCGACCCTGGAACGGGATGCTAAAAACAGCACCTGGTTTAATGCACTGGAGACGCAGGCACAAACCATTACGCTCAATGAAATTGATGCTGCCAACCTGCCTAAATGGATCGCAAACAGACTTGCACAGCAAGGCCAGCATACCGGCACGCAAACGCTGGAGTTTCTGGCGCATCAGGTTGAAGGCAACCTGCTAGCCGCCAATCAGGAAGTACAGAAACTGGGCCTACTCTATCCGCAAGGCGAACTTTCGGATGAAACCGTGCGCGAGGCCGTACTTAATGTATCGCGCTATGATGCGTTTCAGCTCGGTGAGGCCGTATTGCAAGGCGATGCCGAGCGCACGGTGCGTATTCTGCAGGGCTTGCAGGATGAAGGTGAAAACGCCGTAGCCGTCATGAATCCGCTAATGTGGGTGCTACGGCCATTGGTACGCATCAAGCAAGCCGAAATGCGCGGCGAGAATATCAACAATGCCATGGCAAGCGCCCGTATTTACGGTGACAGGCAGGCTTTGGTCAAACGCGCATTATCACGTTTAAGCCTGCGCCAGCTGGAAGCTGCGCTACAGAAGCTGGCCGATATCGACAGAACAGCCAAAGGCGTGATGCTGGGCGATGCGTGGCTGGAAATATCAAGGTTGTGTTTTGGATTGGCGAGAGTAAAGGCTCGTTAACTGTCAAAACCTTATCTGCCACAGATGAACACCGATAAACACGGATAACGCTTGATGGTTGATAGTAAGCTTAGTAGTTAAAGTTATATCATCAACGATTTTCAGGTGATTGGAGCTCTCTGCTCTTTATCTGTGTTCATCCGTGTTTATCTGTGGCGAAAATAATGCCGTTACAAAATTCATGCAATTTGCAAAAAGCGTATAATCGCTTAATTAGATTTTTATAGTGACAGTAAATACTGTGAATATTCAACAATACATGAAAAACATTGGCATCGAGGCACGCAAAGCTTCACGCCAAATGGCCAGCGCCAGTACCAACCAGAAGAACATTGCACTCAACGCTATTGCCAAGGCAATCCTGCGTGAAAAAACTGCCCTGCTTGCCGCTAACAAGCTGGATCTTGATGCAGCGCGTGCAAACGGGCTGGATGATGCAATGCTGGATCGGCTCACGATCACCGAGAAATCCATTAACAACATGGCAGAAGGCTTGGCGCAGATAGCCAGCCTTGCCGACCCAATCGGTGAAATGAGTAATTTCAAATATCGCCCAAGCGGTATTCAGATAGGGCAAATGCGCGTGCCGCTCGGCGTTATCGGTATTATTTATGAAGCACGTCCAAACGTCACGGTCGATGCAGCAGGACTATGCATTAAATCAGGCAACGCAGCGATTCTGCGCGGCGGTTCCGAGGCAATCCACTGTAATCAGGCCTTGGCTAAACTCGTACATGAAGGCCTCAAAGAAGCCGGCTTGCCAACAACGGCAGTACAAGTAGTTGAGACGACAGACCGTGCTGCTGTAGGCGAACTGATCACGATGAAGCAATACGTTGACGTAATCGTGCCGCGCGGTGGCAAAGGCTTGATTGAGCGGATTTCCAACGACGCGCGTATCCCAGTGATTAAACACCTGGACGGCAATTGCCACGTGTATGTGGATGACGATGCTGATTTTGACAAGGCACTGCGCATACTGGAAAACAGCAAGACGCAGCGTTTAGGTACCTGCAACACAGCTGAGTCCCTGCTAATTGCACGTTCAGTTGCAGCAAGCATGCTGCCTAAACTTGCCGATATGCTTACTAGCAATGGCATCGAGATTCGCGGCTGCGCAGAAACCTGCGCACTGGTAAAACAGGCAAAATCAGCCACAGAAGAAGATTATTACACTGAATACCTGGCTGCAATCATCTCATGCAAGGTCGTGAGTGGCCTCGATGAGGCGATTGAACATATTAACGAGCATTCGTCACAGCACACTGAAGCGATTGTGACCGAGAATTATACTAAAGCGAGAAGGTTCCTGCGCGAAGTGGATTCAAGCAGTGTGATGGTGAATGCATCCACCCGCTTTGCCGATGGTTTCGAATATGGTTTTGGTGCCGAAATCGGCATCTCGACTGACAAACTGCACGCCCGCGGCCCGGTTGGGCTAGAAGGCTTAACCTCATTAAAATATATAGTGCTGGGCGACGGACAAGTTCGCGCTTAACACAAGGCTCTGCACTTGAACTCCGCCGTTAATCTCACAGCCAGAATGCCTGCGATTGGCATTCTCGGCGGTACGTTCAATCCCATCCATTTCGGGCATCTGCGCATGGCGCAGGAGCTCGCAGATGCTATGAATCTGGACACCGTACGTTTCATACCAGCGGCAAATCCACCACATAAAGATACCCCAACCATCAGCGCCGAACAACGTGCTGCCATGGTAAAGCTGGCCATTGCCGATAATGACCGCTTCGTTTTTGATGACCGTGAACTGCACCGTGCCGGAGCCTCATACACTGTAGACACACTGCTCAGTCTGCGCGAAGAATTAGGTGATAAAACCAGTATTACACTTTTTATGGGCAGCGACGCTTTCACAAAGTTTGACACCTGGCACCGCTGGCAGGAAATCATCACCCTTTGCCACATTGCCTTGGTACAAAGGCCACCGTTACTTGTTCAAGAACATAAGTTATCAAAAACACTGGAAACCTTTTTACACAACCACTACTCCGAGAATAGTGATGACCTGCATCATCAGGCATCGGGGGTTGTCACCATGCGTCAGATTACAGCGCTGGATATATCATCCACAGCCATACGCCATGGGCTGCAACATGGTGATTCAGTACGCTACTTAATACCAGATAATGTAATTGAATATATTCAGCAGCATAAACTCTACCGATAGCTTCAATTTACGCTTATACCTTTACAGAACATTGCGAGCCAACCAAAATGAAACACACCCTGCCACGACGCTTATCAGCCTTATCACTAGTTGCTCTGGCACTTACACTGAGCACTTGCGGTGTGAACCCTGTCACTAAAAAGCATGAACTGCAGCTTATTTCAGAAGAAAAAGAAATCGCTATCGGCACTCAAAACTACTCACCTACCCGTCAATCGCAGGGTGGCGATTATGAACTGGACCCGGAATTGACAGCTTACGTACAAAGTGTGGGCGACAAACTGGCCGCTGTTTCAGACCGAAAACTGCCCTATGAATATAAAGTGATCAATGACTCCGTGCCTAATGCATGGGCAATGCCGGGCGGTAAAATCGCATTCAACCGCGGTTTGCTCTACGAGCTCAACAGTGAAGCCGAACTCGCTGCAGTGATGGGGCATGAAATGGTGCATGCCGCAGCGCGTCACGGCGCAAAAGGTATGGAGCGCGGCATCATGCTGCAAGGCGCAATGATTGCGGTTGGTATCGGCGCACAGAATACCGATTACGCCAACCTGATTGTTGGCGGCGCACAGGCCGGCGCACAACTGGTTAACAGCAAATATGGCCGTGATGCAGAAAGTGAATCAGACCTCTACGGCATGCAATACATGAAAAAAGCAGGATACGACCCGACGGCAGCAGTGACCTTGCAGGAAACCTTTGTGCGCTTAAGCGCAGGCCGTAAAAGCAACTTCATAGAAGGCCTGTTTGCCAGCCACCCGCCTTCACCCGAACGTGTAGCAGCCAATAAGGCAACCCTGGCGCAAATAGGTGCCGGCGGCGAATGGGGTAAGGAAATCTATGCGAAAAAAACTGCAAAACTCAGAGCAAGCCAAGGTGCCTACAAAGCTTATGACGAAGCAGTAAAAGCACTCGGCGAAAAAAATATCGATAAAGCAAAAACCCTGGCCAATCAGGCGATTGCAATTGAACCGCGCGAAGCACGCTTTCAGGAACTGTTAGGCGATATTGCCCTAACGCAGAAAAAGAATCAGGATGCTCTGGCGTTTTACGATAAAGCCATCAAGTTACAGCCAGACTATTTCAAGCCGCATATTCAAAGCGGCATCGCACTGTTTAACATGGGTAAAAAAGCCGAAGCTGAACCATACCTAAAACGCGCCAATCAACTGCTTCCAACCGCGCCAGGACACGCCCTGTTAGGTCAGCTTGCCGAAAGTCGCGGCGATATTAATGGTGCATTACAGCATTATCAAGTAGCAGCCAGCTCTAATTCAGATATTGGTAAAGATGCCATCGCACGTGCCGTGCGCCTTGATCTGCCACGTAACCCTGCCAAATATATTCAGTCTGGCGCCCAAGCAGACGGCGCCGGTAATTTATATGCGGTGGTGCAGAACAACACGCCATCCGCCATTGACCACGTTCAAGTGCGTGTCATCAAGTACGACGCTCAAACAGGCAGAGCCGTTGCTCAAAGCGGTCTGTTAACGATTCGTGGCGTTGCTGCCGGCAAGCGTAACCAAGTGGCAGTAGGTGAGCACGTTAAAAGTGCAAAAGACGTACAGCTTTACAAAGTGGTTGTAGAGTCCGCTGAGCTGGCGCAATAAACTTAGCTTTGTTCAGTTAGGTTAGATGCCGGTCTCGCCCGTCTGGCGAGCTACTTTTTCTTGCGTAGCCATACCCGTAAAGGGCATGTCCGCCAGGTGCCCGCTGCTATGCAGCGACCTTGGCGCCAAAAGTAACTACCGTCACTCAATAACAACCACCTACAAAGCAAATTCAGCCTTACCCTGCCAACCAATCATACTCAAACACGGCGCCTCAATACGCTGCCGCAGACTAGCTAAATTCTCGTCAAACATCGGCATATCCGGATCAATCCTGTTCGCCACCCAGCCGGCCAACGTCAAACCTCTCGCCCTGATTGCCTCAACCGTCAACAACGCATGATTGATACAACCCAAGCGCATGCCAACCACCAGCATGATAGGCAGCTTCAATTTAACCGCAAGGTCAGCCAGCGTCTGCTGATCACTCACCGGTACAAAAAATCCGCCAGCGCCCTCAACAACCACGACATCTGCCATCTCTGCCAAGGTCTGGTAACTGCGCACAATCAAATCTATATCTATTTCAACACCCGCTTTTTCAGCGGCAATGTGCGGCGCAATCGCAGGCACAAAATGGTAAGGATTAATTAATTCCAATGCGGCTGGCACGTTGCCAGCTTCATACAAAGCCACCACATCGTCATTAACCAGCTGGCCTTGCCAGATGCCATGCGCACTCAACTCACAGCCTGAGGCGACGGGCTTCATGCCAACAGCGCGTTTACCGCTACTAACAAAATGCCGGAGCAACGCACTGGCAACATAGGTTTTACCTACATTGGTATCAGTACCTATTACAAAATATGATTGCGGCATGACTGTTACTTTTGCCTGGGTTTGAATGTAATGGGCGAAATGCCATCTTCGAATTTTTGGTTATCTTTGGCACGCCAAGCATGTGCGTAAACTACTTCGAATGTCGCGGGCAGTTTGCCGTCAAGCTGCCGGAACTGTTCATATTCCGCTTCCAGCCTCGCAAAGTAGCTGCGACCAAGCAGACCGCGAGCGCGGCCATCAGTTGCGTTGTGCGCCCCGATGCTTTTCAAGTCGCGCATCACGCTTTTCACATCATCATAAGTCAGGGTAAAGCGCTCCACGTCGAGCACAGGTGCACTGAAACCGGCACGCACCAATGCATCGCCAATATCGTGCATATCAATAAACCTGCTTACGCTGGTATGACTATTTGCACTAGCTGCATCGCTGGCTGTTCTTAACTCGCGCAATGTGTCTGGGCCAAAGGTACTGAACATCAGCAATCCTTCCGGCTGCAGCACACGGTGAAACTCTTGCAAAGCAGCATCAAGATCATTGCACCACTGAATCGCCAGATTTGACCAGACAAAACCGATACTGCTATTCGCCAAAGGTAGCGCCTCAATATCAGCGCACAGCAAATTCTGTTGCTTACGGCCCAACAGCGATTTAATCTGATACCCAAGACCAAGACTGCTACTTGTCTTGCGTGTTTTCTGCAGCATCTGGTGGGCGAAATCCAGTGACACTACCTGAGACCTTGCATAACGCTTTTGCAGGGCATGGCTTGCCAGCCCGGTACCGCAGCCTGCATCAAGAATAAATTGCGGATTTATTTTCACGAGCTCAAGGCGATTGAGCATCTCCTCACGCACTTGTTTCTGCAATATTGCAGCAGCATCATAGGTTTCGGCCGCGCGGCCAAAAGAAGCGCGCGCGCGCGCTTTATCGATGCGGTAAATATCGTCTGTCATCATAAATTACTGTGTAGGCGGCTCTAAAAACTGTACAACCGCATCAATGAAATGTTCCTGGTGTGAAAGAAATGGCGCATGCGATGCTCCGGCCATCACGCGCAGAAAACCTGACGGCAGATTCTGCATCATCCAGTGTGCAGCCTGCACCGGCGCCAGCGTATCGCGGTCACCGTGAATCAGCAATGTAGGCTTACGTATATGCTCAATCTCCGCACGCAAATCGGTTTCCAGCAATATATTCAGCGCACGGAACAGCGCTTGTGATGACGGTGTCGGGCACTCTGCAAATTTATGACGCAATAGCTTAACAGTGCTGCGGGCATCACTCGCGCCCATGCACTGCAAGGTCAGGAATTGCGTCATTGTCTTGTGATAATCCTCATTGACATTGTCAGCAAAGTTACTGAACACGTCCGGATCTATGCCTGCATCCCAGGTGGTTTTGTATTCGGTATTAGTTTGATCAAAACTTTTATTTACAAAACATGGCGTTGTGCCTACCAGTACCAGCCTGCGTACCAAGTCCGGATAATCCAGCGCAATTCGCATCGCTACCTGCCCGCCCAGAGACCAACCTACAATATCAGCATCAGCGGGGAGTGTTTCAGCCACTTTCTCCGCGACGGCGTGCAGATGGAACGGCTCTATCGGACGACTGAAGCCCATACCGGGTAAATCAACAATATGCAGCGTGAATAATTTACTGAGTTTCTTCACCAAGGGCTGCCATACGGCACCACTCATGCCCCAACCGTGAATCATCACCAGATTGGGTCCGGTACCGATGGTTTCTACATGGACATTATTTGCAGTTACATTCATAAAACACTTTCTGCCTGATGAATTGCCGCCACCAGCTGTTTCACATCATCCAGACTATGGGCAGCCGATAATGAAATACGCAGCCTTGCCGTACCGGTTGGCACGGTAGGCGGACGGATCGCCGGCACTAGAATACCTTGTGCCTGCAAGTACTCGCTAACCGCCAGTGATTCCTCATTGCCGCCGATAATCAGCGGCTGAATCGCTGTATCCGATTCCAGCAGCTTCCATTTTTTAAGCCTTAGGTTTTGCTTGAGGTATGCAATCAAGGCATACAGGTTAGCACGCAGGTCATCGCCCTGCTCAATCAACTCAACAGAAGCCGACAGCGTCGCCGACAGTGCTGGCGGTGCTGGCGTTGAATACACATAGCTCTTGGCTTTCTGGATCAGGTAATCAATCACCACCTGCTCGCCCGCTACAAAAGCACCGGCCACACCCGCCGCCTTACCAAGTGTTGCCATCACAATGATACGTGGCGACTTGATATTGAAATGATTCAGGCTACCTTGGCCATGCTCACCCAAAACGCCGAAACCATGTGCATCATCCAGATACAGATAAGCATCATACTTCTCGCACAGTGCCAGGTATTCTGGTATTGGCGCAATGTCACCATCCATGCTGAATACCGCATCGGCAGCAATCAGTTTATGTTTGGCTTGGCTTGCCTGAAGCAGTTTTTCCAGCGCCTGTACATCATTGTGCGGATAACGGTGAAAATCTGCATAGGAGAAATAAGCACCATCGTTGAGGCATGCGTGATTCAGTTTGTCTGCAAAAATTGCATCGCCCCGCCCCGTCAGCGCGCCCAAAACACCGATGTTTGCCATATAACCAGTGGAAAATAAAAGCGCTGCCGGCATATTTACAAACTTGGCCAGCCGTTTTTCCAGCAAATCATGGTAACGGTGATGACCTGTAATCAGATTCGACGCACCGCTGCCCACTCCAGAATCCCCCGCCGCCTTTTGCATGGCAGCGATCAGCTCAGGACGGTTAGCCAGCCCCAGATAGTCATTGCTGCAAAAAGAAAGATACGGTTTCTGGTTGGCAACAATATGCTCCGCCTGCGGTGAATCCAGCAGTCGCCTCTGGCGCAGCAAGCCATTGGCCTTGCGCTGCTCAAGCTCTCTTTGTAAAGCTGCTAACATTTAAATTTTGTTAATCCCTAATTTTGCAAACAGCTGCTTATCGGTATCAGCTTCCGGGTTACCTGTAGTCAGCAGTTTTTCACCATAGAAAATACTGTTGGCACCAGCCAGAAAACACATAGCCTGCGTACCTTCGCTCATGCTTTGGCGACCCGCCGATAAGCGCACATAGCTGGCAGGCATCGTGATACGCGCTGCCGCAATGGTGCGTACGAACTCCAGATGATCCAGCTCTTCAGTGCCGTGCAGAGGCGTGCCCTCAACTTGCGTAAGCAGGTTAATTGGCACACTCTCAGGCGGCTGCTCCATATTAGCCAATTGAGCCAACAGACCGGCGCGCTGGTTGCGTGACTCGCCCATACCGATAATCCCGCCGCTGCAAACGTGAATGTTCTGGCTGCGCACGCGCTCCAGTGTTTCCAGCCTGTCCTGATAAGTGCGTGTCGTAATCACTTCGCCGTAGAATTCAGGTGCGGTGTCCAGATTATGGTTGTAGTAATCAAGCCCGGCTTCTTTCAACTGCTCGGCCTGACCTTCTTTGAGCATGCCCAGAGTAGCACAGGTCTCCAGACCTAAAGCTTTAACTTCCTCAATCATCCTCAGCACCGGTTCCAGGTCACGCTGTTTCGGGCCACGCCATGCAGCACCCATACAGAAGCGGCTGGCGCCGTTGTCTTTAGCTTCTTTAGCTGCGGCAACTACATCATCCAGTGCCATTAACGGTTCGCTTTCAACCTCGGTATGGTAACGTGCTGCCTGCGGGCAATAGCCGCAATCCTCTGAACAGCCACCGGTTTTAATGGATAACAAAGTGCTGACCTGCACCGCATTCGGATCAAAGTTTTCACGATGCACAGTTTGCGCGCGATACATCAAATCGCTGAACGGCAACTCAAATAATGCGACAATATCGTCAACGCTCCAGCGATCAACTGTTTTGGGCGTGCATGATTTGTCTAAATTAGCTTTAAGATGATCAGTATTGATAACTGCTTCGTTACTGGAAGCTGCCGGTGATGTTGTTGCCGATTCAAGCATGTGCGTTTCCTTGATTGACAGCGTGGCTACCGGATTTGAATCCGGCTTATCGCTGGTTTAATAACTTATTGAAGGGCACTTCTATAAATACATTTTTTGGGCGCATTACTGCGTTGCGCGGTACTCATAACCTCGCTGTATACTGCATACTATCTCGGTTCCTGCGTTCCGTGCGCCTT
>Ga0255338_1003344_pt1 | contig 19551 bp, 5 predicted proteins | sample MeOH1_35cm_T4_19_FD_203715 | JGI IMG/M metagenome (GOLD analysis project Ga0255338, IMG submission 203715) | Sandy soil microbial communities from University of British Columbia, Vancouver, Canada - MeOH1_35cm_T4_195 | ecosystem: Engineered > Artificial ecosystem > Sand microcosm > Unclassified ...
TCGCCGACTCCGAGGCCAAGGCGGGCATGGTCGCGACGACCCTCGGCTCCTTCCAGACCGACATGCGCGCCTTCATCGACGGCGTCAACGCCCAGGACCGGGGCCAGAGCGCGGACGCGGCGACCGAGTACCAGCGCCGCATCGACCTCCTGCCCCGGATCAAGGACTGGCGCACGAACGGCGGCAACCCGAACGACCCCGACGCCTTCTCGATGAAGAAGTTCAACGAGAACCTCGCCGAGGTCAACGACAACATCACGAAGGCCCAGGCCGGCCTGAGCCGCATCGGCACCATGCCCCTCGAGTACGCGGGCGTGCTCGTCGTCGAGGTCCCCGGCCCCACGGTCTCGGTGAGCAACCCGACGCCGGAGCAGACCCGCCAGATCCTGGCCGACCGCAAGGTCTACTGGCAGGGGAAGAAGGCGGACTTCGGCTCCTCGCTGGCGACGGTCGAGCGGATGCTCGACGGCGGCAACACCCGCACGGTGATCGACGAGTTCGGCGACCCGCATCCCGAGTCCCTGCCGCGCTGGAAGGCCCAGTCGCAGACCGAGATCACCGACGCGCGAGCCGCCCTGAACGCCTACCTGACCCGGCTCGACGCCAACGCGGCCAACATCAACCGCGTCGCGGGCTCGAACATCCCGATGCTGTCGGGCCTCGGCCTCGTCCAGCTGCAGGACGCGATCAAGAACTACGGCGACAGCCTGAAGGCCGTCCGCTTCCCGGAGGGCGACACGCTCGCGGGCCACACGGCGATGATGGACCTGGTGAACTCCGCCAAGCTCACGCCTCACGCGGCGCGCGAGATCATCCGCTGGTCCAAGGCCGACGCGACCGTGACCGCGATCGACGACGCGACCGCGAACGTCCTCCCCAAGGCGAGGTCGGGCCTGCAGGGAGTCGTCACCATGCTCGACCAGGTCCTCGCCGACGTGGACGCGGACCTCGCGTTCGTGAACACCGGCGCGGGCGGCGGCCAGGCCCTCATCGACCGCAAGACCGCCCTCCTGCGCGACAAGATCATCCCGGCGCTCCAGGGCGCCAAGTCGATGCTGACCGACACCTTGATCCCGTACCAGCAGAAGTCGATCGACCAGGTCTCCGCCGCGGACAGCGACTACTTCAAGCTCTACGACTCGAAGAAGACCGTGATCACGGAGGCCGTCAAGCTCAACAACCGCACCATCCCGTGGGCCTTCGCGACGTTCGGCGCGGCGGACGGCAACCAGGCTGAGGCGCGGCAGAAGATCGGCGAGTGGCGGCACAAGCTCCAGAAGAACCTCGACGGCTACGACGACGCGGAGGGCCACCACAAGGGCATCCACGAGTTCCAGGTCGAGATGGCCAACCGCAAGGACGCCAACTTCGCCGGCACCGAGGTCGTCTACGGCGAGACCCAGCCCTTCAGCCTGCCGAAGAAGATCGCCCAGTACACCGCCGAGCGCGCGCAGCGCGCGGAGCAGATCAACACGCAGGACGCCCAGATCAACGAGATCATCGGCAAGATCGAGACCATCTCCCACGGCAAGTACGTGATGTCCCAGTACCGCCTGCCGGTCGGCGTGACCCCCGACGCCGCGGGCGTGGCCCGCGTGCAGGCGGCCGTGGACTCGGACGCGATCACGAAGCTCGTGGACCGGCTGAAGGCCGTCGCCGACCAGGCGCAGGCGGGGGCGGCCAGCATCGACCTCGGCGGCAGCGGCGGGGACGGCACGGTCCCCTCGGGGACCCAGCCGGCGATCACGGTCTCGGAGAACCAGCAGATCTCCCTGCTCGCCCTCGAGGCCGCCAAGCGCCTCGTGCCCACGAGCCTCAACCAGCCCGACAGCGCGCCGGCCGCCTACGCGATCGCGCGCCTGCTCTACTCGGACACGGTGATCTCGGCCGCCAACGACGGCCTCACCGTGCAGGTGCCGGCCGCGGAGCGCTTCCTGACCCGGGTCTCGTCGGTCCTCGGCGACGCGATCGCCGACATCCCGAAGGACGAGGCCTACGCCTCCTCCAACGGCACCAGCGAGACCGGCGAGCAGGTCCTCGCGCGCAAGGTCCGCGTGTTCTCCTCCATCGACGCGGTCCTGGTCGAGGGCATGGACTTCTTCCGCCTCAAGCAGACCTGGAACCGGGACCGCTTCGGCAGCGTCGACAGCGTGCAGAACTACTACGACTCGCTGCACGACATCTACAGCGGCGGCCAGACGGCCAACGACAACGAGGTCGAGGCCCTGGACACGATGCAGGCGGCCCTGCGCAAGACGATGACCGACCTCGAGGACAAGCGGGTCAAGATCTCCTCGTGGCTCAGCCAGCTCAACCCGAAGGAGAAGAGCGCGCTCAACAACGTCAGCGAGGACGTCTCGCGGATCATGGACAAGACGCGCGCGGTCCTCGAGTCCAACATCGACTGGCACCGCCTGCAGGACCAGCTCGGCCGCTCCCGCGAGATACTCCAGTCCCAGTTCTCCCAGATCGACGACAAGCAGAACGAGCTGGCCGCGCTCCTCAACGACCCGAAGAACCCCGTGCAGGACCAGCTCGATCCCGCGCTCGTGCGCCGCATCGAGGCCCTGCGGCTCGGCCGCGGCGGCTGGGCCAACGACGGCACCAAGACCGACCCGGCGTCCCTCGTCATCCGCAAGTCGGAGTACGGCGCCTTCGTGGACGCCCTCCTGGGGCTGGTCACGCAGGGCGCGCAGAGCTCGGCCATGGAGGTCGCGGCGATCAAGGAAGACCTGCTCCGCAACCCGCAGGGCCTGGCGTCGCTCATCCCCAATTCCAAGGTGCTCGAGTTCGGCGACACCGCCGACGGCTTCTACCTGGTGTACCAGTCGAAGTTCGCGGTCCCGCACGGCCTCGACACGACCTCGTGGGTGACGCTCGGGAACATCGGCAAGGTGTTCGGCAGCAACGTCAGCGTCTCCGGCTACCAGCTCGCGAGCCCGCCGAGCAAGGACGGCGAGAACGCCCCTTACGGCGACAAGGGCGTCGAGGTCCAGGTGGAGACCCTGCAGGGCAAGAACTGGGTCAACTACCTCAACGTCGACATGCACCGCTTCGCCTTCGACATCCCGGCCGACAACAGCGTCAAGACCGGCGCCGGCGAGAGCCGCATGATGATCTTCGACGACTTCGCGGTCATGCTGTTCGGCGACAAGCTGTACGTCGGCCTCGCGGGCTTCGCCGACGGGGCCGTCACCGACACGAAGGACAAGCCGTACTACTACGGCGGGAACCTGAAGAGCTCCCTGAAGCTGACCGAGGTCATGAAGCTGAACTTCGAGCAGCGGGCGCTCTTCGCGCAGGACCCGCGCAAGTTCCTTCAGGAGGTCAACCTCGACTTCACCGGCTACGACCCCGACCTGAACCGCGACTTCACCATCACCGCCGAGGGCGCGAAGAAGAACTACTTCCGCACCCAGGTCGGGCCGCAGTTCGACCTGAACCGCCTGATGAACCCCGACGGCGGGGGGGACACCTTCACGCTCGACTTGTACTGGGCGAAGACGTCGGGCACGGACGACATCAACCAGCAGCTCGGCGGCGTGAGCATCCTTAAGGGCTTCTCTCTGAAAAACGACGACGGCAAGACCTGGATGCGCATCGACAACCGCCTGACCGGCGAGATGGGCCAGAAGCAGAACGAGATCGGCGACCGCCTGTCGGTGTCCTTCCCGGACCAGGGCCTGGTCGTCTCCGCCGAGGGCAAGATCATCGGCGGGGCGAAGACCTACTTCGGCGAGATCTCGAAGAAGATGAACGACCACTCGAACATCGCGGTCAGCTACGGCTCGCAGTACGTGGGCATGAACAACCGCCTGTCGATCACGATGAACACCTCGTTCACGCTCGCCGAGCTGTGGCAGAAGGTCAGCGACAACTCGGCCCAGAACCTGCGCGGCGGCGAGACCCTCAAGGCCTACAACCGCGAATTAGGGGATTTCTTCGCCGGCGACGAGGCCAAGTCCTCGCGCACCGCGATGGAGCTGCAGAAGGTCTTCGAGGTTGACGTGGCGCGCAAGCTCGTGACGCAGGACATCGGCAACCTGACCCGCGAGATCCAGGAGCTGCGCAAGGCCGGCGCGTTCATGGACAACTCCCGCGTGCGCGGCATGGTCGGCTTCGTCTCGGGCTCGGTGTCCAACGACCTGGCCGAGCGCGCGGTCGGCGGCGGCTTCACGGTCGGCACCTACACCGAGATGTCCCTGACCAAGACCCAGAAGCAGCTCATCGAGTCCAAGGCCCAGATCCTCTACCGCGAGGGCCTGCGCCTGCAGGACCGCATGCTCTCGCTGACCAAGGACTGGCAGGCCGCCGTCGTCGAGGTCGCCGAGGCGCAGTGGGCGCTGAAGGTCGCGGACTTCGCGGTCAAGAACGCCCCGTCCGAGACCTCCCGCGGCGAGGCCGCGGTCCGGCTCAACGACGCGGAGTCCCGGCTGCACCAGGCCGTCCTGCGCTACAACGCGCTGACGGGCCGCGACCCCCAGAGCCCGCCCCCGTTCCAGGACCTCAACTCCGAGGACCTGCGCCAGATGCTGGGCAACATCCGCCGCCTGATCTCCTCCCCCGACCGCCTGGGCACCATACTCGGCAGCCTCAACGAGGAGTCGCTGAAGCAGTCGGTCGGCGAGGACCCTTTCAACCTCATCGACTGGATCCCGTGGGTGGACCGCCTGTCCGCCGGCTTCGGCGTGCAGTTCCAGGACATGATGGCCAACCAGGCCCTGACCGTCGGCGCCTCCGTCCGCCTGCCGATTTATGATCCGGCCTCGAAGTCGTCTGATAAGGCCTACGCGCTCGAGTCGCAGGCCGTGCAGGCCGAGATGCGCCAGGCCTACGCCGAGCGCACGCTCGCGGGCCAGGCCGCCCTCGAGCAGTCCCGCATCTGGGACGCGAGCGCGCGCGCCGTCGAGCCGAACGTGCCGGCCGCCGCGCGGGCGCTGTCCGACGCGATCCGGGCCTACCGCAACGGCCTGATCCCGCCGGAGAAGCTGAGCGCGGCCTTCTCGAACTGGAACTGGTACATGTCCTCCACGCTCGAGTCGCTGTCGCGCGCGGAGCTCCTCCGGGCCCAGGCCGGCGTGACCGCGCCGTTCGAGCGCCCGACGCGCAACGCGGGGACGCCGCTGCGCCTCTCCTCGATCGACGACGCGTTCGCCGCGGCGTCGGCGAACTCCAACAACCTCTTCGAGATCGCCAAGCGCCAGGAGGCCGCGGAGGAGATGGCCCGCGCCGCCGACCACCGCGTGCAGAAGGCCTGGCTCGACATCAACGTCGGCATGGGCCTCACCGCGCAGGGCGTGGGCTGGCTGCCCTCGATCGGCATCACGGGCATCCCCGTCACCCCCGTCCTCGGCTTCGAGCTCAAGCCCGAGGAGATGCGCGAGCTCCAGGTGGCGGAGCACACGCAGCAGGCCGAGTACTACAACGCCCTCAAGACCCGCGTCGAGTCCGGGCTCGCCGTGCAGTTCTACCAGAACATGGTCGTGCTCCGCTCCGCCGAGTCGCGCCTGGCGGTGTACGACGGCCGCCTGCTGCCCGAGCTCCAGGCCGCCGCGGCCGCGGGCGGCGCCGAGGCCGTGCGCCGCTACGACCAGGCCAAGGTCGGGCGCGCGGCGGCGGCGCTGGAGTTCGCGAAGGCGCGCGAGACGATCAACTTCCTGCTCGGCCGGCCGGCCGACGCGCGCGTCGAGGCGGCGATCGACGAGCGCCAGGCCCTCGAGGCCCTGTCCCGCCTGCTGGCGGCGAAGGACCCCGTCGGCACCCAGCGCCGTATTTTACAGGCGCGCGTCTCCACCGCGAAGGCCGTCGAGGACCTCGTCGACAAGAACCTGAAGGTCGAGCTGCTGCAGCTCGAGCCGGTGAGCCTCGTCGTGCGCTCGCTGGGCCGCCTGATGGGCGCCCTCACCGACGCCCCGATCTACAACACCGAGCTCGCCGCCGCCGCCCGCATCCAGACTTTGACCGAGGAGCGCGAGCGCGACGCCTACGACGGCCGCCGCGACGCCGAGGCCGCCAAGCTCGCCCTGCGCCTCAACGCCGCCCGCGACGCCCTGCGCTCGATCCGGGGCGACGACGCGGCGAGCCTGCTCGAGAAGAGCCGCCTCTCGTCGGTCATCTTCACGCTCCAGGCGGGCCTGCTCTCGCTCGGCGTCGACCCCGACAAGGGCGTCGCCTCCGGCGCGGGGACCGTGCCGAAGAGCTGGCCGGAGCTCACGCGGCGCCTGGCCGAGTCCGAGCAGACCCTGACGACCGTGGCGCCCGAGGACCGCATCGACCTGCTCACGCCCGACAACCTGAAGCACCGCTCCGCGGCCTTCATGCGCTACTACTTCGCCAAGCAGACCCTCGGGCACGAGCCGATCGACCGGAACTTCGTCGAGGGCTGGATCGAGCTGCGCCTCTCCGACCCGGGCACCCCGCCCGAGGTCCTGCTGCGGCTCGCGGAGCTGCGCACCGCGAAGGCCGACCGCCTGTACCGCGACGCGCTCGTCGGCGCCGCGGCCCGCGCCGACATACTGGCCGCCCAGTTCGAGGGCGACGCGCGCCTGCTGCGCTTCATCGACCGAGAGATCCGCGACCGCGACGCCTCCGTGGCGCCGATGCAGCTCGACCAGGTCCGGAAGTCCCTGGTCGTCCGCCTCGAGAGCCAGCGCCAGCAGCTGGTCGCGCGGCTCGGCCTGCCGCCGGAGACGGCGCTCGACGACCTGCTGCGCCTGGTGCCGGACGACGCGGCCAACTCCGACAACCTGCGCGACCTGGCGGGACGCCTGATCGGCGACATCCGCGCCCGGCAGATCGACTCGATCCGCCGCACCTTGTTCGACGGCGGCACGCCGGCGAGCTGGGGCAACGAGGACGGGATCATGGGCCAGATCAAGGCCAACACGATCGCCGAGCGCATGAGCTACAAGGGCTTCACGCCCGTGGCCACCTTCGGCTACTTCCGCGGCACGCCGATCGCCGGCGGCTTCATCGAGGCGCCCGACCCCCGCGAGATCGAGGCCGGCCTCGAGAAGGTCATGGGCGAGGTCCTGCGCAAGGAGATGCAGTCCTCCGGACGGCTCCAGGAGCTGACCTTGCGCCTGCATTCGCTGATGGTCCGCGTGGAGGATGGCGCGAAGGGTCTCGAGGCCCGCCGCAAGCTCATCGAGTCCGCGGAGCGCGACCTCCGCGCCCGCGCCGAGACGACCGGCACCGGCTCCGCCGAGTACAAGGCGGCGCAGGACGCCCTGATCTCGGCGTGGGACGGCTTCGCCCGCCAGATGACGGCCACCAAGGCCGACTTCATCACCTTGGTGACCGAGCTCGAGGCGCTCGGCGAGGGCTCGGCCGGGTCGCTGCGCCCGCTGTCGTCGCCGGACGTCCCCGAGCGCCGCGTCACGAACGACCCGAAGGACCAGCTGCTCGACTACTGGGCCGGCCGCTACGCCGACCCGTCCTTCGAGGCCGGCGTCGAGGCCCTGTTCGCGCGCATGGGCACGGCCGTCCCCGCCGCGGTGCGCGCGCGCATCGCCAAGGACGCGGCGCTCTACCGCACCGCCTTGGCCGACGCGAAGGCCCTCGACAGCAACGATTACACCCCCGCCGAGAAGTTCGACCGGCTCATCAAGGTCGATGTCGAGGGCAAGCGCCTCAACCTGCGCTCCGACCTGCAGGTCGCCCTGCGCGGCGTGGGCCTCCTCAATAAGGATTCGAACCCGGTGGGCGCCGAGTTCCTGGCCTTCATGAAGGCCGACCTGGCGGCGGCCTCCGCGGCCTTCTCCCTCGACCGCGACGCGAAGGTCCGCATCGACCGCGCCCTCAGCGAGACCTATTGGAGCGCGCACGGACCCAGCGACGCCGAGGCCGCCGTCTTCTCCCGCCTCGACAAGCTGTACGCCGCCGCCGAGGACGCGCGCCACCTCCTGCTGACGAGCTACCTCGCCGACTCCGGCGACGACGCGACGAAGTTCGTCCTCAAGGACGCCCAGCTCGACGCCTACCTCAAGGCCCAGGGCGCCTTCGACGCCGAGCTGGCGCGCGCGCTCGCCGCCAAGCCGTCGGCGGCCGTCATCCGCGCGCTCGACGGCCTGTACGGCATCAAGGAATCCCTCGACCGGGGCGTGGCGCGCGCCAAGCACGGGCGCGGCATGGCCGCGCTCGACGCCCTGATCTCGCTCGAGGAGTCGCGCCTGCGCGCCGCGCGCTGGACCCGCCAGACCCCCGCCCGGATCGACCCGATCGCCGAGGCCCTGTCCCGCCTCAAGGAGACCCGCGAGCGCTGGACCTCGGGCAAGGTCGGAGCCGATTTCCAGGCCCTCTACGCGGTGACCTTCGTCGGCGCGGACGGCTCCCGCACGTGGAGCGTCAAGGAGTGGCTCAGCGCCGCCGACGTCGAGGCGTCCCTGGTCCGGGCCGGCCAGACGCCCCGCGGCACGCCCGGCGAGATCGTCGAGCGCCTGAACCCGGCCACGGGCAAGATGGGCTATTTCATCGACGTCCCCCGGACCGGGACCGGCCGCTTCGAGGTGATCGGCGGCGCGGACGCCGCCGACGCCGCCCGCCTCGCGGCCGACACGAAGTACCAGGACAACCTCGCCGTCGCCGACCTGCAGAAGCTGATGGAGGCGCCGGAGGCCCACTTCGTGTCGCTGGGCGGCGCCGGGAAGAAGCCCGAGGCCTGGTCGTTCGACGCGGTGTTCGGCCCGGGCGGCAAGCACTCCGAGGGCCGCGTGTTCTTCTTCGAGGCGCCCGTGGGCGGCAAGCCCGCGAAGGCGCTGCACCCCCTCGCCGCCCTCTCCCGGCCGCCCGAGGAAGTCGTCATGAAGCTCTACACCGGCGACAAGCCCCTGAGCCGCGACCGCTTCCCGAACCTCCGCAGTCTCGAGGCGTCCGAGGAGAACGCGGCGTTCCGGACCTTGGTCATCTCGCCCCAGGGCGCGGAGAAGCTCGCGGAGAACGCGCGCCGCCTGGAGTCCTCCGAGCGCCGCCGCGGCTGGATCGAGGTCAAGCTGAACAGCTTCGGCTTCGCCCGCGACGAGAACGGCCAGGTCGCCCAGCTGTACCGCACGAAGGACGACTTCGAGGCCCAGTGGAAGGCTTACGATAACGCGGAGCGCGACCTGACGGCCGCCGAGCGGGACCTCGCCACCGCGAAGGCCGAGGAGGCCGCGCGCACGGCCGAGGCCGAGGCCGCCAAGTCCGCCGCCGACGGCCAGAGCCGGAGCTACCAGAACGCCCAGCTGCGCCTGCGCGCCGCGCTGCGCCAGGCGATGCTGGCCCAGGGCCTCGACGAACGCTCCCCGTCGTTCAAACCCGAGCTCGACCGCCGCGTCGCGGAGCCCAAGCTGAGCAAGATCCCGGCGGCGAGGGACGGCGGGCTGCAGGACGAGATCGAGAAGGCGCACGACGCCTACTCCTCCGAGATCAAGGCGATGGACGCCGCCGCCAAGGCCTTCACCGACGCGTCCTCGAAGCTCAAGCTGGCGCACGCCCGCACGGTCAACGCCGAGACGGCGCTCGCGGACGCCAAGCGCACGCTGACGCGCGGCGGCACCAAGGAGAAGCCCGGCACCTGGACCTTGCACCGCTCCGCCGACCTGAGCCTCGGCCTCGACGGCGACCGGAACGTCGTCCGCGTCGCCGCCGCGGCCGCGCGCGGGCCCAAGGCCCTCGACGAGGCCGTGGCCGCCGACGGGCGCGCTCCCGCGGTCGCGCGCACCTTGACCGGCTCCCTGCTGGCCGCCGTCGTCGACGCGGACGGCCGGCTCGTCGGCGACTACGGCAGCGAGCAGTCGGTCGACGACGCCTTCCGGAAGTGGAACCTCATCTCCTACCGCGCCGGCGGCGACCGGATCGGCGCCGACGGCGACGAGGCGATGACCAAGGTCCGCTTCAGCCATTACGAGGAGAACGGGCTGCCCGTCCTGCTCGGCGAGAACTACCTGATCGAGCGGCTCGAGGGCGCGCAGTCGGCCCTGTGGAAGGCGAAGCACTGGTCGTACCTGCCCTTCAACTGGGGCAACATCCTCCTCGAGATCCCGCGCGGCGTCGCCGGCATCCCGGCCGAGTTCGCCGGGCGCAACCCGAGCCAGCACCACTACCTGGGCCGGGCCTACATGTACAAGACCGAGGGCGGCACGACCGAGAACCACGGCTTCTTCCGCAGCGTGCTGGGCGCGGTCGACGTCCTCAATCTCCTGCCCGACCCGGCCGACCGCTTCTTCGACCCGAGCCAGTTCCCGGACAAGGTCCGCATCGACTCCGCCGTGCGGCCGGGCGAGGGCCTGTGGGACAAGAAGATGACCGTCGAGGAGGGGGACGTGATGGCGGGCCGCACCCCGAACCGCGCCGGCGACAAGATCGCCGACCGCGACCTGAAGGTCCACCTCGGGCGCCAGTCCCTGCAGCGCCAGGCGACGCACGCCGCCGAGGACCTGGAGGCCGCGCGCGTGCGCACGCTCTCCCGCTTCCACGGCGGCGTCGAGCAGATCACCTTGGAGACCCGCCGCGGCCGCGACGGCTGGTACCAGGAGTCCAAGCGCGTCGCCTCCGACGGCCCCGAGGCCGTCAGCCGCCGCCTCGCCGACGGAGCGATCGCCGCGGACCCGCGCTCGAGCGGCTCCACCGACGAGAGCCGCGCCGGCGACGTCGTGACCACGGCGACGCCCGGCCACCTGTTCGTCGACGCGGTCGAGCAGCGCGTGCGCATCCGCCCCGGCGCCGACGCCTTCGGCCGCCAGGCCGACGCGCTCAAGGGCTACGGCGAGCGCGTGGCGGAGCGCGGCCGTTCGACCGCGGCGGAGCGCGCCGCGCTCGAGGAAGCCCTGGCGAAGGCGCAGGCGAAGGTCGACGGGACCTTGGCGGAGCGCGGCCAGGCCCGCGCCGAGATCGAGACCTTGCGCCGGGACTGGAGCCGGCTCGCGCAGCGCATCGGCGAGCAGCTCGCGCTCGAGAAGCGCATCGACGCGCTCAAGGCCGAGATCAAGGCCCTCGAGGGCCGCATCGCCTTCTGGGACCGCTACCTGCGCCTGCTGCAGGAAGCCCGCGACAACCCCTCGGACCCGAACAACCCCGATCACCCCCGCCCGCCCTACGGACCAAACGCGCCGATGTTCTGGACCTTGATGATGGCTCTGGCCTTCCTCGGCGCGCTGGCCTCGGCGCTGTGGCACTGGCTGCGCCGCTCCTCCCCGCCGCCCTCCGCCCCCGCCGTCTAGGCCCTTTGGCCCCGGGCGCCATGGGCCCTAGGTCCTATGAAAAAAAGACGAAAAAATCGTTCTTTTTTCGGCTGAACTTTCTTCCGGGTTTGTGGTAGACTCGGGCCATGAAGGCGTTCTTCGCGCTTTTCCTTCTGGCTTCGCCCTCCTGGGCGGGCGTCGTCATGCCCGTCGAGAACGGCGTCGCTCCCGCGGGCCCGTCCGCGCCGGCCGTGCCCGTCGCGGCGCCCGGCGGCGGCGCGCTCGGCGCGCCCTCCTTGGGCTCCGGCGCCGATCTGCGCGGCGCGATCCCGGTCCTGCCCGCGCCCGTCCCCGGCCTTCTCGGCGCGGTGAAGCATTTCGTCGGCCAGTCCGACGCCGCGGCCGCCGCCTCGATCCGTCCCGAGGCCGCCGCCGTCCGCCCCGCGCCCGGCCAGGCGACCGCCGCGCAGGGCCGCGCGGCCGACCGGACCCCCGCGCTGCCCGCCAAGGTCTCGCCCGGCGCTCCGGCCCTCGCCATCTCCCTCGACCGCAAGGCGGCCGCCTCGACGCCCGACGACGGCTCCGTCCTGACCGACGACGCCCGCCGCGCGGCGCCCTCGAACCCGCTCGCCGACGCCTCCTCGATCGAGCACGCGCGGCCGGAGAAGGCGGCGGGGCTCGGCCGCGCCTTCTTCGACCAGAGCGACGAGAAGGACCGCGGCGCGCTCGAGGATCCCTCGGCCTCCGCCGGCGCCGCTCCGGCCATCGCCGCGGCGATCCCGGAAGGGGGGATGTTCGCCTTCGGCCGCGGCGCCCGCGGCCGGCTCGCGCCCGCCAGCGCCGAAGCCGCGTTCGGCGCCGGACACGGACCGAGCCGGCACGCCGTCGATTACGCGCCGGAAGGCGAGACCCTCCAGGACGCCGTCGCCTCCGTCCCGGGCGCCGCCGCCGCCGGCGGCGCGTCCGCCGTGATGTTCCGCTCCGCCGCGCCGAACGGCCGGCTCCCGGGCGCGCCCGCCGAGGCGCCCGCCTCCGCCGTCCCTCTTCCCGTCCTCGGCGCCCCTCGCCCGCTCGCCCTCGACCGGTCGCCTTCCGGCCTGGTGGTGCGCGTGCGCTCGGCCCTGGAAGGGACTTTGGCCTCGGCGCCGTCGGCGGCCTCCGCGGCCCGCCTCGCACCGCCCGGCCCGTCCACGGCCCTGCTCGAGCGCGGCGCGATGCTGGAGGCCTTCTCCGTCGCCCGCGCCTTCGCGGAGTCCGTCCCCGGCGCGCGGACCTTGGCCGAGCGCTCGCGCGCGGCGTCCCCGGCCGCGCCGCTCGCGCCCGCCGTCGAGCCCGCGCCCGTGCCCCTGTGGTGGGCGTGGTTCCTCCTGCCCTTGTTCGTCGCGGCCGTCCGCGGCATCCTCTAGGGCTTCCCCGACGGAGTATTGACAGGGATTGGGCTTCCGCCTATCCTTATTAGGAAACCATGGGTTGGCTCCGTTCCGGGTTGTTCCGCCGCGTCGCGCTGGTGATGGGGGCTTTGGCCCTCATCCCCGTTTCCGTGCTGTCCTGGAAGATCGTGCAGTCCAACCAGGACGCGGTGCAGGGCGCCGTCCTCGAGCTCCACGTGAAGCTGGCGGAGAAGACCGCCGAGCAGGTCGAGGGCTGGGTGGACTCCGTGGACCAGCGCGTCAAGGTCGCCATCGTCGGCCTGAAGGCGCGCATGGACTGGCCCGACAAGCAGGAGCTCACCCGCGCGCTCGTCGAGGCCGGCAGCGGCGTCGCCTCGGTGACCTTGCTGCGCGAGAACGGCGGCGCGATCCTCGAGGCCTTCAGCCCCGTCCTCACGGGCGCCCCGACCGCGCTCGACCCCAAGGCCGCTCGCGCCGCCCTGCGCCGCGCGATCTCCCGCAGGGGCGGCGCCGAGATCATGCGCGGCCCCGCCGGGCCGATGCTCGTCCTGCACCGGCCGATCCAAGGGGGCGTGTACGCGCGGGTCGTCGTGCCGCTGCGCGAGCTGGCCGAGCGCATCGCGGCCGAGCGCGTCGGCGGCACCGGCTTCGCCGTGCTCGTGGACGGGGAAGGGCGGCCTCTGTCCTCCGCCATGACCCCGCGCGGCCTGCAGCTCTCGACCTTGCCCGATTGGACGATCACGCGCGCCGCGCTCGGCTCCGGCGGCAGCGTCGGCTCGAGCGAGTTCACCGACCCGACCGGGGTGGAGCGCGTGGGCGCCTACGCCCCCATCCCCGTGCTGGGCGGCGCCGTGCTCGTCCTGCAGAGCCGCGAGGAGGCTTATCTCGCCGCCTCCGAGGCCCGCCGCACGGCGGGCATCGCCGTCATCGTCACGATCTGCATCTCCCTGCTCGCCTCCTTCCTCCTCGCCCGCGCCTTGACCGCGCCGCTGCTCACCCTCACGCGCGCGGCCGAGGCCGTCGCGCGGGGCGACTTCCAGACGAGCGTCGACATCAACACCGGCGACGAGCTCCAGCATCTGGCCGAGACCTTCAACACGATGACCGCGCGCCTGCGCTCGTACTCGGTCCTGCAGGTCGACCGCCTCATCGCCGAGCAGCGCAAGACCGAGGCGATCATGTTCTCGATCGCGGAAGGCATCGTCATGGCCGACCGCGAGGGTCGCGTCCAGCTCGCCAACCGCCAGGCCCGCGAGATGTTCGGCCTCGCCGCCGACGCCGACATCGAGGGCCGGCCGATCTCCGAGGCCCTGCCGGAAGGGCTCCTGCGCGACGCGCTGGTCGCGGTGTCCAAGGAGCCCGGCAAGGGCTTCAAGGAGGCCGACCTCTCCGACAAGCAGACCCGCAAGTTCCTGCGCGTGGCGTCGAGCTCGGTCGTCACGCCGGGGCGGGGGGCGGAGCTCGGCGTCGTGTTCGCCATCCGGGACGTGACCCTCGAGCGCGAGCTCGAGATGATGAAGGACGACTTCCTGAACTACATCACGCACGACCTGCGCAACCCGCTCGGCTCGGCGATGGGGTTCATCGACATCCTCCTCAAGGGCACCGCCGGCGTGCTGAACGCGGACCAGCAGACGATCGTCTCGTCGGTGCGGCGCTCGACGAGCCGCCTGATGGCGATGATCAACAACATCCTCGACATCGCGAAGATGGAATCCGGCCGCGCGAAGCTGCAGCTGAAGACCCTCTCGCTGGCGGGCGTCGCGGGCCGCGCCATCGACATCCTGGAGCAGCTGGCGAAGGCCAAGAAGATCTCGGTGCATCTCGTCGCCGTCGAGGAATTCTCCATCGAGGGCGACTCCGACATGCTCGAGCGCGTGTTCACGAACCTGCTCGGCAACGCGATCAAGTTCGCGCCCGACGGCGGGACGATCACGGTCTCGATCACCGACGAGGGCTCCGAGCTCAAGGCCTGCGTCGAGGACAACGGCGACGGCATCCCTCCGGAGCATCTGCAGCGCGTGTTCGAGAAGTTCGAGCAGGTCCCCGGCCAGCGCCGCGGCGGCACCGGCCTGGGCCTGACGATCACGCGCTACTTCGTCGAGGCCCACTTCGGGCGCATCTGGGTCGAGTCCACGCCCGGCCAGGGCGCGCGCTTCTACTTCACCATCAAGAAGGGGCTGACCCTCCAGCCCGACGGCAGCGTGAAGCCGGCGGCCGCGCTCGTATGAGGCTGCTCGCCGCCCTCCTCGTCCTCGGGCTCTCGCTGCCCTCGCGCGCCGACGTCGACGACGGCACGACCTACCAGAACGTCGTCGTCAAGCCCGGCGACACGATGTGGGCCATCGCGAACAAATACCTGAAGGACCCGGCCCGCTGGGACGAGATCCTCAAGCACAACAAGCTGCCCACCAAGGACCCGACCGTCGCCCTGCCCGGCATGACCCTGCGCGTCCCCGTCCGGCTCATCAAGGCCCAGCTGCGCGCCGCGCACCTCGTCTACGCGATCAACCGCGTCCTGTACCGGAGCAAGGAGACCGCGAGCTGGAAGAGCGGCAAGCTCGCGATGGAGCTGTTCCAGGGCGACACCGTGCGCACGCTCGAGGAGTCGAAGGCGCGCGTGAAGCTCCTCGACAAGGAGCTGCTGAGCCTCGAGCCGAACTCGATGGCCGTCATCAAGCCGCAGGACCGCGACGGCGACCTCGAGCTGAAGTCCGGCTCCGTGTTCGCGGGCCGGGCGCGCGTCGTCACCGCGTCCGCCCTCATCACGCCGCGCACGCGCGACACGCGCTACTCCGCCACCGTCGAGGCCGACCTCACGACGCGCGTCGACGTCTTCAAGGGCGCCGCCGGCGTCGACGCCCAGGGCAGCAGCGTCGAGGTCCCCGCGGGCATGAGCACGCTCGTGCGCCCGGGCCTGGCGCCCGAGGTGCCGAAGGCGATCGTCAATCTCCCCGAGAAGGAGAACCGCGCGTTCGAGTACGCCTCCGCCGTGAAGGTCGGAGGCGGCCCCGCTCCCGAGCCGCGCGGCCCGGCGGGGCTGCCGCCCGTCCCCGAGGCCGACGCCGACAGCCTGCGCGGCGACCTGACCTCGCTGCGCGTCGGTCTGCCCATCGCCGGCTACGTCGTCCAGGCCGCGACCGACCGGGAGTTCAATCAGATCGTGCTGAACAAGCAGTACGAGGCGGAAGACCGCCTGCGGCCGAACGAGGAGGGCCTCAAGCCCGGCGCGTACTGGTGGCGCATCGCCATCATCGACCTTCTGGGCACCGCGGGCCGCTTCTCCGAGCCGCGCTTTTACTCGGTCGGCGTCAGGCGCGCGTCGACGGCCATCACCGCCGACCTGAAGAAGGCGATCATCATCGCGAGCCCGGCGGAGGAAGCCTACATCGACGCCGACAGCGTCCGCGTCTCGGGCGTCCTCCGCGACGACCGCCTGCGCGTCGAGGTGAACGGCAAGCCGATGCGCATCGACCAGGACGGGAACTTCGTCGTCACCGTGCCCTTGAAGGACGGCATGAACGAGATCCTCATCACGGTCTCCGACCCCAACGGGAACTCCACCCAGATCTCCCGCCGCGTCACCCGCAGGCGCTAGGTCCGGCGCGTCTAGGGCTCGAGGCGGGCGGCGGGGACGCGCGAGTTGGAGCGCGACAGGATGCCTTTCTGCTGGTCCGCCGGCGCCAGCGCTCCGAGCAGGATGGTGCCGTCGGGGCCGACGAGCGAGGCCGCGGGACGGCGTCCGGGACGGGCCGGGTCCTCCGCGAGCGCGACCACGGCCCAGCCCCAGCGCGCGGGGTTGCCGCGCATGAACGCGCGCGGCACGGAGACGGAGACCTCGCCGCGGTCGGCCAGCCATTGCGCCTTGAACGCCGCGGTCTCCTCCGGCTCCCCGCCGCCGCGGGCGCGGTACAGGCGCGCCTCGTCGCCGACGATGGACAGGGCGAGCTCCCAGGCGTCGCGCGCGGGGACGACGGCGCCGCGGCCCTCGAGCAGCGGCACCCGGCCCGCGCCGAGGACCCGGTTGAAGTCCGTGTAGATCTCGTAGACCGGGCGCGGGGGGGCGTTGGAGGCGCGGCCGACCTTCAGGATCAGGCGCACCGCTTCGTCGTTCCACTCGGCGCGCAAGGTCAGGATGCGCCACGGGTCGGCGGCCGAGCCGCCGTCGACGATCGCCGAGGTGGCCCCGGGCGTCAGCGAGGGGAGCAAAGCGATGGCGCCGAGCGGCGCGCGGAACTCGAGCCAGGACGGGCCGCTCAGGGCCCTCACCCCGGTCGGGCGTTCCTTCGGCCCCGCGGCCGCGGCGGCGGCGGGGGACGAGTCGTACAGCGAATCGGGCGCGGGGACCTTCAGGCGCTTGTAGACGGCCAGCAGCGCGGTCCGCAGGGGCGCCGGCATGTCCTCGGCGCCGGTGCCGCGGAAATTGCGGGCCGCCTGGGCGCGGCGCAGCAGCTCGACGGCGGCGTCGAGCGTGCGCAGGTCCGCCGAGCCGGAGTTCTGGTACCGCTCCAGGGCCTCGGCCGCGGCGCCGTAGGCGTCCCAGGCGGCGCGCGCGCCCGCGTCGGCGGGCGGCACCCGCGCGGCCTCCTCGTCCCAGGCGGGCCAGGCCGCGACGGCCGCCGGATCGGAGGGCGCTCCCGCTTTGGTCAAGGCGAGGTCGCCGACGGTCGCCCATCCTAGGGGGGGGCGGGGAAGCCCCGCGGCCGCGGCGAGGAACACGGAGGCCGTCGACGCGCTCTCGTCGAACAAGGTCGTCGCGCTCGCCGGCACGAGGACGGCCCTTCCTCCCGACGCCCAGGCTTCCTCCGGCGCGGCGTAGGGGCCCGTCAGGATCCAGACGGCCCCGCTCTGGCCGAGGGCCGCCGCCAGTCCCGCGTCCAGCGCTCCCGCGCCGGGGATGAAGCCCGCCGGAGCGAGGCCCAGGCGCTTCTGCAGGCGCTCGCGCGCCTCCACGGCGCGCTCGAGGGCGTCCTGCGGCCGCGGGGCCGAGGGGTGTCCCGCGACCACGGTCAGCACGGGGTCTCCGTTGACGCGCGCGGCGAGCTCGATGCGCCCCTTCTCGACCCACGGCACAAGCGCGGCCTTGACCAGCGGAGTCGCCATCGTCGGGGTCACCCCGATCGTCAGCTTGAGTCCCGGATCCGAGCGCATCAGCGCGTCCACGCCGCTCCACTGCCGGAAGTTCTCGGGAGGGAGCCAGACCACGGCGCCCGGCGAGGTCTGGGCGGAGGCGGAGCCGGAGAGCAGGGCCAGCAGGACGAGGGCCTTCATTTGACGGTCCTCACCGAGACGCGGCGCCCCTCGGGCCCGTCCGTGGTGTCCGCGCGCTCGTCCACCTTGGGCTCTCCGTCGACGAGGAACAGGTATTTGTGCCGGCCTTCCATCACCGGGATCGACACGGTCCAAACGCCGTCCCCGCCGCGGGTCATCTTGAGGAGGCCCGGCTTCCACGCGTTGAAATCCCCGACCAGCTCGACCGACCGGGCCTTCGGGGCCTTGTGGCGGAACTCGATCGAGGTCAGCGCGGGAAGGCTCCCGCCGCCCCGGTCGTGGGGGGTGAAGGTCGTGCCGGAGGGCTTGAGCGGGGCGGGCTCCCAGCCCGAGAGGAAGCGGCGGTAGTCGTTGATCGCCGACACCCAGGTCACCGACGGCACGCTGACCAGCGCCAGCACGGCCGCGACCGTCCCCCAGAACGCCCATTTGTTCCGCCAGTTCATCCGCGCGATTCTATCAATTAGCGCGAATGGTGTCAGGCATTCCGCTTTTTTCACTTTCCCGTCGGTAATACCACGAATAGTGAAAAAAGCGGAATGCCTGACACCGGCTGATTTCAAGCATTTGACAGGGTGACGTATTTATGTAGAATCCGGCCATGGACACCAAAATCCCCGCCAAGCCGTCCCCCGTCGTGAAGCCCCTCGAGCGCACCGAAGCCCACGAGGCCAATCCCTGGGCCCAGGCCATGGAGCAGCTCGACCGCGCCGGCAAGGCGATGAAGCTCGAGCCCTTCGCTTTGGAGCGCCTTCGCCACTGCAAGCGCATCCTGACCGTGTCCGTCCCGGTCAAGATGGACGACGGCACCGTCAAGGTGTTCGAAGGCTACCGCATCCAGCACAACATGGACCGCGGCCCGGCCAAGGGCGGCATCCGCTACCACCCGTCCGTCTCGCTCGATGAAGTCAAAGCGCTCTCCTTCTGGATGACGATGAAGTGCGCGGTCGTCAACCTCCCCTACGGCGGCGCCAAGGGCGGAGTGATCTGCGACCCCAAGAAGATGTCCCGCGGCGAGCTCGAGCGCATGACGCGCCGCTACACCGCCGAGATCTCCATCATCATCGGCCCGGACAAGGACATCCCCGCTCCCGACGTGAACACCAACGCCGAGGTCATGGCCTGGGTCATGGACACCTACTCGATGACGATCGGCTACTCCTGCCCCGGCGTCGTCACCGGCAAGCCGATCGAGATCGGCGGCTCGCTCGGCCGCAACGAGGCGACGGGCCGCGGCGTGTTCTACGTCACCCGCGAGCTGGCCGCGCGCGAGGGCTTCGACCTGCGCAAGTCCACCGTGTGCGTCCAGGGCTTCGGCAACGTCGGCTCCAACGCCGCGAACATCTTCGCCGAGCACGGCACCAAGGTCGTCGGCATCTCCGACGTCGGCGGCGGCCTGTACGACCCGAAGGGCCTCGACCTCCACGACATCATGGAGTACCGCAAGACGCACGACACCATCATGGACTACCCGAAGGCCGAGAAGGTCGCCATCGACAAGTTCATCGAGCTGCCCTGCGACATCCTGATCCCGGCCGCGATGGAAGGCACGATCAACAAGGGCAACGCCGACAAGATCAAGGCCAAGTACATCGTCGAGGGCGCCAACGGCCCGACGACGAACGAGGCCGACGCGATCCTGCACAAGAAGGGCGTCGTCCTCGTCCCCGACATCCTGGCCAACGCCGGCGGCGTGACCGTCTCCTACTTCGAGTGGGTGCAGGACATGC
>Ga0255338_1003345_pt1 | contig 19547 bp, 17 predicted proteins | sample MeOH1_35cm_T4_19_FD_203715 | JGI IMG/M metagenome (GOLD analysis project Ga0255338, IMG submission 203715) | Sandy soil microbial communities from University of British Columbia, Vancouver, Canada - MeOH1_35cm_T4_195 | ecosystem: Engineered > Artificial ecosystem > Sand microcosm > Unclassified ...
AAGACCTGATCCTCCGTCTGGTCCTGCAGAGCTTCCAGACAGGAGACGAGGGGCAAACCGGCCTGAAGCAACGACGCCAGCTGGCTCGTGAAAATGGAGAGCTCGCCCATGTCGAGCTTGTAGGTTTTCGCCTTCTTCTCGAGGGCCTTCTGTTTGGCCATCGCTTGGGCCGCCCTGACGCTGGATTGGGGTTTTGCCGTAGTTGCAGGAGTCGCCATGGTGGCGGGAAATAAGCGACTTCCCCGGGAGTCGGCAATCCCCATTTCACTTCAACCCTATCGCAGTCATGAACAAAAGCTTGAATGCCCCTTGGGCGGAGGCACGATTCCGGCGCGTCACCGCGGCTATAGTTTAATGGTAAAACCTCTGCCTTCCAAGCAGGTGTCGTCGGTTCGATTCCGACTAGCCGCTCCAGTCTTAACTAAGCAAGGCGGCAAGGACGCCCCAGCGGGCGACGAAATGGCGGGTCTGGCCCCGCTTGGCCCGGCAATTTTCAACCGGAATTTACCAAAGGAAGTAATTCTCGTCGTTGCCCAGAAACCGGTCGCTGGGCAGTTCGTAAACGACCCGCCACACATCGGCGTAGCGTCCCCAAGGACCCGGCACCGGGCCATCGAAGACGAGCCGAGGTTCGGCCAGCGGCTTATGCGGCCGGGACCGCAAACGCTCGAGAAACAATTCATGCCCGGACCCCGTGGCGAAGAACAGGCTGCGGCGCTCTATGGGGTGCGCATCAGGAGGCAATTGATCGGAAATTTGTCCGGCGTGCAAAAGCGCAAATCGCGACACAACGAGGGCATGCCGCTCCATCTCCGCCGCCGCCTTGTAGCAGGCTGTCGAAAAATCCATCGCCGCCCCATGGCCGTAAGCGATGAATCCTTCCGTGGTCCGTTTAAACAGGATCACGGTGACCCCGGGCGCGCTTGAGCAGATGGTGGCCGCCCGCACTCTTGGCCATTGCGTGTCGGATTCCGACGCCGGCAGCCGGCCCTCCCACCAATTGAGGAGGTTGAATCTCTCGGATGCTTCCATCAGGGCGCTTGCCCTGGCCTGCCGGCGAAAAAGCCCGGGATAGGCCGCCATCCCATTGCTGGAGGGATCGGCATCGAATCCGTATTTATGCCGGTTGGCCCCCGCATGCAGCTGCCCGTGCGCCCAGCGCTCCATGGCCTCGGATATCGCCATGAAGCGCGCGACCATCGGCGAAGGCGATGTGCCGCTGCCGTTGGCGGGACTGTAGAGCAAATGGCTGCCGCGATCCCCCGCCAAGCCCGCCTTGAGGTAGGCGTTGGCGAGGAATTCGCGTTGCCCGAGGATGGTGACATCCGCCATTTCCAGCCGCTCGATCGGGCCGCCGGAAGCGGCCAGAACGTTCCGGTAGCGGTAAGCCGCAAAGCTGAACATCGGCTGCGCGGTCCAGAATGGTTAGAGCCCTTTCTCCTGGGTGAAAGCGCAGGGTATGGCGCAGATTTCCGCGCTCAATAGATCCTTCACCACCGTGAATTCCTTGACCGAGACCGGGTCGAGTTTCTGCGCAACTTGGGTGAGGCCGACATTGAGACAAAGGCTCGAGGCGAGCCCGCTGATGGTATGGGTGATTGAGTTCATCCGGGTGAGTATCAGCGCAAACCGCCCGGATTAGGATCAGGCAAACGACCTGATTCCAACCCGCGGTAAGCCTTGGTACTTCGTGACTTTTTCACCTCTATGCAGGTGTGTTTGAAAATTGCCGGGCGGCCTCTTCCCTGATTACTCTTTATCATTTGAGCCCAACCATGCGGACCAAGTCCCACCTTTATGCGGTCTCGGCCTGCTTGGGCCTCGCTTGGGTCCAGGTATTCGGGACGTGGGCTGACAAAACCGCCGGGCTGCCTTCGCTGGAATACTTCTCCGCGCAGAAACTGGGCAGCGACAACTATCAGTGGACCATTGCCCAGGACAAACTGGGGCGACTGTTCGTCGGCGGGATGGGGCTGATCGTGTTTGACGGCCAGACCTGGTCCACCCACCCCATCGGCAACTCGTATGCCGTGCGGACGCTCCAATTCGCGGCCAATAACCGGATCTGGGTCGGTGGCACAAACGAGATCGGCTATGTGGATGAACCGACCCTCGGAAATTTCCAGTATCACTCCCTGCTGGGCCAGCTGCCGGAAAGTGAGCGTCACGTCGGAGACATCTGGGGCTCTGGCGTGGTGGGGACCAAGGTTTTCTTCATGGGCCGGGAAAAGTTGTACTGTTGGGATGGTACCGCCTTCCGCATCTGGCCGTTTCCCGGCCAGAGCCGGCTTTTCCCCCTCAAGCTAGGGAATGAAACCTGGTTCCAACACTTGGAAACGGGCCTGTACCGCCTGACCGATGACGGACCCATGCTGGAATTTGATCATTCGCGGTTGCCCAACGGCGGCATTTTGGGCCTCAGCAAGGACTCAACCGGCCTGCTCGTGGTCAGCAGCCAGGGATTTTACCGCCCAGATGCCCCACCTCGGCGGGAATTTGGCGATAAACTGAATCACTTGATCACTGAATATCGGCCCGCCAGTTACGCGACCCTGCCTGACGGCACTCACCTGATTGGCACCATTAATGGCGGATTGGTCATTGTGGGCGCCGATGGACAAACGCAGCGGATCATGGATTCAAGCGATGGTCTGCCAGCCCAAGCGGTCTTTTCGATCATCGTCGATGCCAACGGCGATATTTGGTGCGCAACCGTCAATGGCATCTTTCGCATGGAGGCCAAGGGCCGGGTTACCCTTTTCAATGCCCGGAATGGTCTGAACGGTGGACCGACCAGCCTGGCCATCCAGCATGATCAATTCTATGTCAGCACCCCGTCAGGCGTCTACCGCCAGGTACCCGCAACCGAGCATGCCGCCGGCTTCGCGGTCCAGGCCCAGTTCAAGACATTCTACCCTTCGCTGTTCGTCCATGGGGATGGCCTGCTGCTTGGTCGGCACGGTGGCCTCGACTACTATGACGGAACCACCATCAGGCCGATCCAAAATCTGACGGCGAACCTTGCCGAAAACATCCAGTCCGCCCGCTTTGCGGCAGATACGTACCTGCTGACCGAAGCCAATGCCTTGGTCCGGCTAGATGCGCAGGCGGACAAGTCCTTCCGCTATTCCCGTTTGCTGCAACTACCCGACATCACGGTGGCCCTGCAAGAAGATCGCCGTGGGCGCATCTGGATTGGCACGGCGAGTCAGGGTTTGTTCATCCATGAACCCGGCACCGGCGACCTTCAGTCTATCCCTGATCCTGAAACCGGGAAGCCATTCACGGGGCTTGTCTTTGTGAGCGCGGAAGGCCCCGCCGCGTTAGTCTTCGTCGAAAACAAGGTGCTCCGTGTGACACCTGATGGCAAAGGTCTTCAGATTTTGCACCGTATCCCCCTGCTCAAGCCCATGGCGGTGCAAGCGGCACCGGCGGGCAAGGAAACCCTTGTCGCCTTCAAACGAATGGGGGCGACCGGCACTTCCGCCTGGGGCCAAGGCCTCGGGGTTGTGACGGTCGGCGACGATGGGAAAGCCGGATGGCAGGAGCTTGATCTGCCGGAGTTGGATGCGATCGGGTTCGTGCAAACGATGAAATTTTCTGAGGAGGGCGGACACGCGATCCTCTGGCTGGGAGGTACAGAGGGCCTGCTCCGCCTTGACTACGAGGCCATCGCCAAACTCCATCCGCCCGCCACCCCCATCATCCGCTTGGATAACCTTCGTTCGAGTCCGCCTGCGCCGTCCGGCGCCCTGGATTTTCCTTTCGCGAATCATCGGGTGGATCTCAAGGTGTTCACCGGGGACTTCACCCATAACGCGGCATGGCTCCTGCAAACGCGGCTGGGCCATGGCAACGGGGACTGGTCGGTGGCGAGCACCCGGCGCGCCTATGAGTTCTCCAATCTTTCCGAGGGCACATATCGCTTTGAAGCCCGGACGGTGAATGCCGCCGGCCAGGCCAGTGAACCCGCGGTCTTCACCTTCAATGTGTTGCCGCCTTGGTATCGCTCGACCGGCGCCAATGTCAGCTACGTCTTGGCGTTGGTCCTCGGCGTTTGGGGCCTCATCCGATTCCGCGAACGCCAGATTCGGGCGCAAAACGTCCGGCTTGAGTCCCAGGTTCAGGTCCGCACGGCGGAACTGGTCAAGGCGAACGCGGCCAAGGATGAATTCCTCGCCGGCGTCAGCCATGAGATCCGGAATCCGATGAACGGCGTCATCGGCATCTCGGAGTCATTGCAAACTGCGGGACTCGACTGGGAAAGCCGGCGCAAGTTTGGCCTGCTCCGCCAGTGTGCCAGCCATCTCTCCTCGCTGCTGGAGGATATCCTTGATCTCTCCAAGATGCAGGCCGGCGCCATTGAACTCGAGCTCAAGTCCTTTGATCTGCCCGAGCTGGTCGACACCGTTGCGGCCATGGCCGCCTCCGACAGCGAGAAATATCACATTCCGGTCGAGGTGGCGATTTCCCCCGCCGTGCCCCGGCGATTGCACGGTGACCCCCGTCGCGTCCGGCAGATCCTGCTCAACTTTGTCAGCAACGCCCTGAAGTTTTCCGGCCGGGGCCAGGTCGACCTCACCGTCTGGTGCAAACCAATAGCGAGGCCCGATCAGACCGAGGTGGTGTTTGCCGTCTCGGATGACGGCCCGGGCATTTCCACCGAGGAACAAAAGCGACTGTTCACCCGGTTTGAGCGGGGAGCGGCCGCACAGAACGGTCGCGTGCCGGGCACCGGCCTGGGCCTCGCCCTGTGCAAGGGTTATGCCGAGAAGATGGGCGGACGAATCTGGCTGGAGAGCGAGCCGGGACAGGGATCTTGTTTTTATTTCAGTGCCCCGTTCGCCACCGCACCCGAACTCGAGGAGGCGCCGCCCACCCCGGCCGTAGGTGCCGCGATTGTTCGAGGACCGGCCCTGGTGGTGGACGACCAGGAATACAACCGCATCGTACTCGTGGACCTGTTGGCGAAACTGGGGATCGCGGCCGAGTCTACCGGCGACGGGGCCGAGGCCCTCGCTCTGGCCGGCAAAACGGACTACGGGCTCATTTTTCTGGATTACGACTTGCCCGGACTGGGTGGGCTGGAGGTGGCGCGCGGGATCAGGGCGCTGCCTACGCAATCGAGCCAGGCCCGCATCCTGGCCACCACGGCCTTCAGCACACCGGAAAAACAAGCCCAGTGCTTGGCCGCGGGCATGAATGTGTTCCTGGGGAAACCGGTCACCTTGGAGCGATTGCGCAAAGCCCTCGCCGCCGCCGCCGGAGACGTTCCCACCTCCACCCCGGTGTCACCCCCCGTCGACGGCCTCGCCAACCTGCGGTTGCTGGCCGACAAGAAGAAAATCAGGTTCGAGGACGAACTCGCGCTTTATCTCTCCGAACTCCGGCTTGAACTGGATCAACTCGGGGCCGCCGTGAAGGCCGAGGATACGCGCGAGGCCGGACATTACGCCCATTTGCTCTGCGGGCGCTGCGGCTTCATTTACGAGCGCGAGCTGGAACACCGGCTGCGCCAGATGGAGGAGAGCGTCGCCAAGGGGCTGTGGCCGGAGGCCCGCCAGCAGTGGTCCGAATTGCAGGCCCGATCCTCGGACCTGCACCTCAGGTTGGCTTCTTCCGTCCCAACTGCTCCGCGCGCGTGAGCCCGTTGACGATCGCGTAGTGGATCAGCTTGGGCGTCGAGTGAATGTCGAGCTTGCGCATGATGTCGCGGCGGCGCGACTGCACGGTCGCGGGGCTGATGGCGAGGACCGTCGCGATTTCCTCGTCAGACTTGGATTCGCCGATCATGGAGAGGATTCGGGTTTCGTAATCCGAGAGCACGCGGATGAAAGACTTGGGGTCCCGCCGGATCGTGGCGCTCGACTGGTTGACGACCGGCGTGTAATACACGCGACCGCCCAGCACGGCATGGATGGCCTCGGTCAGGACCTCGGGACGCTGGTCATTCTTGTCCACGAACCCGTGGATGCCAATCCGCTGCACCTGCAGCATCGTCCAGGGATCGTGGTGCGACGAGATGGCGAGCAGCTTCACGCGCGGGAGTTCCTCGATGATCATCCGCGCCAGTTCCAAGCCGTCGCCATCCGGCAGGGAGATGTCCAGCAGCACCAGGTCCGGCTTGAGTTCCCGGATCGCCGCAAGCCCCTCGACAAAGCCGGTGCAATGCCGCACGACCTGCAGCCGGAGATCGCGACAGTGAAACTGCAAAAACTCTGCCACGAGCCGCTGGTCTTCCACGATCACCACCCGTCCGATGCCGGTATTGCCCCCACCCTTGCTGACTGGCGTTGAGTCGGCGGATTTCACGTGTGGTCTCATTGGTAATATGGCAGCAATCCCTGGCAAGCAGCTCCTGTCCCTACGGTGAACATCATTCTTTTTTCCGCCTCCGAAGTCGAGCTTCCGCTGCCTCCTCAGGACCCCCGAGCCCGTCATATACGGGATGTGCTGCACCGCGTGCCGGGGGATAATTTTGATGTGGGCCTGATCAACGGCCCCCGGGGCAAGGCCACATTGCAGGCGGTCACCCCCGAGGGCCTGACCCTGACCTATGCGTGGGGGGCGAGCCCCCCGCCGTTGGCGCCGATCCGGCTCATCGTCGGCCTGCCCCGGCCCCAAACCGCCCGCGATCTCCTGCGGGAAGGCGCCACACTCGGCGTGGCCGCCATGGATTTTGTCCGCACTGAGCGAGCTGACCCAGGCTATGCCCAAAGCTCCCTCTGGGTTTCGCGCGAATGGGAGAAACTCCTGCTGGCCGGCGCCGCCCAAGCTTTTTGCACCCGGATCCCTGCCGTGCAGCACAGCCGATCCCTGGCCGAGACTCTAAGCGGTCTGCCAGCCGGCAGCGCCCGGGTGGCCCTCGACAATTATGAATCACCCGGCCCCCTGAGCCGTTATGACCTGGCCAACCGGACCTCGGCGGTGCTGGCGGTGGGTGCGGAGCGCGGATGGTCGCCCGCCGAGCGTGACCTCCTTCGCGCCCATGGATTTGCCTTTGCCCATCTCGGGGATCGGGTCCTGCGCACCGAGACGGCCTGCATCGCCGCCCTCACCCTGCTCAAGGCAAAGCTCGGTTTGCTCTGAAGATGGCCGCGGTGGGCTGCCGGGTGCCCTTGCCCAGTCGCTTGATGCAGGTCCAGCCCGCCGGGGTCAGGTTCAGTTCCCCCGGCATTTCAAAGATGATCAACGGATCCGGCTGCGCCGACAGCAGCTCATCCAGCCGGTCAAATAACTTGGGGGCGACATCCGCGATGATTTCGTAGGGCGGATCAATGAAAACCAAGTCCGGCGGCTCACCGGGCATTTTGCTCGTGGCGTCCGCCGTGACGACTTGCAGGCCGTCGGTGGTGCGCCCGAGACTTTTGCATACGGCCGCCAGGTTGCGGTGGATGAACTCCGCCGTCTTCGCGTTTTTCTCCACAAAAACCCCTCCTGTCGCGCCCCGGCTCAGTGCTTCGAGCCCGTAGGCTCCGCTGCCGGCGAACAAGTCCAGGAATCGTGTTCCAGCCACGCGGGCCGCCAGGCTGGAAAACACCGCCTGCCGCAGGGCATCCGTCGCCGGGCGCACCGCGTCGCCTTTGGGCAGGGTGAGTGGTATGCCGCGCGCCTGACCCCCGGTGATTCGCATGGATACAGGCTAGGCGCCCCAGCCGCCGACCGAAACGTTTTTATTTAGTGGAACCCTTTCTCCAACTGGCGGTTGAAACATAGCATTTGCCCACTTCCTTCCTAACCTATTTCCTCCATTTTGGTAGAAAGTCATCCTGACCTGACTGACTTTCAACCGTCACCAAGGCAATGCCTTATCCCGCACACCACGCATGCATTTTCGCCGTCTAGCAGGCCGGACGCTTTGCGCCGCCCTTTTCGTGACCGTCACCGCCCGCGGTGAAGAGGAAAACTATTGGCCTTTCTATGTCCACCGCAGCGCCGAGGGGACCGAAAAGGAATCCTCCCAATGGCTCGGGCCGATCATCTATACCCAGTCCGGTCCCGATGAGTCCGGGGGTGTACGCCCCTTCTTCCAGCAAACCCGTACCGGTGACTTGGAGCAGCGCAATGCCCTCTATCCCTTTTTCACCTGGCGGCGGGAGGGCGAATACCGGTCGTTCAGCTTTTTCCAACTGGTGAACAACCGTGCGGATGCGGAGGATCCCGGGCATCAGGACCATCGCTTCGATGTCTGGCCGTTCTACTTCTCCCGCGAGGCGGATAATCCCGAAGACAGCTATCGGGCCCTTTTCCCGATCTACGGGACGATCAAGAACCGCTTCGGCAAGGACCAGATCGACTTCACCCTCTTCCCGCTGTATGCCCACACTGAGAAAAATGAACGGCAGGTGACCCATGCTCCCTGGCCGTTTTTGCGCTTTATCGACGGAGGGGGGCACCATGGCTTCGAATTCTGGCCGCTCTACGGGCGGAGCGGCCGCGACGGGGACTATGACCGGCAATTCTATCTCTGGCCGCTCGTCTACAAATCCGCCACCAACCTCTCCGAGGAAACCCCCGATGTGAAGGTCGGGGCCCTGCCCTTCTACACGCGCGACACCGGCCCGGGCTACATCAGCGAGACCTACGCGTGGCCTTTCTTCGGCTATGCCCACCGCACCATCCCCTATCGCTACGACGAGCAGCGGTATTTCTGGCCCTTCCTCGTGCAGGGCCAGGGCGACAGCCGCATGGTCAACCGCTGGGCTCCCTTCTACACCCATTCCGTGATCAAGGGCTCCGACAAGACCTGGCTGCTCTGGCCGCTGTACCGCCACCAGCACTGGCAGGCCGATGGCGTGGCGCAGCAGAAGAACCAGTTCCTGTTTTTCCTCTACTGGTCGCTGGCCCAGCAAAGCCTGGCCAATCCCGCGGCTGCACCCGCCCACAAGACCCACCTCTGGCCCCTGTTCAGCTCATGGAACAATGGCGCCGGGCGCCGGCAGGTGCAGGCCCTGAGCCCCTTTGAAGTGTTCTTCCCGGGCAACGAAACCGTGCGCCAGCTATGGTCGCCGCTGTTTGCGCTCTATCGCTACGAACGGTATCCCGACGCCTCCGCCCGCCACTCGGTGCTCTGGAACGCCCTGACCTACCGGCACAGCCCGGTGGCCAGTGAATTTCACCTCGGCCCGCTCCTGAGCGTCCACGCCGACGCCTCGCGCCGACGCTGGGCCCTGGGCAACGGGCTCATCGGGCTGCAGCGGCGCACCGGGGAACGCTGGCGCCTCTTCCTGTTCGATTTCCGACCCAAAGCTACTATCAAGGCCAACCAAGCCACGCCATGAATCACCTCACCGCCATTCTCGGCCACATCGGGGGCACGGTGCTCCTGCTGCTGCGCTCGCTGAAGTTCATCGGCACGTTGCCGCGCCAACGGGCCCGCTTCATCGAGCAATGCTACCTCATCGGCTACACCTCGCTGCCCATCGTCACGATCCTGAGCTTCTTCATCGGCAGCGTGCTCGCGCTGCAGAGCGGTTACAGCATGGAGAATTTCGGCGCCAAGCAGTTCATCGGCACGCTGGTCGGCCTCACCATGGCCCGCGAACTCGGCCCCGTCATGGTGGCCATCCTGATCGCCGGCCGCGTCGGTTCCGCCATCACCGCCGAGCTGGCGTCGATGAAGGTTTACCAGGAGATCGACGCCCTCACGACCATGAACATCCCGCCCGAGCGCATGCTGGTCCTCCCCCGGCTGGCGGCGATCGTGGTCATGATGCCCGTGCTGGCCATCATCGCCAACCTCTGCGGCTGGTACGGCGGGGCGCTGGTCTGCGAATACACCCACTCCATCTCCGTCGACTCCGAGGCCTACTTCACGGCCCTGAAGGAATACATGAAGGTGCATGACGTGACCGACGGCCTGATCAAGGCCGAGGTCTTCGGCTTTGTGATCGTGCTCGTGTGCTGCTACATCGGCCTTAACACGCGCGGCGGCCCGCGCGAAATCGGCGCTTCCGTCACCAAGGCCGTGGTGACCTCGCTCATCCTCATCCTGGTGCTCGACTACTTCGTCACCAAAGCCCTCCTCATGTCATGAGCAACGCCTACACCGCCTCCCCCTTCATCGGCCGGACCTTCGGCATCACCGTCTCCAAGCTGAACAAGAATTTTGGCCGGACCACCGTGCTCCGCGACATCGACCTGGAGGTGAGACCGGGCGAGATTTTCTGCATCATGGGCCCCAGCGGCTCCGGCAAGACGGTGCTTTTGAAGTGCATCGCCGGCCTGGAGAAAGCCACCAGCGGGGAGGTGCGCATCGGCGAATTCGATGCCGCCGACCCCGAGACGCGCAACAAGGTCCACCTCGCCCTCGTCTTCCAGGCGGGCGCCCTGTTCAACTCGCTCTCGGTCTACGACAACCTCGCTCTCTACCCCCGCGAGCACCGGGAGTGCAACGAGGCCGGCATCCGCGAACGCGTCATGCACGCCCTCTCCATCCTGTCGCTGGAAAAGGCCGTGAACAAGTTCCCCTCCGACCTCTCCGGCGGCATGAAGAAGCGGGTCGCGATTGCGCGCGCCCTGGTGATGGAGCCCCAGCTGCTCCTCTACGACGAGCCGACGTCCGAACTCGACCCGGTGATGTCGGCCACCCTCACCGAGATCATCGCCACTCTCCGCGAACAGACCGCCGTCACCAGCATCGTGGTGACCCACGACCGCGACCTCGCGTTCAACATCGCCGATCGCATCGCCTTCGTCATGGACGGCCGCATCCGGGGGGTGGGCAAACCCGCCGACTTCAAGAACCCCACCGATCCCGTCATCGCCAACTTTCTCAACCCGGTCATCGACCTCAAGAATCCCCGCTTCAAACAACTGGAGTAATCGCCATGAACAACACATCACAAACCATCCGCGTCGGCCTCTTCTTCCTGCTGGGGCTCGCGCTCGCCTGGATCACCTTCGAGTCGCTCAACGGCGGACGGCTCTTCAAGAAGCCCGGCTACACGCTGGTCGCCGGCTTCGCCAATCTCAAGGGCCTCAAGACCGGCGATGAGATCCGCATGGCCGGCGTCAAGGTCGGGGCCGTCCAGCTCACGCGCCTGGCCGGCGCCCGCGTCGAGGCCGTTCTCTCCATCGAGCCCAATGTCAAGATCCCGACCGATGCCGTCGCCAGCGTCGAGCAGTCCAGCCTCCTCGGCAGCAACTACCTCGGGGTCACCTTCGGCACGCCCGGTGGCGCGCTCCTCAAGGACGGCGACGAGATCCAGACCAAGGCCACGGTGGACATGAGCGAGGTCATCAGCCAGCTCGGCAATCTCGGCTCCAAGCTCGAGCAGGTCGTCGGCGAGATCGGCAAGGCCATGGGGACCGGCGGCGAGGGCGGCGGCATGTTCCAGCGCATCGACAAGCTGGTCACGGAAAACGGCCCCAAGCTCACCGCGACCCTCAGCAACCTTCAGGACGTCACCGCCAAGATCAAGGCCGGCGAGGGCACCTTCGGCAAACTCGTCAACGACACCAAGCTGCACGACGAACTGCTCGCCGGCGTGAGCGAGATCAAGCTGGCCGCGGCCGATGCCCGCTCCTTCATGAGCGACACCAAGGGCATCGTCGCCGACGTGAAGGCCGGCAAGGGCACGCTGGGGGTGTTGCTCTACGACGAGCCCACCGCCAGCAGCCTCAAGGTTTCACTCAACAACCTGCGCGAGGTGTCGGACAAGCTCAACAGCGGCCAGGGCACCCTGGGAAAGCTGATCTCGGACGACAGCCTTTATCTCAGCGTGCAGTCCACGATGAAGAAGGCCGACCGCATGATCGACGGCTTGGGCGACCAGGGCCCGATCACCGCCGTCGGCGTGGCGGCACAGGCCCTATTCTGATCAGTTCAGCGGACCGCCTCAGCCGGATTTCTTCCGGTAGAGGCCGTCGAAGGCGGTGGTCCAGGAATGGCCGCCGTCCGCCGACTGCTCCCAGTGCTGCCGCACCGAGCCATCGGGGTTGGGCGTCCAAGAGATGCGTTCCAGCTGACGGGCGCCGTTGGCCCGCGGGGTCTCACCCGTCATCACCATTTTCCCCTCCAGCAGACCGCCATAGAGATCAAGCACGCCCCCGCTGCTATCCATCCAACACTGATGCCAGCGTTTAGCCACGCCATCATAGGCGTTGAGACTCATCCCCGTATAGGACCCGGGCGTGGAGTAATTCTCGACGAGCACGCGGCCGCCGTGTTTCAACTCGATCAGATTGTGACCGGCCAGCTTGCCATTGGCCTGGTTGGTCACCGTCCAATCACCGACCCAGAAGTCGAAATCGTGATTCACCGGGGGCAGGTTCTGGGCCAGGGCCGATGTGACGGTCAGCAATGCGGGGATCAATCTGAGTAGCTTCATAAACGAGCGGGGGTCTCTGCTCCACCAGTTCCGACCAGCCGCAGGGTCAGCCCTTGGGGCCACCCTGGGCGAAATAGCGGGCGCGCAGCCGCAGGCCGTTCAGGCGGATGAAACCCGTCGCGTCGCTCTGGTTATACCATGATTTCACGCCCTCCATCGACGCGATGTTCATGTCGTAGAGCGAATACTTCGACTTCCGGCCGCAGGTGATGATGTTGCCCTTGTAGAGCTTGAGGCGGACCGTGCCGGTGACGTGCTTCTGGGACTCGTCGACGAGTGCCTGCAGGGCCTCGCGCTCGGGGGCGAACCAGAAACCGTAGTAAACCAACTCGGCGTATTTCGGGATGAGCGAGTCGCGCAGGTGCATGACCTCGCGGTCCATCGTGAGGGATTCGGCCTGGCGGTGACCCTGCATGAGGATGGTGCCACCGGGCGTCTCGTAAACCCCGCGTGATTTCATGCCGACGAACCGATTCTCGACGAGGTCGACGCGGCCGATGCCGTGCCGGCCGCCCAGCCGGTTGAGCGTCTTGAGCACGCCCGCGGGGGAAAGTTTTTTCCCATTCACGGCGACGCAGTTGCCCCGGACAAAATCCAACTCGACATACTCCGCCTTGTCAGGGGCGTCCTCGGGCGAGACCGAGAGCTTGAACATGCCCTTGTTCGCTTTCGTGGTCGGATCGAACCATGGGTCCTCGAGGATGCCGGCCTCGTAGGAGATGTGCAGGAGATTGCGGTCCATCGAATAGGGCTTCTTGAGCGAGGCCTCGACGGGGATACAGTGCTTGCGGCAATACTCGATCATCTCGGCCCGGCCGGGAAATTCGTCGCGGAATTTCTCGATTTTCCACGGGGCAAGGATCGTCAGCCGCGGGTTGAGCGCCATGTAGGTGAGCTCGAAGCGGCACTGGTCGTTGCCCTTGCCAGTGGCACCGTGGGCGACGGTGTCGGCCTTTTCCTTCCTGGCGATGGCGACCTGCGCCTGGGCAATGAGGGGGCGGGCGATCGACGTGCCGAGATAATACTGGCCCTCGTAAATCGCGTTGGCCCGAACCATCGGGTAGATGAAGTCCCGGGCAAACGTCTCGACCAGATCCAGAGTGTAATGCTTGGTCGCGCCCGTTTTCTTCGCCTTGGCGGGCAGGCCGTTAAGCTCCTCCTCCTGGCCGATATCGGCGGCAAAAGTGACGATTTCCGCGTCGTACGTTTCCTTGAGCCATTTGACGATGACCGAGGTGTCGAGACCCCCCGAGTAGGCGAGAACGATCTTCATGATGACTTGGCAGTGTTGGCGATGCGTTCCCGTGCGCAAAGTAAAAATCGCGTATTACACCCCGGGTGGCGGCAGCTGGATTGCTTTTAGCCCGATACACTGAGAGCCTTTGACTGCTACCATGAGCACCGCGCCCCACCGGCCCGATTCGGCAGCACCACGCGGTTTCACGCTGGTGGAAATCATGGTCGTCGTCGTGATTATCGGCCTGCTGGCGGCACTGGCCATTCCGGCTTTTCAGCGCAGCCAGCGGGCCTCCCAAAATGCCCGGGCGATAAATGATTTCCGCATCTTCGTGCAGGCCTTTGAGGTTTATAACACCCAGCGGGGATCATGGCCCGCAAACACGGGCGCCGGCGTCGTGCCCCCGGGCATGAGCGGTGACTTCAAGCAGGATGCCTGGACCGCCAATCCCAACACTCTCGGCGGACGCTGGAACTGGGACTACAACCGGCCGGAATTCATGGCGGGCATTTCCGTTTCCAACTTCACGGTGTCGGATGCCCAGTTGCTCGAGATCGATGCCAAGCTGGATGACGGCAATCTCTCGACGGGATTTTTCCGGAAAATATCCAGCACCCGGGTCAGCTACATCATCGAACCGTAAGCGAATCAGTCCCGCACCCGGGCGAGCTTGGCCAGGATGGCTTTTTGCGCATGCAGGCGGTTCTCCGCTTCGTCGAAGATGACGCAGCGCGGATTGTCCAGGACCTCCTGGGTGACCTCCTCCCCCGCGTGGGCCGGCAGGCAGTGCATGAACAAGGCGTCATTTTTCGCGGCGCCGAAAAGTTTCTTTGTCACTTGGTAGGGCATCAACCGCCGCGTCCGCTCGGCGGCCTCCTTCTCCTGCCCCATGCTGGTCCAGACATCCGTGTAAACGATGTCGGCATCCACCACGGCCTCGTAGGGATCCGTGGTGAACTGGAAACCACCGCCGAGTTTTTTGACGTCGGCCCGAATGGCCGCCCCCGGCTCATAACCCTTGGGTCCGGCCAGTGAGATCTTCATGCCGAAGAGATTGGCCCCGAGGATCCATGAATTGGCCATGTTGAAGCGCGTGTCGCCCAGGAACGCGATCTTCCGGCCCCTGAGCGCCGCCAGCAGGTCGCCCTTGGGCCCGGCCCAGCGCTCCGCCGCCGTGAACGCATCGGCATAGATCTGGCACGGATGCAGGTAATCGGTCAGGGCGTTGATCACGGGCAGACCGCCATGCTCGGCCAGTTCCTCCAGATCCGTCTGTGCGTAGGTCCGCACGACAAGGCCGTGCACAAAGCGCGCGAGCACCCGGGCCGTGTCGGAGATGGTCTCGCCCCGGCCGATCTGGATGTCGTTGGTGTTGAGAAACAGCGGATTGCCGCCCAGCTCATGGATCGCCACCTCGAACGACACGCGGGTGCGCGTGCTCGACTTGGCAAAGATCATCGCCCAGGTCTGTCCGGCGAGCAGCTTCAGGCGCTTGCCCCGCTTCCGTTTCAGTTCGCGGGCATGGGCGAAGATCCCGGCCACCTCGGCGCGGGAAAAATCGGTTTCCTTGAGGAAGTGTCTCATGCGGCGGCGCCTCCGTTTTGCTTCGCGAGCACGCTCCGGATGATGGCGGTGGCGCGGTCCAGCTGCCCCTTCGTGGCGATGAGCGGGGGCACCAGGCGCACGGTGTTGCCGCCGGCGATCGGCGCCAGCAGGCCCGCCTCGCGCAGGGCCGTGAGATACGGCACCGGGTCGCTGTGCAGGACCAGGCCGAGCATGTAGCCGCGACCGGTGACCGTCTTGACCTGCCGCGGAAATTCGACGGCCAGTTGCTCGAGCTCGGCCTTCCAGGCCGCGCCGTTGGCGCGGACCTTCTCGATGATATTTTCCTTAGCGAGGACATCGAGCACGGCCAGGGCCGCCGCACAGGCGAGCGGGGTGCCGCCGAAGGTGGAACCGTGGGAACCGGGGGTGAAGAGCTCGGCGTGCTTTTCCGCCGCCCAGATGGCGCCCATGGGGTAGCCGCCGGCGATGCCCTTGGCCATGCCGATGGCATCGGCCCGGATGCCCGCGTGTTGGAAGGCGTAGAAGTTTCCGGTGCGCCCGATGCCGCACTGCACCTCGTCGAGCATCAGCAGCAGGTTGTGCTGGTCGCACAATTTCCTGAGCCCCCAGAGGAATTCGTCGGTGCAGGGTGTGACCCCGCCCTCGCCCTGGACGGTTTCGACAAAGATCGCGGCGGTCGTGTCGTCGATGAGTTCCGCGAAGCTGGCCAGGTTGTTCAGCTCGCCGAAGACGAAGCCGGGGACCAGCGGGCGGAAACCCTTCTGGATCTTCTCCTGCGGGGTCGCGCTCATGCCGCCGAACGTGCGGCCGTGGAACGCCTGCTTCGCGCAGATGATCTTGATGCACTTCCCCTCCTCGCCCGACTTCCGGATGCCGTGCAGGCGCGCGAGCTTGATCAGGCCCTCGTTGGCCTCGGCCCCGCTGTTGCAGAAAAACACCCGGCCGGGCCCGGCTTGCTGGACGATCCGCCGGGCCAGCTCGCCCTGGTTGGGATGCCGGAAAAGGTTGCTGACATGGATCAACTCGCCGGCCTGCCGCCGGACGGCCTCGACCCAGACCGGATGGCAATGCCCGAGCGCAGCCACGGCCACGCCCGAGGTGAAATCCAGGTATTCCCGCCCGGTGTCATCCCACACGGAGACGCCCTGCCCCCGCACCAGCGTCAACGGGGCGCGACCGTAGTTCTTCATGACGTAGGCGTCATAAAGCTCGGCGGTGTTCGTGCGGACGATGGAGGGCAGGGACATGATTAAGGAAGGCGCGAGCTTACGAAACGCCGGGTCAAATGCACGCCCGCAGTGCGTCAGCCGGCCGGTTCAGCCGTGCACAATTTCGGTCCCCACACCTTTGTCGGTGAAAATCTCCAGCAACAGGCTGTGGGGCATCCGGCCGTCGATGAAGTGCACGCGCTGCACGCCCTCCTCGAGGGCGCGGACGGCGCTCTGCACCTTCGGGCGCATGCCCTTGTCGATGATGCCCTTCTTTTTCAGGCCCTCGACCTCGCTGACCTTCACGGTGGAAATGAGCGTGTCCGGGTTCTTGAAGTCGGCCAGCAGGCCGGGCACGTCGCTCATGTAGACCAGCCGGCGGGCGCGCAGCGCGCTGGCCACGCGGCCGGCCACAAGGTCGGCGTTGACGTTGTAGGGCTTGCCGTCGAGGCCCTCGGCCACGGGCGAAATCACGGGCATGAAACCGTCGGCGATCTCCTTCTTGATCAGCTTCACCTTCACCTCGGTCACCTCGCCGACGTAGCCGAGATCGACCGTCTTGCCGTCGTCATCGACGGTGAGCTTCTCGCAGACGATCACACTGTCGCCCGGGAGTCCCTTCGGGTTGGCGCGCACGGCACTGAGCGTGTCGCACACGTCCTTGTTCACGACCTCGTCGAGCGTCTTCTTGACGATGGCGATGGTCGCCTCGTCAGTGACGCGCAGGCCGTTGATGAAATTGGCCTTCAGCCCGGCGCCGTCCATCGCGCGATTGATCGCCTTGCCGCCGCCGTGCACGACCACGACGTGGATGCCGACGGCCGCGAGAAACGCGATGTCGGTGGCCACCCGGTGGCGCATGGTTGGATCCGGGTCGTCCATGAAGCTGCCGCCGTACTTGACGACGAAGATGGAGCCGCGGAAGTCCTGGATGTAGGGCAGCGCCTCGTGGAGCACGCGCGCCTTGGCGATGATCTCCGAGATGTCCATCGCGCTCACAGGTTCTCGTGCACCACCTTCGCCGGGGGAAACCCGTTGAAGTACGTGGCCGAGGCGTGGCTGTAGGCGCCGATGTTGACGCTGTAGACGAGGTCGCCGCGCTTCAGGTCGGGCAGGTTCTCCGCCATTGAGACGACGTCGAGCGCATCACAGGTGGGGCCGAAGACGGAGCAGAGGCTCGTCGGGCCCTGCTTGAACGCCATGACGGGATACTTGCAGTGGTCGAAGATGATGCCCGAGTAGGTGTGGTAGACCCCGTCGTTGATGTAGTAGCTCGTCTTGCCCTCGCGCACGACCTTGCCGATCACGGAGGAAACGCTCGTGCCGCATACGGCGGCGAGGAAACGACCCGGCTCGGCCAGCACCTGGATGTCCTTCGGGAAAAGCCGGTCGAGCTCGGTGTTGATGACCTTGGCCAGCTCGGGGAAGGGCCGCACCGAGGAATCATACGGCGCCGGGAAGCCGCCACCGATGTCGAGCAGGTTCATCTTGGTGTAGCCGCGGTCGCGCGCTTCCTGGAAGATATTGGCCGTGAGGTTGAGCGCCTGGACGTAGTTCTCGAAGTTCGTCGTCTGGCTGCCGACGTGGAAGCTGACGCCCTCGACCGTCAGGCCGAGCCGATCGGCCTCGAGGATGAGGTCGACCGCCTCGCCGGGCAGCGCGCCGAACTTGGAGGACAACTCGACCATCGCGCCGGTGTTGGGCACCTTGAGCCGCAGGGCCAAGCCCGCGTTGGGCGCGTGCTGCTTGATTTTGTGGATCTCCTCGAGGTTGTCGAAGGTGACGAGCGGCTTGTATTTGTTCAGCTGCTCGAGCGTGTCCGTCGGCTTGGTCGGGTTGGCGTAGATGATCTTGTCCCAGATCCAATCCTGCCGCTTTTTCGCCGGCATCTTCTTGATGTTCTCGTAGACGATCATGAACTCCGGCATCGAGGCGACGTCGAAGCTCGCCCCTTCCCGGAAGAGGGTGCGGACGATCAACGGGTCGGGGTTGGCCTTGACCGCGTAATAGGCCTGGACGCGCGGCAGGTGCCGGCGGAACTCCCGGTAGGCCTTCCGCAGCGCGTCATGGTCGATGACGAACAGCGGCGTGCCGTGTTTTTTCGCGAGTTGCTGGAGCCGGGCCTTGGAGATCATTGCTGGGCGCTTACCCGGCGTCCGTCACGAGGAAGTTCTTGAACTGCCACGGATCCTTCCGGTCGAGGTCCGGCTTGTTGTGCGCGTCGAAGGTCGTGTCGCGGTGCTTGAGCGGCGTCCAGTCGTACGGCTTGGAGATCCACTTGCCGAGGTAGGGCTTGGCAATCTTGAGGATGTAGTCGTGCGGCAGCTCGTCGGGGACGACGACGCCGGACGCGGGATTCTCGATCATCCACATGGAGGCGGCGACCACGGAGATGGCGACCTGCATGGTGGTGGCGTTCTGGTGCGGGACCAGGCGGCGGGATTCCTCGATGCTGAGGTCGGAACCGACCCACCATGCGTTGTAGTCATGGCCCATGATGAGCGCGCCCAGGACGTCCGCGCCGCTGGTGATCTCGTCGTTCATGATGCGCTGGTTCTCGTTCAGCTTGTAATTGTAGCCGCGCATCTCGTTCAGCGAGGAGATGGCCTCGTCGCACGGGCAATAGGCGTAGTGCATCGTCGGGCGGTAGACGGCCTTGCCGTTCTTCCAGACCGTGAGCTTGTCGGAGATGGTGAAGGCCTCGCCGTGGCGGACGACCATGCCGAGGATGTTCCAGTTGGGGACGAAGGAGCGGACCCAGGTGTTCATGCCCATGCGGGCGAGGCAGATCTGGTTGCGGGGGCCGCTCTTGTGCTCGAAGGCGTGCTTGGGGAGCGTCTTTTCATGGGTGCCCCAGCCCATCTCGGCGGTCGTGGTGCCTTCCTCGCGGAAGCCCTCGATGCTCCAGGTGTTCACAAACTCGTCGACCTGCTTCGGCTTGTCCGTGATCTGGGTGTCGCGCTCGGAGCAGTGGATGACCTTCACCTTGAGTTCCTGGGCGAGAAGGTTGAACTGCCGGGCCTTGATCAGCTTGGTGATCCTGGCGGCGCGGGCGCCCTTGGCCTTCCCGTCCTTGATCAGCTTGGTGCCGATGTCGATGAGCCCCTGCTTGACGAAGTGCGAGATGAGGCCGGGGTTGGCGCCGTGCTCGATGACGGCGGTCGGGCCCTTGCTCTTCCACTTGGCGAGCATGCGGCGCAGGTT
>Ga0255338_1003346_pt1 | contig 19543 bp, 16 predicted proteins | sample MeOH1_35cm_T4_19_FD_203715 | JGI IMG/M metagenome (GOLD analysis project Ga0255338, IMG submission 203715) | Sandy soil microbial communities from University of British Columbia, Vancouver, Canada - MeOH1_35cm_T4_195 | ecosystem: Engineered > Artificial ecosystem > Sand microcosm > Unclassified ...
ATGCTGGCAGTGATGAAGAAGACGAGGACGATGCCGAGGATGAAACCGAAGCAGCTGAGGCGGAAGCATCCAGTGGAGACAAAGAAGAATCTGAAGATGATAACTCCGAGAAGGATGAGTAAGTCGTCACTTATGGTCTGTTAAAACATTATCAACGGGTTTATTTTTTTAGATATTCATTTGGTAGTAGTCTTTATTTAATATTAGTGTCCTAACCATTTTCCTGATTGACGATCATTATCAATCAGGAAAATTAAATAGCATCAAAATGCTTATCACTGGATTAAGTAATAGTTTGAAGTTGATAAGAATAAAAAACCCGTCTTTTGGCGGGTTTTTTATTTCGATGAGGTTTAATAATGTTTCATCATTTTCCTAAAGAAGGTTTCGAGTATCCCCATAGAAATCGTGACTATTTTATAGCAGGATTTACTTTCTTTTGCGTGGCAGTAAGTTTGGTAATTGATGGAAGTGCTGACTTAGAAATGCAAAAAACTTTAGGTGTGATCGCATGGATTTTTCTGACTGGATTATTAGTTGGAGAAAATAAAGAAGTTAGAATGCAAGTAATCATTGCAGTAGCATTTGCAACTATTGGCGAGCATTTTGCTTCCATTTACATGGAAGGTTATACCTATCGTTTTGAGAATGTACCCTATTATGTGCCGCCTGGTCATGGAATGGTTTATTTAACGGCTGTTGCACTTGCACGCTCTAGATTCTTCTTGATGAATGCAAAGAAACTAGCCTTTTTTGTTATTCTGGTTGGTGGAATATGGTCAGTATGGGGTATCAGCGGCATATCTAAGCAAGGCGATCAAGTAGGCGCATTTCTATTTTGTATTTTTGTTATTTGTCTCTTTAAGGGACGATCCCCTATGGTTTATCTTGGTGCTTTTTTTATCTGTACTTGGCTGGAGATTATCGGTACTGCTGCTGGAACATGGAAATGGGCATCAATTGAACCTGTTTTCAACTGGACACAAGGAAACCCGCCCAGTGGCGTTGCTGCTTGGTATTGCTTGGTCGATGCCGTGGCACTTGGTTTTGCTCCAAAGTTTCTAAATGGTTTGCAAAAGATTAATAACTGGTATAAAACAATTATTCATTAAATAAGCTTAATTTCTATTTTTCCATAAAATGGAATTCTTTCTTAATATAATTCAACTACTTTGGGGATTCTTGTGACTGTTGTTCGATTACCGGATGGTTCTGAGCGTGTTTTTGATCAATCTATTACAGTATTAGATGTTGCCACTTCTATTGGATCAGGTCTTGCTCGAGCAGCGATTGCTGGCAAGGTAAATGGTAAACTGGTCGATGTATATAGCCAAATCAATGGCGACTGTGATCTGGCTATTATTACTGAGAAAGATACTGAAGGACTGGAAGTTATTCGTCATTCGAGTGCACACTTATTGGCGCATGCCGTTAAAGAATTATTCCCCGATGCACAAGTCACTATTGGTCCTGTAATTGAGGATGGATTCTATTATGATTTTTCATATAAACGTCCATTTACTCCTGAAGATCTGGCTGCAATCGAAAAAAGAATGCTTGAAATCAGTAAGCGTGATTTAAAAATTGAACGAAAACTGATAGAACGCTCGGAAGCTATTAATTTCTTTAAACAACAGGGCGAACACTATAAAGCACAAATCATTGAATCTATTCCCGGTGACGAAGATTTGTCACTTTATTCGCAAGGTAATTTTGTAGATCTCTGTCGCGGGCCCCATGTGCCGGCTACTTCTAAGCTTAAGGTTTTTAAGCTGATGAAGGTTGCAGGCGCATATTGGCGTGGTGATTCCCATAATGAAATGCTGCAACGTATTTATGGTACTGCGTGGACAAATCCAAACGATCAGAAAGATTATTTACATCGTTTGGAAGAAGCTGAGAAACGTGATCATCGTAAGCTTGGAAAACAGCTTGATTTATTTCATACGCAGGATGAAGCACCCGGAATGGTTTTCTGGCATCCAAAAGGCTGGGTGCTTTGGCAACAAATTGAACAATATATGCGAAGTATATTGAATCAAAATGGCTATCAAGAAATAAGAACTCCTCAGATCCTTGATAAATCATTATGGGAACGTTCCGGGCATTGGGAAAATTTCCGTGAAAATATGTTCACTACGAATTCTGATGATCGCAGTTTTGCGATAAAACCAATGAATTGTCCTGGGCATGTTCAGGTGTTTAATCAAGGTTTAAGAAGTTATCGAGATCTGCCAATTAGATTGGCAGAATTTGGATCATGCCATCGTAATGAAGCATCTGGTGCATTGCATGGAATTATGCGTGTCCGTTCATTTACGCAAGATGATGCACATATTTTTTGCACTGAGAATCAAATACAAGAAGAAGTCGTTAAATTTATTACGTTATTACAAACCGTATATGCTGATTTTAATTTTAAGGAAATTCTGATTAAGCTCTCAACTCGACCACAAAAACGAGTTGGTTCCGAATCGCAATGGGATAAATCCGAGGCAGCTCTGGAAGCAGCTTTGAAGCAAGCGAAGCTCAACTGGGAATTACAACCAGGAGAAGGCGCATTTTATGGACCAAAAATCGAATTCTCTCTGAAAGATTGTATTGGGCGTGTCTGGCAATGCGGAACATTACAACTGGATTTCTCCATGCCTGAGCGGTTAGATGCAGAGTATGTGGCTGAAGATAATTCGCGACAGATACCTGTTATGCTGCACAGAGCGATTCTAGGTTCGCTGGAAAGATTTATTGGTATTTTAATTGAGAACTATGCAGGTTCATTTCCATTATGGTTATCACCGGAGCAGGTGGTAGTATTAAATATTTCCAGAGGGCAAGCTGAATATGCGCAAGAAGTAACAGCTCAACTCAAGTTAAATGGCATTAGAGCAAGCTTGGACTTGAGAAATGAGAAAATAACCTATAAAATTCGTGAGCATAGTATGCAGAAACTTCCTTATCAAATTATTGTAGGTGATGAAGAAGTACAGGCAAATAGAATTGCGGTACGTGATCGTGCAGGAAACAATCTTGGTCAGCTGACGCTGCAAGCTTTCATTGATCGACTTAAAGAAGAGATTTTTTTAAAAGCATAGATTTTCTTTTAATAGACTTGGAGAATTTACCATAACTCAGGAAAAAACAGCGCGCATAAATCATGAGATCGATGTGCCAGAGGTACGTTTGATAGGTGTGAATGGGGAGCAAATTGGTGTTGTAACGCTTTCTGATGCTAATACACTGGCAGAAGAAGCAGGTGTTGATCTGGTAGAGATTGCACCAACCGCACAGCCTCCTGTTTGTCGATTGATGGATTATGGAAAATTTCGCTATCAAGAAAGTAAGAAAAAGCATGATGCGAAACTAAAACAAAAACAGGTTCAAATAAAAGAAATCAAATTCAGACCGAATACTGATGAAGGTGACTACAATATCAAGTTAAGAAACTTGATTAATTTCCTGAATGAAGGTGATAAGGTTAAAGTGACTTTACGTTTTCGTGGCCGTGAAATGGCGCATCAAGAGTTCGGTTTAAGATTATTAGAGCGTGTCAGGGATGATTTGAATCTATACGCTGTTGTTGAGCAATTTCCAAAGATGGAAGGGAAACAAATGGTGATGGTATTGTCACCAAAGAAGAAAGAAACTAAAGCAGAAAAATCAAAATCAACCGCAAATGATTCAACTGTGGCATCATAAATGCTATTATTTACGGTTGGCTATTTGTAGTAAATTTTGTAATACAAGAAGTGATTGCTGGGTTAACGAAGTTCTCCAACTACGGAGACACCTAGCTTCATATTATATGAGGATATTTTATGCCCAAAATGAAAACAAAAAGTGGTGCTGCCAAACGTTTTAAAATACGTGCAAGTGGAAGCATTAAACGCTCACAGGCATTTAAGCGCCATATTCTGACTAAAAAAACGACCAAGAATAAACGGCAGTTGCGTGGAGTTGTTACTGTTCACCCAACTAATGTGATGTCAATCCGATCAATGATGCCGTACGCGTAACGAGGAGGAAAAATGCCAAGAGTAAAACGTGGTGTAACCGCTCATGCGCGGCACAAAAAAATATTAGATCTAGCCAAAGGTTATCGCGGTCGACGTAAGAATGTCTATCGCATTGCCAAGCAAGCTGTTATGAAGGCTGGGCAATATGCATACCGTGATCGTCGTCAACGCAAACGTCAATTCAGAGCATTATGGATTGCACGTATTAATGCAGCTGCGCGTGAATGTGGCTTATCATATAGTGTTTTCATGAATGGCTTAAAAAAAGCAAGTATCGAGATCGACAGAAAAGTATTGGCTGATCTGGCCGTATTTGATAAGCATGCTTTTGGGAAAATCGCTGAACAAGCAAAAGCCAATCTGGCTGTATAATCGGTAGTAAAAATAGTGAAGCTGGGAGGCTAGGGTATACCCGAGCCTCCCTTTTTCTTGTGAACTATGATTATTTATCTAACTGCTATTAATATTATTCTGAATTTATATGAAAAACCTGGATGAAGTAGTTAATGAAGCCATAAGTATACTGAATAGTATTGATGATCCAGTTGAATTGGAGCATGTAAAGGCGCGTTATCTTGGCAAGAGTGGTATTTTGACAGACCTGCTTAAAGGGCTAGGCAAGCTTCCTCCAGAAGAACGCCCCGCAATGGGAAATAGGATAAATCAAGCTAAAAATCAACTGGATACCACATTAAAATCTCGTCGAGATGTACTACAGGCGAAAGAGCTTGAAGCAAGATTAACCGAAGAAATGCTCGATGTAACCATGCCAGGGAGAGGCTTGGGAACTGGCGGTTTGCATCCAGTCACACAAATTCTTGCTCGTATTGAATCGCTATTTCATTCAGTCGGTTTTCATGTGGCATCGGGACCTGAGATTGAAACAGATTTTTATAACTTTACTGCTTTGAATATTCCAGAAAGCCATCCTGCACGCGCCATGCATGATACTTTCTATATTGATGCCGGTCATCTGCTGCGTACGCATACATCACCGGTTCAGATTCATTATATGCAGAATCATGAACCCCCTATAAAACTGATTGCACCTGGGCGCGTATATCGTTGTGATTCTGATGTCACACATACACCGATGTTTCATCAAGTTGAAGGGCTATGGATTGACGAGAATGCAAATTTTGCCGCATTGAAAGGCATTTTAGCTGATTTTATGGCACGTTTTTTTGAACGTGATAATTTGCCTGTACGATTCAGGCCATCTTTTTTCCCCTTTACGGAGCCTTCCGCTGAGATGGATATCGGGTGTGTAATCTGTAATGGACAGGGATGTCGTGTTTGTAGCCATACAGGTTGGCTTGAAGTATTAGGTTGTGGAATGGTGCATCCAAATGTTTTAAAGCATGTCAATATTGACAGTGAACGGTATATTGGTTTTGCATTTGGCTTGGGAGTCGAACGATTGACGATGTTAAAATATGGCGTCAATGATTTAAGGCTGTTTTTTGAAAATGATTTACGGTTTTTAAAACAGTTTAACTAACCCTGATGTTGTTACTTTCTAAAATTAATAATAGAACGTCATGAAATTCTCTGAGAACTGGCTACGCACCTATGTAAATCCCCCCTGCACCAGTGATGAGCTAGCTCATGCGCTAACAATGGCTGGCATAGAAGTGGAAAATGTCGAATCTGTTGCGCCAGATTTTGAGAAAATTGTTGTTGCTGAAGTCGTTGCGATAGAGCGGCATCCGGAAGCAGACCGTTTAAAAATATGCTCTGTGAATATTGGTGTTAAAGGCGATGACCCTCTTCAGATTGTATGTGGCGCCAGTAACGTTGATGTCGGCGTAAAGATTCCATGTGCGCTCATTGGTGCAAGTCTGCCAGGACTAATAATTAAGAAAACCAAGCTGCGTGGCGTCGAATCTTCTGGAATGCTATGTTCAGCAAAGGAGTTGGGCATTAATGAAGCCAATGAAGGCTTATTATTGTTACCTGAAGATGCGCCAGTAGGAATGAGCTTTCGTGACTACTATGAGCTAAATGATAAGCTTTTTACGCTTAATCTTACACCGAATCGTGCCGACTGCCTTGGATTATCTGGTATTGCACGTGAAGTTTCAGCGATTACAGAAACTGAATTAGTCTCATTGGAAATAACACCTGTTCACCATACGATTGATGATGCTATGGATGTTCATGTGACATTACCAGAAGCCTGTCCACTCTATTGTGGTCGAATTATTCGTGAGATAAATCTTGATATATCAACACCATTATGGTTAAAACAACGCCTTGAACGAAGTGGAATAAGGTCGATTAACCCAATTGTCGATATCACTAACTACGTATTGTTAGAAACAGGTCAACCGATGCATGCTTTTGATCTGGCCAAACTCAATGGATCAATTCAAATACGATATGCACAATCGACAGAAAGATTGCAATTACTCAATGGTAATCAAGTAGATCTCACAACGGATATGCTAATTGTTGCCGATGCGTATAAACCACTTGCATTGGCGGGAATTATGGGTGGAATGGACAGCGGGGTAACGCAAGGTGCAACTGATATTTTTCTAGAATGTGCTTTCTTTAGCCCGAATGTAATTAGTGGAAAATCATTCCGCCTGGGTTTTAATACTGATTCTGCTTATCGTTTTGAACGTGGCGTCGATTTTGCCATGACTCGAAGTGCGTTAGAGCGTGCTACATCATTAATAGTAACAATCTGTGGTGGGAAGGTGGGTCCGATTACAGAGAAGAAATATGAGTTACCCCAACGGGTTCCGGTCATTGTGCGGACGGATCGGATCAAGCGAGTATTGGGTATTGATATTAATCAGCAGCAGATTATAAATATCTTTAATCGCTTGGGATTTATATTTTCCGTAGAAGCCAATGTTTTTAGTGTAATACCGCCTACCTATCGTTTTGATCTTACCATTGAAGAAGATTTCATCGAAGAATTAGCGCGTATTTATGGCTATGACTGTATTCCCACTAGTTTTCCATATGCGAATATGGCGATGCTGGCAGCTTCAGAAACAGGCCAGTTTCTTTATGCATTGAAAGGCGTATTAACAGTTCGTGATTATCAAGAAGTTATCAATTATTCTTTTGTCGATGCAACATGGGAAAAGGATTTTTCTGACAATAACGATCTAATTTATTTGAAAAATCCAATTGCCAGTCAAATGAGTGTCATGCGCAGTACGCTCATTGGAGGATTAATATCCAACCTTCAATTCAATTTGAATCGTAAGCAAGCAAGGGTTCGTTTATTTGAAATAGGCGCCTGTTTTGTAAGAAATCAGGATGGTGATTATAAGCAGATAGAAAAACTCGCCGGATTGTGCTACGGAGATGCGGTAACCGAACAATGGAGCATACCGGCAAGGGTTATTGATTTTTATGATGTGAAATCTGATATTGATGCCTTATTTAGAGGAAAAGAAGTATTAGATTTCAGAATATTCAACCATCCGGCATTGCATCCGGGAAAATCAGCCAGTATTTACATGAAAAATGTGCAGGTTGGGTGGCTTGGAGAGCTACATCCCCGTTGGCAAAAGAAATACAATTTGCCAAGAAGTGTTGTGTTATTTGAGCTTGATCTAAATGTATTTATGACTGATTCGCAACCTACGGTAAAAGAGATTTCAAAATTTCCACCAGTGCGCCGTGATATTGCAATTGTCGTTGACAATACTATAACTGTTCAATCACTTTTGGACTGTATGTATGAGAAAAAATTACCCCTGATATCAGATATTGCATTATTTGATATTTATCGGGGCAAGGAAATAGATAAAACCAAAAAAAGTCTTGCTTTCCGTGTGTTGTTACAAGATACTCAAAAAACACTGACAGATAAAGAAGCTGATTTTGTCATGAAGAATTTAATGAGTGCGCTAGAAAATAAATTTGGTGCTGTCCTGCGTAATTGATATTTACTTAAGCATATTCATTCATTTAATATTTGTATTAATTGGATTCAATGCATTTTAACTACATCTGGCGGGAGCTGGTTTAAAAAATAACTCAATGGAGTGGAGTATGGCATTAACAAAAGCTGAATTAGCTGATATGTTGTTTGAAAATGTTGGACTTAATAAGCGTGAAGCAAAAGATATGGTCGAATCCTTTTATGAGGAAGTGCGTGCAGCCTTACAAAATAATGAAGGTGTCAAGCTGTCAGGTTTTGGTAATTTTCAATTACGGGAAAAACCACAACGTCCTGGCCGGAATCCTAAAACAGGCGAAGAAATACCAATCACAGCACGCCGGGTTGTAACTTTTCATGCCAGTCAAAAGTTAAAAACAATGGTTGAAATAAATTATCATGGAAAACAAAAAACCAAGTAATATCTTTCCTCCGATTCCAGCTAAACGCTATTTTACAATCGGCGAAGTAGGTATTCTCTGTGGTGTAAAACCACATGTTCTACGCTATTGGGAACAGGAATTTACACAACTAAAACCTGTAAAACGGCGTGGGAATCGTAGATACTATCAGCATCAGGAAGTATTGCTGATACGACGTATCAGGGAACTGCTTTATGAACAGGGTTTCACGATCAATGGTGCGCGCAGTCGGCTTGGACATGAAGAAAGCAAAACCATGTCCATGAAACCCATTGAACCTGTCTCACTGACACCGATAACTAATCTGAATTATATTCGAGGCGAAATTAAAAGCGTTATGGCGCAGCTTCTTTCCTGAAAGATTATATTCATGATAGTTTCTAATGTGGCAGTCTTTTGTTTGTTATAATCTCTCGCTCGGGGCGTAGCGCAGCCTGGTAGCGTACTTGCATGGGGTGCAAGTGGTCGGAGGTTCAAATCCTCTCGCCCCGACCATTCTACAGAATAAATTATCTTATTTCAGGATATGGATAATATTAGGTTTACGTTGTAACAGTTATTAATCATCCAGTATTTTAATTACCTTTATATCTTAGGAATGCGCATATTACTCAGTAATGACGACGGTTACTTTGCGCCAGGCCTTACCTGCCTCGCTGAATCGCTTTCTGATATAGCAGAAGTAATTGTTGTTGCACCAGAGAGAGATCGCAGTGGATCCAGTAATTCCTTAACACTGGATCGCCCATTAAGCTTAAGAAAATCACATAATAACTTTTACTATGTGAATGGAACGCCTACTGATTGTGTTCATCTGGCCGTGACTGGCATGCTGGATTTTTTACCAGATATGGTTATTTCCGGAATAAATAACGGAGCAAATATGGGAGATGACACAATTTATTCTGGCACAGTGGCAGCAGCAACTGAAGGGTTTTTATTAGGAATTTCTTCCATGGCGATTTCATTAACCAGTTCTTCTCATGGAAATTATCTAACCGCAGCACGCGTTGCTGTCGATATGGTAAAGCATTTTAATGAAAAAGCCATCAAGCATTCGATGCTTTTAAATATTAATGTACCTGATATTGACTATCAATTCTTGGAAGGTATTGAAGTTACCCGCTTAGGGCGACGCCATAAAGCAGAACCAGTCATTAAATTTCATAGTCCACGTGGAGAAACTTTATATTGGGTTGGTGCAGCAGGCGCTGCGCAGGATGCAGGGAAGGGCACAGATTTTTACGCGGTACAACACAATAAGGTCTCAGTAACACCCTTACAAATAGATTTAACACAATACGATCAGCTTGATATCGTCTCAAAGTGGCTGGAAAATTAAGTACCAGTTTTTTATATAACTAACCAGAAATATTAGGAAACAATTAGTGAGTGTGCATCATTCTGGAATTGGCATGACATCTCAACGCACGCGTATGCGAATGATTGAGCGTCTGCGTGCACAAGGAATTTCTGATGAAATCGTATTATCAGTCATGGGTGCTATTCCCCGCCATATTTTTATTGAAGAAGCTTTGGCAAGTCGCGCTTATGAAGATGTTGCCTTGCCAATAAATTATGGACAGACTATATCCAGCCCTTGGATTGTTGCCAGAATGAGTGAGTTACTTCGTGCAAATAATAACTTGGAAAAAGTTCTTGAAATTGGAACAGGATGCGGTTATCAAACAGCAATACTGGCACAAATTGCACACAAAGTTTACTCAATTGAGCGGATTGGACCATTATTAACGCGAACACGTATTCGTCTACAGGAATTGCAGATCAGGAATATTCATCTCAAGCATGCAGATGGATTACATGGATTGGCGGGAGTAGGGCCTTTTAATGGTATTATCATGACAGCGGTCACAACACACGTACCGGAATTATTATTGGAGCAATTAGTAGTGGGGGGGAGGATGGTTTTTCCTAAAGGAACACAAAAACAAAATTTATGTGTGATTGAGCGCAGTCCTCAAGGATATACCGAAATGATACTGGAAGAAGTGAATTTTGTGCCGATGCTGTCAGGTGTTGTAAGAAAGTAATAATGATGCCAGGTAAATTTAAATGATAAATTACTCACAAAAGCTATTTAATACGGATGTGCCTGACTATTTTTTAAAAGAAAAATTGACAGCTCTTTTGATGTATCTGAAATCAATATCTTTCAAACGCTGTTTATTTCTTAGCACTTCTTGTTTTTTATTAGTAAGCTGCAGCACAACACAACCGCCGGTACCAATTGTTGATCGTGTGATTTATGATTCAACTGATACTGCTAACAAATTGACTGCCAAGGAAGAGCAATCAGGTCAGTCCTATATTGTGCAAAAAGGAGATACGTTATCTGGCATTGCATTGAACCATGGTATCGATGCCAGGAAATTAGCAGAATGGAATCATATTACTGACCCTAATTCAATTAAACCAGGGAAAGTAATTACCTTGTCATTGCCTGTTCAACAACAAGATCAACCTGTACTATTTTCAGTAATACCTGAGCAATCTCCACTGTCAACAACAATTGAAGCCACACCTGCTTCTGTAGAAGTTTTACCACAGATCGCTACACATGAGGAGATTTCTGATAAGGTTAAAACAAATCCAAAAGCTATAAAACTGCCGTTTTCTGAACAAAATCTAGCGCAATTACAACAGCAGTCAGCTGATTCTCCTCCCGCAGTGAGAGTATTGCCGAATTCTGCTTCAGGATTTGAAAAAAATGCAAGAATTGAGAATGCACCACAACCAATACTACCGAAGCAGGATGAAGTACTGACTCATTCTGATGCTGAATGGATATGGCCTACAACAGGAAAATTGCTGTCTTCTTTTTCAAAAGATTCAAAAGGCGTGAAAATATCTGGGCAAGCCGGACAGACAATTGTAGCTTCGGCAGCTGGCGAGGTAGTATACAGTGGACATGGTCTACGCGGTTATGGCAATCTGATTATCATTAAGCATAACAATACATTTCTTAGTGCCTATGCACACAACAGTAAGATTCTGGTAAAAGAAGGTGAAACCGTGGCAAAAGGACAGAAAATAGCAGAGATGGGAAATACTGATACAAATACAGTACAGTTACACTTTGAGATACGCAAGCATGGTAAGCCGGTCGATCCGTTGGAGTACTTGCCTAAACAATCATAATGCCGTGCTGGGGTAGATATTGAGTAATAAGACGAATAATAGATGTACTATCCGTCTTATCAAGAATTGAATTAATTACTCACCAACAGCATGACGCATATGTTTTAAAGCTTCTGTTGTATGTTTTGTTGCAACATCAGCATGATCTTGCTTGGCGTGTGAAATTGCTTCATTCAAGTGTTTGACAGACTCAGTCATATGTTGATGAGCTTCAGCATATTCTTTCTCCGCTGCTTTAGCATGCTTAAGACTTTCTTCTGCATGCTCAAGTAGAACTTTGGCATGACCTTCTTTACCATGAGTTTGAGCGGCGGTTGCATGTTCGATAGCTTCAGCGGCATGCTGAGCTGCACCGGATGCGTTGGCTTGTGTGCTCATAATAAGCGCTAATGTACTCAGTGATATAATTGCTTGCATGAGTTTCATAATGTTACTCCTTTTTCTAATTAATAAAGAGATACCAGAAAAGAAGACCTGTATTCAGTCATCAATGCATCGACTATAAAATCATATTGCATTGCTTTATATAAAATGAGACTGCGTACATTTCTTTTATAACATAATTTACTCGGATGAGAACTATATATTCTCAAATTTATAGCTATATTTCTGAGTTATTCAAGTTTACGTATAGATGACAAGGATTCCCGAATCAGTGTTTTTCGTGTGAGTTTATTGATGATAACTGGCTTCTGTCGTACAATTGATGTATCAGCATCAATTCTTTTACTGATTCGTGGTACCAGTATTTCTTGATCTTGTTTAAGAGTCTCATGATGTGCAATACCGTTAATCTCTTTCAATTGCTTCAGACTGATATTAAACCGCTTGGATAATTCATCGGCATTTTCCCCATTTTTTACTTGATGAATCTGCCAGGTCGTAAGTGGTTCATTATAGGCTTCCAGATTTCTGAGAAAAATATCTTTTTTATTGATGGGTAACAATAAAACTCTTGGTAAATCTGTTACTTGAACTATAGCGCTTTTATGTGCGGGATTTAATGCCTTAAATTCATTAATGGATATATTGGCAAGTTTTGCAGCTAGCTTTATATCAATTGGATGATGGGCTGCCACTTCATCAAAATAGGGGCGATTGGGTATTGATTTTAATTTAATGCCAAATTCTTTTGGTCTCTCAATAATATTTCTTACTGCCATTAATTTATGGACAAGATTACGGGTTTCTTGTGGTAATTCCATCTGGTGGAAATTAATAGACTTTCCTTGCTCACGATTACTGGTGCGTAATTGTGTAATTGATCCTTCCCCCCAGTTGTATGCAGCTAATGCAAGCCTCCAATCACCAAACTGTTTGTGAAGATTTTGAAGATAATCCAATGCAGCGCTTGTTGCTGCAACAACATCGCGACGATCATCGTGCCATTCATTCTGATTGAGTCCAAAATTCTTGCCAGTTGAAGGAATAAATTGCCATAGCCCAGTAGCGCTTCCTGATGATTGTGCGCTTGGGTCAAAAGCACTTTCGATTAATGGTAATAATGCAATTTCAGCAGGAATTCCTCGACGCTCTACTTCTTCAACAATATAAAATAAGTAACGTCGGCTACGGTCAATTACTTGCTGGAATTTTCCCGGGTCTCGCGTAAAGGAGGCTTCATATTTTTTGACATCATTGTGTTTAATGGGAGGGAGCACAAAGCCGTGTCGAATACGACCCCATAAATCAACTGGATGATTGATTGAGCCAACAGATTGTTGTGAATGAGTGCTACTACGCGAGAATTCCTGGGGCCTGGTTGCCTGTATGCTAAAAGAAGTAAAAATAAATACCAAGAAAATAACCAGATTCGTAATTGCGCAGTATTGCTTGCTAATTTTTGCCATATATGAATTGCCTATCTCAAATTGCCATGAAGAAAGCAATATCGAAATACTTATACAACCTTATGTTGCATCAAGCGGCACGCAAAAACGCTGGTTTGCTGATTAGATTACATTTTTTGCACTTTATTTACCGCTAAGTATTTCATTATGTTTGATGAGTTAATCCATGTTTCTCAATTATCGGACCTGCCGCATTCTAACCTATAAACTCACTTGCGTGTGTTAGATTGTTCATGAAAATCCTGTAGAATGACTGCTGGTTTTGGTTTCCAACCTGTTTTCCGATGTTCAGTAACAACATTGGTAAAAATACCACCACGCACATAAAAGTGTGCAGCTAAACGAATATATCTGGGTTTTAATAGTGTGATCAAGTCATCCAGAATTTGATTGGTAACTGCTTCATGGAAAGCCCCCTCATCCCGATATGACCATATATAAAGTTTTAGGCTTTTTAATTCAATGCATAATTTATCGGGAATATAATCCAATATCAGTGTAGCAAAATCAGGCTGACCAGTTTTTGGGCATAAACAGGTAAACTCTGGAATTTCCATGCGAATCTGATAATCCCGTTTAAGTGCTGGGTTGGGAAATGTTTCCAGGGTCTTTTTTGGTTTGGTCGACATTCTATACTCTCTTGATTTATTTAATTCAGTTACAATAGTGTACGACAGCGCTCAGTGCTGATTACACATATAAATTTGTTTATTATAATCCCTTATCAGAACAAGTGCGTCTAGCTAATATAAAACTTGCCGGTTTTAAATCTTTTGTTGAGCCTACACTAATCCCCGTAGTGAATCATCTAGTTGGCATTGTGGGGCCTAACGGATGTGGAAAATCTAATATCATTGATGCAGTACGATGGGTTTTAGGTGAATCCAAAGCTTCAACGTTACGGGGTGAATCCATGCAAGATGTTATTTTTAGTGGATCAGCCAATCGTAAGGCTGTTGGGAGAGCCAGTGTAGAACTGCTGTTTGATAATAGTATGGGTAAGGTCATAGGGCAGTGGGCCAGTTATACAGAAATCTCTATTAAAAGAGTTCTGCAACGCGATGGAGACTCTACATATTACATCAATAACTTACCAGTAAGGCGTCGAGATATTACCGATATTTTTCTGGGAACAGGAATTGGTGGGCGAGGCTACGCAATTATTGAGCAGGGTATGATTTCTCGAATCATAGAAGCCAAGCCTCAGGATTTAAAAATCTTTCTGGAAGAAGCGGCAGGTATTTCCCGGTATCAGGAAAGAAGGCATGAGACTTCACTACATTTAATGGACACCCGAAAGAATCTAACTCGAATAGAAGATATCCTCGGTGAATTAAAAATCCAATTAGAACATCTGGAAACACAAGCAAAAGTTGCCCAGCAATTTAAAACATTTCAGGATGAATTAAATATAACGCAATCTTTATTATGGCTGCAAGGCAGACAAGAAGCGATCAATCAACAGGTTGCTGCAGAAAAAGAACTTCAACAGTTGACAGTCGATCTGGATGTTGAAACCGCAAAACAATATCAGGCTGAGAAACATTATGAAGAAACTCGTGCACAAGAATATGCTGCCAGCGATAATCTTCAGCAAATACAAGGTAAGCTTTATGCAAAAAATGCTGAAATTGGACGCCTAGAGCAAGAAATACAATTCCTGAGAAAAAATAATGAACGGTTGACGCAGCAAATTCAAGATGTTGAAAATCGGTTGCTGCATAATCAACAACAAAAAGGGCAATTAAGTGAAAATTTATTATATTGGCGTCAAGAAGCCGATAATGCACAAATAACGCATAAGATAAGCCTGCAAAAACATACCGAGGAAAACGAGAAGCTACCAGAAATTGAATTAAACTTTCAAAACTGCCAGGAAGAATTGACTGCCTATCGACGTGATTTATTGCTGACTGAACAATCACTGCAACATGAAAATAGTCACATTAGTCATACTACAAAAAGTATTCAACAACTAGAATTACGCCATGCACGGTTAATTCAAGAACAAACTGAGTTGCCAAAACTGGATCAGTCAGTATTAGCTCAATTGCGGAAAGATTTACTGCATATTGAAGATGCTCTGGTAGAGATACAGAAAACAGAACAGACTATAGAGGAAAAATTAGCTGTTACAGCCAGTTTGAAAGAAGAGGCAGCTAATAAGGTTCAGATACTACAACAGACAATCACAAAACTATCAGCGCGATTTGATGCACTACAGAGCTTGCAACAAAAAATAGAAAATAATAAAGCACTAAGTATCTGGCAAAATAAATATCAACTGGATATATTGCCGCGATTATGGCAATCCGTTCAAATAGAGAAAGATTGGGAAAATGCACTGGAAGCTGTTCTTCGTGAGCAACTGAACAGTATTGAGATCAATCAACTTGAGAAGTTACAAAACTGGATTGCTGATTTGCCGACTGGCAAATGGGCGGTGCATGAAGTTGGCGAAATCTCTCTACAACCCGTAGCATCAGACCCGATAAAGTGGAAACCGCTGGTTACGCATATAACGAGTAATCATGCCAAAATGCATGAAATGCTTGCAGATTGGCTAAGTCATATTTTTGTTGTTGAAAATATTCATGAAGGTTTTAAACAACGAATGGAGTTACAGGCTGGTGAAAAGCTTGTTACGCGTGAAGGGCATATTTTTACTCGCTATAGTTTGATTTTTTATGCACCAGACTCACAACTTCACGGTGTTTTATCACGACAACAAGAGCTTAATGCAATCCAAATAGAAATAAAGCAATCAGAATCTAAATTAGAAAAACAACAGTCTATTTTAAATGATGCTGAACACCAGTATATCGAACTTGATGCAGCCATTCGGTTGGCACAACAAAAAAATAAACAGTTATATCAACGGCGGCATGATCTGCAGATCAGTATTATTAAGCATTCACAAATTAATGATCATGCGCTCCAGCGCAATCAACAAATACAATCCGAATTAAAAGAAATCGAATCTGAATTAGACAGTATGATCCTGCAACAGGAGTCAGCTAAATTAAAACATCATCAGTACGGGATACGCTGTGATGTAATAAAAAACAATATACAGCAGAGTCAATCGACCTGGGAAGCAGCCAATCAACTATTAGTAACGCATCGTCAATCTATTCAGGTTCTAAGTAAAGAGATGCAGGAAGTTGTATTTCATATTAAAACATGTGATAGCAAAATCATAGATATAGGGTCATCATTTGCTGTAATTAATGAAGACAACAAAGAATTAATCGCAACTCAAAGCAAACTATTAAACGAGCAAAAAAACTTGGATGAAACGTCATTGACAAACCAGTTGTATGTAGCATTGACGGAACGGAGAGAGCTTGAGCAAACGGTATCACGTGCACGAGACATGCTTGAAGAGACAACCCAGCATTTGCGGGAAATCAATAGTGCACGAATGGTGTCAGAACAAAGATTAAATATTTTAAGGGAAGCCCTTAATCAAGCCCGTTTAAAAGAACAAGCTGCAAATATTTCAATGCAGCAATTCAATGAATTAATCAATACATCTAAAGTAAATAATGATGAATTATTATCACGGATGAATATAAAAAATTTATCTAAGTTACAGTTAGAAATCAATAGATTAACGATAGAAATTAAAGCGTTAGGTGCGGTCAATCTGGCCTCATTGAATGAATTGGATTTATCACGGCAACGTGAAGTCAATCTTAATTTACAGTTGGAAGATTTAAATTCAGCAATCAGAACATTAGAAAATGTAATTCAACAAATAGATCATGAAACTCAAACCCGACTACAAACTACTTTTGATGCAGTTAATCACCATTTAAATAAAATATTTCCTGTAATATTTGCAGGTGGACAAGCTAAGCTGGTTTTAAGTGAGGGTAAAATTTTTGACTCTGGATTGTTACTGATGGCACAACCCCCAGGCAAAAAAAACAGCTCAATCCACTTGTTATCCGGCGGTGAAAAAGCATTAACTGCATTAGCATTGATTTTTTCTCTATTTCAATTAAATCCAGCACCATTTTGTTTACTGGATGAAGTCGATGCGCCGCTTGATGATAGTAATACCGGGCGTTTCTGTGAATTGGTGAAAGAAATGTCAAAACAGACTCAATTTCTATTTATCAGTCATAATAAGATTGCTATGGAAATGGCACAACAACTGATTGGAATTACTATGCAGGAACAAGGGGTCTCAAGAGTCGTGGCAGTTGATATTGCTGAGGCCATCAAACTGGGTAAACGAAACAATAATGTCCATTAATTAAAAATACGAAACAATTCGAATATGATTTGGTAGCATTGCATAAAAGTATTTAAGGAGATGACAAGGAAATAATATGGATATATTGAAAATGAGTGACTTGCAGTTAAGTTTAATTGTCATTGGTGTCATCATCATCATTGGTGTTATTGTCTTTAACTGGATCCAGCAAATGCGGTATCGACGCAAAGTACAAGCTGCATTTGACCATAAACATGATGATGTACTTTTATCCATGACCAATAACAAGGATTCAGCCCAACGGATTGAGCCTTTACTCAATAAGAATTTTTCTGTTGATTTGCCAGTAGATTTGCAAAGATCAGGAGAATTGAAGTTAAATACCGACAATAAGAAATCATCGCTTGCATCAGTGAATGATTATGATGATACGACTAATTATGTTGTTTATATCCGCTCAGATTCAATTATTGCTAATATTTATATAGCCAAGCTTTTACAAAGGAAGTTTGATTTCGGTAAATCCGTTGTATGGTTGGGGCAGAAACAGAAAACTGAACCGTGGGAAGAAATCACAATTGAGACTAATGTCGATATTGATGGTTATACATGCTTAAAAGGTTGTTTACAGCTTGCTGATCGTGCAGGATCTGTCAGTGAAGTGAATTTATCTAAATTTAGAGATATGGTGCATGATTTTGCATCACAAATCAATGGAATCGCAGAATGCCCTGATATTGTATCGACACACGAGAAAGCCGTATTGCTTGATCGATTCTGTGCAGATGTCGATGTTATGATCGGCATTAATATTATTAGCAAGGATGATGGTGCTTTTGTTGGCACTAAGATTCGTGCATTGGCTGAAGCATCTGGTTTTAAACTGGAATCTGATGGGATTTTTAAATACCGCGATGATAATAACCAAATATTGTTTACGCTCAGTAACTATGAACCCACTCAGTTCTTACCTGAAAATATAAAATCCCTTACTACATTGGGTATTACTTTCTTGTTGGATGTTCCAAGAGTTGCTAACGGGGAGCGAGTTTTTGATCAAATGACACATCTGGCGAAGATATTTTCCAATACACTGGGCGGCATTATGGTGGACGATAATCGTGTGCCGCTAAGCGATAATGGCATTCTCAGAAGTAAACAGCAATTAATTGATATTCAATCTTCAATGAAAAAATACAAGATTATTGCAGGAAGCCCCAGCGCACTACGCCTATTTTTGTAGTATCACTTCTTCAATATCCTGTAAAGATATATTATAAATGGGGTTATTCCATCTAAGCACTGATACTGGGATGGAATTATGTATGAGAGAAGAAGTCGTTTAACGCCGCGCCAGCAAGGGAAGTTGATAGAGCATTTTGTTGCTGGAGCGATAGCTCGCGCGGCGTCAGAGGTAGTTGGTGTTAACGTCAAGACGGCCACAGCTTTTTACATGCGCCTGTGGCGCCATCTGATTGCCAGCAAATAACCCAGCTTTGAGCTGTCCGGAGAGGTTGAGGCTGATAAGCTATTTTGGTGGCAGACGAAAGGGCAAGCGCGGACGGGGGCGGCTGGAAAAGTCGCGGTTTTTTGGCTGTTAAAGCGCGGCGGCAAGGTTTATGCCGCCATCATCCCGAATGCAAAAACCGAAACTCTACTGCCGATTATCAAGGAAAAGGTCAGGCCTGACAGCATTGTTTACACAGATACCTTCCGGTCTTACAACGCGCTGGATGTCTCGGATTTTCATCACATGCGTATCAACCACATCAACGGGATCGAGAATTTTTGGGACCAGGCCAAACGGCACATACGGAAATTTAACGGCATCAAACAGGAGAATTTTTATTGGTTCTTGAAGGAATGCGAATGGCGCTTTAATGGAGGCAACCACCAACAGCTTCTCAAGCAGCTAAAATACTGGTATAAAAACGCAAAACATTAACAGCTAAATGGAATAGCCCCTT
>Ga0255338_1003347_pt1 | contig 19536 bp, 12 predicted proteins | sample MeOH1_35cm_T4_19_FD_203715 | JGI IMG/M metagenome (GOLD analysis project Ga0255338, IMG submission 203715) | Sandy soil microbial communities from University of British Columbia, Vancouver, Canada - MeOH1_35cm_T4_195 | ecosystem: Engineered > Artificial ecosystem > Sand microcosm > Unclassified ...
GGCACGTCGAGCGGCAGCTCCGACGGATGCGTGCGGCCTGCGGCGCGGGGAAGCGTGCGCTCGACGTCGTCGCCGGAGATCTGCTCGGAAAGCGCGGTCTGCGCGAGCGTCCGCACGACGGTCTGAAGCTGCGCGAAGTTGCCGGGCCACTCGTAATTGCGCAACGCATTCAACGCGGCGGTCGACAGCTCCCGGGGCGGCACTTCCTTGGCTTCGATGAGACGCAGCAGGATCACGGTCGCGAGCTCCGGCACGTCCTCCTTGTGCTCGCGCAGGCTGGGTATGCGTATCGTCGTGCCCGCCACTTCCTCGTACAACCGCGCGTCGAATGCGCCGGTGGCAACGACCTCCGCGAGATCGCGCGTCGTGCCGCAGACCGCGCGCGCGTTGTAGCGCGACACTTTGCCGAGCAGCAAGGCGAGCCCTTTCTGCTCCAACCGGTTCAATCCTGCGATGTCGTGAAGGAACAGCGTGCCGTCGCGTGCCTGCGTGAGGAGCTCCAGCGGCGCTTCCGCGAGCGGCACGTAACTGTCGGGTGCGACCCACGGCGTATTACGCGCATGGAGAAAGCGCGCGCACTGCTCGGTGGAGCAGCCCGGCTCCCCGAGGAGCAGAACCGGCGTGCGCAGCCCCGCGACGCGCTCGAGGCGCTGCTTGAGCTCCAGCATCAAGCGCGAGCGGCCCAGCGTCGCAAGCGACCATGCGGGCTGTGCCTGCTCGCCGCCATGCTTCAGCGCGCGGCCGACGGTCGTGAGCAGTTTTTGCAGCGCTATGGGTTTTTCGAGGAAGTCGTACGCGCCGATGCGCGTTGCCTGCACGGCCGTGTCTATCGTCCCATGACCGGACATCATGACCACCGGCATGGTGAGCAATCCCGAGCTCGCCCATTCCCTGAGGAGCGTGATGCCGTCGGTGTCGGGCATCCAGATGTCGAGCAGCACGAGATCGGGCCGCGCACGGCTGCGGAACAGGCGCGCTTCCGCCGCGTTCTGGGCCAGGCGTACCTGGTAGCCTTCCTCCGCGAGGATCTCCGAGAGGAGCTCGCGTATGCCTATTTCGTCGTCGACTACGAGTATCTGCTGCATAGGTGTCGCACTATAAGTCGAAATGGGTCAGGCCGCGGACTTGCGTTCGATGCCGTGCGCCAGAGCGGCCGGCAGCGTAATGCTGACCCGGGCGCCATGAGGCGCGACGTTCGCGATGGCGATGTCACCGCCGTGCTCTTCCACGATTTTCTTCACGATCACGAGACCGAGCCCGGTGCCGCGCGGCTTCGTCGTCACGTACGGCTCGAAGGCCCGCTTCATCAGATTCTCCGGGAAACCGCTGCCATTGTCCGTCACGCTGAAGCGGATCTTGCCGCCCGCCACGGGTTCGCTGCGGATGACGATGCGCGGCTCCGGCGCATCGGCGAGCGCGTCTTGCGCATTCTGCAGCAGGTTGTGGATGACCTGGCGCAGCTGCGCCGGGTCCCCGCGTATCGCGGGCAAATCGCGTGCGAGCTCCAGCCGCAGGCTGGACGCGGCCGACTCGTAGAGCCGCAGCACTTCCCGCAGCAGCGCATTGAGGTCGACCTCGTGCATGTTGGGCTCGGACGTGCGCGCATACTGACTGAACGCATCCACCATGTGCTTCAACGCCGCCACCTGGTTCACGATCGTCTCGGCCGAGCGGTTGAGCATCTCCGCATCGGCCTCGTTCAACTTGGGCGCGAGCTTGAACTGCAGGCGCTCCGCCGAAAGCTGGATCGGCGTGAGCGGGTTCTTGATCTCGTGCGCGAGGCGCCGGGCGACCTCCGCCCAGGCGGCGTCGCGCTGTGCCTGCAGCAGGTCGGTGACGTCGTCGAACACCACGACATAACCGGTTTCCGACGGCTCGGGCAGGCGCGTCCCCCGCAACAACAAGACCTGCATGCCTTCTCGCGCCTCGCGTTCGAGCTGCTGCTCCCATTCCGCCTCGCGCGTCTCGAACGCTGCGGCAATCTCGCGCGACAGCGGTGCGAGGGAAGCATCGTGCTCGGGCCACGATGCAAGCGGCTGCCCGATGAGCGGCCCGCAGTCGATCGAGAGTATATGCGAGGCGCTCGGGTTGGCGGAGCGGAGCTTCAACTCCGCATCGAAGGCGAGCACGCCGGCGGACAGGTTGGCCAGTATGCTTTCGAGATACGCCTTCGCGTGCGCGAGCGCCTCCTGATTGCGCTCGGCGGCGCCGCGCGCCTCGGCGAGCTGCACCGTCATGCTGTTGAACGAGCGGCTCAACAGACCGAGCTCGTCGCGGCTCTCCACCGCGGCGCGGCGTGTGTAGTCGCCTTGCGCGACAGCGCGCGTGCCCTCGACCAGCACGCTCAAAGGTGCAGACAAGCGATCGGAGATGAGAAAGGCCGCGGCGAGGGCGGCGAGAAATGCGATGAGCAGCGCGAGCGTGAGAGTGATTCCATACAGCCGCTTGAGTCCCCGTCGCGCCAGCAGGAGCTCCTGATATTCGCGATAGCCGGACTGCACCGTTTCCGCATCTTCCGAGAGCGTCGGCGGCACGGGCTGCATGAGCTGCAACACGCGAGGCTCCTCCGTGAGCGACAGCAGATTGACCGGGGCGACCACGCGCAAGTACAGGCCGCGGTCGGGTATCGCCTCGATCGCCGCATACGTCTGCTGCAGCCGGATTTTGCGCAAGGCTTCGGGCGAGGGCGGATCGGGCAGAATGCCGGTGCGCTCGTTGCCGGAAAAAGCGAGGACCTTGCCGCGCGCGTTGAAGAGCGTCGCCTCCTGCACGCCCGCCTGCTCGCGCAGCGTGTTGAGCGCCGCGAGATGCTCCGGAGGCGCGCGCACCGACAGCGCGAGCGACATCGTGTCCGCCTTTGCCGCGAGGTCTTTCAACATCGTGTCGAGGGCGTTGCGGCCGAGGTTGAGACCGCCTTCGAGCGCCTTGTCCAGGCGCACCTCGAACCACGACTCTATGCTCTTCGCGAGAAACTGCACCGAGACGCCGTACACCAGCGCGCCCGGCAAAACGGCCATCAGCGTGAACAGCATGACCAGCCGCAGCGTAAGTTTGGAGCCGAAGACGCGCGAGCGGAGCTTCCGCCGCAACATGAACAATTGATAGCCGACGAGTGCGGCGAGGACTGCGGCGATGCCGCCGTTCAACGCGAGCAGCAGCGGATAATGCGTGGCGAAGAGCGTCGTGTTGGACGACGCGGTGGCGAGCAGGAACAAGGCGACCGCGCCGAGGCCTACGCACAGCACGAGCAGGTGGCGCACCCACGCCGGACCGCGGCTCGCGCTCTCGCTTTTCGCGGCGTCCGTCATGGGTTGATGGTCCAGCGGTACCAGTCCGAGTTGAGCGTCCACTCGCGCGAGCCGAGCGCGTTCACCTGGAACGGCTTGGGCAGCTGAGAGGTGTCCAGCCGCATCCGCACGCCTGCAACGTAAGTATTGTCCTTGCGCAGGGCGCCGGCCGGTATGTCCTCACGGCGCCGGATGTGGCTCATGAACGTGAGCGCGTCGGTGAGCGTCGCAAAGTTCTGATGCAGGTGGCCCACGCCCATCCGGTACTGGCGGGTGAGCGCGTTGTACGAGAGCCGGTATTCCTGCTCGCTCGCCGCAACTTTATCGTTGAACCAGTACCAACGCGGGCGGATCAACTCGAACTCGACCTGGAAATAAAGCGGCACGCCCTTGTTGAGCGCTTCCTCGAGCGAGTGGGTAAGGGTGATCTCGAAGTCGGCTTCGAGCACGTAGCCGTCCTCCGTATTCTGCAGGCTGGCGCGGCGCACTTCGATGCCCTGCGCTTCGACGACGCCGGCGGCGAACAGCGCGAGCCATAGCGCGAGCAACGCGCTCAGCAGCTCATATCTTCTGCAGCAGCGCGTAGAAGAAGCCGTCATGGTCTTCGTCCGGGAGTATCTGCCCCGCGGGCTCTTGTAATAGGTTATCGGCCCCCGGGGGAACAACGCGCCGCGCATCGGGGTGACGTTCCAGGAACCGCTGCACCTGAAGCGAGTTTTCCTCCTGGAAAACCGAGCAAGTTGCGTACAGCAATTTACCATCGTTGGTGAGCAACTGCCACAGCGCCTCCAGGATGGCGGCCTGTCGCTCGGCATAAGCGGGTATGTCCTCCGCGCGGCGCAGCCATTTGATGTCCGGATGCCGGCGCGCGACGCCGGAAGCCGAGCACGGAACATCTGCGAGTATGCGGTCGAACCGTTTGCCGTCCCACCAGTCGCTGGGCAACGCGGCATCTCCGCACACGATCTCGGCTCGCAGCCCCAGGCGAGCAAAATTCTCGCGTACGCGCGCGAGTCGCGCTTCCTCGCGGTCGAGCGCGATGAGCTCGAGGTCGGCGCGTTCGAGAAGATGCGCCGCCTTGCCGCCAGGGGCGCTGCAGGCGTCGAGTACGCGACTGCCGGTCGGCGCGTCGAGATATACGGCAGCTAATTGGGCCGATGCGTCCTGTACCGACACGCGGCCTTCTGTGAAACCCGGTATCCGCTCGACCGGACACGGGGTTGCGAGCACGACGGCGTCCTGCCCGGCAACGTGCGCCGCGATGCCGCGCGACTCGAGATCCGCAAGATAGGCGTCGCGGCTCCCCTTGCGGCGGTTCACGCGCAATGTCAGCGGCGGATGCCGGTTGTCGGCTTCGAGGATGTCGGCATAGCGCGCAGGATATTGCGCGCGCAGACGATCTATCCACCACTGCGGATGTGAATAGCGACCCACGGCGCTCGCATCTGCGGCCGCCGATACCATGTCCTGCCGCCGCTGGTAATTGCGCAACACCGCGTTGGTCAAGCCTTTGGCGCTCGGCAGGCCCAGCAACGGACAACACTGCACGGCGTGATCGACGACGGCATGCGGTGCCGCGCGCGTGTAGACGAGCTCGTAGAGCGCCACACGCAGCAGATTGCGCAGCCGCTCGTCCGAGAGAGGCTTCTGGAGCAGCGCCGCCAGCATCGCATCGATACGGCCGAGGTGGCGCAAGCTGCCGTAGCACGCATCCTGGATCGCGGCCCGCTGATGCGAGGAGAGATGGGCGTGCCGCCGCCAAGCGGAAGCAAGCTCGCCATCGAGGCTGCGGCCGCCAAGCACGTGGCCCAGCGCCAGGGCTGAAACGCGGAGTATGTCGAGCATTACGCGCCGAAGCGGGTACCCGGCTCGAGCGGCGTGCCCGCGAGGAATGCGGCAGCCGTCATACGCTTGCCGCCGGCCCGTTGCACTTCCGAGATGCGCAGTGCGCCGCGACCGCACGCGACCACGATCCCGGCCGGACCGGCTGTGCATAACACTCCCGGCGCAGCGGAGTGGTTTTCTTCGTCCACCACCGCCTTCCATACCTTCAACGGCTGGCCCTCAAAATAAGTAATCGCGCCCGGCACGGGATCGAACGCACGCACCTTGCGCTCCAGCATCACGGCGTCTTGCTCCCAATCGAGGATGGCCTCGCGTTTGTCGATCTTGGCTGCATACGTCACGAGCGAAGCATCCTGGGGACGGGGTGTCGGCATGTCAGCGAGCGCTCGCACAATCAGCCCGGCGCCGATGGCGGCGAGCTTGTCGTGGAGCGTCCCGGCGGTGTCGGTCGGAGTAATGGGCGCCGCCTCCTGGAGCAATATCGGTCCGGTGTCCAAGCCGGCGTCCATTTGCATGATGGTAATGCCGGATTCCGTATCGCCGGCCAGTATCGCGCGTTGTATGGGTGCGGCACCCCGCCAGCGGGGAAGTAACGACGCGTGAATATTGAGACATCCCAAACGCGGCAGAGCAAGCAGGGAAGCAGGGAGCAACAACCCATAGGCGGCAACCACCATGACGTCGGGGGCCAGCGCCGCGAGGCGCTCGGTCCATACTGGATCTTTCAAAGTGGCCGGCTGCTCGACGGGCAGCCCATGCTCCAAAGCTACTTTCTTGACCGCAGAAGGCAGGAGATTCAATCCCCTACCAGCGGGCCTGTCTGGTTGAGTAAGCACTAACTTTATGTGGTGGCCGCCCCGGATGAGGGCATGGAGACCCACGGCGGCAAACTCCGGCGTTCCTGCGTAAACAAGGTTCATGCGTGGGTAGAAGGTCCGAATATAAAGAGAGGTGCAAGCCGCCGTGGCATACGCCCTCGCCTCACACTGGGCACACGGGCAGGATACCGCGATATCAGCGAGCGAGTAGGCACTTACCGAGACGCAGGTTACCCGCGTGAGGTGCGCTCAAAGGACTTCGCGTTGCTGTTTTTTGAGCTTCGCGACTATACGCTGCTGCTTGAGGCGCGATAAATATTCGACAAAAACCTTGCCTTGCAGATGATCCATCTCGTGTTGAATACAGACCGCGAGCAGCCCGTCGGCCTCGACGATCCGGGGCTCGCCTTGGGCATCGAGGGTGCGGACTTTCACCTTCTCCGCGCGCCGTACGCGGTCGAAAATGCCGGGTACGGACAAGCAGCCTTCTTCCGACTCCTCTTCGCCGGTGGCTTGGAGGAGTTCCGGATTGATGAAGACCTGCAGCTCGTCATGGGTGTCGGAGATGTCGATGACGATCACCCGCTCGTGGACATCGACCTGGGTGGCGGCGAGCCCTATGCCGGGCGCGGCATACATCGTTTCTGCCATGTCGCGCACGAGCTGGCGGATCCGGTCGTCGACCCGGGCGACCGGCTGCGCCACTTTATGCAGCCGGGGATCTGGATAATGCAAAATAGGCAACAGCGCCATAAAGAGTTGCGTAGTGAGTAGGCTAGAGGCAAAATTTAAACCAATACCTCAGGTCTCGCGTTTTAGCTGCGAGGCGGATGAGATAAATGGGGTAGCCCTATGAAAAAAGCAATTATATCGCTGATCCTCGTGTTGGCCCCCATCGCTGCAGCCGATGCTGTGGAGACCCCCGATCTCCAGACCGCCGCTCCCGAGCGTTACACCGTCGTCAAAGGGGACACTTTGTGGAGCATCTCCGCGCGCTATCTCAAAAGCCCGTGGCGGTGGCCCGAAGTATGGGATCTCAACAATCAGGTCCAGAACCCGCACCGGATTTATCCCGGGGATGTGCTCGTGCTGGAGCGGGTGCCTGCCGACGGCGGACAAGCCGCGGCTGGGTCCGCCGTGACCGTCAGGCTCGAGCCGCGCATCCGCGTGGAGTCGCGCGAAGCGCAGGCCGTGCCTGCAATTCCGTCCAACGTCATCGAGCCGTTTCTCACTAGGCCCTTGGTGGTTGGCGAAGACGATTTGAACGCCGCCCCGCGCGTAGTCGCGACCGAGGAAGACCGCGTGGTGCTCGGAGCAGGCAATGTCGCTTACGTAGAAGGCATCACGGAGAGCCAGGGCCGCGTGTGGCAGATTTTCCGGCGGGGCGATCCCCTTGTCGACCCGGAGAGCGGAGACGTCCTGGGTTACGCTGCGATTTATCTCGGCGAAGCGCGCGTGCGGCAATTCGGTCCGGTCAGTACGCTGGATATCACGCAGTCGAAACAGGAAATCTATCAGGGCGACCATCTGCTGCCCGCGGTCGAGACGCCGAGCTTCGGTTATGTGCCGCACGCACCCAAACAAGCCGTGTCGGCGCGCATCGTATCGAACTATGGCGGCGTGCAGGAGAGCGGGCCGCTCTCCATCGTCGCGTTGTCCAAGGGCAGCCGCGACGGCCTGGAAGCCGGACATGTCCTCGCGTTGTACCGCGACCCCACGACCAGTCGAGGCCTGCGCAATGCCCCGTTGTACGGACGCAGCGGGCCGAGCGGCAGCGATGCCCCGCGCACTTACTACGCCGAGCAGCTGACGCCCCGGGACGGTCCCGTATTCCCCCGGGCGGTACCGGTGACGAGCCAGGATCTCTCCAAGCTGCCGGCGGAACGGTATGGTCTCGTGATGGTGTTTCGCACTTTCGATCGGGCGGCCTTCGGCCTCGTCATGGAAGCCAGCCGGCCGGTATCGGTGCGGGATATCCTGACCAACCCCTGACCTGTCCGGTGGGGCCGGCGCATTAACCAATGAGGGCGCGCCATGCCGTTTACCTCTGACCTCGAGCCGTGGCTGAGACTCGCCCTGGTTCCCGGCCTGAGCGACGACGTGGTGCGCCGCCTGCTCGTCGCATACGGAAGTCCCCAGCACGTTCTAGATGCGTCGCCCGCCGGCGTGCGGAACATCGTCAGCGCGTCAGTCGCCGCCGCGCTTGCCGAAGGTGCACCCGAGCAACGCGTGGAAGATGCACGGCGCTGGCTCGGCGAAGCAGAAAACCATCTCGTCACGCTCGCCGACGAAGGCTATCCACGCGCATTGCTGCAGCTCACCGACCCGCCTCCGATACTTTACGCGAAGGGACGCGTCGACTTGCTCAACAGCGCCTCGATCGCCGTCGTGGGCAGCCGCAATGCCACGCCTCAAGGCGTCATGACTGCGCGCTCGTTCGCACAAGCGCTTTCCGATGCGGGACTTTCGATCGTGAGCGGCCTCGCGCTCGGCATCGACACGGCCGCACACGAAGGTGGGCTCGACGGGCGATCAGGCACGGTGGCGGTGGTCGGCACGGGACTCGACGTCGTATACCCCGCACGCAATCGGGAGCTTGCTCACCGGATTGCGCGCGAGGGCGTGCTGGTCTCCGAATTTCCGTTGGGCACACCCGCGATCGCCAACCATTTCCCGCGCCGCAACCGTATCATCAGCGGACTCGCCCGCGGCTGTCTCGTCGTCGAAGCAGCGCTGTCGAGCGGGTCGCTCATCACGGCGCGCCTCGCGAACGAGCAGGGGAAAGACGTCTTCGCGATTCCGGGCTCGATACACTCCGCACTCTCCAAAGGTTGCCACGTCCTCATCAAACAGGGCGCTAAGCTCGTGGACAGCGTACATGACATATTCGAGGAATTACGCGTGAGCGCGCCCGTCCACAGTAGTCTGCCGGCAGAGGACGAGGCACATCCATTGCTCGCGCTCATGGCTTTCGATCCGTGCGACGTGGACACGCTCGCGGCGCGCAGCGGGCTCTCCGCGGGCGAGGTGGCGGCGTTGCTGACGCGATTCGAGCTCGAAGGGCGGGTGTCTGCATTGCCCGGAGCGCGTTATCAACGCACCCGCTAGAGCCACGACGAGACCGAAGCGCAGGATTTTTATCGTCTTTCCGCGTTCGCTTGCGCTCGCCGCGCATTGTTCTTTATCATCTGGCGCTCTTTTGCCGGCCTAAGCGCAGCGCTCCAGCTGCGCTTTCAACCACCTCCAGGAACCGCGCGCGCTCTATGGGAAAAAAACTGATCATTGCCGAGAAGCCTTCCGTCGCAGGCGACATTGCGCGCGCGCTGGGCGGCTTCACGCGGCATGGCGACTACTTCGAGAGCGACGAGTACGTGTTGTCGTCGGCAGTGGGTCATCTGCTCGAGCTCACCGTCTCCGACGAGTACGAAGTGAAGCGCGGCAAGTGGTCCTTTGCCCACCTGCCCGTGATACCGCCGCATTTCGACCTGAAGCCCATCGAGCGGAGCGAAGCACGGCTGAAGCTGCTCACGAAGCTCATCAAGCGCAAGGATGTCGACGGCCTGACCAACGCGTGTGACGCGGGCCGCGAGGGTGAGCTCATCTTCCGCTACATCATCCGCTACGTGGATACGAACAAACCGGTGCAGCGTCTGTGGCTGCAATCGATGACGCCCGCTGCGATACGCGAGGGCTTCGAACGGCTGCGCGCGGACCGGGAGCTGCTCCCGCTCGCCGATGCGGCCGTGTGCCGGTCCGAATCCGACTGGCTGGTGGGCATCAACGGCACGCGGGCCATGACGGCATTCAATTCGAAGAGCGGGGGCTTTCACAAGACGCCGGTCGGGCGCGTGCAAACGCCGACGCTCGCGATCCTCGTCGAGCGCGAAGAGAAGATCAAGCGGTTCGTGTCGCGGGACTATTGGGAGATCCACGGCACCTTCGGCGTCGCAGCGGGCGAGTATCGCGGACGCTGGTTCGACGAAGCGTTTGGCAAGGGGGAGCGGGAAGAAGACCCGGATCGCAGGCCCGAGCGGCTGTGGGACGAGAAGCGGGCACAGGCGATACGGGAGAAGTGCGAAGGCCAGCCGGGCGAGATCGAAGAGGAGAGCAAGCCTTCGACGCAGCTCTCGCCGCTGCTGTTCGATTTGACGAGCCTGCAGCGCGCGGCAAACTCGCGCTTCGGCTTCTCCGCCAAGATGACGCTGTCGCTCGCGCAGGCGCTGTACGAAAAGCACAAGGTGCTCACGTATCCGCGGACGGACTCGCGCGCACTGCCCGAAGACTACCTCGATACCGTGAAGGCTTCGCTCGACATGCTGAAGGGCGAAGGAAAAACCAAGGGCAAGGCGGATGCCGCTCATCCGTACGCGGCGTTCGCCGCCAAGGTGCTCGCGAACCAGTGGGTGCGTCCCAACAAGCGCATCTTCAACAACGCCAAGATCAGCGATCACTTCGCCATCATCCCGACGGTGCTGGCGCCCAAGCACCTGAACGAAGCCGAAACGAAGCTGTACGATCTCGTCGTGCGCCGCTTTCTCTCCGTGTTCTATCCGGCGGCCGAATATCAGATCACGACACGGATCACGCGTGTGGCCGGAGAAGCGTTCAAGAGCGAAGGGCGCGTGCTCCTCACGCCCGGCTGGCTGGAAGTGCACGGCAAGGAAGCCGATGATGAAGAATCGGCGGCCAACCTCGTCGCCGTTGCAGCCGGAGAAGAAGCCGCCACCGAAGCCGTGGACGTCGTGGCGAACCGGACCAAGCCGCCCGCGCGCTTTACCGAGGCCACACTGCTCACCGCCATGGAAGGCGCCGGCAAGCTCGTGGACGACGAAGAGCTGCGGGAAGCGATGAAGGAGCGCGGCCTCGGCACGCCGGCGACGCGCGCCGTGATTATCGAGAAGCTGATCGCGGAAGAATATCTCGTGCGCAACGGGCGCGAGCTCCAGCCCACGCCCAAGGCGTTTTCGCTGCTGACGCTGCTGCGCGGCCTCGAAATACCCGAGCTCACTTCGCCCGAGCTCACGGGCGACTGGGAATTCAAGCTGAAAGAGATCGAACACGGACGACTCAAGCGCGAAGCCTTCATGCGCGACATCGCGAAGATGACGAGCGACATCGTGGATCGCGCGAAGCGCCACGAGAGCGAGACGGTGCCCGGCGATTATTCGACATTGAGCACGCCGTGCCCGAAGTGCGGCGGCGTCGTGAAAGAGAACTACAAGAAGTTCCAGTGCCAGAGCTGCGATTTCGCGTTGTGGCGCATACTTTCCGGCCGGCAGTTCGAGCCGTCGGAGATCGAGGAGCTCATCGTCAAGCGTCAGATCGGGCCGCTGCAGGGATTCCGCAGCCGCCTGGGCAAGCCTTTCGCGGCGATCATCAAGCTCTCGCCGGAATTCAAGCTCGAGTTCGATTTCGGTCAGCAGAATGCGGAAGGCGAGGGGGAGTCGGTCGACTTCTCAGGACAGGAAGCTCTCGGCGCTTGCACCAAGTGCGGCGGACGGGTGTATGCGCATGGCATGTCGTACTTGTGCGAGAACACGGCTGCCGTGCCGCGCACGTGCGATTTCCGATCCGGCAAGATCATTCTTCAAAGAAACATCGAGCCCGAGCAGATGAAAAAGCTGCTCGCCGAAGGCAAGACCGATTTGCTGCACGGCTTCATTTCGAAGAAGGGGCGGCCATTCTCGGCCTTCCTCGTGCGCGGGGCGGACGGCAAAGTAGGCTTCGAGTTCGCACCGCGCGCGGCGAAAACGCCCGCGAAGACGAAGACTGCTACGCGGGCGCGGAAGACCGCGGCCTCTTAGGGGCCGCGGAGCCCGCCCTTCACACGTCGAGGTTGCGCACGCCCAGCGCGTTGCTCTCGATGAAGTTGCGGCGCGGCTCGACCTGATCGCCCATCAACGTCGAGAAGATATCTTCGGCGCCGATGGCATCCTCGATCTGGGTCCTCAGCAAACGCCGCGTGCCGGGGTCCATCGTCGTCTCCCACAACTGCTCGGGATTCATCTCGCCCAGCCCTTTGTAGCGCTGTATGCTCACGCCGCGCTGCGTCTCGGCGAGCACCCATTCGATGGCTTCGCGGAAGTCCTTCACCGGCTGTTCCTGGTCGCCGCGCTTCACATACGCGCTTTGCCCCAGCAGGCCGTGGAGCACCTGCGCCGTCTGCCGGATTTGCGCATAGTCGCCGCTCTGGACGAAGTCGGCATCGATGTAGCCCTGGTGCACGATCCCGTGCTGCGTCTTGTTGATGACGAGGACGTAGCGCTCGGTCTTTTCGTCGAAATGCGGCTCGACGACGATCTTCTGCCCGGCGAGCAGCGCCTGCAGCTCGGCAGCGCTTGCGGCGGCGGCGCTCTCGTCCGACAGATCGAGCGCGAGCGGCTGCTTGAGCAAGGCATGGAGCACCGATTCGTCGATCAGCCGGCTCACGCGGTCGATGACCGCTTCGGCAAGCAGGTATTCCTTGGCGACCTGCTCGAATGCTTCGCGCGACAGCGGGGCCTCGCCGGCGGCGCTGTAGAGCTCCGCCTCGGACAGCGCGAGCTTCAACAGGAATTGCTTCAGCTCGTGCTCGTCCTTCAGGTAACGCTCCTGCCGGCCGTGCTTCACCTTGAAGAGCGGCGGCTGCGCGATGTAGATGTGGCCGCGCTCGATGAGCTCGGGCATCTGGCGATAGAAGAACGTGAGCAGCAGCGTGCGGATGTGCGAGCCGTCCACGTCCGCGTCGGTCATGATGATGATGCGGTGATAACGCAGCTTGTCCGGCGAGAACTCCTCCTTGCCGATGCCGGTCCCGAGCACGCTGATCAGCGTCGCGATCTCCTGCGACGACAGCAGCTTGTCCAGGCGCGCGCGCTCGACGTTGAGGATCTTGCCCTTCAGCGGCAGTATCGCCTGGAATTTGCGATCGCGGCCCTGCTTGGCGGAGCCGCCGGCAGAATCGCCCTCGACGATGTAAAGCTCGCACTGCGCGGGGTCGCGCTCCTGGCAGTCGGCGAGCTTGCCGGAAAGCCCGAACGAATCGAGCACGCCCTTGCGGCGGGTGAGCTCGCGCGCCTTGCGTGCCGCCTCCCGCGCCCGCGCCGCATCGACGATTTTGCTGCAGATGATTTTCGCGTCGGCCGGTTTCTCCAGGAGAAACTCCATGAGCTTCTGCGCAACCACTTCCTCCACCGCCGGACGCACTTCGGATGAGACGAGCTTTTCCTTGGTCTGGGAGGAAAACTTGGGCTCAGGCACCTTCACGGAGAGGACCGCGGTGAGGCCCTCCTTCATGTCGTCGCCGGTCGTTTCTACCCTCGCCTTCTTGGCGAGCTCGTTGGCTTCGATATACTGGTTCAGCGTGCGCGTCATCGCGGCGCGCAGGCCGGTAAGGTGCGTCCCGCCGTCGCGTTGCGGAATGTTGTTCGTGAAGCACTGCATCGACTCCTGATAGGAATCGTTCCACTGCATCGCCACCTCGACGACGATATTGTCCTTCTCCGCCAGCGCGTAAAAAATATTCGGGTGCAGCACTGTCTTGCTGCGGTTCATGTATTCGACGAAGCCTCTCACGCCGCCGGCGAAGGCGAAATGCTCTTCCTTGCCGACGCGTTGATCGATCAGCGTGATGTTGACGCCGTGATTGAGGAAGGAAAGCTCGCGCAGGCGACGCGCCAGGATATCGTAGTGATACTCGATGTCGCCGAAGATTTCCTTGCTGGCGAGAAAGTGCACTTCGGTGCCGCGGCGCTCGGTCTTCCCCACCACTTTCAACGGAGCGACCGCTTCACCCATCCGGAACTCCATCGAGTGCACGGTACCGTTGCGCTTGATCGTGAGCCGCAGCCATTCCGACAGCGCGTTCACGACCGAGACGCCGACGCCGTGCAGGCCGCCCGAGATCTTGTACGAGTTGCTGTCGAACTTCCCGCCCGCATGCAATTCGGTCATCACCACTTCGGCGGTCGAGCGCTGACCTTCGTCGTCGGGATGGATGTCCGTCGGTATGCCGCGGCCGTTGTCCGCCACGCTCACCGAGTTGTCGGGGTGGATGGTGATGGTGATCTCGTCGCAATAACCGGCGAGAGCCTCGTCGATCGCATTGTCCACGACCTCGAAGACCATGTGATGGAGGCCGGTGCCGTCGCTCGTGTCGCCGATGTACATGCCCGGCCGCTTGCGCACGGCGTCGAGGCCCTTGAGGACCTTGATGCTGCTCGCGCCGTAGTCGTCGCCGTTGTTGCGGTGCTGCTCTGCCTTATCCGTCATGTGGTATTCGCTGTTCCGGTGTGAGTCGTTCTAGATGCGCATGGGCATGACGACGTAGCGGTATTCGGGGTAGTTCGGCAAAGTGATCAGCATGCTGCTGTTCGCATCCCCGAAAGCGCAATCGATCTGATCGCTGTGCACGTTGTTCAGGACGTCGAGGAGGTAGGTGATATTGAAACCGACATCGAGCGCATCGCCGGCGTATTCGACCTCGAGCTCTTCCTGGGCCTCCTCCTGCTCGTTGTTGGTGCAGGAAATGCGCAGCGCATTGGTCGTCAGCATCCAGCGCACGCCGCGGAATTTCTCGTTCGAGAGTATGGCTGCGCGCTGCAGCGCCTGCAGCAGAAGGGCACGGCTCAGAGCGATGTGCTTCGAGTAATTGGTGGGTATCACGCGGGTATAGTCGGGAAACTTGCCGTCGATCAGCTTCGTCACCAGGTCCACGGCGCCGAACCGGAACCGCACCTGGGTGGCATAGAGCTGGATACTGACGGGTTCCTCGCTGTCTGCGAGCAGACGCGAAAGCTCGAGCACGGCCTTGCGCGGGAGGATGACTTCCCTGCGCTCCTGCGCCTGCTCGACCTTCCCGCTCGCGTAGCTCAAACGATGGCCGTCGGTCGCGACCACCTTCATCTCGTTGCCTTCGAGCACGATCAGCATGCCGTTCAGGTAGTAACGGATGTCCTGCTGCGCCATCGCGAACTGCGCCAGCGAGAGCAGCTCGCGCAGCGCTTTCTGCGTCAGCTCGACTTGCGCGAGCGGCGCGCCCGCGTCGCCCAGCATCGGAAAGTCGGCCGCAGGCAGCGTCTGCAGGTTGAAGCGACTCTTGCCGGCGCGGACCTGCACCCGGTTCGCCTGCGCGTCCAGCACGACTTCCGTGTTCTCGGGGAGCGATCGGAGGATGTCCTGCAGCTTGCGCGCAGACACCGTAAGGCTTTGATCTCCGGTGCCTGCGTTGCCTGCATCGCAGCTCGTAGAGACCTGGATCTCAAGATCGGTCGCAATCAGATCGAGCCGTGCATCCTTCTTTTCGAGAAGCACGTTGGAGAGTATCGGCAGCGTATGCCGCTTTTCCACGATGCCGGTAACGGCCTGCAGAGGCTTCAACAAAGCGTCGCGCGAGATTTGCAGAAGTTTCATAAGAAGTTAATTCTTTATATAGTAGGTCTAATAGACAGCCGCATTGCTTGTGTATAACCGAAAAGTCTTTTTCATATCAGTCCCGATCGCGCGCCATGCGCTGTGGATAGCGCTGTATGCGGACAGTGGACGGATTGTGAGTCGTTCGACGCACTCGCTGTCATGCGGCCCTTATCCACAATCCGTCCCTGCTTCATCAACTGCGTAACACCTTGAGCAGGGAATTCACGTCCCGCGTGATATCCGTGTCGGTTGCGCGCAGCGTTGCCACCTTGCGGCAGGCGTGGAGCACCGTCGTATGATCGCGTCCGCCGAAGGCTTCGCCGATGTCCGGCAGGCTCAATTGCGTGAGCTCCTTGGCGAGCGCCATGGCGATCTGCCGCGGCCGCGCCACGTTGCGGCTGCGTTTCTTCGAATACATCTCCGAGACTTTGATCTTGTAATAGTCGGCGACCGTCTTCTGAATATTTTCCACGGAGATCTGCCGGTGCTGCACGGCGAGCAGATCGCGTAACGCTTCGCGACAAAGATCGACGGAGAGCTCTTGCCCGGAGAACCTTGCATACGCCACGACACGCTTCAAGCCGCCCTCGAGCTCGCGCACGTTGGATTGTATGTGCTTTGCGAGAAAGAACGCGACGGCCTGGTCAACCTTGATGGACTCGGCTTCGGCCTTCTTCAACAGGATGGCGACGCGCATCTCGAGCTCCGGCGGTTCGACGGCGACGGTGAGACCCCAGCCGAAGCGTGAAATGAGGCGATTCTCGATACCCGAGATTTCCTTGGGATAGGTATCGCACGTGATGACGACCTGTTTGTGCGATTCGATGAGCGCATTGAACGCGTAAAAGAACTCCTCTTGCGTCCTGCTCTTGCCACCGAAGAACTGGATGTCGTCGATCAGCAGCAGATCGAGCGAATGATAGTAGCGCTTGAAGTCGTCGAACGCCTTGTGTTGATAGGCGCGCACGACGTCGGAGACATACTGTTCCGCGTGTATGTAACGTATCTTGCTCTCGGGCGCGCGCGCATGGAGATGATTGCCGATCGCATGGGTCAAGTGCGTCTTACCCAGCCCCACGCCGCCGTAGACGAAGAGCGGGTTGTATGCCGTGCCGGGCCGATCCGCCACCTGATTCGCTGCCGCGCGCGCGAGTTCGTTGGCTTTTCCGGTAACGAAGGTATCGAAGGTGAAAGCGGGATTGAGGCGCGAGATGTCGCGCGACGACGGACGACTTTGCGAGGGCGTGACCTCCGGGAGCGGGACGGCGAGGGGCGGGCCCGAAGCCGGCTCTTTTTCGGCGAGGAGGAGGCGGATTTCGATGTCTTTTTTCAGATGCTCTCTGGCGAGCTCCTGGATGCGGCTGTAGAACTTGTCCCGGATCCACTGCAGCACGAAGCGGTTGGGGGCGACCAGCGTGACGACGTCGCCCTGCGCGTGATACTTGAGCGGCTTGATCCAGGTGACAAACTGCTGAACAGGAAGCTCCTTTTCGAAATAGGACAAGCAATGGCGCCAGAAGCTGTTCATCTCATGCGGCGTGTGAGGTTGATTCTAGGGGCCCGGGGAGAGGGCGCGGATAAGTCGTAATGTTACCCGCTTCAACCGCAGTTATCCACAGCGCGATCCGACTCGTCGGCGTCGCTGTCCATGCGGATAATTAATTGACAAGTCAGCAGGATCAAGGTTGTAATAGCGGGTTTTTCGGTCTAGCAAAAAGGCATATCATGAAGCGCACCTATCAACCATCGAAGACACGCCGACAACGGACGCACGGTTTCCGCGTGCGCATGAAAACGCGCGGCGGGCGCAAGGTGATCAGTGCCCGGCGTGCGAAGGGGCGGGCTCGTCTGAGCGTTTGAACGGCGTCGTTCCGACGGCAGCATCGCGGCTGCGCCGCGCTTCCGAGTTCGAATACATACTCGCGAATGCGCGCAGAGCCAGCAGCCGCAACTTTAGCGGTTGGGCCCAGCCCAACGAAACGGGTACGCCACGCCTCGGCATCATTGCAGGCCGGAAAGCGGCGCCGCGAGCGGTCGATCGCAATCGCGGCAAACGGCTCATCCGTGAATGCTTTCGTGCAGCGCTCGCCGAACTCGGCGGCCTCGACGTGATCGTCCAAGTACGCACGCCGCTGCGCGACTCGAACAATGAGGCATTGCGCACGGAGCTGTGCCAGCTCCTACACAAGCTGCAAGCCATGAGCGCGCAGCAGTCACACGGGCGGTAGTGATGGAATCGCAACGGCTGATACTGTTTTTCGTTTTCTCCTTTTCCCTGTTTTTGCTGCTGGACGCGTGGCAACGCGATCAGCACCCGGCGCAGGCGCCTACCGTCGCCGCACAGAAAGGAGAAAAACCGACGGCAGTGGCCCCTCCTGTACCGAGTGACAAGCTCATCACGCCTGTGGCGCCGCCCGCACATCCGGATACGGGCTCCGCACTTGCGCAGGGCGAATCGATCACGGTCGACACCGACGTGTTCCACGCGGAAATCAGCACCGTCGGCGGTGATCTTCGCCGGCTGGAGCTCAAGCAGCATGCCGCGCGCGACGAGCGCGACCAACGTTTCGTGTTGTTCCAGTCGACACCCGATCATCTGTATATCGCTCAGTCCGGACTGATCGGTGGCGACCTGCCGACTCATCGCACCACGTATGCGACCCCCGCCCGCAGCTACACGCTGGGCCCGGCCGATCAGGCGCTGGAGGTGCGGCTCGAGGCGCCCCCGGCTCACGGCGTGAAAGTCACGAAGGTCTATCGCTTTCATCGCGGCACTTACGTGATCGACGTCGGTTACGAAATCGTGAACCAGAGCGGCGCCACGCTGGCGCCCTTCGGTTACTTTCAGCTCGTTCGCGACAGCAAGCCGCCCGAGGGCGACTCGAAGATGGTGCCGACGTTCAATGGCGTCGCCGCGTACACCGACAAGGACAAGTTCCAGAAGGCACCGTACGACGACATCGAGAAAGGGAAGGTCCCGTTTCCGAAAACCAGCAAGGACGGCTGGATCGCGATGTTGCAGCACTATTTCTTCAGCGCCTGGCTACCGAAGAACGGCGTTCAGCGCGAGTTTTATGCGCGTCATCTGCAGGGGGATCTCTATGCTGCCGGCGTGATAGTGCCGGTAGGAAATGTCGCCGCCGGCCAGACCGCGACGCTGGATGTTCCCTTATACGCCGGGCCTCAAGAGCAGGAGAAGCTCGCCAAGCTCGCCCCGGGCCTCGAGCTTACGGTTGACTACGGCTGGCTGACGATCATCGCCGTGCCGCTGTTCTGGCTCCTGTCGTGGTTGCACAACTGGGTGGGCAACTGGGGCGTGTCCATCATCCTGTTGACGATCATCATCAAGCTGCTCTTCTATCCGCTCTCGGAGGCCGGATACCGGTCCATGGCGAAGATGCGTGTGATCGCGCCCAAGCTCCAACGCTTGAAGGAGCAGTACGGCGACGACCGCCAGCGCATGCAGCAGGCGATGATGGAGCTCTATCGCACGGAGAAGATCAATCCGCTCGGCGGTTGTTTCCCGATAATAATTCAAATACCTGTTTTTATTGCGCTTTATTGGGTATTGCTGGCCAGCGTCGAGCTGCGTCAGTCGCCGTTCTTCGGGTGGATACACGATTTATCGGTGCCCGATCCCTGGTTCGTGTTGCCGGTGCTCATGGGCGCAACGATGATCATTCAAACGCGGCTGAACCCCGAACCGCCGGATCCGGTGCAAGCGAAGGTCATGAAGATCATGCCCATTGCTTTCAGCGTGTTCTTCTTCTTCTTCCCGGCGGGCCTCGTGCTCTACTGGCTGGTGAACAACATTCTTTCCATCGCCCAGCAGTGGCATATCAACCGTAAGCTCGAGCGCGCGAATCTCGCGCCGGCGCGCAAGACGTAAAGACCGCCCACCGGGCGGGAGGCCTATACTGCTCCGCGCATGATCCGGGATGGCGACACCATTGCAGCGATAGCGACGGCGCCGGGGCGCGGTGCCGTAGGGATCGTGCGTGTGTCGGGTCCTGGCGTGCCGGGTCTTATCCAAGCCGTTGTCGGGCATGACCTGGCGCCGCGTCATGCCGAAGTCGTCGAGTTCAAGTCCGAATCCGGGATCCCGATAGACCAAGGCCTGGCGTTATACTTCCCGGCGCCTCGATCGTATACCGGCGAGCACGTGCTGGAGTTGCACGGACACGGCGGCCCCA
>Ga0255338_1003348_pt1 | contig 19532 bp, 18 predicted proteins | sample MeOH1_35cm_T4_19_FD_203715 | JGI IMG/M metagenome (GOLD analysis project Ga0255338, IMG submission 203715) | Sandy soil microbial communities from University of British Columbia, Vancouver, Canada - MeOH1_35cm_T4_195 | ecosystem: Engineered > Artificial ecosystem > Sand microcosm > Unclassified ...
GTCGATCTGCACGCTGAAGATCAACAACAAGGGCGTCGTCAAGGAAGGCCTGTGCACCACCGGCCGCGACGAGGCGATTCTCACCGGCCAGATCGTCGTCGCCAAGAACTGCGCCGTCGCCGGCCGCTACAAGCTTAAGACGCCGGGCGGCGTCTTCACCCGCGAGGTCTCGCTCGGCATCATGGCGACGGACCACAGCTTCTTCACGATGGTGGCCTTCGAGCGCGGCGGCAAGGAGCTGAACACCAGCTTCGTGCAGCGCATCCCGCAGTGACGCGGCGCTGGTGGTCTGACGCGAACAGATGGTTCCCATCTGTTTGGACAAGTCGGCCCAGCGGCTGGCTCTCTGGTGGTGCGATTCTCTCAGACGGACGGGAACCAGCCGTCTGAATCGCACCACTGGCGAGCCGGAGACGGAGAATGCCGGGCGCCGCGGCGAGCCGCGGCGCCTCCGTTCGGACCGCGCGCATCCGTCGGCGCGGCGCTCCTGTCGGAGCCGATCGCTTCGTGTATGGTGCGGGGCCCCTCGCACGGGGCCCCATCGTGAGAGGCCGACCATGCCCGCCCCCCGCCGCCTCGCCGCCTTCCTGACGATCGCCCTCGCGGCGGCAGCGCCCGCCGTCGCCGTCGCCCAGGAGACCCCTCCGGCCACCGACGCGCCCGCCGCCGCCGCACCTCCGCCGGCCGACGCCTCGCAGGCGACGACCATCGAGCAGATTCAGCTGACCCCCGAGCTCGTCGAGAAATTCGTGTCGAGCTGGCCGGCGATGGAGGCGCTGGGCGACGAGCTCGCCGGCGCCTACGGCGTCGATCCCTCGGCGACCGATCCGACGAGCGCGTTCAAGGCCTGGAACGCCCGCCCGGAGGCGAGCACCAAGATCACCGCCGCCGTCACCGCCGCCGGCTTCGCCGGGCTCGCCGATTGGGTGAAGGTCGCCAACAGCGTCGTCCTCGCCTACGGCTACGACGAAACGCAGCTCGCCCCCGAGCGCCTCGCCGAGGTCATCGCCGAGATCGAGGCGAGCCCGGACATTCCCGCCGACCAGAAGCCGGCGGTGGTCGCCCAGGTGCGCCAGCAGTTCGCCGACGCCGCGAACCTGAAGCCGCTCGCCGGTAACCCCGAGGTGGTGCAGCCGTTCGTCGACCGCCTCGCCAAGATGTTCGGCGACAGCCCGGTGGAGGGCGAGATGCCGCAGCTCGAGGACGAAGGCGCCCCCCCGGCGGAAGCCGCGCCGCCGGCAGCGCCGGCGCAGTAGTCGGCCGCGGGCGTCGCGGACCGCCGTCGGCGGCGCGCGGAACCCGCTCGTCGCCGGGCGAGCGGGCCGCATTCGGGAGGAGTAGCAATGGCCGAGACCGCCACCCTCGCCGAGGCGAACGCCGCCGCGGCGCTCGTCCGCGCCGCGACCGAGGGGCGCGTCCGCGTCCTCACCCTCGCCGACGGCGCGCGCCGCAACCCGCTCTCCGAGGCGATGATGGCGGCGCTCGCCGCCGCCCTCGCCGCCGCCGCCACCGACGCGGCGGTCGGCGCCGTCGTGATCGCCGCCGAGGGGCCGGCCTTCTCCGCCGGCCACGACCTCAAGGAGCTGACCGCGCGGCGCGGCGACGCCGACCGCGGCCGCGCCTACTTCGCCCACGTCATGCGCACCTGCTCGGCGCTGATGACGCAGGTCGTCCGCCTGCCGAAGCCGGTGATCTGTGCGGTCGAGGGCATCGCCACCGCCGCCGGCTGCCAGCTCGTCGCCTCCGCCGACCTCGCCGTCGCCGGCGCGAACGCCCGCTTCGCCACGCCCGGCGTGTCGATCGGCCTGTTCTGCTCGACGCCGATGGTGGCGCTGTCGCGTGCGGTGGCCCGCAAGCACGCCCTCGAGATGCTGCTCACCGGCGACATGGTCGACGCCGAGCGCGCCCGCGAGATCGCCCTCGTCAACCGCGTCGTGCCCGCCGGCGAGGCCCTCGCCGAGGCGATCGGCCTCGGCGGGCGCATCGCCGACCGCTCGCCCCTCACCCTCAAGATCGGCAAGGCGGCGTTCACCGCCCAGGCCGAGCTGCCGCTCGACGACGCCTACGCCCACTGCGTCGAGGTGATGGTCGAGAACATGCTCGCCCGCGACGCCGAGGAGGGCATCGGCGCCTTCCTGGAGAAGCGGCACCCGCACTGGGAGGGCCGATGACGCCGGACGACCGCCGCCACGACTTCTCCGCCCTCGACTGGCAGTCGCCGCTGCCGGCGATGCGCACGAAGGCCGTCGAGCGCGACGGCCGCCGCTTCCGCATCGTCGAGTTCGAGCCGGGCTTCCGCGAGCCCGACTGGTGCCGGCGGGCGCATTTCGGCTTCGTCGCCGAGGGCCGCATGGCGATCGACTTCGCCGAGGGCACGGCCGAGTACGCCGCCGGCGACGCCGTCGACATCCCCGCCGGCGAGGCGCATCGCCATATGGCGCGCCCGGTCGGCGGGCCCGTCCGGCTGTTCCTCGTCGATCCGGTGTAAGACCCCCGCCATGGACCACGACCGCTACCCCGACGCCTATATCCGCGGCATCCTCGAGAGCGTCCGCACCATCGCCATCGTCGGTGCCAGCGCCAACGAGGTCAGGCCGTCCTTCTTCGTGCTGAAATACCTCGTGCAGAAGGGCTTCACCGTGTTCCCGGTGAACCCCGGCCTCGCCGGCAAGGAGATCGCCGGCCGCCCGGTCTACGGCCGCCTCGCCGACGTGCCCGGGCCCGTCGACATGGTCGACGTGTTCCGCAACTCGGAGGCCGCGGCCGGCGTTGTCGACGAGGCGCTGGCGCTCGCGCCGCTGCCGAAGGTGATCTGGATGCAGCTCGGCGTGCGCAACGACGCGGCCGCCGCCAAGGCGGAGGCCGCCGGCGTGTCGGTCGTCATGAACCGCTGCCCGAAGATCGAGTACGGCCGCCTCTCCGGCGAGATCTCCTGGGCCGGCGTCAACTCGCGCACCCTCTCCGCCAGACGCCCCGTCCGCCGCGAGGGCTTCCAGCGCCTCGGGCTCCGGGACGATTGAGCGCGGCCGGCCGGCCCGCGGCCGCCCGCCGAAACACGACCGAGTGAGTCGAGAAATTCGCCAGTCCCGGCTTCTCTTCGCCGCCGCGCCCCGCTAGCCTCGCGCCGCGGTCCTCGCCGGCCGCCGAGAATCCAGAGGGCGCCGAACGCCACCCACCATCGACAGGGAAACATGCCATGTCCGAGGAGCGACACCCCGGCTTCGCGACGCTTGCCGTCCACGCCGGAGCCCAGCCCGACCCGACCACCGGCGCCCGGGCGACGCCGATCTACCAGACGACGTCCTTCGTCTTCGACGACGTCGATCACGCCGCCTCGCTGTTCGGCCTGCAGGCCTTCGGCAACATCTACACGCGCATCGGCAACCCGACCTGCGCCGTGCTCGAGGAGCGCGTCGCCGCGCTCGAAGGCGGCACCGCGGCGCTCGCGGTCGCCTCCGGCCACGCCGCCCAGGCCCTCGTCTTCCACACGCTGATGCATCCGGGCGACGAGTTCGTCGCCTCGAAGAGGCTCTACGGCGGCTCGATCAACCAGTTCAACCACGCCTTCAAGAACTTCGGCTGGGAGGTGGTGTGGGCCGACACCGACGACCTCGGCTCGTTCGAGCGGGCGGTGTCGCCGAAGACCAAGGCGATCTTCGTCGAATCGATCGCCAATCCCGGCGGCATCGTCACCGACATCGCGGCGATCGCGGCGATCGCCAAGCGCGCCGGCGTGCCGCTGATCGTCGACAACACCCTCGCCACCCCCTACCTGATCAAGCCGTTCGAGCACGGCGCCGACATCGTCGTCCACTCGGCGACGAAGTTCCTCGGCGGCCACGGCAACTCGATCGGCGGCGTCATCGTCGACGGCGGCTCCTTCGACTGGGCGGCCGCGGGGCGCTACCCGATGCTCACCGAGCCCAGGCCCGAGTACAACGGCATGGTGCTCGCCGAGACCTTCGGCAACTTCGCCTTCGCCATCGCCGCCCGCGTCCTCGGCCTGCGCGATCTCGGCCCGGCGCTCTCCCCGTTCAACGCCTTCCTGATCCTCACCGGCATCGAGACGCTGCCGCTCCGGATGCGGCGCCACTGCGACAACGCGCTCGAGGTCGCCGAGTACCTGAAGGCGCACCCGAAGGTCGCCTGGGTGAGCTATGCCGGCCTGCCCGGCGACCGCTACCACACGCTTGCCGAGCACTATTGCCCGAAGGGCGCCGGCGCCGTGCTGACCTTCGGCCTCACCGGCGGCTACGACGCCGGAGTCGCCTTCGTCGCGGCGGTGAAGCTGTTCTCACACCTCGCCAACATCGGCGACACCCGCTCGCTCGTCATCCATCCCGCCTCGACCACCCACCGCCAGCTCGCCGACAGCCAGAAGACGGCGGCCGGCGCAGGGCCGGAGGTGGTGCGCCTGTCGGTCGGCATCGAGGATCCGGAGGATATCCTCGCCGACCTCGAGCAGGCGCTGGCGAAGATCTGAGGCGCGCAGCCCGCGGGCAGGCTCTCCGGGCGCAGCCGGCGGACCCATGGAGGAAGTGGATGCTGAGGAGCCTGTGCCGCCGGGCGGCGGCTTGCCCGGCGGCCAAGGTCGCGACGACGGCGCTCGCGCTCGGGTGCGTCCCACCCGGCTTGGCGCTGGCCGCCGACGCGGCGTCGGGGGGCGATCCGGCGCCGGCGGCGCCGCCGGGTCTCCTGGAACGAGACGCCCTGACCGGCGACTGGGGCGGAGTGAGGCCGTGGCTCGAAGGCCGCGGCGTCACGATCGGCCTCAGCTGGACCGGCGAGGTTCTCGGCAATGCCGGCGGCGGGCTGAAGCAGGGTACCGTCTACGACGGCGTCGCCGAGGCGGAGGTCGATTTCGACTTCGAGAAGCTGTTCGCCTGGAAAGGGGCCACCCTCCACGCCTCGGGATACTGGATCCAGGGTCGGGGGCTTTCGACCTACTACGTCGGCAACCTCCTGACGGTGAGCAGCATCGAGGCGGCGGCCGCCTGGCGGCTGAACGAAGTCTATCTCGAGCAGATCCTGTTCGACGACGTCGTGTCGGTGCGCGCCGGTCAGATCGCCGCCGACCAGGAGTTCTGGATCAGCGACACGGCGAGCCTGTTCATCAACTCGACCTTCGGCTGGCCCGGCATCAACGCCACCGACCTGCCGGGCGGCGGCCCGGCCTACCCGCTGCCGACGCCCGGCGTGCGCGTGCGCGTCTCCCCCGACGACGCCTGGACGCTGCGCGGCGCGATCTACAACGGCAACCCCGAGGGCGCCCACGGCAACGACAACGGCCTGGAATTCCCCGTCGACCAGGGCGTGTTCGCGATCGTCGAGGCGGCCTACGCCTACGCGTCCAAGGACGGCCTCGCCGGAACCTGGAAGGCCGGCACCTGGTACGATTCCGAGGATCTCGACAACCTGTCGGTCGCCCGCAACGGCCGCTCGCTGGCGAGCCCGCGTGCGCGCGGCGGGCCGCGGCAGGAGAGCGGCGACTATTCGCTCTACGCGATGGTCGACCACCAGCTGTGGCGAAAGCCCGGGAGCGACGACGGCGGCCTCTCCGGCTTCCTCCGCCTCGCCGTGGCGCCGGAGCAGGACCGCAACCCGATCAGCTTCTATCTCGACACCGGGCTCGCCTTCAAAGGTCCGCTGCCCGGCCGCGACGACGACATCGTCGGGGTCGCCTTCGCGCTCGCCGACATGAGCCCGGATCTCGCCCGCCTCGATCGGCGGCGCAACCGCATCACCGGCGTCGACGGCCCGGTCGCCGACTACGAGGCGGTCGTCGAGGCGACCTACCAGTTCGCCGCGACGCCCTGGCTCAGCGTCCAGCCGTTCGCCCAGTACGTCTTCCATCCGGGCGGCAACGTCGCCAACCCGAACGGCGCCCGTCCGGCCTCCGCGCTCGAGGACGCCGCGGTGCTCGGCGTGCGCAGCGGCGTCACGTTCTGACGCGGCGGCGTCGCGACAGGGGAGCGAGGCCGAGGCCCCGGCCTCGCGACGCCGGCGGGAAACGGAACGACGCCCGCCCCGGCAGGCGCCGGGCGCCGGGCGCCGCGCTATGCGGCCGTGCGGGCGCGATGGACGACGGCGGCCCACATGAGCACGACGGCGCCGAGCTGGTGGGCGAGGCCGAGGGAGAGCGGCACGACGTGGATCAGCGCGGCGACGCCGATCGCCGCCTGCGCGAGGGCGAGGGCGGCGAGGAGCCTCGCCCGCCCCGCGGCGGCCGAACCCGGGGCGAGGCGCGCCGCCGCGACCGCCTGCCAGAGCGCCAGCGCGACGACGAGATAGGCGACCAGCCGGTGGTCGAACTGCACCGTCTTGGCGTTCTCGAACAGGTTGAGCCACCACGGCTGCTGCACCATCAGCCCGCCGGGCACCAGCGCGCCGTCGATGAGCGGCCAGGTGTTGTAGGCCCAGCCGGCCTTCAGCCCGGCGACGAGGCCGCCGAAGAAGATCTGCACGAAGACGAGGCCGAGGAAGGCGGTCGCGAGGCGCCTGAGCCGCGCGCCCGCCGCGCCGCCAGGCACCGCGCCGGCGCCCGCCGCGGCCGAGGGGCCGGCATCGGCGGCGACCGGCGACGGCGGTCGCATCGTCGCCGCGGTCCAGACGATCGCCGCCAGGATGACGCAGGCGAGCGTCAGATGGACCGCGAGGCGGTACTGGCTGACGTCGACGCGCTCGACGAGGCCCGAGGCGACCATCCACCAGCCGACGGCGCCCTGCAGGCCGCCGAGGGCGAGGATGACGACGAGGCGCGGCTTCAGTCCGGCGGGGATCCGCCCGGCGATCCAGAAGCCGGCGAGCGGCAGCGCGAAGGCGAAGCCGATGAAGCGGCCGAGGAAGCGGTGCGCCCACTCCCACCAGAAGATCGCCTGGAACTCGGAAAGGCTCATCCCCTCGTTGACGAGCGCGTATTCCGGGATCTGCCGATACTTCTCGAACTCCTCGGCCCAGTCGGCGGCGGTGAGCGGCGGGATCATGCCGTGGATCGGCTTCCACTCGGTGATCGACAGGCCGGAATCGGTGAGCCGCGTCGCCCCGCCGACGAGGATCATGGCGACGACGAGGGCGGCGACGGCGTAGAGCCAGGCCCGCACCGGGCGCAGCCGATCGGCGGCGGCCGCTGGGGCGGCGGACGCCGGCGCGGCGGGTTCGGCGGCGGCGGTGGCCGCGGTGGAGATCGTCTCGGCGCTCGGCATGGCGTCTTCCCGTCCCGGCGGCCGTGTGCCGCAACGCGCGGCATGGTCACGGCCACCACGGCCAGGGTATAGGGTGCCGGGCGGCGGCGGACCGCCCCGCGCGGCGTCGCGCGACACCGCGTCGCGACCGGCGGAGAACGACGATGACGAGAACGCGCCTGCGCAAGCTGATCGGCACGATCCTGCTCGTCGCCCTCGTCTGCGTCTACTCCCTGCTTGCGATGGTCGTCGCGGTGATGCTGCTGCCCGACGAGAGCCGCGTCGTGCAGATGGCCTATTACGTCGTCGCCGGCCTCGCCTGGGTGGTCCCGGCAGGCATGATCATCCGCTGGATGGAACGGCCGCGCCCCGGGGAATAGGATCCCGGGATCGGCGGCGCTGCCGCGCCGTCAGGCGGCCTCGGCCACGTCGAGCTCGCGCGCCGCGGCGGTCGGCACCGCGATGCCCTCGACCGAGACGACGGTGACCGGCACCCGGGCGCGCTCGACGATGGCGGCATGGGCGGCCCGCGCCTCGCCGCCGCAGCCGGCGCGGTCGACGGCGAGCACGTAGCCGTCGGCGTGGGCCCTGAGCGCCGCGAAGATGCCGTCGGCGGCGAACGGATCGGCGTGGATGACGACGTGGTCGTAGGTCAGCACCAGTGCCTCGATCACCGCGGCGAAGCGTTCGCGCCGCACCGGCGGATCGAGCACCAGGTGGCCGCTGGTGCCGTCGATGACGTGGACGTGCTGGCCGGGCTCGCGCTGGATCACCTCGCCGAACGAGGCCGCGCCGTCGAGCAGCGCGGCGAAGCCGGCGCGCGACGGCGCCTCCGCCAGCGGCCGGGCGACGAGGTCGACGATGACCGTCGGTCCGTCGCCGCTCGGCGTCGCGCCGGCGAGGAGGCCGCAGGCGACGCGCGCCCGCTCGCCGCCGCCGGCACCGGCGACGACGAGGCAGCGGGCCGGCTCGAGCTCGCGCGCCGCCGACCGCCAGACGCCGGCGACCGCCGCCATCAGGCCCTCGGGCGCGAGCCGCACGTCGACCGGCACCGAGCCGGCGACCGGCGGAGCGAGCGGCTCGCGCTCGGCCACGGCCTTGCGGCCGCGACGCAGGCGCACGAGCGCGGCGCCGGCCGAGGCGGCGGCGCCGGCGAGGCCGGCGAGGAGTGCGGCGAGCATCGTGCCGGGCGCGGCGGCGTGGGCGACGTCCGTGCCGCCGACGATGCGCGCGCCGGGATCGCCGCCGTCGCGGTCGTCGCCGACATAGGCGGCGGCCACCGCATCGGCGGCGGCGGCGGCGAGCCGGCCGTCGCGCGCCGTCACCGCCACCGACAGCACCGGGCCGCTCGCCAGCCGCTCGACGGTGAGCGCCCGGCCGAGCGCCGCGACGGCGCGCTCCTCGGCGGTGTCGCCGGCGGACAGGTCGACGAGGGCGCGCAGGCGATCGGCGGGGCGGCTCGGCACCAGGCCGGGCGTCAGCCGCGATTCCATGTCGTAGGGCAGCCCGCGCAGGGCCGTGCGCAGGAAGGTCGGCGAGGCGGCGAGGTGCACCGCCGCGTCGGCCGCCGTGTCGATGCCGCCGGCGTCCGCCGGCAGCACGAGCAGCCGCGCCTCGGCGCGCTCGGCGCCGAACAGCGTATGGCCGGCGAGCATCGCCGCGCCGGCGGCAAGGAGCCCCGCCACCGCCGCGCGGGCGGCGATGCGCGCCGGCGCGGCGGTGCCGGCGGCCTTGGCGCGAAGCTCGGACGGCTCGATCATGACGTGCGACTCCCACGATCTCGGATGGGCATGATCGGCGAACAGGGTAAGCGGAGGGTTAACGGCGGGAAGGCGAGGCTCGACGGTCGGCACGGCGACTTCCGCCCGGCTTCGCCGGGCAGCCCTCGCCCGCCCTTCGGGCACCTTCACCCAGCAAGCTGGGCGAAGGGACGCGCGGGGCGAGCGGCGACGACTGGGCTGCCGGAAGGATCGCGAGGCTCCGCCGCGACCTCCTTCTCCCGCCCGAGCGGGAGAAGGAGGCCGAAGGCCGGCTGAGGGCCGCGCCGCGGAGCGGCGCGGTGCGCCGTCGCCCGGGCCGTCAGTGCGCCAGCACCGCGAGCAGCAGCAGCGCGACGATGTTGGTGATCTTGATCATCGGGTTCACCGCCGGGCCGGCGGTGTCCTTGTAGGGGTCGCCGACGGTGTCGCCGGTCACCGACGCCTTGTGCGCGTCGGAGCCCTTCATGTGGCGCACGCCGTCCTTGTCGACGAAGCCGTCCTCGAAGGATTTTTTGGCGTTGTCCCAGGCACCGCCGCCGGCCGTCATCGAGATCGCCACGAACAGCCCGGTGACGATGACGCCGAGCAGCATCGCGCCGAGCGCCGCGAAGGCGTTCGCCTTGCCGGCGATGGCGAGGATGACGAAGTAGCAGACGAACGGCGACAGCACCGGCAGCAGCGAGGGGACGATCATCTCGCGGATCGCCGCCTTGGTCAGCATGTCGACGGCGCGGCCGTAGTCCGGCCGGTCCTGGCCGGTCATGATCCCCGGCTTCTCGCGGAACTGCCGGCGCACCTCCTCGACGACGGCCCCCGCCGCCCGGCCGACGGCGGTCATGGCGATGCCGCTGAAGAGGTACGGCAGCAGGCCGCCGAGGAAGAGCCCGACGACGACGTAGGGGTTCGACAGGGCGAAGTCGATGGTGCCGACGTCGGCGAAGTAGGGGAACTCGGTCGGGTTCGCCGCGAAGAACTTCAGGTCCTCGGTATAGGCGGCGAAAAGGACGAGGGCGCCGAGGCCGGCCGAGCCGATGGCGTAGCCCTTGGTCACCGCCTTGGTGGTGTTGCCGACGGCGTCGAGGGCGTCGGTGGTGACGCGCACCTCCTTCGGCAGGTCGGCCATCTCGGCGATGCCGCCGGCGTTGTCGGTGACCGGGCCGAAGGCGTCGAGCGCCACCACCATGCCGGCGAGGGAGAGCATCGTCGTCACCGCGATGGCGATGCCGTAGAGGCCGGCCAGCGAGTTCGCCGCGACGATGCCGGCGACGATCACGAGGGCCGGCAGCGCCGTCGCCTCGAGCGACACGGCGAGGCCCTGGATGACGTTGGTGCCGTGGCCGGTGACCGACGCCTGGGCGATCGAGCGGACCGGCCGGAAGCCGGTGCCGGTGTAGTACTCGGTGATCCAGACGATGAGCCCGGTGACGACGAGCCCGACGGCGCCGCAGAGGAACAGGTCGAGGGCCGAGAAGCTGAGCCCGGCGCCGGTCGTCAGCACCGTCGACAGCGAGCCGAAGACGATCCAGGTGAGCGGCAGCAGCACGATCAGCGACAGCACCGCCGTGGCGATGAAGCCCTTGTAGAGCGCCCCCATGATCGAGCCGTTGGCGCCGAGCTTGACGAAGAAGGTGCCGGCGATCGAGGTGATGACGCAGACGCCGCAGATCAGCAGCGGGAACGTCATCGATTCGATGGCGAGCGGCGAGCCGGCGAAGAAGATCGAGCCGAGCACCATGGTCGCGACGATCGTCACCGCATAGGTCTCGAAGAGATCGGCGGCCATGCCGGCGCAGTCGCCGACATTGTCGCCGACGTTGTCGGCGATGGTCGCCGGGTTGCGCGGGTCGTCCTCGGGGATGCCGGCCTCGACCTTGCCGACGAGGTCGCCGCCGACATCGGCGCCCTTGGTGAAGATGCCGCCGCCGAGGCGGGCGAAGATCGAGATCAGCGAGGCGCCGAAGCCGAGCGCGACGAGGGCGTCGACGACGACGCGGTCGCCCGGCGCGTGGCCGAGCGGGCCGGTCAGCACGGCGAAGGTGATGGTCACGCCGAGGAGTGCCAGGCCGGCGACGAGGAGGCCGGTGACGGCGCCCGACTTGAAGGCGATGTCGAGGCCGGCCGCGAGGCTGGTGGTCGCCGCCTGGGCGGTGCGGACGTTGGCGCGCACCGAGACGAGCATGCCGATGAAGCCGGCCGCCGCCGACAGGATGGCGCCGAAGGCGAAGCCGATGGCGACCGTCAGCGACAGGAGGAAGGCGACGACGACGAAGATGACGACGCCGACGATGGCGATCGTCGTGTACTGGCGGGTGAGGTAGGCCTGGGCGCCCTCCTGAATCGCCGCCGCGATCTCCTGCATCCGGGCGGTTCCTGCATCGGCCGCCATGACCGATCGGACGGCCCAGATGCCGTACGCAATGGACAATAGTCCACAGACAATAACGAAGCCGAGAGCGCCCATGATTCCTCCGTGACGGGGCGCCGTTCTTGTTGTCCGGGTCGTGCCCGGGGCGCCCTTCTGGATTGCCAGCCGAAGCGGGAAAACCTGCGACCGACGGTCGCGGTCGCGTGAACGGTGCCCGCCGGCCGATGTGTCGTCAAGGGGAAGCGCGGACGAGAATGCGAAGCGGGGACGGGCGCGGCGCCGCCGCCGGGCTCAGGCCGCCTTGCCGCGCAGCGCCACGACCGAGAGCACCAGAGCCGTGATGGCGGTGATGGCGATCAGCGCGACGTTGACCATTTCCCAGCCGGCGGAATCGAGGATCTTGCCGGAGGAGAAGGAGGCGAGCGCCACGGCGGCGAAGATGAGCAAGTCGTTCGTCGCCTGGACGCGGGCGCGCTCCTCCGGCCGGGCCGCGCCGACGACGATGGTGGTCGCGCCGACGAAGGCGAGGTTCCAGCCGAGGCCGAGCAGGATCAGCGCCGTCCAGAAGTGCGCGAGCTCGATTCCGGCGAGCGCCACGACGCCGCAGCCGGCGAGGAGCGCGAGGCCGACGCCGGCGATGCGCTCGGCGCCGAAGCGGGCGATCAGCCCGCCGGTGAAGAAGCTCGGTCCGTACATGGCGATGACGTGCCACTGGATGCCGAGCGCCGCCTCGGCGGTGGAGAAGCCGCAGGCGACCATCGCCATCGGCGCCGCCGTCATCACGAGGTTCATCAGCGCGTAGGCGACGATACCGCACATGACGGCGACGCGCAGCCGCGCCGTGGCGAAGATCGTGCCGATCGGCCGCCCTCCCCCGACGCCGGCATCGCGCGGCGGCGGCCGCGGGATCCTGAGGCAGGCGAGGACGAGGCAGGAGGCCGCGGCGAGCGCCGCCTGGGCGGCATAGGCGCCGGCGAACAGGATCGGCGCGAACAGGTCGCTCGTCAGGATCACCGCCTGCGGGCCGACGACGCCGGCGACGATGCCGCCGGCGAGCACCCAGGAGACGGCCTTCGGCTTGAAGGCGTCGCTCGCGGTGTCGGCGGCGGCGAAGCGGTACTGCTGGACGAAGGCCTGGGCGAAGCCGGACAGGAAGGTCGCCGCCAGGAAGCCGAGGAACGAGGCGGCGAAGATCGCCGTGGTGGCGGCGAGGCCGCCGAGCAGCGACAGCAGGGCGCCGAGGAGGAATCCGGGGCGCCGGCCGACGCGGCGCATGACGAGCGCCGCCGGCACCGAGCCGCAGGCCGTGCCGACGACGAAGCCGGTGATCGGCAGCGTCGCGAGCCCGGGCGCCTCCGGCATCAGGGTCAGGCCGACGAGGCCGCCGGTGGCGAAGGCGATCGTCGCGGCCGAGCCGCCGACCGCCTGGGCGGCGGCGAGGACGAGGGCGTTGCGGCGGGCGAGCCGGTCTTCCGCCGCCGCGCCGTCGCTGGCCGTCGCCCGGGATGCCACCGTGCCCCCCTCAGAAATGCGCGTAGGCGCCGGCGCCGAGGTCGAGCGGCCGGCCGGCGGCGTCGACGACGGCGACGCCGGCACCCGCCGCGATGCGGCCGATGGCGGTCGCCGCGACGCCCACCGTGGCGAGGTCGGCGGCGAAGGCGGCGGCGCGCCCGGCCGGCACCGTCGCCAGGATCTCGTAGTCGTCGCCGCCGGTCAGCGCCCGGGCGAAGAGCGCCGGATCGGCGGCGGCGAGGCCGGCCGCCGGCGCCGACAGCGGCACGGCGGCCGCCTCCACCACGGCGGCGACGCCGGAGGCGCGGCAGAGCCGGGCGAGGTCGCCGACGAGGCCGTCGGAGACGTCCATGGCGGCGTGGGCGTGGGCACGCACCGCCGCCGCCGCCGCCGTGCGCGGCAGCGGTTTGAGATAGCGCCCGGCGAGGTGGGCTCGGCCGGCGGCGTCGAGGCCGGCGGCCGCGGCGACCTCCGCCGGCACGGCGCCGGTACGCAGGGCGAGGCCGAGCGCCGCGTCGCCGATCGAGCCGGTGACGTAGACGAGGTCGCCCGCCCGGGCGCCGCCGCGCCGCACGGCGCTGCCGGCCGGCAGCACGCCGAAGGCGGTGACCGAGACGACGAGCCCGCCGGGGGCGCGGATGGTGTCGCCGCCGAGCAGCGGGCAGCCATAGGTCGCCTGGTCGGCGGCGAGCCCCTCGCAGAAGGCGGCGAGCCAGGCCTCGGTCCAGTCGTCGGGCAGGGCGAGGGTGAGGAGATAGCCCCGCGGCCGCGCGCCCTTGGCGGCGAGGTCGGAGAGATTGACCCTGAGCGCCTTGGCGGCGATCGCCGCCGGCGGGTCGTCGGCGAAGAAGTGGATGCCGGCGGCGAGCGCGTCGGTGGTGGCGACGATCTCCTCGCCCGGCGCGTGCGACAGCACGGCGGCGTCGTCGGCGAGCCCGACGGCGCCGGGATCGGTGGCGAGCGGCGCGAAATAGCGCTCGATCAGCGCCACCTCGCCCGGACGCTCGCCTGCCGCGGCCATCAACTCGCCTCGAACTCCGCCGGCCGGAGGTCGCGGGCGAGGCGGTCGAGCACGCCGTTGACGAGGCGCGGCTCGTCCTCCGCGAAGAACGCCTTGGCGATGTCGACATACTCGGTGATGACGACGCGGGCCGGCACGTCGGCGCGCTTCATCAGCTCGTAGGTGCCGGTGCGCAGGATGGCGCGCAGCGTCGCGTCGACGCGCTTCAGCGGCCAGCCGGCGACGAGCGCCTGGTGGATGGTCGGGTCGAGGACGCGCTGCTCGTTGACGACCCCGACGACGAGGTCGCGGAAATAGGCCTTGTCGGCGGAGCGGTACTGGTCGCCGTCGACCTCCTGGCCGAGCCGGAAGGCCTCGAACTCGGCGACGACGTCGGCGACGCCGGTGCCGGCGATCTCCATCTGGTAGAGCGCCTGGACCGCGGCGAGGCGGGCGACGCCGCGCTGGTTGGCGGGCCGGGCGCCCTTGTCGTCGCCCCGGCGTGCGGTGTCGACCATCGTCACACCCCGAAGCGCGCCTTGACGGCCACCATCTCGAGCGCCGCCCTGGCGGCGAAGCCGCCCTTGTCCTTGCCGCCGACATTGGCGCGGGCCCAGGCCTGGTCGCCGTTCTCGACGGTCAGGATGCCGTTGCCGAGTGCCAGGCCCTCGTCGATGACGAGGTCCATCACGGCACGGGCCGATTCGCCCGCGACGATGTCGTAGTGCGAGGTCTCGCCGCGGATGACGCAGCCGAGCAGGACGTAGCCGTCGTATTCCGGCCCGTCGCCGCCCTCGGCGGCGATCAGCGCCATCGACAGCGCCGCCGGGATCTCCAGGACGCCCGGCACCGAGACGCGGTCGTAGGTCGCGCCGGCGGCGTCGAGGACGCGCGTCGCCCCGGAGAGGAGCGTGTCGGCGAGCTCCTCGTAGAAGCGCGCGTCGATGATCAGCAGGTGGGGCTGTTCGGCCATGGGTGGTTCCTTGTTCGTCCGCCCCCGGCGGAGCGCGAGACGAACCACGCGCGGGGGTGTTTGTCCAGCACGGCGAGCCCAGAGCCACCGCGGCCCCGCCGCGCACCCGGCGCATGGCGGGGCGGGTGGCTTCGCGTGCTCCCGATCGCGAATCGTAGGCGACGAGCCCAGGAAACGTAGGCACCATCGTCGCCGGCAGCCTCTAGGTTGTCGGCTTCATAGCGCGCACCAAGTAACCACCCAGTTGGCGCGGCAGAGCCAGTCGTGCCCTGCCACAAAGCCCTGCACGATTGCACCGGCAGCCGCGAGAAAGGTGAAGAGTGCGATGAACACAGCCCACACACCTTGCGCCGAAGTGAGAACGAGGTGGTGTTTGATGACCTCTACCGGTTGGCCGTCCCAATAGAGCCGACCGGCGTCATCGACACCGAGCTTGTCCAGCTCCTTAAGGCCAACCGAGCGAACACCCTCCGGCCACTCTCCTTTTCGCGCCGTGCTAAGTGGAACCGCGGCCAACTCCGCATCGCGCTCGTGTCGCTGGCGTTCCGCTTCCGTCTCCAATTCTCTCTCCGATATCTGCAACCCTCACCCCGCCTCGGCCAGCCGCGCCACGTAGCGCGCCATCTGGTCGACCTCGAGGTGGACCTTGTCGCCGGCCCGGCGGCCGCCCCAGGTGGTCACGGCGAGGGTGTGCGGGATGAGCAGGACGGTGAAGGTGTCGCCGGCGACGGTGTTGACCGTCAGCGACGTGCCGTCGAGGCAGACCGAACCCTTCACCGCGACGAACCGGGCGAGCGGCGCCGGCACGCGGAAGCTGAAGCGCGTCGTCTCGCCGATGTCCTCGCGGGCGAGGATCTCGGCGAGGCCGTCGACGTGGCCGGAGACGAGGTGGCCGCCGAGCTCGTCGCCGACCTTCAAGGCCCGCTCGAGGTTGATCAGCGTGCCCTCGTCCCAGCTCCCGGCATTGGTCAGCGCCAGCGTCTCCGGCGCCGCCTCGACCGAGAACACCGCGCCGCCGCCCGGCTTGTGCTCCACCGCGACGACGGTGAGGCAGACGCCGGCGCAGGCGATCGACGCGCCGAGGGCGATGCCGGCGGGGTCGTAGGCGCAGTCGACGGCGAGGCGGCGGACGTCGTTGCGCGGTTCGACGGCGACGACGGTGCCGACGTCGGAGACGATGCCGGTGAACATGGGGGCCTCATGGACGAGAGCGGCGACCGACGACATGGCGCCTCGGCCGCGGCGATGCAAGCGCGGGCCCTCAACCGGCCGCGCGCCAGAGGTGGACGAGGCGGTCCGCCCCGAGCGGGCGGCGGCCGAGGAGAGTGAAGTGCGGATCGGCGAGGAGCGTGTCGACGCCGCGGTCGGGGAGCGCCGGTACGCCGCCGGCGCCGACCGTCGTCCCGGCCTCGATGACGACGAGCTCGTCGACGAGGTCGGCGTCGAGGAAGGCGCTCGCGATGCGCGGGCCGCCCTCGACGAGGACGGTGGTGAGGCCGCGCTCGGCCACCGCGACGAGGGCGGAGAGCGGCGAGACGTGGCCGTCCGGGTCGGCCGGCACCGCGATCACCGTGACGCCTGCGGCCTCGAGCGCGGCGAGGCGGTGCGGATCGGCGGTGCCGCCGGCGACGAGCCACAGCGGCACCCGCTGGGCGCTCTGGGCGAGCGCCGAGGCGACCGGCAGGCGAGCGTGCGTATCGAGCACGATGCGCACCGGCGAGCGGCCTTCGAGGCCGGGCAGCCGGCAGGTGAGCAGCGGGTCGTCGGCGAGCGCCGTGCCGATGCCGACGAGGATGCCGTCGGTGGTGGCGCGCAGCGTGTGACCGTAGCGGCGGGCGATCTCGCCGGAGATCGCCACCTGCCCCTCGCCGGCGCGGCCGACGAAGCCGTCGGCGGAGACGGCGAGCTTGAGGCGGATGTGCGGCCGGCCGTCGCGGACGCGGCGGACGTGGCCGGCGTGCGCGCGCGCCGCCTCCGCCGCGAGCACGCCGGTCGTCACGGAGATGCCGGCGTCGCGCAGGATGGCGTGGCCGGCGCCGGCGACGACGGGGTTCGGATCCTCGATCGTCGTCACGACACGGCCGACGCCGGCCTCGGCGAGCGCCACGGCGCACGGGCCGGTGCGGCCGACGTGGGCGCACGGCTCGAGGCTGACATAGACGGTGGCGCCGCGCGCCGCCGCGCCGGCCTGGGCGAGGGCGACCACCTCGGCGTGCGGGCGGCCGCCGGCGGCGGTGTGGCCGCGGCCGACGACGCGCGGCCCGGCGCCGTCGTCGCGCACGACGATGGCGCCGACCGCCGGGTTCGGCCAGGCGCGGCCGGCCGTGCGCCCGCCGAACGCCAGCGCCGCCGCCATGAAGCGGCGGTCGGTCTCGGAGCCGCCTTGCGGCGGCATGGATAGGCTCATTCTTCGCTCGTCTCCGCGGCGCGGCCCGGCCGGTCCGGCACGCCGTCGCCGCCGGCAAGCTCGCCCAGAAATGCGGCGAAGTCCTGGGCCTCGCGGAAGTCGCGGTAGACCGAGGCAAAGCGCACGTAGGCGACGTCGTCGAGGGCTTTCAGCCCCTCCATGACGAGCTGGCCGATGAGCTCGCTCGACACCTCGCTCTCGCCGGCGCTCTCGAGCTGGCGGACGACGCCCGACACCATCTGCTCGACGCGGTCGGGATCGACCGGCCGCTTCCTGAGCGCGATGTTGAGCGAGCGCATCAGCTTGTCGCGGTCGAACGGCACCCGCCGGCCGGAGCGCTTGACGACGGTGAGCTCGCGCAGCTGCACCCGCTCGAAGGTGGTGAAGCGGCCGCCGCAGGTGACGCAGACCCGGCGGCGCCGGATCGCCGTGCTGTCCTCGCTCGGCCGCGAGTCCTTCACCTGCGTGTCCTCGCCGCCGCAATAGGGGCATCGCATGGGCCGCGGAACCTCTCCTTGTGCGCGATGCCGACCGAATCGGTCCGGCCCGCCCCAGCCACGGCGCCGAGGATGGTCCCGCGGCAGCGACCGCGTCCACCCCCGGGGTCGGCGCGCGGCGCGCGAACGCGCGCACCCTCGCCTCGAGGGGGAGGGTCGACGGACCGGAGATCCGGCGGGGTGGGGTGCTCGCGGGAAAGATCTTGTCCGCGAGCGGTGCGTGAAGAGAGGGCTCGATGAGCGGTTGGGAGGAGCCTGAGGCGAGACGTCATTCCGCGCTCTGCCGAGCGCGCCACCCCACCCCGTCACGCCTGCGGCGTGCCGACCCTCCCCCTCCAGGGGAGGGTCGGTGTCCGCGGATCGGCCGACGAACACGACACTCGGCGAAGGCGACCCGCCGGTCCGCCCCCCCTCACTCGTAGATCGGAAACCGCGTCACCAGCGCCTCGACGTCGATCCGGACCTTCGCCTCGACGAGGCTGTCCTCGTCGACGCCCTTCTGCGACAGGGCGCCGAGCACCTCGGCGATCATGTCGCCGACCTGCTGGAACTCGGCGACGCCGAAGCCGCGGCTGGTGCCGGCCGGCGTGCCGAGGCGGATGCCCGACGTCACCATCGGCTTCTCCGGGTCGTAGGGGATGCCGTTCTTGTTGCAGGTGAGGTGGGCGCGGCCGAGCGCGATCTCGGAGACCTTTCCGGTGAGGCTCTTCGGCCGGAGGTCGACCAGCATCAGGTGGGTGTCGGTGCCGCCCGAGACGATGCGGAAGCCGTGGCCCTTCAAGGTCTCGGCGAGCGCCCTGGCGTTCTCGACGACGGCCTTGGCGTAGAGCTTGAAGGAGGGCTGCAGCGCCTCGCCGAAGGCGACCGCCTTCGCCGCGATGACGTGCATCAGCGGGCCGCCCTGCAGGCCCGGGAACACCGCCGAGTTGATCTTCTTGGCGATCGCCTCGTCGTTGGTCAGCACCATGCCGCCGCGCGGGCCGCGCAGCGTCTTGTGGGTGGTGGTGGTGACGACGTGGGCGTGGTCGAGCGGGTTCGGGTGGACGCCGCCGGCGACGAGGCCGGCGAAGTGGGCCATGTCGACCATGAAGACCGCTCCGACCTCGTCGGCGATCTTGCGGAAGCGGGCGAAGTCGATGACGCGCGGATAGGCCGAGCCGCCGGCGATGATCAGCTTCGGCTTCTCGGCGCGGGCGAGCCGCTCGACCATGTCGAAGTCGATGAGCTCGTCGTCGCGGTTGACGTGGTAGGGCACCGGGCGGAACCACTTGCCCGACAGGTTGACCGGCGCGCCGTGGGTGAGGTGGCCGCCGGCGGCGAGGTCGAGGCCCATGAAGGCGTCGCCGGGCTGCAAGAGCGCCAGGAACACCGCCTGGTTCGCCTGGGCGCCGGAGTGCGGCTGGACGTTGGCGAACTTGGCGTCGAACAGCTTGCAGGCCCGCTCGATGGCGAGGCTCTCGGCGATGTCGACATACTGGCAGCCGCCGTAGTAACGCCGGCCCGGATAGCCCTCGGCGTACTTGTTGGTGAGCACCGAGCCCTGCGCCTCGAGCACCGCCTGCGAGACGATGTTCTCCGAGGCGATCAGCTCGATCTCACCGCGCTGGCGACCGAGCTCGGAGCGGATCGCGCCGAACAGCTCGGGATCGGTGTCCTCGAGCCGCGCCGTGAAGAAGCCGTTCTGGGCCGCTGCCGCGGCCCCCGAGGGGACGGTCGCCATCGCCTGATCTCCAGAGCATTCCGTTGCGGAACACGGGGGCCGGCCGAGGTTTCGGGGCCGGGCGAGGCCGCATCTAGCATGCGGCCGGGGGCGGACCAAGCACGGATGCGACGGCGC
>Ga0255338_1003349_pt1 | contig 19528 bp, 21 predicted proteins | sample MeOH1_35cm_T4_19_FD_203715 | JGI IMG/M metagenome (GOLD analysis project Ga0255338, IMG submission 203715) | Sandy soil microbial communities from University of British Columbia, Vancouver, Canada - MeOH1_35cm_T4_195 | ecosystem: Engineered > Artificial ecosystem > Sand microcosm > Unclassified ...
ACCAGCGTGTCCCGCCTGGTCGGCGAGATGCTGGCCGAGAAGATGCGCTCGGACGATGCCTATGAGCGGGCGCTGCAGGACTGGCTGCACCGCGAGCGCGCCTGGGTCTCGCAAGGACAGGCCTACCCGACCCGGGGTGAAGAGGCATGAGCCCGATCTTCGTGGACACCTCGGTGCTGATCCTCAGCGAGGACGGCGCCCGGCCGGCGGACCAGGCCAAGGCCCTGGCCTGGCTGAAGCTGCTGTGGCAGCAGCGCGCAGGCCGCGTCTCCACCCAGGTGCTGAACGACTTCTACCGCCTCGTCACCACCCGTATCCAGCCGCCCATGCCCAACGGCGATGCGCGCGCCGAGGTGCGGCGCTACCAGCGCTGGAACCCCTGGGCCATCGACCATGCGACGGTGGAGAGCGCCTGGTCGATCGAAAGCCGCTTCGGCCTGGGCTATGCCGACGCGCTGATCGTCGCGGCCGCCAAGGCCCAGGGCTGCGAACTGCTCTTGAGCCTGGAGCTGCCGCATGACCAAGCCTATGACAGCGTGCAGATCCTCAACCCCCTGCTGACCGAACCGGAAGAAACATGGACCGCCTGAACCAAGCCCTGGCCTGCATCCGCGAGGATGTGCGCGCCACCAAGGCCTATCCGGTGCAAAGCGCCGTCGGCCTGATCAAGCTGGACACGATGGAGAACCCCTTCCGTCTGTCCGCCGACCTGCAGCGCCAGCTGGGCGAGCGCCTCGGGGCGGTGGCCATCAACCGCTATCCGGCCGAGCGCACCCAGGTGCTGGCCGCCGCGCTGGCCGCGCATGCCGGCATGCCTGCCGGTTGCGGCATCACCCTGGGCAATGGCTCGGACGAGATCATCACGATGCTGACGATGGCGGTCAGCCGCCCCGGCGCCAAGATCCTCGCGCCCCTGCCCAGCTTCGTGATGTACGGCATCTCGGCGCGTTACCAGGGCCTGGACTTCGTCGGCGTGCCGCTGACGGCCGAGTTCGAGCTGGACGAGGCGGCGATGCTGGCGGCGATGGCCGAACACCGGCCGGCCCTGGTCTACCTGGCCTATCCGAACAATCCCACCGGCAACCTCTGGGATGCGGCCGTGATCGAGCGCATCGTCCAGGCGGCGCCGGGCCTGGTGGTGATGGACGAGGCCTACCAGCCCTTTGCCGCGCGCGACTCGATGGGCCTGCTGGCGAAGTACGCCAATGTGCTGGTGATGCGCACCATGAGCAAGTTCGGCCTGGCCGGCGTGCGCATCGGCTATCTGATCGGCCAAGCCAGCCTGATCGCCGAGATCGACAAGATCCGCCCGCCCTTCAACGTCGGCGTGTTGAATGCCGAGGCCGGCCTGTTCGCGCTGGAACATGCCGAGGTCTATGCCCAGCAGGCCCAGGTGCTGCGCGCCGAGCGCGACAAGCTGCTGGTCGCGCTGCAGGCCCTGCCGGGCATCGCTCCCTTCCCCAGCCAGGGCAATATGATTCTGGCGCGGGTGGCGGATGCCGCGCGTGTCTTCGAGGCCATGAAGGCGCGCGGCGTGCTGATCAAGAATGTCTCGGCCATGCACCCGCTGCTGGCCAACTGCCTGCGCATCACGATCGGCACGGCCGAGGAAAACCAGGCCATGCTGGCCGCCCTGAAGGAAAGCCTGCAATGAGCACGACGCCCCGCATCGCGGAAGTCAGCCGCAACACCAAGGAAACCCAGATCAAGGTCCGCGTCAACCTGGACGGCACGGGCGAGGCCAGGCTGAACACCGGCATCGGCTTCTTCGACCATATGCTGGACCAGATCGCCCGTCACGGCCTGATCGACCTGGACATCGAAGCCAAGGGCGACCTGCACATCGACGGCCACCACACGGTGGAGGATGTGGGCATCACCCTTGGCATGGCGGTGGCCCAGGCCATCGGCGACAAGAAGGGCATCACCCGCTACGGCCACAGCTATGTGCCGCTGGACGAGGCGCTGTCGCGCGTGGTGATCGACTTCTCGGGCCGCCCCGGCCTGGAGATGGACGTCAAGTTCACCGCCGGCTCGGTGGGTGCCTTCGACACCCAGCTGACCTACGAGTTCTTCCAGGGCTTCGTCAACCACGCCCTGGTCAGCCTGCACATCGACAACCTGAAGGGCCACAACGCCCACCACCAGGCCGAGACCATGTTCAAGGCATTCGGCCGCGCGCTGCGCATGGCGATGACCCTGGACCCGCGCTCGGCGGGTGTGATTCCCTCGACCAAGGGGAGCCTCTGAGATGAAGCGCACGGTCGCCGTGGTTGATTACGGCATGGGCAATCTCCGCTCGGTCTCGCAGGCCGTGCTGCATGTGGCGCAGGACTCGGGCCTGGAGGTGGTGATCACCAACAAGCCCGAGGAGGTGTTTGCGGCCGAGCGCATCGTGCTGCCGGGCCAGGGCGCGATGCGCGACTGCATGCGCGAGCTGCAGGACTCCGGGCTCAAGGAGGCGGTGCTGGATGCCGCCGCCAGCAAGCCCTTGATGGGCGTGTGCGTGGGCATGCAGATGCTGCTGGACCACAGCGAGGAGCAGGACACGCCGGGCCTGGGGCTCATCCCGGGCCAGGTCAGGCGCTTCCGGCTCGAAGGCCAGATCCAGCCCGATGGCAGCCGCTACAAGGTGCCGCAGATGGGCTGGAACCGCGTGCAGCAGAGCCGCCCCCACCCGATCTGGGCCGGCGTGCCCGACGGCGCCTGGTTCTATTTCGTGCACAGCTTTTACGCGCGAACGTCGGATGAGCGCCACAGCGTGGGCGAGACCGAGTACGGCCAGCGCTTTACCAGCGCGGTGGCCCGGGATAATATTTTTGCCACCCAATTCCATCCCGAGAAAAGTGCCGCGCTGGGGCTCGCCCTCTACCGCAACTTCCTGCTTTGGAAGCCCTGAGGACGCTCACGTCCTCGGTCGCGCTTTTCCCTCCGCTCCCCGATTTCTCACCACTACCTGCACTCGGCCATGCTGCTGATTCCCGCCATTGACCTGAAAGACGGCAAGTGCGTTCGCCTCCAACAGGGCGATATGAATGCCTCCACCACCTTTGGCGAAGACCCCGCCGCCATGGCCCGAAGATGGGTGGACGCGGGCGCGCGCCGCCTGCATCTGGTGGACCTGAACGGCGCCTTCGCCGGCAAGCCGGTCAACGAAGGGGCGATCAAGGCCATCATCCGCGAGGTCGGCGACGCGATCCCGGTGCAGCTGGGCGGCGGCATCCGCGACCTCGACACCATCGAGCGCTATCTCGACGACGGCCTGAGCTACGTCATCATCGGCACCGCCGCCGTCAAGAACCCGGGCTTCCTGAAGGATGCCTGCAGCGCCTTCGGCGGCCACATCATCGTGGGCCTGGACGCCAAGGACGGCAAGGTCGCGACCGACGGCTGGAGCAAGCTGACCGGCCACGAGGTCGTCGACCTGGCCAAGAAGTTCGAGGACTACGGCATCGAGGGCGTGATCTACACCGACATCGGCCGCGACGGCATGCTCAGCGGCATCAATATCGAGGCCACGGTCAAGCTGGCGCAGGCCCTGTCGATCCCGGTCATCGCCTCCGGCGGCCTGTCCAACATCAAGGACATCGAGGCCCTGTGCGCGGTCGAGAGCGAGGGCGTCGAGGGCGTGATCTGCGGCCGCGCCATCTATACCGGCGACCTGGACCTGGCGGCGGCGCAGAAGCGTGCCGACGAGCTGGGCGCGGCCTGACGAACGAGAGAGACAAGCGAGCATGCTGGCCAAGCGCATCATTCCCTGCCTGGACGTGACCGGCGGCCGCGTCGTCAAGGGCGTCAACTTCCTGGAGTTGCGCGACGCCGGCGATCCGGTGGAGATCGCCGCCCGCTACAACGAGCAGGGTGCCGACGAACTGACCTTCCTGGACATCACCGCCACCAGCGACGGCCGTGACCTGATCCTGCACATGATCGAGGCCGTGGCCTCGCAGGTCTTCATCCCGCTGACCGTGGGCGGCGGCGTGCGCGAGGTGGCCGATGTGCGGCGCCTGCTCAATGCCGGAGCCGACAAGGTCAGCTTCAATTCGGCCGCGATCGCCAATCCGCCGGTGATCCGCGCGGCATCCGAGAAGTACGGCGCGCAGTGCATCGTCGTCGCGATCGACGCCAAGCGTCGCGCGGCCGACGATCCGAGAGGGCCGGGCTGGGACGTCTACAGCCATGGCGGGCGCAAGAACACCGGCCTCGACGCGGTGGCCTGGGCCAGGCAGATGGCCGAGCACGGCGCCGGCGAGATCCTGCTGACCAGCATGGACCGCGACGGCACCAGGAGCGGCTTCGACCTGGCCCTGACCCGCGCGGTCAGCGATGCCATCGACGTGCCGGTGATCGCCTCCGGTGGCGTCGGCTCGCTGGACGACCTGGCCGACGGCGTGCAGAAGGGCGGCGCCGATGCGGTGCTGGCCGCCAGCATCTTCCACTACGGCCAGCACACGGTGGGCGAGGCCAAGGCCTTGATGGCGGCGCGGGGCATTCCCGTACGCCAATGAGCCGCGACGCCGACCGTGGGCGGGGCGAGCGCCGGGCCGCCCCAGGCCGCCCCGCGTCCTCCCGGGGGAGCGACGAACATGTCCGCCCGTCGAAGGCCCCGCACGAGGTGCGCATCATCGGCGGGCAGTGGAAACGGTCCAAGCTGCCGGTGGCCGACAAACCCGGTCTGCGCCCGACCCCGGACCGCGTGCGCGAGACCCTGTTCAACTGGCTGGGCCAGGACCTGAGCGGCCTGCGCGTGCTCGATGCCTTCGCCGGCAGCGGCGCCCTGGGCTTCGAGGCCGCCTCGCGCGGCGCAGCCGAGGTGCTGCTGCTGGAGCGCGACGCCGAGCTGTGCCGCAGCCTCAATGCCAGCCGCGCCCGGCTCAAGGCCGAGGGCGTGCTCAGGGTCGAATGCGCCGATGCCCTGGCCTGGATGGCGCGCTGCGCCCCGGCCCGTTTCGAGCTGGTCCTGCTCGATCCGCCCTTCCAGCAGAACCTGTTCGAGGCGGCGCTGCGCGCGGCCGCCCCGCTCGTCGTGCCGGGTGGCTTCGTCTATCTGGAGGCGCCTGCGGTGCTCGATCCGGCGCCCGAGCTGGGTCTGCTGCCCTGGCGCAGCGCGCGTGCCGGCGCCGTGCACAGCCAGTTGCTGCGGCGCAGCGGATAATCCAGGCCAACAGCCCCAGGCTCCAGGAGCGCCGCTTGACCTCTGTGACCGTACTCACCGCCGTCTACCCCGGCACCTTCGACCCCATGACCCTGGGCCATGAGGACTTGATGCGCCGTGCCAGCCGCTTGTTCGAGCGCCTGATCATCGCGGTGGCCGCCGGCCACCACAAGCGCACGATGTTCACGATCGAGGAGCGCCTGGAGATCGCCACCCAGCTGGCGGCCAAGTACCCGAACGTCGAGGTGATCCCCTTCCGCGGCCTGCTGCGCGACTTCGTGCTGGAGCATGGCGGCAAGGTCGTGGTGCGCGGCCTGCGCGCCGTCAGCGACTTCGAGTACGAGTTCCAGATGGCCGGCATGAACCGCAGCCTGATGCCCGAGGTCGAGACCGTGTTCCTGACCCCGTCGGATCAGTACCAGTTCATTTCCAGCACCTTCGTCAGGGAGATCGCGACCCTGGGCGGCGACGTGTCCAAGTTCGTGTCACCCTTGGTGCTCACGCGCTTGAGCGAGCGCATCAAGAAGGCGGAGTGAGGGGCGCGATATGGCCTTGATGATTACCGACGAGTGCATCAACTGCGATGTGTGCGAGCCGGAGTGCCCCAACAACGCCATCTCGATGGGCGCCGAGTACTACCAGATCGACCCGGCCAAGTGCACCGAATGCGTGGGCCACCATGAGGAGCCGCAATGCGTGGCCCTGTGCCCGGTGGCCTGCATCCCGGTCAATCCGGCCCATGTGGAAAGCCGCGAGACCCTGATGCAGAAGTACCTGCGCCTGACGGCCCAGGCCGCCGCCTGAGTCAGCGGATTCAGGGCAGCCGCCAGAGGCTGCCGTAGGCCGGCGCGGCCGGCCATTGCGCCGCCTCGGGCGGCGGCTCTGCCCCCCGCTCGGCCAGCCAGCGCCGCGCCAGCATCCAGCCGCCATGCGTGACCAGCAGGGCCGGCGTTGCGCCGCCCTGCCAGGCCTGCACGCGCAGCAGCAGCGCGCGCAGGCTTTCGCCCCCGCCGGGCGCGTGGTCGGCGAAGTCGGCGCACCAGGCGTCCACCGCGGCCTGGCCGATCTGGGGCCAGGTCTTGCCGTCCCAGCGGCCGAAGTCCAGCTCCAGCAGGGCCGCGTCGACCCGGTGCCGCCAGCCCCAGCGCCTGAGCCAGGCGCCGACCGCGCGGCAGCGCGTCAGCGGCGAGGTGTGGATGCAGTGCGGCAGGCGCTCGCGCCGGGCCTGGCGCTGGATGCGGCGCGCCAGGCGCTTGGCGCGCCGCCAATGCAGCGGCAGATCGGTCGCGGCGCCGACGCAGCGCCCGGCCGCGCCCTCGGGCCGGGGATGGCGCCAGGCCCAGATCGCAGCGGCCTCAGGCATGGAAGTCGGCCAGCAGGGCCAGCAGCGCCACCAGCTCGACCAGTTGCTGGGTCGCGCCCAGGCTGTCGCCGGTATAGCCGCCCAGGCGCCGGTCCAGCCAGGACTGCATCCAGAGCGTGGCGGCGCCGCAGGCCACGGCGGCCACGCACAGGCCGGGCACCCAGGCCGCATCGACCCAGGCCAGCAGCAGGCCCAGCAGCAGCACCCAGCTCAGCGCGACGGCCAGCGCCGGTGTCGAGGCCTGGGTGGCCAGGGGCTTGGCCTTGGCATGCTCGGCATCGCCGGCATAGGGCAGGGCGTGCATGAGCCAGACCGGCGCGGCACGCGAGGCGGCATGGGCCCAGACCAGGCCGGCCATCGCCAGCAGGTAGTCCTGCTCGACCAGCGCCAGCAGGCAGGCGGCCTTCAGGCCCAGCATCAGGATCAGGCCCAGGGCGCCGTAGCTGCCGATGCGCGAGTCCTTCATGATGAGCAGGGCCTTTTCGCGGCTGACCGCGCCGCCCAGGCCGTCGCAGGTATCGGCCCAGCCGTCCTCGTGGAAGCCGCCGGTCAGCCAGATGCTGGCCGCCATCGCCAGGCCCACCGCCACCGCGGGCGGCCACAGCCACAGCCCCGCCCACAGCACGGCCGCGCTGAAGGCGCCGACCAGGATGCCGATCAGGGGGAAATGGCGCGCGCATTGCTGCAGCCACGCGGGCTCGAAGCCTACCCAGCGCGGGATCGGCACGCGGGTGAAGAACTGCAGGGCGATGAAGAGGAGGCGGAATTCGTGGGCGAGCAGGCGCATGGGCGAGGGCGCGGGCGCCCTCAGTGGCTGGCCTCGCGCGGCAGGCGGATTATGAAGCCCAGGCCCGGCCCGGGCGCTTCGTCCAGGCGCAGCTCGCCGCCCATGCGCTGCACCAGGGTCTGCACGATGTGCAGGCCCAGGCCCGAGCCGCCGCTGCCGCGCTTGGTGGTGAAGAAGGGCTCGAACAGGCGCGGGCGGATCTCCTCGGGCACGCCGCGGCCGTTGTCGCGCACGTCCAGCCGGACCATCCCGCCCTCGTCGTGCAGGCTCAGGCGCACCAGGCGCGGCTGTGCCTGGCCCTCGAAGGCATGGGTGACGGCATTGAGCAGCAGGTTGGAGACGATTTGCGAGAACTGGCCGCCGGCCATCAGCACCGGCAGCTGCTCGGGCAGGTTCAGGGCCAGCTCGACCTGGGCGCTCTTGAGCACCGGCTGGTGGGCGCGCAGGACGCCGCGCAGGTACTCGGGCAGGTCCAGCCGCATCGCATGCTCGCTGCCCTGGTCCACCGCCAGGGTCTTGAAATTGCCCACCAGGGCGGCGGCGCGCGCAAGATTGCTGCTGACCAGGGCGGCGGCGCTGCCCAGGCTGCCGGCCAGGGCCAGCAGCTCGCTGCGGCTGACCCGCTCGGCCTCCAGCTTGGCCCGCATGCTGCGCGCGAAGTCCTCCATGCCGGAGGCGGCCGTCACCGCGATGCCCAGCGGCGTGTTCACCTCGTGCGCCACGCCGGCCACCAGACCGCCCAGGGCCGCCAGCTTCTCGCGCTCCACCAGGGCGGCGGTGGCGTGGCGCAGTTCCTCGGTGCGCTCCAGCACCTTCAGCTCCAGCGCGGCCTCGCGGTCCTGGTGCTGCAGTTCGGCCGCGCAGCGCGCCGCGAAGATGGACAGCAGGGACAGGGCCAGCAGGTGCTTGTCGGCATCGATCTCGCGCGTGTCCAGCGCCACCAGGATGCCCAGTGAGCGGCCCTCGGTGTCCGTCATGGGCATGCCCACATAGCTCTGCGCGCCCATCTCGGCCAGCAACTGGTCCTGCGGATAGGCCTGCTGCACATCGCAGGGATAGAAGCACATGCTCTGGTCGGCCACATTGCTGCAGGGCGTGCCCAGCAGCGAGTAGCTGATGTTGGGCGCCCAGTCCGTGCCGCCCCAGACGGCCAGGGTCTGTATACCCTCGCCGCCCTCGAAAGGGACCAGGCGGCCGGCGATCACGTAGGCCACGTCCAGGGCCGCCGCCAGGTCGCGCACCAGCACGCGGAAGAAGTCCTCGCCGCGGGCCTTGGAGGTCGACAGGGTGATGGCGCGCAGCGAGGCCTCGGCGAGCCGGCGCTTCTCGGCCTCGCTGAACAGGGGCTGGGCGGAGGAGGTCTCAGGCATCGGGGTAGCGCTCGTAAATGTTCCGCACCTCGGCCAGGCGCTCCAGCAGCAGCTGGACCAGCTGGGGATCGAACTGCCGGCCGGCTTGCTGGCGCAGATAGTCCAGTGCGTCGTCGAACTGCCAGGGCTGCTTGTAGCAGCGCTGGCTCACCAGCGCATCCATCACGTCGGCCAGCGCGACGATGCGGCCCACCAGGTGGATCTGCTCGCCGGCCAGGCCGCGCGGATAGCCCAGCCCGTCCCAGCGCTCGTGGTGCTCGTGGGCGATGGTGGCGCCGAGCTGCAGGATGCGCTTGTCGCTCTTGTTGAGCAGCTCGTAGCCGATGCGCGCATGGGTCTGCATCACGGCCCACTCCTCCTCGTCCAGCGGGCCTGGCTTGTTGAGCACGCGGTCCGGGATGCCGATCTTGCCGACGTCGTGCAGCGGCGCCGCCTGGCGCAGGAACTCGACGTCCGAGGCGCGCATGCCGCTGGCCTCGCCCAGCAGGGCCGCGAGCTCGGCGACGCGGCGCACATGGGCGCCGGTCTCCTTGGAGCGCTTCTCGACCGCCTCGCCGAGGATGTAGACCGTGGAGCGCTGCGTGTCCTGGATCTCCTCGCGCAGCAGCAGGCTCTCGTAGGTGATCGCGACATTGGCGCAGAAGATCTCCAGCAGCTCGCGCGCCTCCTGGTCCACCGGCTCGCTGAACACCATGTAGAGCAGGCTCTCGTTGCCGCTGCTGCTGCGGTAGTAGCCGATGAAATGGTGCTCGTCGAAGCGGCTCTGCTGGGCGGCCAGCGCCGCGTCCATGGCCTCGCGCACCTCGGGGGGCAGGCTGTCCAGCTCCTCGTCGACCAGCAGGCGCGAATACTCGGCCGTGGCCGCCAGGACCTTGAGCTTGCCCTCCACATGCGAGGCCGCGTAGGCCGAGACGCGGCTGGCGCACAGGCCGTGGGCCTCGAAGCCCAGCAGATGCGCCACCTGCTCCAGCACGGCCGAGGCGAAGCGGCGCAGGTTCTGCGAGTCGTAGACCTTGGTGATCGCGTCGATCGAGCGGCGCAGCGCCTGGCGCGAGGCCTCGATGATCATGATGTCGCGGTAGCTGCGCAGCGCCGAGTAGAAGACCGTGATCAGCTTGCGCTTGGTGAGCTCGGTCTTCTCCTTGTAGTCGTTGATGTCGTAGCTCTTGATCACATGCTCTTCGGGCGCCTGGCCGGGCTGGCCGGTGCGCAGCACGATGCGCACATGATGGTTGTCGAGCTCCTCGCGGATATGGCGCGCCAGCTCCAGTCCGGCATGCTCGGACTCCATCACCACGTCCAGCAGGATCAGGGCGATGTCCTGACGCGAGGCCAGCAGCTCGCGCGCCTCCAGCGCGCTGTAGGCGTCGAGGAACTGCAGGCGCCGGCCGGCGAACTCGAAGTCCGCCATCACCAGCTGGGTCACCTCGTGCACGGCCGGATCGTCGTCGACGATCATGACCATCCAGGGGTCCAGGCTGCGGCCCGGCGCGCCCGCGCTGGCGGGTGGCAATTCGTCGGCAAATACCAAATCCGTCATGAGGCTTCTCGCAGAGCTGGCGCGTGCCCATTATCACCAGCCGTCCGGCTTTTTTTGGCAACGCCCGTGACGGGCTCGGTTGCGCTTCGGGAGGGGGGCGGTTACAAGAATGACATGCTCGACAACACAGCCGTCCTGGCCTTCCTGCTGGCTCTTTCACTGCTGGGCGGGCTGTGCGGCTACCAGTGGCGCCAACTGCGGCGGCTGCGGCTCGGCGAGGCCCGCCTGGACCAGGCCCTGCAGGCCAGCGATGCGGCGCTGTGGGAATGGCATATCGACGAGCAGCGCATGGTGCTGAGCGAGCGCTACTTCCGCCAGCTGGGCTATCCGCCCGACGCCTACCCCGCCTCGACCGAGACCTGGCGTCGCATGCTGCATCCCGACGATGTCGAGCATGCCATCGCCACCGTGCGTGCCCATCTGAAGCAGCACAGCGACACCTATGTCAACGAGTACCGCATGCTGGATGCCGCCGGGCAGTGGCGCTGGATGCTGGCGCGCGGGCGGGTGACGCGGCGCGGCCCGGACGGTCGGCCGCTGCAGATGGTGGGAACCCACATCGACATCCACGCGATGAAGACCCGCCAGGCCGAGCTGCTGGAATCGCACGAGCGCTTCCAGAACATCTACCAGACCACGCCCGACGCCATGGGCATCACGCGGGTCAGCGACGGCCTGTACATCGACATCAACGAAGGCTTCGTGCGCATGGTGGGCTATCCGCGCGAGCAAGTGCTGGGCCGCACCAGCAACGCGCTGGGCATCTGGGCCAGGCCGGAGCAGCGCGACCAGCTGGTCGCCGAGTTCCGGCGCCAGGGCTGGGTCGACTCGATGGAGATGCAGGTGCGCCGCCGCGACGGCCAACTGCTCGACGGGCTGATGACCGTGCGCCCCCTGGTCGAGCGCGGCGACGACTGCATGCTCTTCATCTACCGCGACATCACCGAGCGCCGCCGCCTGCTGCGCGAGGCCGAGGCCGCGGCGGCTGCCAGTCAGGCCAAGACCGAGTTCCTCTCGCGCATGAGCCACGAGCTGCGCACGCCGCTGAATGCGGTGCTGGGCTTCGCCCAGCTGCTGCAGGCCTCCCCCAGTCTGGCCGGGGCCGAGCGCGAGCGGGCCCAGCTGGCCGCCATCCTGCAGGCCGGCTGGCATCTGCTGAACCTGATCAACGACGTGCTGGACATCGCGCGCATCGAGTCCGGCCATCTGCAGCTGCAGCTGCGACCGCTGGCGCTGCGGCCGGTGCTGGCCGAGGCGCTGACCCTGCTGCAGGGCGAGGCCGAGGCCGCGGGCGTGCAGCTGCCGGCCGAGCCGCCGCCCTGCACCGAGCGCTGGCTGATGGGCGATGCCCTGCGCCTGCGCCAGGCCTTGGTCAATGTGCTGAGCAACGCGATCAAGTACAACCACCGCGGCGGCCGGGTGCTGATCGCCTGCGAGGCCCGCGAGGGCCGGCTGCTGCTGCAGATCAGCGACACCGGGCGCGGCATGGACGCGGCCCAGCAGGCCCATCTGTTCGAGCCCTTCAACCGCCTGGGCCGCGAGCGCGAGGGTATCGACGGCACCGGCATCGGCCTGGTGCTGACCAAGCATCTGCTGGGCCTGATGGGCGCGGCCATCACCCTGCGCAGCGCGCCCGGCGAGGGCACGACGGTCGGCCTGGACCTGGCGCTGGTCGAGGCGGCCCCGGAGGCGCCCACGGCCAGCGCGCCGCCGGCCCTGCCGGACGAGCCGGCGGCGCAGGTCGCACCATGGGCCCGCGTGCTCTATGTGGAGGACAGTCCCGTCAACCAGATCCTGGTGCGCGAGATGCTGGCCGGCTGGCCCGGGCTGGAGCTGCTGCTGGCCAGCGACGGCGCCGAGGGCCTGCGCCGCGCCGCGGCCGAGCGGCCCGATCTGATCCTGCTGGACATGCGCCTGCCCGACATGGACGGGCTGCAGCTGATGCACGCCCTGCGCGCCGACCCGGGGCTGGCCGCCATCCCCGTCATCGCGCTGTCGGCCAACGCCATGCCCGAGGACGTGGCCCAGGCCCTGGCGGCCGGCGCCCGCGAATACTGGACCAAGCCGCTGCGGCTGCAGCAGTTCCTGGCCGACATGCGGCGCGTGCTCAGGCCCGCTCGCTGACCCCGGCCGAGGCGAAGCTGGCCATCTCGGCCAGCACCCTGCAGGCGGAGGCCAGCAGCGGCCAGGCCAGCGCCGCGCCCGAGCCTTCGCCCAGGCGCAGGCCCAGGTCCAGCAGGGGCTCGGCGCCCAGCGCCGCCAGCATCGCCCGGTGGCCGCTCTCGTCGGAGGCATGGGAGAACACGCAGCGCTCCAGCACCGCCGGCTGCAGCCGCGCGGCGACCAGCACGGCCGCGCTGGTGATGAAGCCGTCGACCAGGATCACGCGGCGCTCCAGCGCGGCCTGCAGCACCGCGCCCACCAGCATCGCGATCTCGAAGCCGCCGAAGGCCGCCAGCGCCTCCAGCGGGGCGCCGGCCCCGCCATGGCGCTGCAGCACCTGGCCCAGGATCTCGGTCTTGCGCGCCAGCTGGGCGTCGTCCAGGCCCGTGCCGCGGCCCACGCATTGCGCGATCGGCAGCCCGGCCAGGCGGGCCAGTAGCAGGGCCGCGGCCGAGGTGTTGCCGATGCCCATCTCGCCCAGCAGCAGGCAGTTGCCGGGCTGCTGGCGCAGCAGGTTCTTGCCGGCCGCGATGGCGGTCGCGCATTGGTCGGCGCTCATCGCCGGGCCGGCGCTGGCATCGGCCGTGCCGCGCGCGATCTTGGCGATCACGAGGCCGGCGCGCGGTGCGAAGTCATGGGCCACGCCGGCATCGACCACGGTCAGGGCCAGGCCGTGCTGGCGCGCCAGCACGCTGACCGCGGCCCCGCCGGCCAGGAAGTTCTCCACCATCTGCCAGGTCACGTCGCTGGGATAGGCGGAGACGCCGCGGGCCGCCAGGCCATGGTCGCCGGCGAACACCATCAGCTGCGGCTCGCGCAGCACCGGCGCCTCGCTGCCCAGGATGAGTCCGAGGCGCAGCATCAGCGTCTCAAGCCGGCCCAGGGCGCCCAGCGGCTTGGTCTTGGTGTCGATGCGGCGCTGCAGGGCGGCGGCCAGGGTCGGGTCTTGCAGCGAGGGGATGGCGGGGATCAGGTCTTGCATGGAGGGAGGCGTCAGGGTTGCGGTGGTCTTGCGGTGGCGGGGTCGGCGGCCGTCAGCGCAGCAGCCCCAGCAGGCTGCCGGGCTGGAAATGCCGGCCGATGTAGTCGGCCAGGCCCTCGAAGACCTGGTCCAGGCCGGGGCCGGACCGGCCGAACAGGGCCTGCAGCACGGCCGGCTGCTCGAACAGGCCATGGGCATAGACACCCAGCACCGGCCCCTGCTGCCAGCCTATCGTCTCGCCGTCCTGGCCCAGCAGGGCCGGCAGGGCCGCGGGCAGGTCGGGGTGCTGGGCGCTGCGGCCCTGGTGGATTTCGTAGCCCTGGGCCGCGACGCCGGCCAGGCCGGCCCAGGGCGCGGGCAGGTCGGCGGCGAAGCGCAGCCGGGTCGGGCGCAGCAGCTTGTCGTGCTCGAACTGGGTGACCAGGGGCAGCAGGCCCAGGCCCGGCGCATTGCCGTCCAGGCCATGGGGGTCCAGCAGGGCCTCGCCCAGCATCTGCAGGCCGCCGCAGATGCCCAGCACCGGACGGCCGGCCGCGGCATGGGCGGCGACGGCGGCATCGAGCCGCTGGGCGCGCAGCCAGGCCAGATCGGCGGCCACGGACTTGGAGCCGGGCAGGATGATCCAGTCGGCCGCTTCCAGGGCCTTGGGCTCGCGCGCCCAGACCAGGCGTACGCCCGGCAGGCTGCGCAGGGGCTGGAACTCGTCCAGATTGGACAGGCGCGGATAGGCGACGATGGCAATCGTCAGGCCGCTGCCGCTGCTGGCGTCGTCGAATACGCCGTCCTCCTCGGGCAGGCCGTGGCCGCGCCACATCGGCAGGGTGGCCAGGGTCGGCACGCCGGTCAGCGCCCGCAGCTGCTCGGGCCCCGGCGCCAGCAGGCTCGCATCGCCGCGGAAGCGGTTCAGCACGAAGCCCCGGATCAGCGCGCGTTCGTCGGCGGGCAGCAGCTGGTGCGTGCCGTAGAGGTGGGCGAAGGCGCCGCCGCGGTCGATGTCGGTGACCAGCAGGCAGGCGGCGTTCGCCTCCCGCGCGGTGCGCATGTTGACGTAGTCGCTGGCATGCAGATTGATCTCGGCCGGCGAGCCGGCACCCTCGATCACGAGCACATCGTTCTCGGCCAGCAGCTCGTGCAGGGCGGCCCGAGCCCTTGGCCAGATGACTTCGCTGCGGCCGCGCCAGGGCATGGCGCCCAGTTCGGCGTCGACTTCGCCCAGCACCACCACCTGACTGCGGGTGTCGGCCTCGGGCTTGAGCAGCACCGGGTTCATGCGCACCTCGGGCTGGCGGCGCGCGGCCAGGGCCTGGAAGTACTGGGCCGAGCCGATCTCGCCCATCCTGCCGCCCAGGCCCGGCACGACGCGGGCGTTGTTGCTCATGTTCTGCGCCTTGTAGGGCGCGACCCTGAGCCCCTGGCGGGCGTACCAGCGGCACAGGGCGGTGGCCAGCCAGCTCTTGCCGGCCCCGCTGGTCGTGCCCAGCACCATCACGGCCTTGGCGGTCATTGCAAGCTCTCCTTCAGTCGCTGCTGGGATTGTGGCGGCAAGGCGGCGACGCGCACCCAGCCGGGCAGGCCGAAGGAAGCGGCGTCGCGCAGCTTGATGCCCCGCGCCCGCAGGTCCGGCAGGGGGGCGGCCGGGCGGGCCAGCCAGAAGGGCGTGCAGCTCTCGCGCTGCCGCCAGCCCAGGTCCGCCAGCAGCTGGCGCTGCTGCGCCGTCCAGAGCCGCAGCCGGGCGCGCGCGTCGGCCAGCCAGACCTGGATCTCGGGTCGGTGCAGCTGCATCAGCAAGACCTGGCCCTCGGCCGACAGCACCCAGCTGGCGGCCAGGGCCTGCGCCCGCCGGGCCAGGGCGCCGGTGTCGGGCGCGATCAGGTAGGCGGCGCGCACGCCGGTATGGCCCAGGGCCTTGTTGGGGCAGTGCAGCTGCCAGGCGGCGGCGGGCAGGGCCGGCGCCTCGCCGGCAAGGCGCAGGGGCTCGTAGGCGCGGTCCACCACGGTCAGCGCGGCGCGCCCGGCAACGGCCGCGATCTCGGCGCTGCCGAGGCTGGCGCCGGTCGGGTTGCAGGGCTCGCAGATCCACACCAGGGCGCCCGGCTGCAGGCCCTGCAGCAGCTGCTGCACATCGGCGTAGGGCCGCACCCGCAGCCCCAGGGCCTGGGCCGCGGCCGCATAGTCGCCGAAGCCGGGCGCCGGCACCCAGACCTCGCGCAGGCCTTCCAGCAGGGCCGCCAGGCTGAGCCGGCGTATCGCCTCGGCGCCGCCGGAGGCCGGCAGGATGCGCTCGGGCGCCACGCCATGGGCCACGCCCAGATGCTGGCGCAGGGTCAGGTATTGCGGGTCGGGGTAGCGGCGGCGATCCGCCTGCCGCAGCGCCTCGGCCAGGGACGCGGGCGCCGGCAGCGGGTTGGCATTGGTCGAGAAATCGTGCAGCACGGCCGGGCCGCTGTCGCTGCCACCGTGGATGCTCATGCGGGCAGCCTCAGGCTCAGCGCCAGGAGCGCCAGCAGGAGCGCGCCGCCCAGCAGCGCGCGCCGGGCCAGGCCGGCCGCGCGCGGCAGATCGGCGCCCTGCGGCGCGGCGCCGGCGGCGTTGAGCTGGTAGACCCCCGGCTTGGCCAGGCGCAGGCCCAGGCGCAGCGCCAGCGCCGCCATCGGCCAGCCGCTGTTGGGCGAGGGCGTGCGCCGCGCCTCGACGGCCAGGCGCGGCAGCAGCGCCGGCCGCAGGCCCAGCAGGGCCAGGGCCGTGAGGCGGGCCGGGATCCAGGACAGCACATCGTCGGCGCGCGCGGCGAACTTGCCCGACCATTCCCGGTGATCGCGGTAGCCCCACATCGCATCGGCCGTGTTGGCGAAGCGGTAGACCGCGGCACCCGGCAGGCCGGCGAGCGCGAACCAGAACAGCGGCGCGATCACGGAATCGTTCAGGTTCTCGGCCAGGGTCTCGATCGCGGCCTCGCGCACCGCGCTCGCGTCCAGCGCGTGGGTGTCGCGGCTGACCAGGCGCGCCAGCTGCGTCCGCCCGGCCTCCAGCGAGTCGCCCAGGGCGCGCTCCACCGCCAGCACCTCGTCCACGAGCATGGCCCAGGCCAGCAGCGGCTTCAGCAGCAGGCCCAGCAGCAGGGCGCCGGTCAGCAGGGCCGGCCAGGAACTCCAGGGCCGCAGGCCCTGCATCAGCAGGATCTCCAGGCTCAGCGCCAGCGCGGCGCTCAACAGCGCGCCCAGCAGCCAGGCCAGCGCGCCGCCGACGAAGGCCGGCCCCGGCGGCAGCGCGGCCAGACGCGCGCCGAAGGCGCCCAGATAGCGGCCCATGCCGACGACCGGATGCGCCCAGGCCGGCGGCTCGCCAAGGAGGCGATCCACCAGCAGCGCGACCAGCATGGCCAGGGGCAGCAGCAGGGACATCATCAGTCTTCGATGCCGCGCTGGGCCGGAACGCCGGCCTTGAAGTGATGCTTGACCATGGTCATCTCGGTGACGGTGTCGGCCAGGTCGATGAGCTCCTGCGGCGCGCCGCGGCCGGTCAGCACCACATGCACATGGGCGGGCCGCTCGCGCAGGGCCTGCAGCACCGGCTCCAGCGCAATCCAGCCATAGCGCAGCGGGTACATGATTTCGTCCAGCACGACCAGGAAGGTTTCGCCGGCGCGTATCGTGGCCTCGGCTTGCGCCCAGCCCTGGCGGGCCAGCTCGGCCGAGTGCTCGAGGTCCTTGCTCTTCCAGGAGAAGCCGTCGCCCAGGCCGACGATGGGAACACCCAGCTGCTCGAAGACGCGGTGCTCGCCGAAGCGCGCGCTGGGCACCTTCATGAACTGGTAGATCTTCACCGCCTTGCCGCGGCCGTGCGCGCGCAGGGCCAGGCCGAAGGCGGCCGTGCTTTTGCCCTTGCCGTCGCCGGTGTGGACGAGGATCAGGCCGCGGCGCTCGGCCGTGGGGATGATGCGTTCGCGGTCGACGGGAGGTTGCTCGATCTGCATGGGTTCAGCTTCCGCGGAAGAAGGCCGCGACGGCCTGCGGGTTGGAGGGGAAGTAGTGGTGGACGTAGCTGGCGAGCAGGCTGCCCCGGGCGTAGAGCGCCTCGGCGGCCTTGCCGCCGTTGGGGTTGGTGGCCCGCGCGACGGGTTCGAGCGGCGTGTCCAGCCGCGAGTAGTGGAAGGTGTGGCCGCGCAGCTCGCCCAGCCCCGGCCAGTCGATCTTCTGCAGCCCCAGCGCGGCCAGGCGCGGCTGCAGCCGGGCGTGGCCCGGCATCAGCCCGGCCATCGCGTGCTCGGTGCCGGCGCCGTCGGTGAGGCGCTCCAGCAGCGCCAGCATGCCGCCGCATTCGGCCAGCAGGGGGCGGCCGGCTTCGAGGTGGGCGGCCAGATCGGCAAAGAAGCGCGGATGGGCGCCCAGCGCCTGCGCATGCAGCTCCGGATAGCCGCCGGGCAGCCACAGCGCATCGCAGGCCGGCAGGGACTGACCCTCGATGGGCGCGAAGCTCAGCAGCTCGGCGCCCAGCGCGCGCAGGCAGTCCAGGTTGGCGGGGTAGACGAAGGAAAAGGCGGCGTCCCGGGCCACCGCAATGCGCCGGCCCGCAAGCAGCGGCGGCAGCGGCGGCTCGGGCTCGGCATCGAAGTGCACCGGCTGGAAGCTGAAATCGCCGCTGGCCGCACCCCAGGCCGCGGCCCAGCCGTCGAGCTGCGCGTCCAGCTCCGGCAGCTCGAGGGCCTGGACCAGGCCCAGGTGCCGCTCGGGCAGGGTCAGGTCTTGCCGGCGCTGCAGAGCCGCCACCAGGGGCAGGTCCTCGGGCAGGCCCTCGGCCACCATGCGGGCATGGCCCGGGCTGCCGACGCGGTTGGCCACCACGCCGCACAGCCGCAGCTCGCGGCGGAAGGTCTGCAGCCCGACCGCCAGCGCGGCGAAGGTCTGGGCCATCGCGGCGGCGTCGATCACGGCCAGCACCGGCAGGCCGAAGGAGAGGGCCAGGTCGGCGCTGCTGGGCTGGCCGTCGAACAGGCCCATCACGCCCTCGACCAGGATCAGGTCGGCCTGCCGCGCCGCCTGGGCCAGCAGGCCCTGGCAATGCGCGAGGCCGCCCATGAACAGGTCGAGCTGGTAGACCGGGTGGCCGCTGGCGCGCTCCAGCACCATGGGGTCGAGGTAGTCAGGGCCGGTCTTGAAGACGCGCACGCGCAGGCCGGCGTTGCGCGCGTGGCGCGCGATCGCGGCGGTGACGCTGGTCTTGCCCTGGCCGGAGGCCGGGGCGCTGATCATCAGGGCGGGGCAGGTGGCGCTGCTCATGCGTTCAGGGCGATCCAGCGGCCCTGCACCTGCAGGATCAGCAGGCGCTGCTGGAACACCTGCTGCAGGGCGGCATGGGTGGCGGGCGCCGCGGGCGGGCCCTGGTGGACGATGCGGCCGGCGTCCATCACGACCAGCAGGTCGGCCTGCAGTGCGATGTTGAGCTCGTGCAGCACCGAGACCACCGCGGCACCGGCCGCGACGCGCTCGCGCACGATGCGCACCCAGTCGCTCTGGTGCGGCGGGTCGAGATGGGCCAGCGGCTCGTCCATCAACAGCAGCTCGGACTGCACCGCCAGGGCGCGCGCCAGCAGCACGCGCTGGCGCTCGCCGCCGGAGAGCTGGCCCAGCGGGCGCTCGCGCCAATCCCAGCTCTGGGTCAGGCGCATGGCCTGTTCGACGGCCGCATGGTCGGCGCTGCTGGCCGGCGCGAGCCAGGGCTGATGCGGCAGGCGGCCCAGCATCACGACGTCCAGCGCGGACAGCTCATCGGCGCTGGCCTCGTTCTGGCCCAGCCAGGCGAGCCGGCGGGCGCGTTCGCGCGCCGGCCAGGAGGACCAGGGCCGGCCCTGCAGCGTCAGCTCGCCCTCGCAGGGCAGCAGGCCGGCCAGGGCGCGCAGCAGGGTCGACTTGCCGGCGCCGTTGGGCCCCACCACCGCGGTCCAGGCGCGCGCCGGCGGCGCGAGCTGCAGCGCCTGCAGGATGGCGTGGCCGCCCAGCGCCAGCGCGCGCAGCTCCAGGCGCAGCGGCGGGGCGGCGCTCATGGCCGGCCCCCCGCGCCGCGCTGGCGGCGGTGCATCAGCCACAGCAGATAGCTGCCGCCCAGCAGCGCGGTGATGACGCCCACCGGCAGCTCCTGCGGGGCGATGATCCAGCGCGCCAGGATGTCGGC
>Ga0255338_1003350_pt1 | contig 19526 bp, 19 predicted proteins | sample MeOH1_35cm_T4_19_FD_203715 | JGI IMG/M metagenome (GOLD analysis project Ga0255338, IMG submission 203715) | Sandy soil microbial communities from University of British Columbia, Vancouver, Canada - MeOH1_35cm_T4_195 | ecosystem: Engineered > Artificial ecosystem > Sand microcosm > Unclassified ...
CCGGCTGTCTTCTATGACGCCTGCGCTCTTTCGCCCGGATGGGAAGCACGTCAGCCCATCTATCGGCTTTGGCCTTTGCTGGTCCATCTGCGTCTCTTTGGTGACAGTTACCGGCAACAGGTCATGGAAATGCTGTACGCTTGTGGCGTCTAAGGCGGTTCAGCCTCAATCGTCCGGAGGAATATAATCCGGGTAAAATCTGCTTTCCCACTCGGGATGGCGCTGCGCCTTTATCCGCTGTCGCTTCGGGCAGGGCAGGATCCGATCCAGTCGCACCGCTCCGCCGACAGATATTCTCTCGCCCTGCGAAAGGAGTCGAACGGGGATACGGACAGGTTTATGAAGCACAGGGCATCCGGGGCAGAGGAGTGCTTCATGGCTGAATTCCAAGGACGTGACCTGCATCTGGTCAAAAAGGCCCTGTGCATCGGTATTCTCGCGATCGAAAGCCAGGATGGCGGGCCTTTCAAAGCCGAGTCGGATCTGACCGACATGAAGGCGTTGGTGGACGACCTGATCCCTGGCGGCGTCGAACTTGGTCACTATATGCGCTCAGCGCATATTGCTCTTTCCGGCAGACCTGACTGACAGCCACCACTTCGTTCGGATAGACAAGGCTCGCAAGGCCTCCGCTTGGATTCTGCGGCGCGTTCGCAGTTGATCTTCTTTCCCCCTCTGCATTGTCGCGCGCGACGGCCGCCTTGCCGGCCTCAATCTCTCTGAATTTCGCAGGCTGCGATTCGGTTTCTTATCACGCGTTTCAGCGCGGGGCCGGAAGGGGCGGCATGGGGGCGAGGGTGTGCCCTGATGAGAAGGCAGCGTGTGGGGCCAGGGCAGGGACCAGAGAGGAAGAGGATTTTGGAAGGTGTCGCTTTCGAATGGTCGAGAGCGCTATCATCCAAGGAGTTGAAGTCATGAATATCGGTGAAATCAAGCCCGTGAACGGTCGTCTTCAGGGGCATATCGCCACGCGCACCATCGATCTGCCGAAGGTCGGTCTGCGCCCGGTGCAGAGCATGCATGAGCGCGCACCCGTGTTCGAGGTCGTTGCGCTCAATGTCGGTCGCCGCTGGGTGCAGGTCGGCGCCCTTTGGGAAGCGACCGCCAACAAGACCGGTGAGAGCTTCCTGCAAGGGTCGATCGACGATCCGAGCCTCGCCGAACCGCTCCCAATCGCGCTCTTCGGCACCGATGCCGAAGGCTACCGCGTTGCCTGGCGTCGCCGCGAAATGCGTGATGACTTCGGCGGCGCGCGGCAAAATGCGGGACGGCCGACCGGCGTCGATGGCGCTGGCGGGGGCTTTGGTGAAAGCACGGCCGGTGCCGATGGCTCGCTCATGACGCAGTCGGACCTCGACGACGAGATCCCTTACTGACGAGTTCGATCGGATAAACGGGGCCGGGGGAGCGCGATGCTTCCCCGGCCTTTTTGCGTCCTTCCTCTTCCCATCATCATGAAAGGAACGTGCCATGGCCACTGCCATCCGCGCGAGCGTCGACCGTTTCGCTGACCTTCCCACCCTTTATGCCCAGATGACCGCCACTCCGGAATTTCGTGCCGCCTTCGGCGAGCCGCTCACGGTCTCAATCGTCGAACCGGGCGACGAACCGGGGGAGCATCAGATGCCTGAGCCCTTCGCTGCCCAGGCAGAATGTGGAGGCGTCATCGCTACCATCTTCGATCTCTTTGCTGGCACCCGCCTCGAACCGCTCACCGCGGACATTGCGTGGGGGATCGTCAACAGCTTCCATTTTGTCGCCGGGAAACTGGAACGCCAGGAAGATGCCATCGCAAAGGAAGTCGGCAAACTTGCCCGCAATCCTGACGTGAGCGAAGTCTATACGAAGGAACTGGAGGAGAAGCAGCTCCTCTGTCAGTCGGTCGCCGAGCAGCGCGAGGCGATCGAATGCATGCGCGACTATGCCGCCGAAATGTATCGCGCCCAGTCGGGATGGCCCTGGTCGCCCGCGCGCGGGACACGGGCGTCGTCAGCTTCGAGCGCAAGCCAGATCGCGGCCATCGATTTCCTCCGAGCCCGCAAGCTCGCAACGCGCGAAAAGCATATGCCGGAGGGACCGATCGTGGTCGTCACCGGACCCTCCCAATGGCATGATTGGAAGCTGATCTGGGATCGGCTCGACGCTATCAAGGTCCGCGTGCCGCACATGACGCTCGTCACCACCGGCCAGAGGCGCGGTGTCGACCAGATCGCGGCAGCATGGGCCGCGCGTCCCGAAAATCGGATCCCGGTCGTCGTCTACGGCCTCTACGGATCGGGCCGCAAAACGGCCTTCACCCGCAATCGGAAGATTCTCGAACTGGCGCCAGTTGAGGCGGTCCTGTGTGAAGGCTCGGGCATCCAGGCGAACCTCTATCAGCTGCTGCGTCAAGCAGGCATCCCGATCCATGCCTTCCGCAAGGCTGACCAGTCGACAGACGAAGTGGCGATGGCGCTCAGCCGCCGGCGCCGTGTTCATTGAGGGAGGCCGTCATGGCGATCCCCGACTATCTCAGGGGCAATTTCAACACGCTTTTGCGCGCGGCGGCCGACGGAAATCTGGCGCTGATGGAATGCAAGGATGCAGCGACCGGAGAACCCCGATATGTCCTTTGCGCCGTCGGCAGGAAGGGCGGCGATTATATCATGACGCCCTTTGGCCACCTGGCCGAAGGCAACCCCTATGACGCCTATATGCCGCCATTGTGACGGGCAGCAGCATGCCGAGCAAACGACAAGGGATCGACCGCCGATGCGCGGTCGGTCCTTTTTTCGTTCCCCAATCCAGGGAGGACCCTCATCGCTCATGCACTCCACGCCGCCACGGGGTTCGAGACGGCTGCAACAGGCGCATGGTGGGCGGATCAAAGCGAGCGCTGCGGGGCGAGATTTCCACAGCGAGAGCGATCGCTTGGGGCACGCATTTGCGAATCGGAGGCGTCGAGCCTCCGAGTCGCAAGCCACCTTCTCTCTCTCAACATCTCTGATCGTGGCACGGTACCGCAGCGGCCTCAAGGACGGCGGGGCCCCACCATTTTCTTTGGCGGGGCGGTCGTGGTGCGCTGACGCTTGATAGGTACGCCGCCAAAGAAAATCGTGACCCCCACCGCCGCTGCGCGGTCGCTGCGCGATCCTTGACCCCGCAGCTCGGAGCCCGTGCAGGGAGGAGAGCCTCTTGATGAAGAAGGAGGTTACGATGACTGACATGACGAGCCGTGAAGCAGCGCTGGACCGTTTCGCCGACGCCTTTGTCGAAACGACTGATCGCTATCGCATCGTCCCGGGAGACGAGGTGAGTGAAGCGCCGATGCCCGACGCCGACGCGGTTGCACAGGCAACGGAAATGGTCGTACGCACGCTGTTCGATGTCCTGCGCGACACGCGGCTCGAGGGGATAGCCGACCAGATCGCCTGGGGCATCGTTCACAGTTTTCACAGGGTGGCAAGCCAACTCGAAAGGCAGGCCGACGGGGCAGCGCAAAGCGTCCAGCGCCTCATCGCGCAGGCCGACGGCAGCGAGATCGGGGCGGTCGAGCTTGAGGAAGCGCAGATGCTCTGCCACTCACTCGACGAGACCCAGGATGCCGTCGCCTGCATGCGGGACTATGCCGCCGAGACCTACCGCGCGGAGACCGGCAAGGCCTGGTCGTCACCGCGCGCAACCCAGGTCTCGTCGAAGCGCACGGCCTCGGTCATCGCGGCCACCGATTTCCTTGCCGCCCGTCGCAAACGCCAGATCGACCTGAAGGCACCGCACGGGCCGGTCGTGATCTTTTCGGGAGGTCAGACCTGGGAGGATCACCGCCTGCTCTATCGCACACTGGACGGCATCCGGGCGCGAATTCCCACGATGATCCTCGCGACGACAGCGCAGGACAAGGGATGCGATGCGATAGCGACCGCATGGGCGGCGCGCAGCGGTTGCAAGGTGATAGCGTTCGACCTCAACCGCAGGCTTGGAAGGCGGGCCGGCTTTGCCCGCAACGAGCAGCTGGTCGGATTGAACCCGGTCGAAGCAGTGGTCTGCGAGGGGTCGGGCCTTCAGAGCCATCTTGCCCGTGAGGTACGAAAGCATGGCATCCCGGCGCACTTCATAACGATCGCAGACCAGCATCAGGCGCGGTCAACGCGGTAGAACAAAGGCCCGAGTGAAAATGGGCGGCAGAGCGTCTGGCTCCGCCGCCCATTCTTTCGCCTCGAGGGAGAGGATCGGCGCGCTCAGGGACGCAGACACAGGGCGCGTCGCGCCTTGGGTCCGCGCCCGTCGCGCGCCGATGCAGGCTCAGCCAGGCTGAACCTGGCCAGCTGCGCGCGGCTCCGCCGTGCTCGCTGCTGGGACAACCCTTCGGGTTGGCTTGGGCGCGGGAGGACCGTTGCCTCGCTCGGCAACCAGTGCCCGCAACGCATCCATCGCCCTCTCTCCCCCGACCCGGATCGCGTGATCGACTATATCGCGAAAGGCACGTTCACTGAGTTGCTCGACGGGAAGATCTTCCACCATCAAGGCATATTTGCCGCGCAAAGCGCGGCGGGCGCCCAGAACCTCCTGCGCGAGTTTCCGCTCCCGCGCCTCCAGCTCTGCAAGCCGTTCCCGGTCTGTCATCTTTGGCACTACCATAGCTCCTTTAAAGCAATGGTCTGCCCGCAGGGGCGAATGTTGCCCGAATTCACCCCGGTTGCAATAGGCGCATTACGCGCGGACCAAGGCCAGCGCCCAGGGGTGAGATTCGCAGAGCGAGAGGGATCACTTGGGGCACGCATTTGCGAATCGGAGGCATCGAGCCTCCGATTCGCAAGCCTCCTTCTCTCTCTCAAGAATTTCGATCGTGCCACGGGGACAGCGCCGGCCTCAAGGACGGCGGGGCCCCACCATTTTCTTTGGCGGGGCGGTCGTGGCGCGCCGACGCTTGATAGGTGCGCCGCCAAAGAAAATCGTGACCCCCACCGCCGCTACGCGGTCGCTTCGCGATCCTTGACCCCGTCGCTTGGAGCCCGTGCCCAGCAGGACACCTCTTTCAACTTAGAGGAGGAAATCATGCAGACTGAACCCGACTTCGACCGCATCGTGCACAGCCACGAGCCGCATTATTTCGCCGCTCAGGCGCGCGGCTTCGCACTCATCGAGGAGATCCAATATTACCTCGATGAAGCGCAATCCTACGCCGGGCGGTACAAAGGCTATATCGACCACGAGACCCTCGATCTCGTCATCACCGGGGAATATGATGCCGAGTATGAGGATGCGATGGACGATGCTCGCGATGCAGCGCGAATGGTCGCGCGCTCGAACGGATATCACACGCTGCGCGCGCTCGAACGAACGGATGAGGCCGCCCGGCTCGTCTATGAAGAGCATGCGAAACTGAGCGCGCAGACGCGATGATCAGTTCAATTCGGGAGGTCGGGCGTCCGCCTGGCCTCCCTCCTTTCTTGATCGCTCAGAATGGCTCTCTTCCATCGGGCAGTCGCAATGGCCATGGGACATTCGTCGCGCAAAAATGCCCCGCGCCTACCGGCACGAGGGAACGCAGCGCGCGCGGCGCTGCGCAGGAAAATACTCACGGCCACCGGCCGTATTGTAATGCACCGTACGCACGGGTGCTGCGGGTGCGAATCGCGAGGATTTCTGCGGCTTTCAGTGATGCATTCCGGTCAGCCGCACTGGCACTGATTGACGCCGGGCGGCACGGATTGGCAGTCATTTCCCAGATTGGACTGGCTAACCTCTTGATCAACCTTGGCACTATTTGGCTGCCGCCCAAATTTGCACATAATCGTTTGAGATCAGCCCGTTACTGCCGTATAAGGATCAAGCTTCATCACTGCGGTCAGACGTCGAACAGGAGTTCGGCGCTTGCCCAGGGTCACCATCAGGTTCAAGGACGCGCTCTATGAGCGCCTCGTTGTCGGCGCGCGCGCCTCCGACACGACCGTCCCCGACTATGTTCGCGACATCCTCAATCGGTTCGAGGGCATGGATGCTCGTGGCTATCATGGTCGCTTCGACGAGGTTCACGCGACCCTTATCCAGGTCTTCGCCATCCTGGCCGCCTCGGTCGGAACCCGCCGCCCCGATATCCTCCAAAAAGGGATGGCCGATGCCCGCGTGCTCCTTCTGGAACGGGGCCTCATTGATCCTGAAGAGGGTGGGCGATGAGCATATTCCGCAACGACACTCTCGGGTCGTGGACTCGGGGTGGGCAGGCCATCGTCCACAATGTCCGCATGACCACCCAGGTCTTCTTTCAGACCATGCTGGCGGGCCTCGTCATTTGGATCGGCGGCATGGTCTGGTATGTGCTGGAGAAATCCAGCGACTATGAGCGCTTCGTCGCGGTCAAGATTGCTGAAGCCACCTTGAAGAGCGATGTGCCAGGAGGTGCGCCACTCCTGTTTCGGACGCCGTCGGGCCGTCAATATTGGACCAGCTCGAACGCATTGCTGGCATCGCCAATCGCCAAAAAGACGATGCAGGCGATGGAGCATCACCTTCTTTATGGCGCTGGGCTTTCCGGCGGCTTCGCGCTTCTGATGCTGGTCTGGGCATGGTTCTATTTCACCCGGACGGGGCGGGGACTTGGCTCCAACCAGTTCCTGCGCGGCGCCCGATTCGGGACCGCACGGCAGCTTCGGCGTCTCCTTTGGCGGACGAGAAAAGGGAGCTTCTCGATCGGGGGGGTGCCGGTGCCCGACGCTTTCGAGGCGGAACATATTCTGATCTGTGGTGCGCCGGGGACCGGCAAGACGAACATCATTCTCAAGATGCTGGCCGGCATGAGACGCGAGCGAAAACGCGCCATCGTCTATGACACGGCCGGGACCTTCGTTGAAAAATTCTACAGGCCCGGACACGATATTTTGCTCAACCCGCTCGATGCGCGGGCGGACTGCTGGTCGCCCTGGGTCGATGTCCCGAGGGACTATCATTATGACCAGATCGCGGAATCGACGATCCCTGAAAAAGGTGGCGATCCCTTCTGGGCGAAGGCGGCGCGTGGAACACTGGTGGCGGTATTCCGTAAGCTCGCGCGCAGCGATCGCATGCTGGTCTCCACGCTCCTCGACACGATCTTGCGGAGTCCTCTGAAGAACCTGGCGGCCTTTGCCGAGGGTACCGATGCGGCCGCCTTCATCTCCATGGAAGGGGACCGGACTTCGGCGGGCATTCGCGCCGAACTCGCCTCCGTCATGCGGAGTTTCTCCTATCTCGACGACACCGCCGACGGCTTCTCGATCCGTGACTGGGTCGCCAATGAGGAGGACGATAGCTGGCTCTTCATTACCGTGAAGGCCGACCAGTTGCCTTCGCTCAGACCCCTGGTGACGGTCTGGCTCGACATCGCGATCAGCGCGATCATGAGCCTTCCACCCGACCGCAAGCGGCGCCTCTATTGCGTCATCGACGAGCTTCCGACCCTCCAGAAACTGCCGTCCCTGAGCGACTTTCTGGCCCGTGCCCGCAAATATGGTGGGTGCGGTATATTGGGGTTCCAGTCCTACCCCCAACTGGAGGCGACCTACGGTATCCAGGACGCCGCCGCCATCACCGGCTATTGCTCGACCTGGGTGGCGCTGCGCGCGAACGACACTCCCACCGCCAAGCATGTTTCCGAAAATCTCGGGCAGGTGGAGCAGGTGGAGGCGAATGAAGGCATGTCCTACGGCGTCAACGACATGCGCGATGGCGTCAATCTTTCGCGCATGCAGGTGACCCGGCCGCTGGTCATGCATACCGAGGTGACCAATCTCCCGAACCTTGCCGGCTTCCTGCGTTTCGGCCGGAACCTGCCGGTCGTGCGCTTTGCCGACCGATATAACGCGCTCCCAACAATCGAACCGGCATTTGCTGAGAAGATGACACCGCCGGTGCGGTTCGTTGTAAGCCCGCCCGAGGGTGGGAAGCTGGATGGGCGACGATCCCATCGCCCGACCAAGCAGAAAGGCGAGACCGAACCTCAACTGTCCCTTGAGGCATCAACGCCGCAGAAAGCTGATGCGGAAAATATGGTCGACCCTACGCCGCAGCCGTCAGATCGTGACCGTGAGGAGACTGCCGTTGAACCTCCAGCCGGTCCGCCTCCACTGCTCGGGCCAACCAGCGGCTTTCGCCTGCAGCAACATGGTCGAGCATCGGGCGACCGAGACGAGGCGAGGCCAGCATGATGCATCCCCGTCGGCTTTCCGGATCGCCGGGAAACATCGCCCGCTACTATACGATCGGCGACTATTATACGAAGGGCGATGCCGAGAGTTCGGCCTGGGGTGGGAGCCTTGCAGGCGACCTCGGTCTTACTGGCGAGGTCGATGCCAAGACCCTGCGCGATCTGCTCTCTGGGAAAGTCGCTGGGCAGCAGCTTGGCCGTCATCGCGCCGACGGCATCGAGCATCATCCCGGATGGGATTTCGCGATCAGCGCGCCGAAATCGGTCTCGATCATGGCTCTTGCTGTCGGAGACGATCGCATCGTCCAGGCTCATGAGCGGGCCGTCGATGTCGCGCTCGCCTATCTTGAGGAGCATGCGCAGCTTCGCCGACGGGCTGGCAAAGAGATAGCCCATGAAACGACAGGAAGACTGCTCTGGGCACGGTTCACCGAGCATGCGAGTCGCGAGCTCGACCCACACCTCCACACCCATGTCGTCATTCTCAACATGACGAATCGGGAGGGGGACGAGCGCATCGTCAGCCTTGAAAGCCGCGCCATGTATGCCGAGCAGATGACCAGCGGCCAGATTTACCGGAACCAGCTTGCTCATGGTCTTCGTGAACTCGGCTATGAGATCAAATTTGATCCCCGCCGGGGACTCTTTGAGATTTCCGGGGTGCCCCGCAGCCTCATCAACGAAATGTCGCAGCGCGCCAAGCAGATTGATGACCATGCCCGCGAGCACGGCCTGACTGGTCAGGCCGAGCGCCGCAAATCCTTCTACGCGACTCGCGGCGCGAAAATGAAAGTGGGCCTCGAAGAGTTGCATGAGCAATGGCGCAAAAGGCTGCTCCCGCATGAGAAAGCGATCTCGTCGTTGCAGGAAAGGGTAGAGGAGGCGGGTGAGCGAGAAATAGTGATTGAACCTAGCGATGCTGCTCGGGCTGCCTTGTTTGGGATCAGGCAGCCGGAAGGGCGGGAAGCCGTCAACGCCCTCGGCCGACACTATAGGGCGGCTCTTGCTTCCCATGTTGGCGAAGTTCGATTTGCCGATGTCCGGCCTCTCGTCACGCATCATGAGGAGCGCCGGAAGCTCCTCGCGACTCGCGAGCAAACAGGCGATGACCTACTGAACCGGGGCCGCACCAGCCGGCGATCGGCCCGATTCGAACAGTCGCTCTCCCAGCATCTGGCATTGGGGTTTGGCGACTCGCGTCCCGTCACGACAGCCGATCGACTGCTCAAGACACTGGAAGGCGCAGGGCTTTCCCCGGAGCAGGAACAGGCCATGGTCCATATGGCGCTGTCCCATGATCGGATCACTGGCATCACCGGGGTCGCGGGATCAGGCAAATCAACGCTTGTCGGTTGGCTGAGGTCAGCGGCAGGGCCTGAGAAGACGTTTCTAGCTTTGGCTCCTACATCTTCCGCCGCGGCGGAATTGGGGGTCAAGGCAAAGATCAAGTCGCGAACCGTTGCCAGCTTGCTCGCAGGCGGCGGCCATGGCTTGGGTTCCGATCATGTGCTGGTCCTCGATGAAGCCGGACAGCTGGGAAATCGGCAAGCGATGCGGGTTCTTGAACTCAGCCGGGCGACCGGCGCGCGCTTGATCCTGATGGGAGACAATAAGCAGACCGGCGCGATCGAACAGGGGAAATCTTTCTGGCTCATGCAGAGGCTCGGCATGGCGACAGCCGACCTTACCGAAACCCGGCGCCAGGAAACGGAGGCGATGAAAGCCGCCGTGACGGCGGCGCGCGCAGCGGATTACGAGGCGTCCGTTGGCGCACTCGACAAGGTTGTAAGTGGAACGGACAGCGAGGAACTCGCCAAGGGACTCGTGGCCGAATGGACCCGCCTTAAGCCGAAGAGCCGCGCCTCGACCAATATTCTTGTGCTCGACAACGCCACACGCCTCATCGTCAACAGCCAGGTCCGCGAAACGCTGAAGCGCGAGGGGGTCATCGCCGCCGAAGATAGCAGGCTCTCGATCCTTACGCCGGCCGGTCACAGCGATCAGGAAAAGCGGCTAGCCCGCTTCTACTCCGGTGGCCAGGTCGTGCAGTTCAGCCGGGATCAGGCAGGAGCGGGACTCGCCCGGAATGGCGAATATCGCGTGATCGGAATCGGAAGGGATGCGCAGGGCCGACAATATGTTCGGCTGATCGACGAGCAGGGACAGGTCCATCGCTGGGACCCACGGACCAGCAAGGCCGCGCAGGTGAACGTGTTCGTCGAGGAGGCGAGAGAGCTTGCGGCGGGAGACCGCATCCAGTGGCGGCTCGTCTCCAAGGACCTCAAGCTCAAAAATGCGGAAAGGGGAACGGTCGAAAAGTTAGACGGCGATCACGCGACTGTGCGCTGGGACCGCAATGGCCGGCTACAGAAAATCGATCTGTCGCGTCACAAGACCTGGGATCATGGTTACGGCGAGACCGTCTATTCCTCGCAATCGAAGACCTATGACAGGGTCTACGTCCTTGCCCCTGTCGGCTCGCCGCTGGTCAATGGCCAGAATTATTATACGGCCATCACGCGCGCCCGCTTCGGCGTGAAGCTTTGGACTGAAGACCCGGAGAAGCTGATCGACAAGCTGGTACAGCGCTCGGGCGAGAAGACCTCTTCACTGGAAGGTCTCGGGCGGTTGGATCGGGATCACAACCGGGCATTGTCCGCGCGCCACGAAGAACGAATCGCGTACCTTCGAGACGAGCAAGAGCGTCATAGGCAGGTTCGCAGAGACCAGCAGCTGGAACGTCAACTCAATCGCCGTTCGCGAAGCAAGGGAGGGCTGGCCGAAAAGCTTGCCGAGAGAGCGCGCTCAGGTGTGGAGCGTCTGGACCGGCATCTCCAGTCCTTCCTGGCGCCTCGGGATGATCAATCCACAGAGCGAATCGAGCAAAAGCCAGCTGACCAGGAGCGGGAGGGCCAACATGGCATCGATCGCTAGGCGCAGCTTTGCCATGACCTCCATCTGCCTCGCCATGGTATCGTCAGAGGCAGCCATTGCTTCTGACGGACAACTTTCGTCCAACGGTGAGATAGAGATCGCTCGCTGCATTCGCCAAGCGGCGCGGGGGCAGACCTGGCTGGAGAAAACGCTCTGGGGCCTGCGAGACCAGGAGGGAGGATGGATCGGCGCTGAAATCCGGAACTCGGATGGAAGCCACGACCTTGGTCCGCTTCAGATCAACAGTTGGTGGGTAGCAAAGTTGGCGGAGATGCTTGCCCGACCACCTTCCCAGGTTCGCCGCTGGCTGCGCTACGATCCCTGTTTCAATGCTGAGGCGGCGCGGTGGATTTTCACATCCGCTTTGAACGCCACCGGCAATTATTGGAAAGCGGTCGGAATCTACCATAGCCCCACAGCGTGGCGGCAGCGCAAATACGCCTCCCTTGTCGCTTCGAAGCTTATCCGGCGATTCGGCGCAGAGGTATTCGGTCAGAAAGATGACCATGTCTCGCGCTGATGGTCGCGACGAATCGGGCGATCGGGCCCTGAACAGGTTGCTTCGGCGCCCGGTGAATGTTGCACTGTCCCCGCGAGCGCGCGGAGACGCACCCGCTCAGGTCGCTGACCCGGCACATAGGACTGGTCGAGCGGACCCTGCGCGGCAACGAGACATCACAATTCACCCGCTTTGCGTACGTATCCCGGTGGCCGTGCAGATGCTGGGCGTCTGCCGGACGAAGGTTTATCATCTGATTCAACGGGGCGAGTTGGAGACGGTCAAGATCGATGGCTCCACGCTCATCACCACACGTAGCCTGGAGGCGTTTGTCGACCGTCACGCGCGGATTCGCGGACAGTGACCTGACCCAAGAGTAAGCATGTCCGTTCCATCGCGAATCGGCCAATTTCGGCGATTCGGAGAATGAGTCCATGCTCGGTATCTCAAGCGGCTGCCCGCACATCCTCGTCCTGCATTTCGGATTTGACCTGACCGGAGAGCAGGTAGTTGGCCCAATCCGCCATCACTGTCTTACGTTTGTCGAAGGCGTCCTTTCGACGATCGGCCCGAACCGTTGAGTCACCGACCTGATGGGCAAGGGCATGCTCGATGACGGTTTCGGCGTGCTCGGTCATGTCTCCCATATAGTCGCGGAACGAACTGTGCATGCCGTGGACCGTGAAGACCCAGAGGCCCCCGTGACCGATCGCGAAGGCAGCGAAGGCAAGCCGTTGTCGGAGGCGGCTTGACCGGGCCCCGGCGTAACAGTGTATCGCTGCCGTGCGGCCTGCCTTCGATTGCCGAGTTTTGCTGAAAACCTGCGGAAATTCATAGTTCGCTCGGCTCCGAACCGTCCAAACTCCAGGGCTATTCTGCCTCATAGCCCGACTGACTGGGACCTTGGTACGGTGCAATTGGGCTGTAGGACCGACAGCTATGGCGAGTAAAAATCGCACCTATTGGCATAATCTGCCATAAGATGTTATGACCTCATCGCCGGAGGAGATACCGTAAATGCCGACTCGCAATGTGGTGCTGACCGACCATCAGACTGAACTCGTGGATTCGCTGGTTCGCTCTGGACGCTACCAGAACGCGAGCGAAGTCCTGCGTGAGGGGCTCCGCCTGGTCGAACGAAACGCTGCCGAAGACGCCGCAAGGCTCGATGCCTTGAAAAAGGCGGCGCAAACCGGGTGGGATGACCTCGATGCAGGCCGCTTTGTCGATGTTGAAGAGCATCAACTCGGCGAATTCATTGCGGGTTTGGGTCGGCAAGCGAAGAAGCGGGCGCGCGTGGCGCAATAAATGGCGCGCTATCGGCTGTCTGCCTCGGCGCAAGCCGACATCATCGACATATTGGAATGGACGCAGGCCCGCTTCGGCGACGCAGCGCGCGAGCGTTACGAAGTGCTGCTCGCAACCGCCATCCAGGATATCGCGGTCGAGCCTGATCGGCCTGGTGCGGTTGACCGTCCCGAATTGGGGAAAGATGCGCGCACCTGGCATCTGCGACTCAGTCGTGAGCGGGCACGGACCGACGTCGGGGCCGTCCGTCGTCCGCGCCATTTCATCCTCTTTCGAGCTACCAATCCCGATGTCCTGGAGATTGGACGCATCCTTTACGACGCAATGGAACTGGAGCGCTATCGCTTGCGCGAAGAGGACTGGAACTGACCGGCGCCATATTGAATCGCGGCAGTCCAGGGTCCACGCTCATCATCACACGTAGCCTGGAAGCGTTTGTCGACCGTCACGCGCGAATTCGCGGACAGTGACCTGACCCAAGAGTAAGCATGTCTGCTCCATTGGGAATCGGCCAATTTGGGCGATTCGGAGAACGAGTCCATGCTCTGTATCTCAAGCGGCTGCCCGCACATCCTCGTCCTGTACGTCGGATTTGACCTGATCGGAGAGCAGGTAGTTGGCCCAATCCGCCATCACTGTCTTACGTTTGTCGAAGGCGTCCTTTCGACGATAGGCCCGAACCGTCGAGTCACCGACCTGATGGGCAAGGGCATGCTCGATGACGGTTTCGGCGTGCTCGGTCATGTCTCCCATATAGTCGCGGAACGAACTGCGCATGCCGTGGACCGTGAAATGACCCAGATCCATCCGTCGCATGACCATCGTCATCGCCATTTGCGATAGCGGCTTTTCCGGCTTTTGGCCTGGGAAGACAAAATCGTCCGGATCGATGGTTTTCCCTGAGGTCATGGCCTTGAGGATGTCGGAAGCCGCATCGCTGAGCGGGATGCGATGCATAATACGCATCTTCATGCGCACCGCTGGTACCGTCCAGATTCCACTCTTCAGATCGACCTCTTTCCATTGCATGCCGAGCGTTTCACTCGTGCGGGTAGCGCAAAGAATCGTGAGTTCCAGCGCGCGAGCCGCTGGCGCCGGCCTCTCCTTCAACGCAGCGAAAAAAGCCGGCATGTCTTCATAAGATATGGCGGCGTAGTGGCCCTTCGACATGCGCCTCCGCTTGGGAAGGCGATGGATCAGATTGCCCTTCCAGCGCGCGGGATTTTCCCATGGGCTGGCGATATGCTTGCTTGCCTTGGCGGCATCAAGGATGGTCTCGATCCGACCGCGCACGCGCCCAGCCGTATCGGGAATCACATTCCATATCGGCTTGAGTACCTCCACCAGGTCGTCTTCGGTGATCGTGTCTACAGGTTTCTCCAGGATGGGTTTAACGTGCTTGGTCAGCGAATTGAGCCATTGCCAGCGGTGTTTTGCGTTGCTCCAGCCATCCTCATGCGCGGCAATATAGTCCTTGGCGCAGGCGAGAAATGTCGGGGTTAGGGCAGGGCTTTCGGATGCTTGCTCGACCGCGGCTTCCCTTCTCGCCTCCTCGGCGACTTCCATCCTCATTTTTAGAGGGTCGCCACCCTCTTTGATGATCTTTCTGGCTGCGTACGCCATTTCTCGGGCATCATTCAGTGTGAAATCACGAAAAGGTCCCAGACCAATCTCGCGCCGCTTCTTGTTGCGAACCCAGACGAATATCCATCGCTTTGTCAGATCGGCTTCGATCCGCAGCCACAGGCCACCTCCGTCGCCATACCAGCCTGGCTTTTTCAGGCCCTCAAGGCGCCTCGGGCTCAGTTTATGAATTGCTCTTCCCATCGTTTCCTCATGTCAGGCGCGTTGTCGGAGGAGCATTCTGAGCCACCTAATTTCCCACCTAATTTCCACCTAATTTTCCACCTAATTTCTGCATGAACATCGGTGAATGAATTTGGACGGCAGTGAACAATCCTGAACAACGAATATGAGAAAAACATAGCAAAAACATATGTTTATTGGAAGAAAAAACCGGACTTCATTGGCCTGCAAAAGCAGAGGGTTCGATCCCCCTCGGCTCCACCAATTTTCCCAAAACCTGCGGATTTCTGCCAATCGGCGGAAATCTGCGGCTTTTCTTGCCTCTTTGCTACACCAATGTGTAACACAGGGCCATGGAAGACATGCCAAAACCGCCATATGTCGTTGAACGGGCGGGCAGCCGAAATCTCTATTATCGCAGGCGCTTTCCCGATGACGTAGCCGCGCATCTGGGCCGGTCGGATTACAACAAGTCGCTGGGGGTGTCCGCGTGGAAAGACGCCGGAGAGCCTGCGCGCCAGCATGAGCGCAAATATCATCTCGCGGTTCAGGCCGCTGAACGTGAAATCCATGAGGGACATGAGCGGATCAGCCATTCTGCGGCGAGAGAGCAGGGGCTAATCGTCCCGTCGCGCATTTCCGCCCCGGCTCGGCCGACCGATCCCTCTCTGCCCTTGCTGACCAATTTGGATGCCCGGCGACTGGCGCGAGATTACCTGTTGGCGGCACGGTCGGAATTGGACGCCTTGCCTCCCGATGAGGCGATGGATGCCCAGCGCCGAGATGAATATATGATGGAGATCGAAGACCGCATCGCAATGTTTCGTTCTGCCGAAGACATCGGAACAATGCGGGTGGTGCAATCAATCGAAGCTGACCTGCTGAGCAAGGCTGGGATGCGTGCTGAGTTCCTATCGCCGGAAGCGCAGTTGCTGCGGCAACTGGTTCGCCGCGCCGCTTTGCAGATTGCCCAGATGGAGCGTCGCCACTTAGACGGGGACTATTCCAAGGGGTTTGATGATGCCGCGTTTCTGGAGCCTGTTGCAGCCTCCCCAGTCTATTCGCCATCACTGCCCGCGCGGAGCGGACCTACTTTCGGCGAAGTGCAGCAGGCATATCTGGACGCCCTCTTCCGCAAGGGGCAATCTGAGAAGACCAAAGATCGCTATCGCGCGGAAATGAAGCATATATTGGCGTTCTTTGGTTCGGATACCCGATTGGCGACGTTGACCAAGGCTGCCTGCGAGGGCTTCGCCGAAGTGATCGACAAACTGCCCCCCAATTTTGAGGATTTGATCCGAGGCGGAGCCGATCTTCGTTCAATCGCTGCCAGCCGATCCCCGAACAGCCCGGTGCTGTCGTATGCAACGCAAGAGAAATATTTGAGCCAGCTATCACGCTTCTGCGGCTGGGCAAGCGGCCATGACCATATCGCCAAAAACTATGCAGACGGGTTGATGCCTAATGGCAAGAAGCCCGACGGCTCTGTCGCGAAGATGCCATTCGAGGATGATGAGCTGCAACGCATCTTTCAGCGGCCCATATATAGCGGCTGCCGTAATGATCGCCACGGGTTCAGCGAACCGGGAGACGCCATTATCCGCCGTGCCCGCTATTGGGCACCCGTAATCGGCCTCTTTTCCGGCCTTCGCTGCGGCGAAATCTTGCAGCTAACGCCGTCGCACTTCCGCGTCTCCGAGACTGGCACACCTTTCATCGTTTTGACGAAGGACATGAAGCTGAAAAACAGGAACGCCGAGCGAGAAATTCCCGTTCATCCTGCGCTGGTGGAGATCGGTTTGCTGGACTGGGTAGAACGGCGGCGCAGTCGGGCGGAGGAAACCTTGTTCCCAGAGGTGCCGATTAACAAATATGGCGATGCAAGTTCCTGCTTCGCCAAATGGTATCGAAGTGACCTCCAGCATTTCGGATTGGGGGATAGACGACCACTGCTGTCGTTTCATTCATTTCGCCATACCTTCAAGCGCGCGTTGGACCGGGCCGATGTGCCGGAAGAGAAAAAGGATGAGTTGTGCGGTTGGACGCGGGGTAAGAAAATCGGGCGGCGCTATGGCAGCGGCCTCGACGCCGATGTCTTAGTAGACGCTGTCACGAACGTTTCTTACGACCTCGATCTCTCGCACTTGAAGCTTCACAGGCTGCTTCACGATTGATGACCTCCGCAAACACGAAAAACGCTTGCACCCGTTGCAAGCGTTTTTCGTCTCGCTCCGCCACACGGAGCTTCGATATCCCCCTATCAATTTGCCCGGTAGCGGTTTTGGAGCGCTTATAGATTTACCCTAAGAGGAAGGAAATCTGTTGCCTAGTGATCCGCGCAGCGCCAGTAAAAGCGAGTGCAGGGGACGGACAGGGAGAAGTCGCTTGCCCAAGGCTGGCGAGCGAGGGGCTATTCAGTAGATGCACGATCCGACGATACATCCGAAGTCGATTACACGGCAATTTAGATCGGCCGATTTCATAAAAGACCCAACCTTACTGACGCCGGATACCCTCAAGCAGGTAGTGAATGACGCGGTGAGGCTTGGCTGTTCTGGGTTCGACGGAGTTGCGATCAAATCATCCGATCTTCGCGGTAAGTCGATATATCAGATTGATGGGCTGGCTCCCCAATTAGTCCTCCGGCACATTACGAGTAATATCCGGCGGATTACCGGCGTTAAACAAGATGACAGACAGTTTATAGTGAACTGCATAAAAAAATTAGGGTCGGAAGGGACTAGCTTCCGAGTTTATAAATTCGATGTGAAGTCATTTTATGAGACTGTCCCCATCGACGATGTTTTGAAAATGCTTGAGAGAGACCTCGCATTTTCAGGACAGTCGGTGAGGGCGTTATCGTCTCTATTCGCTGATCTGGGGAAGTTAGGGGTTGCTGGTTTACCGCGCGGCATGGCGATTAGCGCAACTTTGTCAGAGTATCTGATGCGAAAATTTGACCGCATCGCCTCAAGCACGACCGGGGTCTGGTATTATTCGCGGTTTGTGGATGACATCATTATCATCACTGATGGTCGAGAGGATGAGCAGCCATTTAAAGTGCATATCGAAGCTGCGCTTCCAAAGGGGCTGAGGTTCAACGAAAAGTCACGTTGTTATGCCTTCGGGCAATTTAACGGCGCGAAGATGCCTTCGGATGAGCATAGCTTCGATTTTCTTGGTTATCACTTCGCTGTGAGCTGCGCGTTTCGTGGCAGCGATAATAAAATCCGGCGAGAAGTGAAGTTGGATTTGGCTCCGTCGAAAGTGAATAAAATAAAAACTCGGATAGCCAAGTCTCTAATACAGTATAAAGCTGATAATAATTTTGCCGATTTGCGAGACAGGGTTCGGCTTTTGACGAGTAATTTTAGCTTCGAAGATCGGGTAACTGGAGCTAAAAGAAATTCAGGTGTGTATTTTAATTACCCACTCATAACGGAACCCTCGTCAGGTGGTCTTAGGGCATTAGATAAATTCCTCCGAAACTCCATAATTTCATCAACTCCGAAAAATAAACTGTTCCCAGCCCTTGGGCCGGTTCAGGAAAAAGAGGTGATCCGATTGAGCTTCGTTCATGGTCACATAAAGAAGAGGTTTTTCTCTTTTGACCCAAAAAGATTAGCTCATCTGACTGGATGTTGGTTTTATGCGTAAATCAGTCATAGCAAAAGGCAACATTCACCCTAACGATCATGCTCGCGCTCTCGTGACTGACACGTTGCCCGGCGACGTGCCCATAGTAGTCTCGAACGATGGCTTTTATAAGAATATCAAGGCTATCCCTCATGCCAACGGTCATTATCAAGAATTTATTGACCGACTGCTCAAAAGGGCGCGGCCTTATACAATTCCGTATCGCTATAACATACTAAGACCAAACGGATCACCGAGGAAGTTGAGCCTGATGCATCCTTCCGGTCAAATAGAAGTGGCCAATTTCTATCGCGAATACGGAAATTTGATCGCCTATTTTTGTCGCAAGTCGGATGCTTCTATTCGTTCACCTCGAAAGGTGGGCAGCCTATTTTTTGTCAGAGGTCGCGGATCAGAAAAAAATAAGCTGAAAGGCGCAGGAATAGATACAACAAATCTAGAAAATACAGTCTCAAATCCGGCATCTTATTTTGCATATTCAGGGTATGATCGAATATACAAATTTTTCAATTCAACCGATTATATGCGGTTGGAAAAGAAATATGCCGTCATGTATTTCGCTGACATCTCTAAATGCTTCAACAGCATATACACCCATACATTATTCTGGGCCACGGCGGACGTTGCAACCGCCAAGGACAACACTTCTGTCGCAGGATTTAGTAACGCGTTCGATAAACTGATGCAGTCCGTAAATTATAATGAAACCAACGGGATTTGCGTGGGTGCGGAAGTTAGTCGTATTTTTGCTGAGCTAATTTTGAGCGAAGTAGACAAAAGAGCCATTGAGAACCTTAGAAAGGATAGCTTGAACTTTAAGATAAATTATGAATTTCGTCGATATGTTGATGACTTCATTATTTTCGCTGATGATGACGTTGTTGCTCAAAAGGTTATGTCATCTATCAAGATCGCTCTTAGTGAATTTAATCTGCTTTTAAACGACGAGAAGACTGTTAAGGTATCTCGGCCATTTATCACCGTTAAATCGCGAATTATTAGAGACGCGAACATCGCTTTATCGAATTTTTTTGAGAGGCTGTGTCAGAACGGTCTCGTAATGGTGGACGATCGGGTTTCGATATGATTCCGAGGGGTTGCGACACCAACCTTGGAAGCCATCATGTGGAACCCGACCGCCCGCGTGCATCATAGCCGCGC
>Ga0255338_1003351_pt1 | contig 19526 bp, 18 predicted proteins | sample MeOH1_35cm_T4_19_FD_203715 | JGI IMG/M metagenome (GOLD analysis project Ga0255338, IMG submission 203715) | Sandy soil microbial communities from University of British Columbia, Vancouver, Canada - MeOH1_35cm_T4_195 | ecosystem: Engineered > Artificial ecosystem > Sand microcosm > Unclassified ...
CGATGGAATTTAGCACAAAAGCCCTGGATTGGAGCAAAGCCGGCCAAAATGGTTTCCTGGCCACGAAGACCGACTGCCTGGTGGTTGGCCTGTTCGAGGGGCAGAACCTGGCCGGCGTGGCCAAGGCACTGGACGTGGCCACCAAGGGGCTGGTGGCGCGCCTGGTCAAGCAGGGCGACTTCGAAGGACGGCGCGGCACCCAGCTGATGCTGCACGAGGTGCCCGGCATTGGCGCCGCCCGTGTGCTGCTGGTGGGCCTGGGCAAGGAGGCCGAATTCATGGACAAGGCGTTTGCCGAGGCCGTGCGCACGGCCGTGCGTGCCCTGTCCGGCACCCGGGCCGCCTCGGCCCTGTGGTGCCTGGCCCAGCAGCCGCCGGCCCAGCGCGACGTGGCCTGGGCCGTGATCACCACGATCACGCTGGTGCGCGACGCCGGCTACCGCCTGCTCGAGCGCCATCCGGAACTCAAGCGCGCGTCCAAGGGCGCCGCCGCCAACAACGACAAGCCGTCGCTGCGCAAGATCGTGCTCGCCGTGGATGCCGCCGACGCCAAGGCGGCCGCCCAGGCCGTGGGGCGCGGCACCGCCATCGCCAACGGCATGGAGCTGACCCGCGACCTCGGCAACCTGCCGTCCAACATCTGCACGCCCACCTACCTGGCCAGTACCGCGCGGGCCATGGCCAAGCGCCACAAGCTCAAGGCCGAGATCCTGGGCCGCAAGCAGATCGAGGCCCTGAACATGGGCGCCTTCCTGGCCGTGACCAAGGGCAGCGTGGAGCCCCCGCAGTTCATCGTGCTGCGCTATGACGGCGCCGCCGCCAAGCAGGCGCCCGTGGTGCTGGTGGGCAAGGGCATCACGTTCGATACCGGCGGCATCTCGCTGAAGCCGGGCGAGGGCATGGACGAGATGAAGTACGACATGTGCGGCGCGGCGTCTGTGCTGGGCACCATCCAGGCCGTGGCCGAGATGGGCCTGAAGCTCAACGTGGTGGCCGTGATCCCGACCTGCGAGAACATGCCCAGCGGCATCGCCACCAAGCCGGGCGACGTGGTGACCAGCATGTCCGGCCAGACCATCGAGGTGCTGAACACCGATGCCGAAGGCCGCCTGATCCTGTGCGACGCGCTGACCTATGTGGAGCGCTTCAAGCCCGCGGCCGTGGTGGACGTGGCCACGCTGACCGGCGCCTGCATCATCGCGCTGGGCCATGTGAACAGCGGCCTCTACGCGCGCAGCGACGCGCTGGCCGGCCAGTTGCTCGATGCCGGCCGCAAGGCGCTGGACACCGCCTGGCGCATGCCGCTGGACGACGAGTACCAGGACCAGCTCAAGTCGAACTTCGCGGACATGGCCAATATTGGCGGCCGCCCCGCCGGCAGCGTCACCGCGGCCTGCTTCCTGGCGCGCTACACCGAAAAGTACGACTGGGCCCACCTGGACATCGCCGGCACGGCCTGGAAGAGCGGGGCGGCCAAGGGTGCCACGGGCCGTCCGGTGCCGCTGCTGACGCAGTTCCTGATGGACCGCGCGTCGTAAATCGACGAAAAAGGTAGCCGGGATGACCCGCATCGACTTTCACAGCAACGTGCCGGACACGCTGGCCTATGTCTGCCGCCTGGTCCGCAAGGCGTATGGCGCCGGCCTGAAGGTGGTGGTGCACGGCGCGCCGCAGCAGTTGTCGCAGCTCGACGCGCGGCTGTGGGCGTTCTCGCCGCTGGACTTCCTGCCGCATTGCGGCGTGGACAGCCCGCAGGCGGCGGTGACGCCGATCATCCTGGCGGCCACGCTCGAGGCCGTGCCGCACCACCAGATCCTCGTGAACCTGTCGGCCGAGGCGCCGGCGCAGTTTGCGAGCTTCGAGCGGTTGATCGAGGTGGTGGGGGCGGCCGAGGCCGACCGCGCGGCCGGGCGCGAGCGTTACCGGCGCTATCGTGAGCGCGGCTATCCGCTCACGCACCATGACATTGGACAGTCCGCCAAAGGAGAGTCCGCATGAGCGAACGTACCACTTCGCGGGTGATTCCGCGGCTGGGCCCGAATGACAGCGTGCCGCTGCTGACCGAGGTCGTGGACCTGCCCGATACCGCGTTCGCGCCCGCGCCCGCACCGGCCACGGTGATCGATACGGCGGACATGCCCGAATCGGGCGTGGTCACGTCGGTGGGCGATGTGGACACGGCCATGGCCGATGCCCCGGCGGCGCCGCTGATCGACCCGGCGCCGTTCCAGGCTGGCGAGGACGACCTGCGCGCGGTGCGCACGGAACTGCTGACTCGCGTGATGATGCGTTTCCGCACGGAATGGCCGCAGGTGGTGGAGGCGCATACCGAGGCCACGCTGCAATCGCGGCTGGCGCCGCTGACCGCGCAACTGGCCAGCGAATTGACGCAGGCGCTGGAGGCAAGGCTGGTGGAATGGCTCGATGCGACGCTGGAGGAGATCGAGCGCGATCCGGGCGGGGTGTAGGAAAACGACGAGTGGCGGCGCCGCCAACGACGCCCAAGTGGGTGTTCGGTGCCACGAGGTTTGCTCCCTCTCCCCTCAGCGGGAGAGGGTCGGGGAGAGGGGTGGTCTGGCAAGGGACCACAAGGAGCAAAGCTGTCGGTTCGTTCCAGCGCGGGAGCTTCGGCCAGCGCCGCCCCTCTCCCCCAACCCCTCTCCCGGGGGGAGAGGGGAGACAACATACAGGTCAGTCCGTCACGGCGCCCTTGCTGGCCGTGGACGCCAGCTTCGAGTACTTCGCCAGCACGCCGCGCGTATAACGCGGTGCCGGTTGCTTCCACCCGGCGCGGCGCTTGGCCAGCTCTTCGTCTGACACGTTCAGTTGCAGCAGCAGCTGATGCGCGTCGATCGTGATCGAATCGCCTTCGCGCACCAGGGCGATCGTGCCGCCCACGAACGCCTCGGGCGCCACGTGGCCGACCACCATGCCCCAGGTGCCGCCCGAGAACCGGCCGTCGGTGACGAAGCCCACCGATTCCCCGAGCCCCTTGCCGATGATGGCCGATGTCGGCGCCAGCATCTCCGGCATGCCCGGGCCGCCCTTCGGCCCCAGGTAACGCAGCACCAGGATGTCGCCAGCCTGGATCTTGTCGGCCAGGATGGCGTCCATCGCGCTCTGCTCGTCCTCGAACACGCGCGCCGGGCCGGTGATGACCGGGTTCTTCAGGCCGCTGATCTTGGCCACCGCGCCTTCCTCGGCCAGGTTGCCCTTCAGGATGGCCAGGTGGCCCTCCTTGTACAGCGCCTTGTCGATCGGCAGGATCACGTTCTGGTCGGCGCGCGGCTGGTCGGGCACGCCTTCCAGCTCCTCGGCCAGCGTGCGGCCGGTGATGGTCAGGCAGTCGCCATGCAGCAGGCCGGCGGCCAGCAGGATCTTCATCACCTGCGGAATGCCGCCCGCGCGGTGCAGGTCGGTGGCCACGTACTGGCCCGACGGCTTCAGGTTGCAGATCACTGGCACGCGGCGGCGGATGCGCTCGAAATCGTCGATCGTCCATTCCACCTCGGCCGAGTGGGCAATGGCCAGGTAGTGCAGCACCGCGTTGGTCGAGCCGCCCGTGGCCATGATCACCGTCACCGCGTTCTCGATCGACTTGCGCGTGATGATGTCGCGCGGCTTGATATCCTTCTTGATCGCTTCCACCAGCACGCGTGCCGACTCGGCCGCGCTGTCCATCTTTTCCTGGTCCGGATTGGCCATCGTCGACGAGTACAGCAGCGACATGCCCAGCGCCTCGAACGACGAGCTCATGGTGTTGGCCGTGTACATGCCGCCGCACGAACCGGTGGACGGGCAGGCGTTCTTCTCCACGCCCTCGAAGTCTTCCTGGCTCATGCGGCCGGCCGTGAACTCGCCCACCGCCTCGAACGACGACACGATGGTCAGGTCGTGTCCCTTCCAGTTGCCCGGCCTGATCGTGCCGCCATAGACGTAGATGCCCGGCACGTTGGTGCGCGCCAGCGCGATCATGCCGCCCGGCATGTTCTTGTCGCAGCCGCCGATCACCACCACGCCGTCCATCCACTGGCCCTGCGCGGCGGTCTCGATGCAGTCGGCGATCACTTCGCGCGAGATCAGCGAGTACTTCATGCCCTCGGTGCCCATCGACATGCCGTCCGAGATTGTCGGCGTGCCGAAGATCTGCGGGTTGGCGTCGGCCGCCTTGACGGCGGCCACGGCCGCGTCGGCCAGGCGCTGCAGGCCGGCGTTGCACGGGGTGATCGTCGAATGGCCATTGGCGATGCCCACCATCGGCTTGTCGAAGTCTTCCTTCTGGTAGCCGAGCGCGTAGTACATCGAACGATTGGGGGAGCGCGCCACGCCTTGCGTGATGTGCTGCGAGCGTTTGTTGAATGCCATGGTGGGGTCTCTCCGGGGAGTTTGCGGCGGTCTGTGCGCGGTCCGATGGACGGCTGCCGGGTTGTGGCCAGAAGAATGCCGCTTGCGTATTATCATGTCAAATATATTATTTGACCTGTATTGAGTCGAAAAACATATCAAGGAGCCTGCGTGGACCTGCGGCAACTGCGGTACTTCGTGACAGTGGCGGAAGAGTTGCATTTCGGGCGGGCGGCGCGGCGGCTGGCCATGACGCAGCCGCCGTTGTCGCAACAGATCCAGGCGCTGGAGGAGGAAATCGGCGTGCAGCTGTTCGCGCGCACGCGCCGCTCGGTGATGCTCACCCCCACCGGGCAGCAGTGGCTGCCCGAGGTACGCCGCGTGCTGGCCGATGCCGCCGCGTTGCCGGGGCTGGCCCAGCGGCTGGCGCGCGGCGAGGTGGGCTCGCTGGTGCTGGCCTTCGTCAGCACGGCCGACTACGGCATCCTGCCCGAGTTGCTGCGGCACTTCCGCGCACGGCACCCCGAGGTGCAACTGCAACTGCGCGAGGCCACCAGCGATGTCCAGCTCGACGCGCTGGCGGAAGGCACCATCGATGCGGGCCTGGTCATCCGTCCGCAATTGCCGGTCATGCCGCACGGGTTCTCATACCTGCCGCTGGTGCGCGAGCCGCTGGTGCTGGCCGTGCCCGATGGCTGGCGGCCCAGGGGGGGCGAGGGCGCAGCGCCGCCAGGCCAGGTCTGGCTGCGCGAGGCCGCGCACGAGCCGCTGATCATCTTCCCGCGCCGAAGCGCGCCGGCGTTTTATGACATCATTACGGGCTACTATGCGCGCGATGGCCTGACGCCGGCGATTGCCCAGGAGGCGATCCAGATGCAGACCATCGTCAGCCTGGTGTCGGCCGGGATGGGCGTGGCGCTGGTGCCCGCGTCGCTGTGCAACCTGCGGCGGACCGGCGTGTCCTACCTGGCGCTGCGCGATGCCGGCCCGCAGATCGAGACCGGACTGGTCTGGCGCGAAGGCCCGGCGGGGACGTCGGGCGGGGCATCGGGCGGGACATCGGGCATGTCGCCGGTGCTGCGGTCGTTCATCGACATCGCCGCCGGTCTGGCCACCGCCATCGGGCTGTCGCAGGACGATGGCATAAAGACGGCATAGCAGGACGGCAACACAAAGCGGCCATCGCGCCTTCGAACACCACAGGAAACTCTCACCTCCGCCATGCTCGTTCATCCGCAATTCGATCCGGTCGCCATTCACCTGGGACCGCTGGCCATCCGCTGGTACGGCTTGATGTACCTGGCCGGCTTCATCATGTTCCTGTGGTTCGGGCGCCTGCGCGCGCGCCAGCCACATATCGCCGCGCGCGGCTGGGTCACGCGCGACCTCGACGACATGCTGTTCTATGGCGTGTTGGGCGTCATCCTGGGCGGGCGCCTGGGCTACGTGCTGTTCTACAAGCCCAGCTACTACCTGACCCATCCGCTCGAGATCTTCAAGGTCTGGGAGGGCGGCATGGCGTTCCACGGCGGCTTCCTGGGCGTGCTGGTGGCGATGTGGGTGTTCGGCAAGGTGCGCCGCCGCCATTGGCTGGAAGTGACCGACTTCATCGCCCCGATGATTCCGTGCGGGCTGGCCGCCGGGCGCATCGGCAACTTCATCAACGGCGAACTCTGGGGCCGGCCGACCGACCTGCCGTGGGGGATGATCTTTCCGCAGGCCGGCGACAACATTCCGCGTCACCCGTCGCAGCTGTACCAGTTCGCCCTGGAGGGCGTGGCGCTGTTCATCATCCTGTGGCTGTTCGCGCGCAAGCCACGGCCGATGGGCGCGGTATCGGGCGCGTTCCTGGTCGGCTACGGCGGCTTCCGCTTCCTGGCCGAGTTCGCGCGCGAGCCGGACACCTTCCTGGGGCTGCTGGCGCTGAATTTCTCGATGGGCCAGTGGCTGAGCCTGCCGATGATCGCGGCCGGCGTGCTGATGATGGTCTGGGCCTATCGCCGCCAGGGCGACGGCGCGGCGGCGGGCACGGCGCGCTGATCCCGCCCTGGGGGTGGCCGGCTGCCGGCGCTAGCGGCCGGCGTTGCGCACTGCGTCGATCCGCTCGCGCGTGAGCGGGTGGGTCGAGAAGAAGCTGGCGTCGCCGGCGTCAGCGCGATGGTCGTGGGTGGCGTCCAGCTTCTGCAACACATCGGCAAACGCCGACACCGGCAGCCGGTTGCGCTGCATCACGGCCACCGCATAGGCGTCGGCCTCGCGCTCATGGTCGCGCGAGTAGCGCATCGTCAGCATGGCCGCGGGCACCGTGGCCAGCACCGTCGAAAAATCACCAAACAGATACGCTGCCAGCGCCCCCACGGCCGATGCCTGGATGATCTGCTGCAGCCCATGGCGTTGCGCCACGTGCCCGGCCTCGTGCGCCAGCACCCCCATCATGCCCGGCCCCGCGCCGATCAGCGCCACCAGTTCGTCGGTCACGACGATGGTGCCGCCCGGCAGCGCCAGCGCGTTGGGGCCCAGGCGCCCGCCCTTGCGGAACAGGATCTGGTAGTGGCTCCCGCCCCGATCATCGCCATCGGGCCAGCGCAGCGCGGCAAAGTTGTCGCGGACCCGCTGCTGGTCGGCGGCCGGCAGCGCGCTTGGCTGCACGATGCCCTCGTCCAGGCTCCGCAGCGTGGCCTGGCCCAGCTGCGCCTCGAGGGCCGGCGGCACGGTCCGCGCCAGCAGGCCGGCGCTCCACGGCAGCAGATAGAAATAGGCCACCAGCACGAAGGCCAGCAGCCCCAGCAGCGACAATCCCGTCAGCCGCCAGCTGTTCTGCGCGCGCGCGACCCAGCCCTCGTGGTGGCCGGTGGCGGCCAGCATCGCTTCTAAGCTGGCGTGGTCGGTGATCTCGCAATAGGCGCCGTCGTCGAAGGTCACCAGCCGTGGCGCGCGCTTGCTGCGCTCCGACACGCGCAGCGTGGCCAGCGGCGCCCGGCGCAGTTCCGCGCCGTCGGCGTCATGGAGGATCGCCTGCCCCTCGCGCACGATCAGCACGACCGGATGGGCGCGCGACGAGCGCGTGTCGAAGTACTGGCCCGCAACCATGGCAATGCTCCGCGCGCCGCTCAGAGCGCGATGTCGATGTCGTACCAGTCCACGGCCGCATCGCCGAGCGCGCCAACCTGCTGGGCCTCGCCGGCCACGAAGGCGTCGAGCGGTCCGCTGGCGAGCATGGTGACCGATTCCACCCGGTAGCGCGCCGATCGCACTTTTGCGAACGGCATGAACAGGCCCAGCGTCAGCACGATGCCGATCCAGTTGGTCACCAGGATGGCGAGCAGGCGCCCCGGGCTGACGTTGCTGTGAAAGCGGTGCGGCGCCAGCGTGGTGTGGTTCCAGACCGTGTTCTGCAGCCTGGCCATGAAGTAGGGCGTGGTCAGCAGCATGCCGAAGTACGTGGATATGACGGTGATGGGCAGCACGATCGCCGGCATGCTGACACCGCTCACGAACAGCGCCATCAGGACGCCCAGCACGGCGCCGCCGATCAGGAACACCACCGTTACCAGCGCGGTGCGCAGGTACACGCTATAAAAGTCACCGGCTGTGGCATCGAACGCAAACGGCGCCGTGCCAAAGCGCGTGTGGTTGTGCTGGTACTGCTTGAAGCGCTGGTGCGCCAGCGGCGTCAGCAGGCCCAGTGTCAGCCCGGCCAGGATCGGCCACATCAGGAAGACCTTGTATGCCTCGGCATCGCCGCCGGTGAACGCGAAGCGCAGGCCGCGATAGCTTGAATTCGCCATGCGGAAGCGCAGCGAGCGCACCAGCAGGTACGGCCAGACCGCCGCGAAGATGACGGTGAACACCAGCGGCACGAGCGGATCGATAAAGCCGCTGAACTGAACGGCCAGCGCGAGCCCGAACACGATGGCACGGCCCTTGAGGATCGCGCTCGGCTTGCCGTGGTAGTCGAACGCGGCGTCATCGAGCCGCGTGTTGCGATAGAAATACTGCAGGGTGCGGACCTTGGCCCACGCCGAGTAGATGCCGAGCGTGACGATGGTCAGCAGCGTGTTGACGATCCAGATCCGGAAATACTCCGACCCCGAACCGGTGAACGACAGCTTCAGCGGGCGTTGCGGGGGTTGCGCGTGTGGCGCCGCGCCCTGAACCGGTGCGCCGGTGCCACCGATGACGTCGCCGTTGTGGTCCCATGCCATGATTGATCTTCCCTTGTCGATGGGGCGGTGCCCGCCCTCGTTTCATTTTTGCAACCGATTGGCGCGGCACATTCGTGCGGCGCGGCGCACATTGTCGCATCGCCCCGACGCCCATCGATCACAAAACCATCGATTGACGGCATCAGATTCGTCCCACAGGTTAGCTGAGGTCGTAACGATGGAGAAACATTCTGTTACATGATTGGCCATATGTAACAAGTCATGGATCGTCCGCCTCAGCAAAATCAATGACTTGGCGTGGATGGCACGGTCTTCGCTATTAAGCTTGTTACAAGAAACAGACGGCATGGCGAGGCCGCACACCGATGTACCCGGATCAGCACACGCACGGCACGGCGTGGGGGAGGGCAGGGGCATCCGGCCACAACCATATCCGCCAGCGCTGAAAAAGCAGCGGGGAAGTCCGCGTCCGGCAATCCGGGCGCCTTGCAGGGGCAGGCGCGGGGCCAGCGCCAGGTAGCAACTCTGGCCCACGCACGTCGGCACTCGCCGGCACGCGATGAGATGTCCGACGGCGGTTCTTTCAGGCGCGGGCGATCTTCCTGCAGGGAGGCAGGGGATCGTCCGCCGCACCTCGTTCCGTTTCCCGCGTTGTTCCCCCCGTTCCCAGATGCGATTCCTGCCGCAATGCAGCATCGAAAGCGCTTGCCACGTCCTTGCCGTTATTCATAATTATGAATTATTGCGGCTTGCACGCCGCGTGGCCCACCTCTGGCGGGAGGCATCATGCGTATCGTCCGGCAGGCGCTGTACCTGGAAGTGGCGGACCGTTTGCGGGCGATGATCGACGATCACGTGCTCGTGCCCGGCGCCTGGATCGACGAAGTGGCGCTGGCCGCATCGCTCGGCACGTCGCGCACCCCGCTGCGCGAGGCGCTCAAGGTGCTGGCCGCCGAGGGGCTGGTGCGGCTGGAGCCGCGCCGCGGCTGCTTTGTGAACGCGCTGACCGAGCAGGATCTGGATGAGATCTTTCCGCTCATGGCGCTGCTGGAAGGCCGCTGCGCCTACGAGGCCGCACGCAACGTCACCCAGGCCGACCTCGACGCGCTGGAGGGCCTGCATGCCGATTTGGCGCGCTACGCGCGGGCGGGCGATATCGATGCCTATTACGAGGCCAACTACCAGATTCACGAAGCGATCCAGCGCCTGGCCGGCAACCGCTGGCTGTCCGGCGTGGTCAGCGACCTGCGCAAGGTGCTGCGCCTGTCGCGCCACAAGAGCCTGAAGCTGCCGGGCCGCATCCAGGAATCCTACGCGGAGCACATGTCGGTGTTCTCGGCGCTGAAGGCCCGTGACCCCGAAGGCGCCGAGGCGCTGATGAAGACCCACGTGCTGCGCCAGCGCGGCGCGCTGCGGGCGCTGGATCGCGCCGATCCCGAGCCCGGCAGCCCCGCTGCGCCCGCCTCACCCGTTCTCAGGAACATTCTCTCCGCAGGCATCCCATGAGCGCCCTCGAACCCGCCGAACATCCCGCCGAACAGAAAGTCAGCGCCCCGCTGGACGGCGCCGAGCCCGCCGGCGATACGCTGCTCTCGCGCTTTGGCCGCTGGTGGGGCCGCAAGGGCGAGGCCGACGCGGCCGATGGCAAGCGTCCCGCCAAGGCCGAGGCGTCCGATGCGCCGGCGCTGTCCACCCGCGCGATGAAGCGCCAGCGCGAGCAACTTCGCCCATGCTTCGACGCGCGCCTGACCGATGGCGCGGCCAATGCCGCCGCGCAGGCGTGGCAGGCCGAGTACGAGGGCGCATCCGAGCCGGTGCGCCAGGCGATGCTGACCGTGCTGGCAGAGGTGGCCGCCGGTGCCGACGCGCCGGGCGCGCAGGCCGGCACGGCGTCGGGCCTGTCGCAGGCGCTGTCCAACGCGCGCATCCGTTTCTTCAAGCGGCTGGCGGCCCACCACGGCAAGGGCGGCAACAGCGCGTGCGGGCTCCATTTCCTGATCCAGCTGCGCGCGGACATGCTGCGCTGGCACAAGCGCGTGCCGGGCCTGCGCGTGCTGGACGAAGACCTCGAGGCGCTGTTTTCCACATGGTTCGACGTGGGCCTGCTGGAGCTGCAGCCCATCACCTGGGATTCCCCCGCCTCGCTGCTGGAAAAGCTGATCCGCTACGAGGCCGTGCACGAGATTTCGTCGTGGACCGACCTGCGCAACCGGCTCGATTCCGACCGCCGCTGCTACGCGTTCTTCCATCCGCGCATCCCGCGCGAGCCGCTGATCTTCGTCGAGGTGGCATTCGTGCCCGAGATGGCCGCCAACGTGCAGGCATTGCTGGACGAAGCCGCTCCGCTGGAGGACCTGCGCCGCGTCAAATGGGCCATTTTCTATTCGATCTCGAACACGCAGCCGGGGCTGCGCGGCGTGAGCTTCGGTAATTTCCTCTTGAAGCGTGTCATCGAGGAATTGCAGCGCGAGTTCCCGAAACTCAAGCAATTCGCCACGCTGTCACCCATGCCCGGGTTTGCCGATTGGCTGCGCAGGCAACCTGGCGACGGCATCGCAAAAATACTAGGCGAGAAGCGGCTAGCGCGCTGGGCGGAGCGTCAGGGCACGCCGCCCGCGGACGGCGCGGCATGGCTGGCCGCGCTGCCGGCCGATGCGCCGGACGGCGTGGTGCGCGACACCGCGCTGACGCTGGCCGCGCATTACCTCGTGCGCGAGGGCGGCCGGGGCCAGCCCGCCGATCCGGTGGCGCGCTTCCATCTGGGCAACGGCGCCTGCGTGGAGCGGCTGAACTGGGGCGCCGACCTGTCGCGAAAAGGCCGCGCGCAGGGGTGCGGCATGATGGTGAATTATCTTTACGTGCCAGAGGCACTGGATGACAATCTGGCACGCCTTGGCGAGGGCAATCCCCGCATGAGCCGTGCGGTGGGCAAGCTGCTGTGACCCCTGGGTCGGGCATGGATGACGTCAGGGTTTTCTGTCGGGTAGATGTAGTACTTCGTTGACTTTCCGCATCAGTAGAGAGAGGAGGCAGTACATGAATCGTCGTCAGTTCCATCTGACCGCGTTCGCGCGCGCATTCGGGGTCATGGCCGGCATTGCCGCCGGCACGGCGGGGGCGCTCCACGCGCCGGCCGCGCAGGCCGATACGTGGCCCAGCAAGCCGGTCACCGTGATCGTGCCGTTCCCGGCCGGCGGCGGCACCGACGCCTTTGCGCGTCCGCTGACCGCGCAGTTGTCCAAGCAGCTTGGCAAGCAGTTCATCATCGACAACCGTGGCGGCGCGGGCGGCACCGTTGGCGCCAGCATCGCGGCCAAGGCCGCGCCCGATGGCTACACGCTGTTCGTCGGCGGCGCGCACCACGCCATTGCCCCGTCGTTCTACAAGAAGCTCGACTACGACATCGAGAAGGACTTTATCCCCATCACCGTGATCGCCCAGCCGCCGCAGGTGGTGGTGGTCAATCCGGTCAAGGTGCAGGCCAACACGCTGAAGGAGTTGATCGCGTACGCCAAGGCCAATCCCGGCAAGCTGAACTACGGCTCGGCCGGCAACGGCTCGTCGCACCACCTGGCCGGCGAGCTGTTCAAGCTCCAGACGCAGACGTTCATCACCCACATTCCGTACAAGGGCGCGGGCCCGGCGCTGTCCGACCTGATCGCCGGGCAGGTGGACATGGTGTTCGATGGCCTGGGCTCGTCGGCGCAACACATCCGCGCCGGCCGCATCAAGGCGCTCGCGGTGGCGTCGAAGACGCGCTCGGCGGCCTTCCCGAACGTGCCCACGGCGGCCGAAGCCGGCGTGCCGGGCTACGAGGTGTCCACGTGGTACGCGCTGTGGGTGCCCAAGGGCACGCCGAAGGAGGTCGTGGACAAGCTCTACGCGGAGACCACCAAGGCGCTGAACTCGCCTGAGATGAAGCAGATCTGGCTGCAGAACGGATCCGAGACGCCGGTCTTCACGCCGGACCAGTTCGCCCAGTTCGAGCATGCCGAGATCAAGCGCTGGGCAGACGTGGTGCAGCGCTCCGGCGCCAAGATCGACTGATGGCCGGCACCGTCACGATCGCGCGCGACGGCGCCGTGGCCACGGTCACGCTGTCGCATCCGGGCAAGCTCAACGCCATCTCGGTCGGCATGTGGCAGGCGCTGGCCGCCGGATTCGCGGAGCTGGCGGCCGATGCGTCGCTGCGCTGCGTGGTGGTGCGGGGCGCCGACGGCAACTTTGCCGCCGGCGCCGACATCGCCGAATTTCCGTCGGTGCGCGGCGACGAGGCGTCGGTGCGCAGCTACCACATGGACATCCTCGGCCCCGCGCTGGCCGCCGTGGCCGCGTGCCCGCATCCCACGCTGGCCATGATCGAGGGCGTGTGCGTGGGCGGCGGGCTCGAGATTGCCTGCCACTGCGACCTGCGCATCGCCGCCGTGGGCAGCCGCTTCGGCGTGCCGATCAACCGTCTGGGGTTCCCGATGGCGCCGGGCGAGCTGCGGGGCCTGCTGGCGCTGGCCGGCCGTGCCGTCACGCTCGAGATCCTGCTGGAAGGCCGTGTGTTCGATGCCGCGGAGGCCGAGCGGCGCGGCTTGCTCACGCGCGTGGTGCCCGAGGCCGCACTCCATGACGAGGTGGCCGCCACCGTGCAGCGCCTGTGCGCCGGGGCGCCGCTGGCGGCCCGCATCAACAAGGCGACGATCCGCCGCCTGTCGCCCGATCCCGCGCCGCTCACGGCGGCGGAGCTCGACGCGCACTTTGCCTACGCCGGCAGCCGCGATCACGCCGAAGGCGTGGCGGCTTTCCTGGCGCACCGGCCACCCGATTTCACCGGGGAGTAAGATGGCGGCCTGCCGGGCGGTCAATGCCCGGCACCGCCTGCATTCCCGGCACTCTCATTCCCATCGATCCGTACCATGAACGCCAATCTGTTCGCCCTGTTCGAATCCCGCTTTCCTGCCGACCGCACCGCTTGCTGCATCGAGACCCACGACGGGCTGTACTACAGCTGGGATGACCTGGACCGCGCCACGGCCAGGATCGCCAACCTGCTGACCGCGCTGAAGCTGCCCGCTGGCGCGCGCGTGGCGGTGCAGGTGGAGAAGTCGCCCGAGGCCTTGTTCCTGTACCTGGCCACGCTGCGCGCGGGCTATGTGTATCTGCCGCTGAACACCGCGTACCAGGAATCGGAAATCGACTACTTCGTGGGCAATGCCGAGCCGTCCGTGGTGGTTTGCGGCAGCCGGAATTTCGGCTGGGTGTCGAAGGTGGCGTTCCGCCATGGCACGGCGCACGTGTTCACGCTGGACGACAACCGCACCGGCTCGCTGCTGGCGCGCGCGGCGGCGCAGCCCGATACGTTCGAGACTGTGGCGCGCGCCGGCGACGACCTGGCGGCCATCCTCTATACCTCGGGCACCACGGGGCGCAGCAAGGGCGCGATGCTGACGCACGGGAACCTGGCGTCCAACGCGCAGACGCTGCATGAATACTGGGGCTGGCGCAGCGACGACGTGCTGCTGCACATGCTGCCGATCTTCCACGTGCACGGCCTCTTCGTGGCCTCGCACGGGGCGCTGCTGGCCGGCGCCAAGATGATCTGGGCGCCCAAGCTCGACATGTCACAGATACTTGAATTCCTGCCGCGCGCGACCGTGATGATGGGCGTGCCCACGTACTACGTGCGCATGGTGCAGGAGCCGCGTTTCAACCGGGAAGTGTGCCGCAACATGCGGCTGTTCGTGTCCGGTTCGGCGCCGCTACTGCTGGAGACGTTCGATGCGTTCCGCGAGCGCACGGGCCATACGATCCTCGAACGCTACGGCATGAGCGAGACCGTGATGCTGGTTTCGAATCCGTACGATCCGAAACTGGGCGAGCGCATTGGCGGCACCGTGGGCATGCCGCTGCCGGGCGTGTCGGTGCGCGTGACGGACGGCGAGGGCAAGCTGTGCACGCCGGGCGCGATCGGCAATGTGGAGGTCAAGGGCCCGAACGTGTTCAAGGGCTACTGGCGCATGCCGGAGAAGACCGCCGAGGAGTTCACGTCCGATGGGTGGTTCAAGACCGGCGATGTGGGACGCTTTGGCGGCGCCATCGTCAGCCAGGCCGGCGAGCGCGCGGTGCCCGACAGCTATCTGACCATTGTCGGCCGCAGCAAGGATCTGATCATCTCGGGCGGATACAACGTGTATCCGAAGGAGATCGAGAGCTTTATCGACGAGATGCCGGGCGTGGTGGAGTCGGCGGTGATCGGCGTGCCGCACGCGGACTTTGGCGAGGCCGTGGTGGCCGTGGTGGTGCGCAAGCCCGGCGTGGAGATCGACGAGGCCGGCATGATCGGCACGCTGCGCAGCCGGATCGCCAATTTCAAGGTGCCCAAGCGCGTGCACGTGGTGGACGAGCTGCCCCGCAATACGATGGGCAAGGTGCAGAAGAACGTGCTGCGGCAGCAGTTCGCGACGTTGTAAGTAGCACCCTGTGTTTTCTCCCCTCTCCCTCTGGGAGAGGGGAGAAAACCCCCCTTACTTCAGCATCTGCACCGACCCATGGACCGACACGGTCACCTGGGTCTTGCCGCCTTCCACCGGGATCGGCGCGCCCGCGTCGGCCGACATCGCCTTGGCCGCATACATGCGGGGCATCGGCGGCATCGTGCCGCCGCTCTCGTCCAACGACACCTCGCGGATCGTATAACTGCCATAGCCGAACAGCTTGGTCGTGCCCTGCGCCTTGTCGCGGAACGCCGCCACGGCCTGGTCGGCCAGCTTGGTCTCGACCGCCTGCCGGGCCTCGCGCGAGAGCGAGAACGCGATGTGCTGCACCTGCATCTGGCTGGCCAGCTCCCCGGCCAGCTTCGACACCGCCGCAAAATCCTTCGATTTCAGGATCACCTCGGCGTGCCCGCGCCATGTGCTGATACGGCCGTTGCGATCGGTGTTCGGATGGATCGTGAAGCCACCCGACTGCGCCTCCACGCCGGACGTGCGCTTGGCCTGCGCCAGCACGGCCTGCGTGCGCGTCGACAGCGCCGATGATATCGCCGACGGCTCGGCACCTTCCTGTTCAGCGGCCAGCGTCAGGTGGACCACGTCGGTCGGCACCTCGGTCACGGCCTGCGCGGACAGCGACAAGACCCCAGCGGGCGGCGGCGTCGTTTGCGCCGACGCCACGGCGGCGGTGGTACTGAGCAGGGTGGCCGCAAGCAGATTCTTCATGTTGTTCTCCCGATCAATGTGATGGCTGTCAGACGCCTTCCCGCGCACTTTGTTCCGCGTGTGGGGAAGTCAGACATGTCAGAAGGTCTGCCACGCTCTCCAGAGCATGTACGAGGCCAGGCACAGCAGCAGCGCCGCGAACACGCGCCGCAGCGCGCCGACGTCCATGCCGTGCGCGGTGCGCGCGCCCAGCGGCGCGGTCAGCACGCTGGCGATGGCGATCACGGCCAGCGCGGGCAGGTACACATAGCCGAGCGATCCCGCCGGCAGCCCCGTCACGTTCCAGCCGCCCCAGACATAGCCGATCACGCTGGCCAGCGCAATGGGAAAGCCCAGCGCGGCGGACGTGGCCACGGCATTGTGGATCGGCACGTTGCACCAGGTCATGAACGGCACCGAGATGAAGGCGCCCCCGGCGCCCACGAGGCTCGACACCATGCCGATGACCGAGCCCACGCCGACCATGCCTGGCGTGCCCGGCAGCCGCCGCGAGGCCGACGGGCGCCGGCTGCGCAGCATCTGCAAGGCCGAGAAGCCGACGAACACCGCGAACAGCAGCGATAGCCAGCCGGTCCTGAGCAGGCTGAAGATCTTGCCGCCGCCGATCAGCCCGCCCAGCACGATGCCCGGCGCCAGCGCCAGGACGATGCCCCAGCGCACGGCGCCGCGCTGGTGGTGCGCGCGCACCGAGGACAGTGAGGTGAACAGGATGGTGGCCATCGACGTGGCGATCGCCATGTGGACGATGTGGCTGTCCGGCACGTGCATGGTCGTGTAGAGCAGGGTCAGAAACGGCACCATCAGCATGCCGCCGCCCACGCCCAGCAGGCCCGCGCAGAAGCCCGTGAAGGCGCCGAGGATCAGCAGCGCCGGAATCAGGACAGGACTCATGACAGCCCCGTCACGTCATCAGCCGTTCGGTGATATAGCGCCATTCCGCCGGCGTGACCGGCGTGATGGAGAGGCGATTGCCGCGCCGGAGCACCACCATGTCCGCCAGCGCGTCGTGCTCGCGCAGCGCGGGCAGCGGGATCAGCGCGCTCTTCTTCACGAAGCGCACGTCCACGAGCGACCAGCGCGGGGCATCGGGCTTCGATGCCTGGTCGTAGTAATCGCTCTTGGGGTCGAACTGCGTGGGATCGGGGTAGGGCTGCGAGCAGACCTCGGCCAGTCCGGCGATGCCGGGCTCGGGACACGACGAGTGATAGAAGAGCACGCCGTCGCCGATGCGCATCTGGTCGCGCATGAAGTTGCGCGCCTGATAGTTGCGTACGCCGGTCCACGGCAGCGTGCCGTCCCTGGCAAGGTCATCGATGCCGGCTTCGTCCGGTTCGGACTTCATCAGCCAGTACTGGCGGGCGCGCTCGGGCGCGGGTTTGGCGGCGGGTGGCGTCACGGTACCAGTGTCCGTCGGTCAAGAAAAAAGGCGGTGGTTCGTAAAAACCACCGCCTTCTGAGGGGTCCCCGCCTCGGCCGCTGGGTCGGCATCCTGAACCCAAGTGAGGTTCAGAGTGGCTGCGGAAGTCGTATTTCGGGTACATCACCCACTCAGGGAGTCCAGGCTGGGCCCAGACTGTGAATGCGGTGGCGCGCTCGCCCACACGACATAATCCCGCACCATGCAATGCATATCGGTTCAAGGAGTTTATGACCCTCACGAACCAGGCAGGGAAACTGTCAAACGTCTGACTTTCTGTTCACTCCGGCGCTGACTGGCAGGTCAGAGTGATGTCAGACGTTTGCCGTTTCGAACTAGGATGGGATGAAAACGGCGGCCGGGCGCGATAACCTGACCTGTATGCTGCACCGTTGAGGCGTTGTGCAGTCTGGCTACACTATACACCGCGCCTCCTGTCATACCAAGTTCGGCATGCCGCGTCGTTACATTTTCAACAACACCCCGACGCGATACCTGCCAGTGCGCCATCGGCTTCACATGCACGACATATGTGGCCGAGGCGCCCGGATTCAAGTCCGCGCCTCAGCCCTGCGGGCGCGGATCGGTGCCCACGTGCGCATACTGGCGCAGTGCCTCGTCGGCGCGTTCGTTGAGTTCGCGGATCCTTGCGCGCACCGCGTCCACGGGAATCGTGCCGTCCTCCTGCTGCTTGCGGCGCATGGCCAGCAGGTCGGATGCGATGCTGATGGCCGCCATCACGGCCACGCGCTCCACGCCCTTGGCCGAGACACTGCCCTTGAGCTTGTTCATCTGGTTGTCCACCAGTGCCACCGCCTCCAGCAGCGCGGCCTCGTTGTCGGGCGCGATGGCGAAGCGGTAGGGCTGTCCGGCGATGTTGACTTCGACTTGCTTGTTGCTCATGCGTGTTCTCCGGGGGCAGGGGGCGTGGGCGCCGTGGCGCCATCACCCAGGAGGTCGAGCTGGCGCGCATCGCTGGCCGTGGGCAGCTTGTCGAGAATCGACTGGATGCGCAGCTGGGCTTCCTCGATCTTGATATTGAGCAGTTCGCGGTCGGCCGCCATGGCTTCGCGGTCCGTGCGCAACTGGCTCGTCTCGGCGTGCAGGCGCTCGATTTCCGCGCGCAGCCGCTGGTTTTCCGCCGCCAGGGTGTCTGCGTGATGCAGCACGCGCCCGATCTTGGCGGCCAGTTGTTCGAGTTCGTTGAGCATAGTGCCTGTCTGTCCGGTAGGAGTGTGGGTCAGGTTTCAGGATTCTAGCCGATGCGGCGCCGCCCCCCCATGCCCGCGCATTGACGGGCCCTGTGAAACTGCCTAAACTCGCGCACGTTCCAGGTGCTCGCAACCCTGCCCGCAGGGGTGCAGTTCAACGGGAAACAGGGAGCCGCGCGCACTGCCGCGATGGCCAACCTGTGCTGCCCCCGCAACGGTAAGCGACCGCGCACGCGCGCCACGCGCAGCGCAAGGGCCCGCCAACAGCCACTGATCCACGCTTTTCGACGGTGAATCGGGAAGGCGGCCGGCCTGATGTCGTCAGCCCGGATACCGGCCTGAACGCGGGCGACCGCCCACACAGCGGCTCGCCTCTTCGCCACATGGCCCGCGGGGGAACGGGTCCGGCCGTGCTTCCATCCATCCTGCACCATGCGTTCAACGCTTCACAGGCCGACTGCCGCGGCAAAGCCGCCGGTCCGCCCGTCCGTGCCCGCCATCCTGGCGGCCATTGCCGTTCTCTCGCCCAACCTCGTCCACGCGCAAGACGCCGCCGACACCCGTGACACCCCCGCGAGCCAGACGCTCGCCCCGGTGGTCGTCACGGCCTCGCGCACCGCGCAGGCCGTGACCGATGCGCTACCCCACACCACCGTGGTCACGCAGGAGGACATCGTCAATTCCCAGGCGCCGGACCTGCGCTCGCTGCTGCGCGGCCAGGCCGGCGTGGAATTTGCCACCACTGGCGGCATGGGTACCAATACCTCGCTGTTCATGCGCGGCGCCAATTCCAACCAGGTGCTGATCCTCGTGGATGGCGTGCGCATTGCCGGCGTGAGCGGCGGCACCGCGCAGCTGACCAACATCCTGCCGGACCAGATCGATCATATCGAGGTGGTGCGCGGCAATGTCTCGGCGCTGTACGGCTCCGACGCCATCGGCGGCGTGGTGCAGATCTTCACCAAGTCCGGCGCGGGCCAGGCCCCGGCCGCCAACGCGCAGGTCGAATACGGCAGCAACAATACGCGCCAGGGCACCGTGGGCTATGGCGGGCAGGTGGGCGATACGTCGTTCAATGTCACCGGGTCGATTCTCAAGACCGATGGGTTCTCGGCGGTCAACGCCGCGCAGTGGAACGCCGACAACCCCACGCGCGCGGCGCGCAACATCGGCCCGAACCCGG
>Ga0255338_1003353_pt1 | contig 19521 bp, 14 predicted proteins | sample MeOH1_35cm_T4_19_FD_203715 | JGI IMG/M metagenome (GOLD analysis project Ga0255338, IMG submission 203715) | Sandy soil microbial communities from University of British Columbia, Vancouver, Canada - MeOH1_35cm_T4_195 | ecosystem: Engineered > Artificial ecosystem > Sand microcosm > Unclassified ...
AAAAAAACGGCGCCGCGCGGCGCCGTTTTCGCATGAGAGCTGACCGGTCTATTTCTTAGGCGCCGCGAGGTCCGCGCGGTCCTTGAAGAGCGGCCCGACAATCTTCGCATCGACGACGTACGTCCACTTCGCCAGCGCGCGCTCGCGCGTGATGCGCTCGGTGAGCTTCTTCAGCGTCTCCGCATACTCCTTGTCGCGGCGCTCCTTGTCCTGCGGCTTCTCGTCCTTCTCCGGCGCGCGCTGCTGCGCCGGCTCGCCCTCGACGTTGCCGTTCAGCAGATAGCCGCCGCCCTTGCGCTCGCTGATCTTGAACGTATAGACCAGTTGATCGAAGGTTTCTGCCGTGACGCTCACCGCCTTCTCTCCCGCCTCCCCCTCGGGCTTCACCGCAACGTCGGTGAAAGCGAGGTTGTTGAGCGCGTTCACCGCAGCGACCGCGGCACTCGCATCGAGCTCGCCGCCGCCCGACACGAACTTCCACTGGCCCCATTCCTCGTCGCGCGTGATTTTCCAGCTTCCGCCGCTGCCTGCGACCGTGAGCGTCCTGATGCGGTCCGCCTTGAAGAAGGTCTTGTCCAGCCAGTGGCCCGGATCGGCTTCGATCTTGTTCAGCGGATCGGACACGACCGCCACGGTTTGCGCACCGCCGACCTGCACGTAGCGGCCCGCGGGCACGCCGTTCTGCGCACTGGGCAGCGGGTTGCCCGGATCCTTCTTCAGCACCACCTTGCCGAGCGTGAGGGTTGCGAGCGTCTTGCCCGACGCGTTCTTCATCTCGATCAAAGTGCCGGTACCTTCAGAGGCTGCCTTTGCGGCAGGCTTCTCCGCCGCTTGGTCGTTCTCGGCAGGCTGCTCCGCCGCTTTGTGGCTTTCGGCCGCCTTGTTCTCGCCTTGCGCGGGCCTGCCCGGCGGCGCGAGGCCCACGCGCGGCAGCAGGCTCGCGCCTATCGCTTCCGACTGCACGACCTTGAGCTCGGTGAGCCTGATCAGCATATCGCTGATATCGGCGTAGCTCGCCGGATAATCCGCGCGCTCCTGCACCACCCAGCGGTTCTCCTTGTGTGTCAGCGTCGCTTCGTGCGTGGCATCGCGCAGATGCACCTGCGCGACTTCGCTCAGCTTGAGGTCCGGCAGCAGGCGCGCGCCGATCTTCGCACCCGTCGAGCGATACGCCGCGATGTCCTGCCAGAAGAGCGCGAGTCCGGCGCCGCCGAGCACGACCAGCGCCAGCATGAGGATCAGGAATTGTTTGCGGTTCATCGCACGACCCTCCGGCGCTTCACCGCGGCGAGGCCCAGCCCCACCAGCGCCACCAGCAGCGGCACGAGGCCGATGTTGACGAGCTTGGTCCAGAACTGCAGCGTCTCGGTTTCGGCACGCAGGTTCTTGCGCAATTCCTTCAGCTCGCCGCGCGTCTCGATCGCCTTCTTGCGGAAACTCTCGATCTCCACCTGCTGCTCGGCCGTGAGTATCGTGCCCTGTGCGGAAGCCTGGCCCTTCTGCAGCGACTGCAGCTTCTCCTGCGTCTGGTTGAGGCTGTCCTCGAGCTGCTTGATCTTGCCCAGATACGCCTGCTGCGCTTCCGCCTCCATCTGGCGGATCACCGTGAGGGGCCGCGTGAAGGACGCACGGCTGCGCAGGCTGATCAGCGCCTGGTCGCCGGCGAACTGCTCGACGTAACCCTGCGCGAATGCGAGATTGCCGTTGCGCGGCACGATGAGCTTCTGGCCGAAGATCTCCTGCACTTCGACGGCGGCGCCATCGCTCAGCATGTCTACGTCACCCACGAGCACGACGGAGTTTTCGGCAGCGGATTCGCGCAGATGCTGCGCAGGCTGCGTCGTCTTCTTCGCCTCGTCCTCAGGCTTCGCATCGCGGGGCCGCGGCGCTTCGGGCTTGCCATTGGGGAATGCGCTCTTGAACTTGCCGGTGAGGCGGATCGCGAGCGGCTCTTCCTTGCCGGTCGGCTGGAAGCCGCGCGTCGACGGCTCGCCCGTCAGCGTCGCGATGATGAGATCGACCGGCATCGCGTTCCTGGAGGTGTGCGCGAGCACCGTCTCCGTCAGCCCTTCGGCCGGCTTGCCGCTGAACGAGCCGCCGAACGGGACGAGCAGCGTGCCCACCTGGCTCGAGACCACGTCTTCCTGATTCAACGCCTCGTTGTTGAGCGACAGCAGCGTCGGCAACAGCCGCGGACCCTCGCCGCTCGCGTAGGTGAGATCGGCCATGACCTTGTTGAGGTTGACGTCTACGCCCCACGCCTTGAAAAGCGTGTAGAGCGTCGACTGCCCGGCCTGCGAGCCGCCGAACGGATTCTGGACGTCCGGCTGCTGGTCGAAGTAGGCGTACGGATCGACGAACGCGATCAGCTTGCCCCCGCGCAGCACGAACTGGTCGATCGCGTATTCGGTCGCCTCGGAGATGTTGCGCGGATGGATGACGAGCAGCACCTTGATGTCGTCGTCGATCTTGGTCGCTTCGAGGTCGACCTTGCGCACGTCGAAGCTGCGCTTCAACTCGGACGCGAGCGCCCACGGCTCCGTCGGCTGCTGCTTCAGCATCGGATTCAGCGGCCGGCCCAGCACGGGCAGCGCGCTCATGACGCCCACCACCGGCTTCTTCGCGGCCGCAACCTGCGAGATCGCGCGCGTGATGTCGTACTCGAGCAGGCGCTCGCGGTCCGGCGCGAGCACCGGTATCGCTGCCTTCTGGTCGAGGAAGGAGACGGCGAGCCCGAGGTAGAACTTCTCGCCCGTGTTGGTCGTCTGGCCTTCGACGTTGTCGAGCTGGGCCGATTCCTCGGCATCGGAATCCGGCCGCGGGTCGAATTTCTCGATCACCACCTTGCCGGCGGACGCCGAGCGGAATTCGCGCAGCAGGTCTTCCACGCGGTTCGCGAAAGTCTTCACCGCGACGGGGACGGTGTTCCCGCCCTGCGTGTAATAGAAGCGTATCGTCACGGGCGCCTCGAGCTTCGAGAGGATCGCGCGCGTGCCGGGCGAGAGCGTGTAGACGTTCCCTTCGGTGAGATCGACGCGCGCGTTGAAGGCGCTGATGATGAAATTCGCCGCGATGAGGATGATCGCCAGCGCAATCACGCCGCCCGCGGAGTACAGCAGTGTTTCGACGTTCTTCTTCATGAGTCCTTACCCCGCCCGCTGGTTACGGATGATGACGCCGGTGGTGAACAGCGCAAACACGATCACCGAGGCGAAGAACACCACGTCGCGCAGGTCGAGCACGCCGCGCTGGAAGCCTTCGAAATGCGTCATGACGGAAAACGCCGCGATCACCTGCACGATCACCGGATTCGCCCACCGCGTGAGCAGATCGGTGACCGGGGTGTAGCCGGCAAGGATCAGGAAGAGGCAGATCATCACGGACACGATGAAGCTGATCACCTGGTTGCGCGTGAATGCGGAGGTCATGCAGCTGATCGCGAGATAGGCGCCGGAGAGCATGAGGCTGCCGACGTAGCCCGCGATGACCACGCCGTTGTCCGGGTCGCCGAGATAGTTCACCGTGAGGACGACCGGGAAGGTGAGCACCAGCGCGAGGGCGAGAAACAGCCACGAGGCGAGAAACTTCGCGACGATCGCCTGCCACGTCGTGATCGGCATGGTGAGCAGGAGCTCGAGCGTGCCGAGCCTGCGCTCCTCCGACCACAGCCGCATGCCGACCGCGGGCACGAGGAACAGATACAGCCAGGGATGCCACGTGAAGAACGAGACGAGAGAGGCCTCTCCGCGCTCGAAGAAGCTGCCGACCGTGAAGGTGAAGAAGCCGGTCAGCAGCAGAAAGATCACGAGGAACACGTACGCGATGGGCGAAGTGAAATAGCCGCCCAGCTCGCGCTTCATGATGGTGACAATGTTGTGCCCGGTGTTCATGCGGCCGCCTCCACAGTCTTTCTTCTGGTTATGCAATGTCCATCGAGTCGGCGGCAGGCGACATGTCGCCTGGTCGCATCCCGTAAACGGGCCCCTGCTTCCCGGCTCATGCCGCCGCCTTTTCACGTTTTACGGTATCCGGCAGCGTGATCGCCCGGAACACTTCGTCGAGCCGCCCTTCCTCGCTGCGTATGTCCTCGAGCCGCCAGGTCTGGTTGCAGGCGCTCTCTGCCACCGCGCGCGTGAGGCTTGCAGGATGGCCGCGGTCGGGATAAACGCGCACTTGCGCATGGCCGTCGACGCCCGGCAATACTTCCGTACGCGCCGCGCCGGGCAGGTGCTTCAACTGCTCCGCCAGCGCTTCGGGGCTCACGCCGCTCGCGCGCACGTGCACCGCACCGGCATACTCCGAGCGCGCCTTGAGCTCCTGCGGCGTGCCGTTGGCGACGATGCTGCCGCGGTCGATGATGATGACCCGCGTGCAGGCTGCTTCCACTTCCTCGAGGATGTGCGTCGAGAAGATGATCGCCTTGCGGCTGCCCATCGTCTTGATGAGGTTGCGCACTTCATGCTTCTGGTTGGGATCGAGGCCGTCGGTCGGCTCGTCGAGGATGAGGATTTCGGGATCGTGGATGAGGGACTGGGCGAGGCAGGTGCGGTGCTTGTAGCCTTTGGAGAGCGTGTCTATCGTCTGGTAGAGCACGTTCTCGAGGAAGCACAGCTCCACCGCCTTGTTCACCGCCTGCTTGAGCGCGCCGCCGTGCAGGCCCCGCAGCTCGCCCGAGAATTTGAGAAACCCGTAGACGGTCATGTCGGCATAGCCGGGCGCATTCTCCGGCAGGTAACCGATCAGGCGCTTCGGAGGCAGCGGGTTTTCGACGATGTCATAACCACCCACGGTGATGCGGCCGCCGGTCGGCGGTATGAAGCCGGTGATCATCCGCATGGTCGTGGATTTGCCGGCGCCGTTCGGCCCCAGAAATCCCAGGACTTCGCCGCGCTCCACCGCGAATGACACATCGTTGACGGCGAGCTTGGGCCCGAAGGCCTTGCTCAAGTTCTCAACCTTGATCACTGATCTTCCTCCGTGGGCCGGCGCGCCCCAATCGCGTCCGGCCTTCTTTTTGCCCGCCATCCCGGCGTAGGGCGCGTGCAATAACGGCGCGCGCCGCCCGTAGCGGTCCCGCCATTGAGACGCTGAAGCACGCAAATGGTTCACGCCGGGACTGGACCGGCGGCGCCGCGGCGCGGCGCTCCGTACCCGAGCGGTTGGTGCCGACAGTCTGACTCGAACAGACGACCTACCGCTTACAAGGCGGTTGCTCTACCAGCTGAGCTATGCCGGCAAGGCGCTGAATTATAAAGCGCGCGGAAGGAATGACCAAATGAAACGAGGAGCCCAAGGCCGGGTGCGGAATCGGCAACGCCCGCGCCTGCTGTGGATATCCCGCCGTAGAGCGAAGGTGGCGCGCCGATTGCTAACGGGATTGTGCGGCGGCGCGAGCCGTTTGCGCACGAGGAAGTCCGGTGGTCGCTGCCCGGGCTGTGATCAGTCTAGAGGAGTGCGAAGAATACGAATATGGACATCTATCCCGTCATACTTTCCGGCGGCGCCGGCACCCGCCTCTGGCCGCTGTCGCGCGAAGCGCTGCCTAAGCAATTCCTGCGCCTGTTGACCGACCGCAGCCTGCTGCAGGACACGCTGCTGCGCGTGCAGGGCCTCGACCATCTGCGCTCTCCCATCATTGTCGCCAATCAGGAACACCGGTTCATGGTGGCCGAGCACCTGCGCAACATCGAGGTGACGCCCCATACGCTCTTCCTGGAGCCGGTCGCGCGCAATACGGCGCCGGCGCTGGCAGCCGCGGCATGGCGCATCGTGAACGAGGATCCCGACGGCATCATGCTCGTCCTGCCCTCGGATCATTACATCCCGGACGGCGACGCTTTCCGCCGCGGCGTGTCGGACGCGGTCGCTGCGGCAGCGCGCGGCTATCTCGTCACCTTCGGCATCCAGCCGCGCTGGGCCGAGACGGGCTACGGCTACATCGAGAAGGGCGAGCCGCTTCGCGATTGCGGGCCCTGCCACGCGGTCACGACGTTCCTCGAGAAGCCGAACGAGGAGCACGCTGCCCGCTTCGTCGCTGCGGGCACGCATTACTGGAACAGCGGCATGTTCCTCTTCGGCGCGCGCAAATATCTGGAAGAGCTGGAGCGGCTGCAACCGCTCATGGTCAAGGCGTGCCGCAGCGCCGTGGACGGCGCGCAGCGCGACATGGACTTCATGCGTCTCGCCGCCGAAGCGTTCGCGCTGAGCCCCTCGATCTCGGTCGACTATGCGGTGCTCGAGCACACGGATGCCGCCGCGGTGCTGCCCGTCGATTACGAATGGACCGACCTGGGCTCGTGGAAAGCCTTGTGGGACACGGGTGCCAAGGACGCCGCGGGCAACGTCATGCGCGGCGACGTGCAGGTGGACGGCGTCGAGAATACCTACGTCTGTGCCGAGCACCGGCTGGTGACCGCGATCGGCGTGCGGGATCTCGTGATCGTGGAAACGCCCGATGCCGTGCTGGTCGCGCACCGCGACGAGGTGCAGCGCGTGCGCCAGCTCGTCGACGAGATGAAGGCGCGCAAGCGTACGGAGCCGCTCACGCACCGCCGCGTCTACCGCCCGTGGGGCAGCTACGAGAGCATCGACGACGGCAGCCGCTTCCAGGTGAAGCACATCATCGTCAATCCCGGTTGCAAGCTCTCGATGCAGATGCACCACCATCGCGCGGAGCACTGGGTGGTGGTGACCGGAACCGCCAAGGTGACGCGCGGCGACGAGGAGCTCTTGCTCACCGAGAACCAGTCCACCTACATCCCGCTCGGCGTATCGCATCGGCTCGAGAACCCCGGCAAGATCCCGCTGCAGCTGATCGAGGTCCAGTCGGGCGCGTATCTCGGAGAGGACGACATCGTCCGCTTCGAGGACATCTACAACCGCGTCTGACGCCTCCCGAGCGCGCTTCCTGCCGCTCCCGGGCGGCAGGGGGCGGGATTTTTTTTCCCACGCCTCATCCAGACACTGCGATGTTCGCCTCCGCAAATTCCACCACCCCCCTGCTGAGGAGCCAGGTCTCGTTCCTGGCTTTGCTGCGCGCGACACTCGACCCGCTGCTCATCATCGGCTGCCTCATGGTCATCGTCGCGGTGAACGGCGAAGGCTTCTACAACCGCTACGTCGTCCTCGCGCTCATCGTTTTCTCGCTGACCTTCCCCGGCAACATCTCGCTCGCGACGAGCACCCGCGCATTGCTGAAGGAAATCGTCCTCGGCTGGGCCGTGATCGTCATGATCCTGCTCTTTCTGGGCTACGCGACGCAGTATCTCAACGCGTTCCCGTCGGAAGTGCTGGTGTCCTGGGCAGTGGCCGTGCCGATCGTGCTGTTCGGCGCGCATCGGGCCGTCCCGGTCCTGCTGCCGAAGATACTGGCGATCGAAGGCGTGCGCACGGCCGTCATCGCGAGCACCAACGACCTGGGAGTGCGGCTTGCACGCCAGTTCGAGACCAAGTCGTATCTCGGCGTCGCATTTGCGGGCTTTTTCGACGACCGCAGCGCGGACCGCATCGGCACGGAAGCGGCGAGCCGCCTGCTCGGCAATATCGCCGAGCTGCCCGCGTACGTGAAGCGCCATCGCATCGATGCGATCTTCATCACGCTGCCCATGGCCTCGCAGCCGCGGATACTGAAAATGCTCGATGGGCTCTCGGACACGACCGCGTCGATCTATTTCGTGCCGGACATCTTCGTCGTCGACCTGATACAGGCCCGCGTGGACAACGTGGGCGACATCCCGGTCGTGGCCGTGTGCGAGTCGCCTTTCTACGGCGTCAACGGCATGGTCAAGCGGCTCTCCGACATCGTGCTCGCGACGCTCATCCTGATCCTCATCTCGCCGCTCATGCTCGCGATCGCGGCGGCGGTGAAGCTCACCTCGCCCGGGCCGGTGCTGTTCAAGCAGCGGCGCTACGGCGCGGACGGCAAGGAGATCACGGTCTACAAGTTCCGCTCGATGACCGTGTGCGAGGACAGCGACCAGATCCGACAGGCGCACAAGAACGATGCGCGCGTGACGCCGCTCGGCGCGCTTTTGCGCCGCACCTCGCTCGACGAGCTGCCGCAATTCATCAACGTGCTGCAGGGACGCATGAGCATCGTCGGTCCCCGTCCGCATGCGGTCGCGCACAACGAGCTCTACCGCAAGCTCATCAAGGGGTACATGGTGCGACACAAGGTGAAGCCCGGCATCACGGGCTGGGCGCAGGTGAACGGGTATCGCGGCGAAACGGAAACGCTGGAGAAGATGCAGCGGCGCATCGAGTGCGACCTCGATTACCTGCGCAACTGGTCGTTGCGGCTGGACCTCTACATCATCCTGAAGACAGTGCTGGTGGTGTTGCGGCAGAGGAATGCTTATTAGGCAAGAGCTGATGAACACAGGTGATAGAAGCAGGTGATGGAAAAAGTCACCTGCTCATATCACCTCACCCTATCACCTTTCATCGCTTTTTCTCGCCACGCAGCTCAACAGCTCCCGCTCGAAGCGCATCAGCACTGCGTCCTTGTGCAGGTTTTGCTCGGCGTAGCGCCGTGCAGCGGCGCCCAGCGCGCGTCGCGCAATGCCGTGGCGCTGGAGCTCGCGCAGCGCCGCCGCAAACGCTGCTGCGTCGCCCGGCGGTGTCACGACGCCGCACTCGTTGGCGAGGCGCGCGAGTCCCGTGCCGGCATGGGCCGTGGCGAGCACCGGGCGTCCGCTCGCCAGCATGCCGGTGAGCTTCGAAGGCATCACGAGATCGGCGGCGTCCGCCCGCTGCGGGAGGAGATGGACGTCCGCCACGTTGAGCAGCGCGTTGAGGCGCTCGACCGGCTGCAGCGGCAGCCAGCGCACGTTGGGCAGACCCGCTGCGCTCGCCTCGAGGCGCTTGCGCGCCGCGCCATCCCCGCAGAGCAGAAACAGCAGACCGCGTTCGCGCGACAGTCGAGCGGCCGCCTCCACGACGATCTCGAGCCCCTGCTTCTCGCCCATGTTGCCCGAGTACAAAGCGACGCATGCCGTCGGCGGTATGCCGAGATCGGCTCGCATGCGGCTCGGCCCCGTGAGCGGATGGATCTCGGTGCAGTCGACCCAGTTGGGAAACAGCACGCTGCGGGCTTCGTCGATGCCCTTGGTCGTGAGCCGGTCCCTCATTTTTTCGGAGATCGTGGACACGCGGTCGAAGGCGCGCATGAACCGCCGCTCCATCGAGCACACCGGCCGGGCCAGCTTCTGCGGCAACAGTCCCAGCGACACTGCCGCGTCGAACTCGAAATCCTGGACGTGGAGCCATGCCTTGGCCCGTGCGAGCCGCGCTGCCAACCATGCCGCCGGCGCGCAGAACAGGGTCGGCTCGACGGCGAGCACGACGTCGGGTCGCCACAGGCACGCGGCCGCGACAAGCGGCGCGCTGGATGCCGCGAAGCTCGCGAGATGCGCCATGCGGCGCACGCTGGTCAGCTTGCGCGGCACCCACAGCGGGCAACGTTGGACGAGCACGCCGTTGCGCCGCTCGCGCCGGTAAAAACACGCCGTGTAGCCGGATTGAACGCGCCACTCCGGGTAGTAGGGCGGCGCAGTGACGACGCGCACCGCGTGACCGCGCTGCGCGAGCCACTCGCAGAGCTCGCCCGTGTACTTGCCTATCCCCGTCAGCTCCGGCGCGTAATTGATGCCGTGGACCAGGACGCGTAGCGATTCCGGCTTTTCGCGCGCCTGCGCGCCGGCGCTGTCCTCTATCGTGCTCGCGAGGTTACGGCGCAGGTCCGGCAGCGGTTGCATGGCGGGCGAGATTTGCATGGATGGGTGTGCCGGCTGCGCCATTCGGCGCGTACGGCTGGAGCCGCCATGCGAAAGGCGTACCAGGTGCCGCAGCACCGCCTGCGGGGCATGACGCTTGCTGCCGGAACCCCACCATGCGGGCCAGCACCGGCGTCGCGCCGGCGTTGACGACTTTAGCGCGCGAACATCAGCGTCAGCTCGTCACGCGCTCACTTTTCCGACCGCGTGCGTCGCACGCAGACGACAACCGGCACTCGAACGGAGGAGGCGGGCGCGGTCGGCTGAATCGGCGTCGACGTGTTTTTCGTGATCAGCGGCTTCATCATGGCTTACTCGATGTGCGACATGCGCGGAGGCCAGCGCGACGCCTGCGACTTCATGTGGAAGCGGGTGAAGCGCGTAGTGCCGCTGTACTGACTGCTCACGACGGCGGTCGTCGCCGCGGCGCTCGTGCTGCCGCATTTCAACAGCTATCGCTACGTGGAGACGCCGATGCTGAAAGCCTGGAAGCGCCGGCGGCGGTCAAAGTCCTGCTGCCGTGACCGCGCGCGGCACAGGTATTGCATGGTGACCGCGCCGACGTGCCACAGCAGCCGGATAGACCCATGGAAATTACAACAAACGCCGACCCCTATCTGCAGTCTGCGTTCTCCCTGCGCAACCGTCTCGTGCGGATGACGTGGAGCATCGTGCAGGCCACCCTGTTCCGTTTTTCTCCGCGGCCGCTGCACGCATGGCGGGCGTGGCTGTTGCGCTGCTTCGGCGCGCACCTCGGGCCGGGTTGTCACATTTACCCGCGCGTCCGGATCTGGGCGCCCTGGAATCTCGTCTGCGAGAGCGTGGTGTGCATAGGCGACGAAGCGATCGTGTACAACCCGGACCGGCTCTACCTCGGCTCGCACGCGATCGTGTCGCAGCAGGCATATCTATGCGGCGCGACGCACGACTATCGGGACCCGGCATTCCCCATGATCTGGGCGCCCATCACCATCGGCCGCTATGCCTGGATCTGCGCGAGGGCCACGGTGCTGTCGGGAGTGACCGTCGGCGACGGCGCGGTGCTGGGTCTGGGCTCCGTGGCGGCGCGCAATCTCGAGCCGTGGACCGTGTACGCCGGTATACCGGCGCGCAAAATCAAAGCGAGGCCGCGAACGGATGACAGCAGAAACGAGGACAGAGCGCGCTCTGTCGAGCGCCAGCGATGAATATGTCTGGGACGTCGCCGGCGAGGCGGAATCCCACAGCTATCTTTTTCCACCCGTAACCGCGGAATTGCAGCGGCACGGCGCCCGCCGCGTGCTCGACCTGGGCTGCGGCAACGGCACGTTCACCGCACGGCTGCACGAGGCCGGTTACGACGTCACCGGCTTCGACCACAGCAGCTCCGGCATAGCGCTCGCGCAGCGGCAGTATCCGGGCATCGCGTTCGCGCGCCATGATCTCCACGAGGCGCTGCCCGGGGGCCACGAGGCCGCCTACGACGCCGTCGTCGCGGTGGAAGTGATCGAGCACCTGCTGCTGCCGCGGCGTCTCATGGCGGCTGCGCGTGTGGCGCTGCGCCCGGGCGGCGTCTTCATCGTCACGACGCCGTATCACGGCTACCTCAAGAACCTCGCGCTCGCCATGACCGGCAAGTTCGACGAGCACTGGGCGCCGCTGCGCGATTACGGGCACGTGAAGTTTTTTTCGCGCCGCACGCTGACGCGCCTCTTCGAAGAATACGGCTACACGCAGCTCACATTCCGCACGGCCGGCCGCGTGCCGGCGTTCGCCAAGTCGATGGTGATCGCGGGGGTAAAGCCCGCATGATCTCGGTGCTCGTCCTCACGAAGAACGAAGAGAAGAACCTGCCGGGCTGCCTCGATTCCGTCGCATGGTGCGACGACGTGCACGTCTACGACTCGCACTCGGACGACCGCACGGTTGCGATCGCGCAGTCACGCGGCGCGCGCGTCACGCTGCGGCCGTTCGACAACTGGTCAGCCCACCAGAACTGGGGGCTCGCCAACATCCCGTTCCGGCATCCGTGGGTGTTCTACATCGATGCCGACGAGCGCATGACGCCCGAGCTCGTGGCGGCGTGCCGTAACGCAGCGCGCGAGCCTCACGGCAACGTGGCGTTCCGGGTGCAGCGCCGGGATTTCTTCATGGGCCGGTGGCTGAAACACGCGCAGAACACCGCGTACTACCAGCGCCTGTTCCGGCCGGACAAGATGCGCTACGAGCGGCTGGTGAATCCGGTGTCCGTGCCCGACGGCCCGGTCGGCGACATCGACGGCTATCTCGATCACTTTCCGTTCAGCAAGGGCGTGAGCGACTGGCTCACGCGCCACAACGCGTACAGCACGCTCGAAGCGCGGCAGATCCTGCTCAACCGCGAGCGCGGCGAACAATTCAGCCTGCGTACCGCGCTTTTCGGCCGCGACTTCAACGAGAAGCGCTATCACCAGAAAGAGCTCTTCTACCGCATGCCGGCGCGGCCGCTCATCAAGTTTTTCTTTCTATATGTGGTAAAGCGCGGCTTTCTCGACGGCTACGCAGGATTCACGTACTCCGCGCTGCAATGCATCTACGACTACATGATCACGCTGAAGACGCGCGAGCTGCAGCAGGAGCAGCGTGCTGCAGCAGCACCCGAAACAGGCTGAAGACCGGGCGCCGCCCGCCGCAGGATGCACTCTGTCCTGCTCACGCCGAGGTGACGAGCTTCACCGCGACTTTCTTGGCGACGCGCTCGGCACGTCCTGCACGTTCTGTATCCCATACCGCCGTCCGTCGGGCCGCCAGGCCTCGCGTATCCGTGTCCGGGTTGGAATGCTTTTTGCCTCGCTATGCGGTCTGTCGCGGGTCACGCAGCGCAAATTTGCACCGGACATGAATATCCTGCACGTCATCTCTTCCGTGAACATGAAAGGCGGCGGCCCCATCGAGGGCGTCAGGCAGCTCGCGGCGGCGCACGCGCGTGCCGGACACGCAACGGAAGTCGCCTGCATAGACGCGCCGGAGACCGGCGCCGACGGCGACTTTCCTTTTCCCGTGCATCGTCTCGGACCGCCGCTCACGCACTACAGATACAGTCCGCATCTGCTGCCGTGGCTGCGTATCCACGCGCGGCGCTACGACGCGGTGGTCGTGAACGGCCTGTGGCAGTACGGCAGCTTCGCGACCTGGCGTGCGCTGAAGGACACCGGCACCCCGTACTTCGTGTTCACGCACGGCATGCTCGATCCCTGGTTCAAGCGCGAGTATCCCGCGAAGCACATGAAGAAGTGGCTCTTCTGGCCCTGGGCGGATTACCGGGTGCTGCGCGATGCGAGCGCGGTGCTCTTCACCTGCGAAGAAGAGCGGCTGCTCGCGCGGCAATCGTTCTGGCTTTATCGCTGCCACGAAGTCGTGGTGAACTTCGGTACCGCTGCACCGCCGCCCGACAGCGGAGCGCAGCGGGCTGCATTTTTCGAGCGTTTCCCCGAGGTGGGCGGCAAGCGCGTGATTCTGTTCCTGAGCCGCATCCACACGAAGAAAGGCTGCGATCTGCTGCTGCGCGCGTTCGCCGCGACGGCCGCGACGCATCCGGACCTGCATCTTGTCATGGCGGGTCCCGAGCAGAACGGTTACGGCGCCGCGCTGCGAGCACTCGCGCGCAAGCTCGGCATTGCCGAGCGCATCACGTGGACCGGCATGCTGACCGGCGTGCGCAAATGGGGCGCTTACCGCGCGGCCGAAGTTTTTGTTCTGCCATCGCATCAGGAGAATTTCGGCATCGTCGTGGCGGAGGCGCTCGCGTGCGGGGTGCCCGTGCTGATCTCGAACAAGGTCAACATCTGGCGCGAAGTCGCCGAGGACGATGCCGGCCTGGTCGCGGGAGACGATGCGCACGGCACGACAGAATTGCTTCAGTGCTGGCTTGCACTGGGCGCCGACGAGCGTCGCGGCTACTCGGCGCGCGCGCTCGACTGCTTCGCGCGGCGCTTCGAGATGGATCATGCCGCGCGCAACGTGGCAGCGGCGCTCGCGCGCGGCGTCTCCTCATTGAGGCACGCGGCGTAGCGCGTGGCCGCGTCGAAGAGCGCCTACCTCGCATGACGCAGGCATGCATCAGCTGCGGCTCGCCCACGCGCTGCCTCGGGCCGTTGCCGCCGTCCAATCTCTTCGCCGGGCGCGCGCTGCCGGCTCCGCTGCCGGGTGGCGACCTCTATCGCTGCGTAGCGTGCCGGCTCGGCTTCCGCCATCCGCGCCCGCCGAAGCACGAGCTCGATGCGCTCTACACCACGGGGTCGGAATTGAGCTGGACCTGGGAAGCCGCCGACCGCACCGACTGGACGCTCGCAGCGCGCGCGCTGCGCGAGCTCAAGCCCGGCCGCGCGCAAGTGGCCGACATCGGCTGCTTCGACGGCACTTTTCTCGCCTCGCTCGGCCCGGATGTCGAGAAGACGGGGATCGAGATCCTGCCCGCAGCGGCCGACGCGGCGCGCGCGAAAGGCGTGGACATCATCGCCCCGGATTTCGAGAGCCTCGCGGGCACTTCGCGCCGCTTCGATGCCATCACCGCGTTCGACGTGATCGAGCACGTGGACGACCCGCTCGCTTTCCTGTCGCTGCTCGCCTCGGTGCTGCGCCCCGGCGGAGTCCTCATCGTCTCCACCGGCAATCTCGACGCCTGGAGCTGGACGCTCATGCGCAACCGCTACTGGTATTGCGCCATTCCCGAGCACATCTCGTTTCTGAGCGTGCGCTGGTTCGAGCATGCCGCGCAGGCGCTCGGTCTCGAGATCGCGAGTATGACGAAGTACGCGCACGCACGGGCATCGGTAGCACGGCGCATGTACGAGACGGCTGCGAACTTCACCTATCTCATGTTTCCGTCGGCGATCGCTGCGTTACGCCGCCGCGGGATCGGCAACGTGAGCCAGGCGCTCGCGCCCGACCTCGCGGGTCGCTATCCGCCGGGCTGGTTCACGGCCGCCGACCATGTGCTGGTTGCCCTGCGCACGGCATAGCTACGTCGGCATCTCTCCGGTCCATTGCATCGCGAGCTGCGCGCTCACGCGGCGCGGAGAACGCGCGCGGAAATACTCCTCGAAGTTGTGCCGCAGCTCCGCGTGCCTCGCCTTGAGCTCCTGCACGCGCGCGGGCAACTCCTCGAGCGTCGCGTAGGTGCCGCCGACGGGCACCGGCTGCAATGCCTGGAACGCGAGCAACGGATAGTCCGGGCAAAGCACGGGCGTACCGCGGCTCACGCTGTCCACCAGCACGCCGCTATGGCGCATGGTGTATGCCGGCGTCGCGAGTACGACGATCGCATCGCACGACCCGAGAAAGCGCGAGTAATCCGCATAGCGCAACGTTTCGCGCAGAACGAGACGGGCACGCACGTCCTCCGGCAGTTGCTCGGCCTGCGCGCGGTTCCAGTAGCCGAGCGCGACCTCCACATCGGGCAGGCGCTGCAGCGCGCGTATCGCATCGGCCAGCGCGTGCACGCCGCCCTTGTCGGGCCTGAAGTAGCCGACGAAGCCGACGCGAAACAGCCTCCGGCCGGCGCTCGAGCTGCGCGCAGGCTCGCGCTTGTCCGGCACGGAGAAATAAGGCGTCAGAAGCCGCATCTCACCCAGCCGCCGCACGAGGTCGTGCTGCACGTGCGCGCCGTCGAGCAGCATCATGCGAAAGCCCCACCGCCGCAGCAGATGCAGGGACCAGCGGCTCACGCGGCCGATCTGCGGCGCGAAGTTGTCGTTCACGTTGAGTATGATGCGGTCGCGCCACGGCCAGAGCAGCGGCGCTGCCATCGCGACGGCGAGATTCGTGTACTCGCGGACGATGACGACGCGTCCCTCGGCCAGCCCGCGCGCGATCTGCGCGAGCAGCGCGATATGGTTGTAGATCAGCGTGACCGGCCGCTTCAGCCAGTTCGGCCAATAGATGTGATAACGCGTCGAAGGCCACTTCGCGACCCGCACCGGCTTGCCGTCGAGCCGCACATCCTCCAGAAAGCGGTAGGCCTCGTGGATATCGTCCGTCGGCTCGATGCGAAACAGGGCGAGCGCCTTGCGCCATAGGGCGGAACGGCCAGTCACGCTTGAAACCTTCTCCAAGTGCAATCCTCTCTGTGATGCGTCGCGCGCGAACGACACGGGCCCGCGATTTGCATACGGCGGGGCGCATCGACACTCCGTTGTCCGCTCGCGCTTGAGCCTCGCGCGAACACTTGATGTCGCGGCGTGGCTGCGCCGCGGGAGCCTAATGCCGATATGCCAACCGAACGGGCTTGCAAGGCCGATGCCCGTCATTCTGTCGTTGTGCGCCGTGCTCGCCTTCGCCTGTGCCGGCGCGCGAGCCGCGCTCTTTATCGAGCGGCCGATCGCGTCCTATGACCGCGCCGACATACACACGCCGGGCGGCGCTGCAAAGCTACGCCAGGCCGGCAATCTCGGCGGCATCGCAGGCTGGGTGGAATACGACATGAACGTGACCGCCGACGGCTGGTACGAGCTCGTGCTCACGGGCAACGGCTGGGAGGCGGAGTTCTATGTCGATCCGAAGGGCGACGACCCTGCGGCTGCGGCGTACTACCAGGCGAACACAGCCGGGCTGGACAAAGGCCTCGACAAGATCGGCAACTTCTGGCTTGCGAAAGGCAAGCACACCATACGGTTGCAGCACAACTACTGGACCGGTTTCCAGTCCGTCACCGGCATATCGCTGCGCGCGGCCGACGACGAGAACGTCTCACGCACCGCCCGTGCGATGATGAGCTCGCCGCAGGGGACACACCGTATCGGCGAGTGCGGCGAGCTCATCGTCCTGTACGGACCGCGGCGCACGCCCGGCGTGCTGCCCGTGCACTGGCTCGATGTCGAGTCGCCCACCTTGCGCACGTCGATGGTGCCGCTGCCGCCGACGCCGACGCTGCAGAAAATGCGCTTGCCGGTGCCGTGCGCGACCGAGGGCAACTTCCAGTTCTACTTCAACGGCGGTCCGGACAGGATCTCGAACCGCGACATACAGCCGATCAGCTACGAGGTGATCGATACGCGCAACGCCGCCCCGCCCGGCGGCGACGTACGCAGAGAGCTCGTGCTCACCGTCGACTGCGTCGCCGCGAAGCCCGACTACGGTTCCGGCAACACGCGCGTCGTCGAGAAGCCGTTCGGCGCATACCGCGAATCGGACGACAATGGCTGGCTCGACTACCTGCACTCGCGCGTGAAGCTCGGCGAACCGAGCTGGTTCGCCTACGTGCTGAAAGGCGTCGTCAAGCAGCAGCCCTACATGATCGAGATCGACTATCCGGACGACGAGGAGCGCACATTCGCGATTTCGCTGCGGGAATCCGATCCGCTGTCCTACCCGGTGACCGGCGGCGTCGACAGCGGCGGCGAGTTCACGCTCACGCAGCGCATGCAGACGCAGACGCTCCTCTTCTGGCCGCGCTCGAACGAGCCGCGCATCGTCTTCCTGCCCGCGCGCAACGGCAAGACGGCGGCCGCTGCCCGCATACGCGTGTACCGCGTGCAGGGCGCGTTGCCGCCGCTGTCGGGCGCAACGGACGGCCGGCGTTATGTGAACTGGTACGAGGAAGGCAGCAACTTCCTCAGCATGTACGGCGCGGCCAGCACTGCGCCGGTCGGCGTGCGTCATGCGCTCGAGCGCTGGGCGCAGGCGCTCGCCTACATGGGCGGCGATACGCTCTGGCCCACCGTCGCGGTATACAGCTTCGCGCTGTATCCGTCGCTCTATCACAAGTCTTTCAGCCGCCCCTGGGAGCATGATCTGCTGCGGCAGATGCTGCTGATTGCGGAGAAGCACCGCCTGAAAGTCGTGCCCGAGCTGCATCCGCGCGCCGACGAGCTCGCATGGCCGTACGCGAGCGCGCCCGACCCCAAGCCCGAGCTCCTCATGTCGCGCCATGGCAAGACGCAAAACGACCTGCCGGCGTTCTACAACCCGCTCGTCCCGGCGAACCAGGACTGGTACGTCGCCATGATCGGCGAGCTCGTAGACCGTTATCGCGATTCGCCCGCGCTCGACGGCGTGAGCCTGCGCTTCATGCAATGGAAGAATCCGGCGCTCGACAACTTCCATGCTCTCGACTGGGGCTACGACGATTACACGATTGCGCAGTTCGAAAAGGACACCGGCATGCGCGTGCCCGTGGCGGCGGATGCCAACGCCGCGCCGGCCCGCTATCGGTGGCTGATGACGAACGCGCGCGAGCAGTGGATCAACTGGCGCTGCCGCCGGATCGCGCAGCTTCTCACACGTATCCGCGACCGCGTGCGCAAGGCGCGCCCCGATCTCACCGTCTACATCCCGGTCTTCCCCATGACCGAGGCGGGCAGCGCATACAACCGCGGCACGGCATGGCTGCGGGAAGCCGGGCTCGATCCGCAGCTCGTCTCGAAAATAGACGGCGTCGCGCTCGTCAATGCGCTGCACACGTACGGGCGCCGCGCCGATCGCGAAACCAACGCCCTGCTGCGCGGCAACCTCACGCAGCCTGCGCAGGTGCATGCGCTGGCCGCCGGGCAACCGGCCCGCTTCCTGCCGACCGCAAGCTACTTCGAAGGCACCGAAGCGATCGCGCCGCCCGAGAAGCTCGGCTTCGCGGCCGACACGAAGAAGACGTGGATGAGCGCGGTGGTCAATCCGGCGGGCCGTTCGTATCTGGAGCGGTATGCCCTGCTGCTTGCGGAAGGCGATGCCGTCATGCTGGGCGACGGCGGCAATGCCTACACCCTCGGCCAGCCCGAGCTGCGGGAATTTCTGGCCGAATACCGGCGCCTGCCCGCGGTGCCGTTCCGCTCGCGCTCCGATGCCCGTGATCCGGTCACGGTGCGGGAGTTGGACCGCAACGGGGCGTATTTCTTCTACGCGGTAAACCGCACCTCCCGCCCGGTCGCGCTGCGACTGTCGTTCTCCGGATCGGGAGCGCTGACGCGCCTTTCCAGCTCGTCCACTCTCACGCCGAAGGAAGGCGCGCTCGAGATCGAGCTCGCGCCGTTCCAGCTCGTCGCCTATCGCACGACCTCGCCCCTGCGCATCGCCCGAGTCGCCACGCGGTAATTCCGAACGTTCCGCCACCGGCATGCCGATGGCGTAGCCGGACCGCATTTATGACAGGCGCTCGGGAGGTGTACGAATTCTTCGAGCACGTGCAGGCGGGACGGCATGCCCCTCGAAGTGCTCACGCCGGGATGGCGCTTACCTCGCGACGGCGAGTTTGTCGCGCCGGGCGCCTTCCTTAGCGCGACTCTCCCAGTCGACGATTGCCGCGGCCGCCTGCTGCGCGAGCACCGTGTTGCCTATGCTGTTGGGATGCAGGCCGTCGAAAAACGCGCGAGCGCCTCCGGCGGCGTCCATTGCCTGCGCCGTGAGGATGAGCGGTATGCCGAGCGCCTGCGCCTTCGCGTGCAGCGCGGTCTTGCCGTAGCGCGTGAGCTCGTCGTCGGGCTCGTAGCCGCGCGGCTGCTCCACGAACAGGACGAAGAGCTCGGCACCTCGAGCATGCACGAGCCGCGCGATGCGCTCGAGTGTGGCGAGCGTCCGCGTCACGTCGTCGCGGTCATGGTGATAAAGGACTTCCCCCGGATCGCGCAGCCGCAGGCGCGCGGATAGCCGCGGCAGCACGTAGCGCACCATGAGCTCCTGCAGCGCGAGCGCCGGCGGCTTCTCCGGAAACGAGGCATGCGTGCCGACCACATCCGATCCCGCCTTTTCCTGGAAGAGGTCGTGAGTGGCGACCTGTAGGATCACCGCGCGGCTGCCGTAG
>Ga0255338_1003354_pt1 | contig 19515 bp, 14 predicted proteins | sample MeOH1_35cm_T4_19_FD_203715 | JGI IMG/M metagenome (GOLD analysis project Ga0255338, IMG submission 203715) | Sandy soil microbial communities from University of British Columbia, Vancouver, Canada - MeOH1_35cm_T4_195 | ecosystem: Engineered > Artificial ecosystem > Sand microcosm > Unclassified ...
AGTGGGCGCTGCAGGGACCGGCTGGTCCCCAGGGCCAGGCGGGTCCACAGGGCCTGCCCGGCGCGGCCGGTCCGCAGGGAGCCCCCGGAATCGATGGCGCGCAGGGTCCCGTTGGGCCCGCGGGCGCGGTTGGCCCCGCTGGCGCAGTTGGCCCTGTGGGCCCGATCGGGCCGGCGGGTCCTGAAGGACCGGCTGGCCCAGTCGGCCCCGCTGGTCCGATCGGGCCGGCGGGTGCGGTCGGTGCCATAGGGCCGATCGGTCCTGCCGGGCCCATGGGCCTGCAGGGTGTGCCTGGTGCTGTCGGTCCGCAGGGCCCGCAAGGCCCGGCGGGCCTCGATGGTGCACCCGGCGCGACGGGTGCGGCGGGTCCGCAGGGTGTCGTCGGCCCGCAAGGTCCCGCAGGTCCGGAGGGCCCGCAGGGCGCCACCGGTCCCGCAGGTCCGGAGGGGCCGCAGGGTCTGGTGGGTCCGACCGGCGCTGAAGGTCCGGCGGGGCCGGCCGGTCCGGCAGGGCCGGAAGGACCGGCGGGTCCGGCAGGGCCGGAAGGACCGCAGGGACCGGCTGGTACTGGCACAACCGACCATAGCCTGCTCACGAACCTGGATGGGGACGATCACGCGCAGTACCTGCTGGCGGGTGTGCGAGCGGCGGAGAACGGCTTCGCGGTTACCGGCACGCTGAACGCCGGGTCGGTTCCGGTATCGGGCGGGGGCGTGCGACTGATGTGGTTCCCCGGACGCGCGGCGTTCCGGGCCGGGACCGTGTCGTCGTTCGGCGCTACTTACTGGGATTTGTCGAACCTGGGCTTCAACTCGGCTGCCTTCGGCGAGAACACGCGTGCAGCGGGCAACAACTCCTTCGCCGCCGGGTTGGCGACCACCGCGAGCGGGAGCGAGTCGGTAGCGCTGGGCAACAACGGTACGGCGTCGGCCGAGCGCGCCTTCGCCTTCAATGGAACGGCGAGCGCCGTCGGCGCCGTCGCGATCGGCAGCGGTGCGCAGGCGACGGGTGATGACGCACTGGCCATGGGCCCCAGTTCCATTGCAGGCGGGCTGGCATCGGTCGTCATCGGGCCATCGATCGCCAACGGCAGCTTCGGCGTTGCGATCGGTCTGCAGAACAGCGCGAGCGGCAACTTCTCGGTCGCGATCGGCAAGAACGCGCGCACGGCGGGCCGGCAGGGGTCGGTTGTGCTCGGCGATGGCTGCGCCGGCTTCTCGTCCGATTCGGTCTATCCGACCGCGAACAACCAGTTCGTCGTGCGTGGTTGCGGCGGCATCAGGATTTTCACCAGCCAGAACCTGTCCTCCGGCGTCGAAGTAGCGGCGGGCGGCGGCTCGTGGAGCAGCATTTCCGACCGCAATCGCAAGGAAAACTTCGCGAACGTCGACCTCGAAGACGTGCTGCAGCGTATCCGCGACATGCCGGTCAGCACCTGGAACTACAAGACCGAAGGCCGCGATACACGTCACATTGGACCGATGGCGCAGGACTGGCAGGCGGCATTCGGCTTCAGCAGCGACTCGCTGCGCATCAACACCGGCGACTTCGACGGCATCAACTTCGCCGGCATCAAGGCGCTCGAGAAGCGCACCGAGTCGCAGCGTGTGCTCGTCGAAGCGCAGGCAGCGCGGCTCGAGCAGCTCGAGAACAACAACGCCGCACTCAACGCCGAGCTCGATGCGCTGCGCAGCCAGACGATCGAACTGCAGCAGATGGTTCGGCAGCTGCTGGATGACGCTGCCGCGGTGCGTGCAGGAGACCGTCGATGAGCGACACACGTTCCGCTTCACCGCGGCGACGTTCCCCGCTTGGAACGGGCGTTGTGATTGCCGCGGCTGTATGGTTTACGGCGTGCTCCGATGAACCGGCCGACCCCGGCGTGGCTTGTGTTGCACCGGAATCACCGGTTCCGGTCAGCGTAGTGGAAGGACTGAGCCTTTCCGACCTCCGCGCTGCCGTACGCGATGCCGCCGAGCGCAACGCAACGGTGCTGCCCGCCAGCGACGCGACCACGGAATTGCGTGGCGCATTGCTGGCGCTGTCGGATAACCTCGGCAGCGCACAGGGCCAGAGCGCCTGCCAGGCCTTGACCAAGGCTGCCGCGGCCCTCGCCCGGCAACCGGACGATGCAGCGACGCTGCCCGACCGCACTGCCGTGAAAATGGTGCTCGACATGGCGGCTACAATGATGGCCCGCAAGTAAGCTCACGCAGAGCCGCAGAGTCACAGAGGGGCCATCGCTGAATTGCGATGGCCCCTCTGTGACTCTGCGGCTCTGCGTGAGCTTACTTGCGGGTGATATTCTTCTGTTGAGGGTTGAGAGGAATACTTCTCTAAGCGTCTTGCCGTCACCGCACCGGCTGGTTTGCTCGGAGTTCAGGTGACGATCCACTTTTTGGCTTTGGCGCGTTACCTTTTCAATCATTCTGCCCTCAACCACGTTGGCTGGGTGCACATTCCAACGCAGAGTCGCGGGGGCGCAGAGGGCCGACATCGTTTCGCGATGTCGGCCTCTGCGCCTCCGCGACTCTGCGTGAGACCGACTATGGCAAACACGCTCCAAGCCATTCTCGATTTCATCCGCGACGCGGAGAAACTCAAGAACGTCACACGCACGTCATGGACGTCGGAAGGCAGGCGCGAAAGCACCGCCGAACACACGTGGCGGCTGTGCCTGCTCGCCCTGCTGCTCGAGCCCGAGTTTCCCGACCTCGACTTCGCGCGCGTGCTTCGCATCTGCATCGTGCACGATCTCGGTGAGGCGATCAGCGGCGACATCTCGGCAAAGCTGCAGGCGACGCCGAAAGCCGAACAGGAACGTGCCGACCTGGTGCAACTGCTTGCACCGTTGCCCGAGCCGCGTCGCGCGCAAATCCTCGCGTTGTGGGACGAGTACGAGTCCGCAAGCACACCCGAAGCACGCGTCGCAAAAGCGCTCGACAAGATCGAGACGATCATCCAGCACAACCAGGGCAGGAACCCGCCTGATTTTGATTACCGGTTCAACCTCGGTTACGGGAGGACGTACGGGCTGGAGGAGCCAGTGATCGCAGATCTGCGGGAGATTGTGGATCGGGAGACGGCGGAGAGGGCGCGGGAGGCGTAAGCCGCCGATTGGATACTGGACAGCAGGTCTCGTAGTTGCATAGGTTCGAGGCGACAGCCATTCTGCTGGAGGCTACTTTCTCGACCGATCTTCGCGAACGTCCGTCATATCCGCTAACCGAAGCAGCGCGGTTCATTAAGCTTCCGGCTGCGACGCTGAAGTCGTGGGTTCAAGGACGAAGCTACCCGAAGACGACCGGACGCGGACGCTCACACCCGCTTATCCGACCTGCATTGCAGGCGCCGCCGCCAATGCTTTCCTTCAACAACTTGATAGAGGCGCACGTGCTACGTGCGCTCCGCCTGGATCACGCAGTGTCGCTCGACGCAGTTCGCAAAGCGCTCGAGTACGCCCAGGCCGAACTGAACATTGACCGCCTGCTTCTTCGTGAGGACCTGCGAGCCGGAGCGGGGGAGTTGTTCCTCGATCGCTATGGCCACCTGTTGAACTTGTCACGTTCCGGACAGCTTGCGATGCGTGAGGTGTTCGAGCAGCACCTCAAGCGCGTGGAGTGGGATTCCGCCAGCCTCCCGATCCGACTTTACCCGTTTCTTTCCGCCATCTCCAATACGCCTGACAGGCCGATTGCGATCGATCCACGCATCGCATTCGGGCGACCTGTAATAGCCCGATCCGGTATTTCGACACGGGTAATCGCGGAGCGGATCGATGCCGGAGAAGAACTAGGCGCAGTTACCGCCGATTACGAAATCACCGATGATGAAGTCCGACAGGCAGTACTTTACGAACACGCCGCGTGAGCCGTGTCTACTTCACCGACCGCGACCTCGGTCTTCGCTTCGGCGACATTCTTGTCGAAGCCGGTCTTCGCGTTGAACGGCATCGCGATCACTTCGGCCCAGGATGTGAAGACGAAGTCTGGCTCCGCGAAATCGGGCAACGCGGCTGGGTCGCCCTAACTCATAACTCCCGAATCCGGTACACCCCTAACGAACGAGATGCTGTCATCCAAAGTGGTATCGCATTACTCGTCGTTGTTGGCCACGCCCCTTACCCAGAGCTTGCCAATTCGTTCGTTAACACAATTGGACGTATCGAATCATTTCTGGACCAACACACACCACCGTTCATCGCAAAAGTATACCGGCCGGCTCCCTCCGATATTGTGCGGCGCCCCAATGCGCCCGGGCGAATCCAGCTATGGCACCCCGTATCGTAGGCCCTCTGCGGGTCTTGGACGTGGAAGCTTCCTACCGCCCCTCCCTGCCCGGCCGATACCGCTCAACCGCACCCGCCTTTATGTCCCCATCCGTCCAACGCACCCGTTTCATCTTGCCGGCGGCAAACATCGCTGCCTGATCCGCGTGGTACGGCGAGGTAGTATCCGGGCTCTGACCATACGCGAGGACCGAGTACGCGCGCGGCTGGTCACCGAATTCGACGGCGAGGACCCAGCCGTCGCCGCCGGTTGCGACACGTTTGCCATCGTCGGCGTTCTGGAACTGCAGCACGCGAAAGCAGCCGAGTGCACCGGTGCAGCCGCCGACAGGCACATCGACATCGCCACGGCGAACGCGATGCACATCGCCCCAGGTGACATCCCAGCGTCCGTAGCGTCGCGCGGTTTCGGTGACCGCCCACGTGAACGCTTCCACCGCGCGCTGCGGATCGGCGAGACCGCGAGGCGTCGTCATCGGCTGATCGGCACTCCATGACACTGCGTATGGCCCACGACCGCGTGTCAACATCCTGTACTGGTTCCACCACACCTCGAACAGCACGCCGCCTTTGCTCTTCGCGGCGACGGTGTTATCCCACTTCTCCAGCAACTCCACCGCACGCGCGACATCGCCAGTCGGTGACGTCGCGCGCACGGCTTCGACCAGTTCGGGCTTCACACGATCGGCGAGCAGCATGCGCATGCTGTGCTTCGCCTCGACGAGTTCTTCGAGGCTGAACTTGCGATCGTTGTGCAGGATCTCGACCGCGTGCTGGCTGCGCAGTTGCAGATCGGGCTCCTCGACGAAGAACGGGTACGTGTGTGGCAGGATCTGGTTCAGGTTGGTGAAGTGCGGTGAATCGTTCTCGTTATGGATGTAGCCGCCGGGCGGATTTAACACCTGCGGCAGCGAATCGAACGGCGCGATTCGCTGATACACATGCCGCGACTCCGTCGCGAGGATCGCGAGTGTGTCGCCGCCCTGCGGATGCGCCAGCATCGGCGCGGTCGCCACCCACACGTAGAAGATGTTGCCCGCGCGATCGGCGTACGTGAAGTTCGACGTCTCGCGCGCCTGGATGCGCATCGCGCGCCGGTACTCGTCGAGATTGGAAGCTTTCATCATCTCGAGCCACTGCTCGCCCGCGCGGTACTCGCCGTTCAGCGCCGGGCGATACACGTAGACGAGATCGTTCGTGCGATGCACGACCGGCCCGTACGGCGAGTTCCAGAACTCGCGCGTCGCCGTTTGTGTTGCTCCCGTCGAATCGCGGTACTCGACACTCACGACCTCCCGCGTCAGTGCAACCGATCGCCCGTCGACCACGATGTGATCGGCAGCGGACGCATCGTTGCGGAACGCGTAGAACTCGTGCGTGCGATTGGCGTTGTTGGTCGTCGAAAAGCCGAGGTCGCGATTGAACCCGCCGATCACGCTGAACGGACCGCCGATCCGGAAGTCGCCGTAAAAATCGAGCTTGGCGGGCACGCGGACGTGCGCCTCGTAGTAACCGGCCGTCCAGGCGAGGTGCGGATTGCGCAGCAGAATCGCGCGGCCGCTCGTCGTGCGGCTCGGCGCGAGCGCCCACGCGTTCGAGCCGACGTCATCGTCCACCACCTCTTCCTCGAGCAGAAATCGCTCGCCACTCGATGACGACGCCGAAATCAACCGCCGCCACGCACCACCTTCATCGATCGACAGAACCGCAGGATCGTCCGGGTTCGCCGCGAGTCGCTCGCGGAACTGATTGATCGCGCCTTCACTCGGCATCGCGACATCGCGCGAGAACACATCGATCGCCGTGAAGTCCGGCTGCACCCACTCCGGCAGCGTGTGCTTGTACGCGCGTATGAAGTGGTTCATGCCTTCCGCGAAGCCGATGTAGACGTCGCGCGTGTCCTGCTTCAGCGAATCGAATACCTGTGTCGCGCGCGCGTGCCGCAGCCGGGCGCGTGCATCCGCATCGACGCGCTGCGCGCCGTCGACCAGGGCCGTGCGACCGCGCGCTGCCGCCGTCGCGCCGATCACCGCCATGCCGTGATCCTCGAGCTGCACGTACGCCAGCGCGAACGCCGCGGCCTGCAGGTTGTCGGCGAGGATGTGCGGCACACCGTGTTCAGTGCGCACGATCTCGACCTGCTGCGCCAGCGGCGGCAACTCGATCGGCGCGGGTGTGCGGGTTCGCGGCGGGGCCGCGCAGGCGGCCAGCGCGAGGGTAGCCGAGAGGAAAACGGACCGTGTTTGCATTCGTGCGTTTTGGCTCCTACGGGCATGGCCTCGGCCCGATTGGCCATTTGAGGGTGGTCGCGATCGACTAGATTGCCACAAAAGCAGAAGGCAGCACCGCCATTTCACTTGGCAGCATATCCTTTTGAGCGGCCGGTAGCAGCGTTCCGGCCGTCCCGCCAAGCTATTAAATGGGTGGAACGGCCAGAATGCAAGAATGACATCACGGTCCGTTTGTGACGATGTCGCTCCTGCTGGCGAAATCGGCGCGGACCGCAAACTCGCCGACTGGGAACAGCTCACCTCGTACTACGAGCAACTTGCCAGGACCAGTCCGCGCGTCAACGTGGATACCATTGGGCGCACCACCATGAGCGCGCCTTTCGTGATGCTCACGGTGACATCGCCGGAGAACCACGCACGATTGCGCGAACTGCAGGGACATCCAGGTGCGACTGTCGGATCCGCGTCGTGTGAACGGCGATGCCGAGCTGGAGCGGCTGCTGGATGCGGGATGGGCCGTCGTCCTGATCACGCACGCTATTCACGCCACGAAAGTCGGCAGCGCGCAGAGTGCCGCGCGACTGCTGCACAGGCTTGCAACCTCCAACGATCCGAAAGTCCGCGAGATCCTGGACTATGTGATCCTGCTCGATATCCCTTCGCTGAATCCGGATGGGGCGAGTGGTCGTGGACTGGTATCGCAAGACCGTCGGCACCAGACACGAGGGCACGCAGCCGCTTGTGGCTGTATCACTTCTACGTCGGCCACGACAATAACCGCGACTGGTACGCCTTCACGCAAAAGGAAACGCAGGCGACCATCCTGCGCGCGCACAACGCGTGGTATCCGCAGATCGTGCACGACATCCATCAGATGGGCAACCCGGGTGCACGCATCTTCTTTCGATCCGGTTGAGCCCAACGTCGACCCGGCACTGGTTGCAGGTGTGAACCAGCTGGGCGCATGGATGGCCGCGGAACTCACGGCATCCGGTAAAGCCGGCGCAGCGATCAACGGCATCGACGATGCCTGGACATCGGCGCGCGCGTACCAGCACTACCACGGCGGTGTGCGCATCCTGAGAGAGACTGCATCGGCCAATCTCGAATCGACGATCGAGCAGCCGAAGGATCGCGTTCGCGGCGGACGCGAATGCCCGGCAATCGCGGCCATTTTGCGCCGGCGCGCGCCCGCCCCCGCTCAGCGCGCGGTCGCCCGCGGGTTCGGCCAGGCCAGCTCGATGCCCAGGTCGTCGGCGAGCAGCCGCTGGAAGTCCGCCAGGAGTCGCGGCGTGTTACGGACCTGCCGCGGCGTCACGCGCTCGCGCAGGCAGTACGCCGCGAGCGCGCCGGCCGCCTCGCCGACGTTCCATTCCACGGGGTGCATCCGGTAGCAGCCGTTCGTGATGTGCGTGACGCTGAGGTTCTTCCCCGCAGCGAGGAGGTTCTCGACTCGGATCGGGATGAGCCCGCCGAGCGGGATCTGGAACGGCCAACTGCTGATGTCGACGTAGGTGCGCAGGCGCGTCGTCGGATGGAGGTCGATGCGGTAGCTGCCAATGCCGATGCTGTCGGGAAACGGCTCAGCGCCCTCGATTCCGGCACGCGCCTCGACGCCGATGTGCTGCTCGAGGACCGTGAACTCGCCCCGGATGCGGCGGCTCTCGCGCACGTAGACGTGCTTCGCGAGGCCGTCGTGCGTGCCGACGACATCGCGCCGCAGTCGCAGCCCGCTGTAGCCGATGCCGCCGTCGAGCCGCGGCGCCTCCGTCTGCATCCAGTGCAGGAAGGAAAGGCTGAGCTGCCGCGCGCCGCGCTCGTTCCGCTCGCGCTCGGCGTCGGGGACGCCGACCAGCGGGCCGAGCCAGTAGTCGTTCTGCGGCCAGTTCACGAGCGTGATGTCGCTCGCGTAGCGGCCGGGTGGGTAGTGCCCGCGGTAGAAGATGCGCCGGAAGGTCCACAGCCCCGCCGCACCCGAGCCCGGCGGTTCAAAGATCGCCTCCCGGCGTCGCTCGAGCGTCACCGGGTCGGTGAACTCCCACGCCAGTTGCGGCCCGGGCCAGAAGCTCGCCCGGTAACTCCGCCAGAAGTCGTATTCGGCCGGGCGCTCGATCGTGTGGTCCTCGCCCGGGAAGTAGTCCATGGCGAAACACGCGGTGATCGCCTGCTGGTCGAGCGGATCGGGATCCGTCGGCAGCGCGTGCGGCTCGCCGGTCTCCCGTTGGCTCTCCGCTCCCGTGACGTGCTCGACGGACGCGAGCGGCAAGAGGTCGCCCAGCTCGGTCGCGTCCAGGATGTAGGGCGCGGCGAGCGAGACCTCCTCGCCGGCCTCCTCGTCGCGCACGATCACGGCCCGGACCCGGTCCGCATCCACGTCCGCGCCCGTGGGGCGGCACTGCAGCATGATATGAAGCTGGCCGTTCGCCATGAACGGGGTGAGCATTTCGTACATCGCCACGAGCGCGATGCGCGGCTCGTGGCAGAGCCGGCTCACCCGCCCCTGGCCGGGGTTCAGGTGCACGTCGAACCGCGCGTCCGGGAGCAGCGGGTAGTTGCGCCGGTAATAGTCACGAATCGCGTTTCGCAACCGCCGGTAGGTGGCGGTACAGCCAGTCCCCTCGATCCAGGGGTGCTCGTCGGGCGGGACGGCCTGCGCCGTGAGCTGCCCGCCGATCCAACCGGTCTGCTCGGTCAGAATCACCCGCCGGCCCATTCGCAGCGCCGCGATCGCCCCCGCGATGCCGCCCAGCCCGCCGCCGACGATCAGGACGTCCGTGTGCCGCTCGCGCATGCCCGCCACGTGCTACCCCCCGCCGGGCGGCGGCGCCGCGTCGCGCCGATCGCCCGGACCGGCCTGCGAGAGCAGCGACACGGCGATCTCGTTGTTCCTGCGGGCGCGCTCGCGCAGGGCCGGGAGCGCCTCGCGGATTCGCGTACGGGTCTCCTCGCGTTGGTCCCAGGCCCGGTCGACATGGGCGATGAGCTGGCCCGCGCTCACGTGCGCGAGCACGGGGGCCTGCAGCCGCAACTCCTCCAGGAAGCCCGACACCTTCGTCGCGTACGGCAGCCCGACGAACGGCACGCCGGCGAGCGCGGCGAAGATCAGGAAATGCAGGCGCATGCCGACCGCGAACTCGAAGTTCTCGAGCAGCGACAGGACCTGCCCCGGCGTGTAGTCCCGCTTGAGCACCGTGGCTCGGGTGGCATGGTTCATCTTCCCCACCACGCCATGGCTGTGCTGGACGTCGTACGCGCGACGCTCCATCGGCACGAACACGACCTCGGCGTCGAAGCGGTCGATCAGGAAATCGGCGACGTTCGCCAGCAGCTGATGGTAGTACTCGACGCTGAGATCGGGCGCCGCCGGCCCGGGCTCGCGCACGGAGAAGCCGATGAGGCGCGCCTCCGGGTCGATCGCCTCGGCGCGCACGATCTCCTCGAACGTCAGCGGCTCCGGCTCGAGGAGGAGCGCGGGATCGGCCGTGAGCACGATGTCGCGGCGCACGCCGATCTCCTCGAGGAGCTGGTGCGTATGCCGGTCTCGCACCGTGACGGCGGCCGCCGCGTCGAACGCGGCCCGCACGCGGGAGCGGAGCGCGGGATCCACGAGCGGACCCGCACTGATCGCGTAGACCATGACCCGCGTCCCGACCTCGTACGCGAGCACCACTTCGCGCAGGAACATCTCGGCATCCACGTCGTAAAGGATCCCCCCGCCGCCGAGGATGAACAGGTCGAGGTCGGCCACCACGTCGCGCGCCTCCGCGCGCGACAGCTCCCGAAACTGGAGCGCACGCTCCACGCCGTGGCGGCGCCGGGTGTCCTCGGCGTCGCGCGAGAAGACCGTGACCGCGACCGGGAGCGAGCGTCGGAGCTGCGTGAGGATGACGTGGAGGATCGCCTCGTCTCCGAGATTGAACCCGCCGTAGGACCCCGAGATCGCGACCCTGAGCTTGGTGTCGTCCGCCATGGGATCTCCCGCCGCCCAGGGAAGCCGGGCCGGGATGCCGAGAAGGCAGGCTCTGTGCCACCCGACCTGGCCTTCGCCTAAGCCCTGTCAGAACCCCCGCGCGGTGAGACGCTCCGCGCGGCTCGTTGATGGCGAACCGGCCGGCGTTTTGGATTGCCGTTTCCCGCCACCGCCATCGCCATCCCCACCGCCCTCGCTCACCGCCAACGCTTCCGGGCCTTTCGCGGAAGCGGTGAGGGATGGCGATGGCGGTGGCGTTGGCGATGGCGGAGTTGCATTGCCGTTTCCCGCCACCGCCATCGCCATCCCCACCGCCTTCGCTCACCGCCAACGCGCCCGGTCCTTTGGCGGAAGCGGTGAGGGATGGCGTTGGCGATGACGGTTACTGTGCTAGCGCCTGCCCGTGCGCATGCAGATCCGTCCACACATCCCCCACCGCGGCGATGCGCTCCGCCATCCCACGCAGCCGGAACGACTGCGGCCCAATCGCGCCGCTCTCGATTTCTTCCCACGTGCACGGCGCGGATACCGGCGCGCCCGGTTTTGCGCGCACCGCGTACGGCGGCGCGTACGTCGCGTGAAATTCGTTGCGCCCGGTATCGATCAGGATGCGATCCTTGCGATCGGCCTTGTAGAACTCCTGCGTGAACGTGTGCGGATGCCGTTGCACGAGCAGTCGGCCGAGTTTGTGTGAGAAGCTGGCGCACTCGCCGTAGTCCGCGGATCGGTCGAGTGCGACGACGACGTGGAAGCCCTTCGATCCAGTCGTCTTCACGCGACTCGTAAGGCCGAACTCGGTGAGTGTGTCGCGCACGAGCAGCGTCGCGGCGCGCAGCGCGTCGTCGTCATCGACCGAGGGGTCCAGATCGAACACGAGCAGGTCGGGGTGCATCAGGTCCGGCGCGCGCGAGGTCCACACGTGCGGCGTGATGCAGTTCATGTTCGCCAGCCAGAGCAGCGCATCGGTGCTCGTCACGAGCGGATGATAGACGGTACCGTCCTTCTTCGGGACCGCAACACGCTCGAGCCACGTCGGAAAGCCCTTCGTTACGCTCTTCTGGTAGAAGCCCTTCTCGCCGATGCCGCGGTGGAACCGCTCCATCGTGATCGGCCGGTTCGCGATGTGCGGCAGCATCACCGGCGCGATCATGCGGTAGTACTCCGCAAGCTCACCTTTCGTGATGCCGTCATCCGGAAACAGCACCTTCTCCGGATGGGTGATCGTCACACGCTCAGTGTGCGCGGACGACATCGCGCGGCGACCTGTCTTCACAGAGGCCGAGCAGCCGCGAGTGGCGCAGCTTGTCGTTGTCCGTCCACTCGAGGAACGCGACGTTGACGACGATCTGCGGTTGCACCCAATGCGCGCGCACGCGCGGCAGTCCGACCGCCTTCGTGAACGGCGGCTTCGCAATCTCGATCGCGTCCAGGCGCTCGCGCAGCGCGAGCAGAAGGTTCGTGTCGAAGCCCGTGCCGACCTTGCCGGCGAACACGAAGTCGTCGCCTTCGTAATAGCCGACGAGCAGCGCACCCAGGCCGACCCGCGACTTCTGCGGGTCCGTGAACCCGCCGACGACAAAGGCCTGCGACAGCTCGCACTTCATCTTCAGCCAGTTCTTCGATCGGCGATGCTCGTAGATCGAATCGACGCGCTTTGCGATCACGCCCTCCCACCCTTCCCTGCACGCGTCCTCCCACGGCCTCTCGCCGTGCAGCCGGTGCACGCGGTAGAGCGGCGACTCGAACGGCAGCGCATCGAGCAGGGCGTGGCGCTCCGTGAGCGGAAGTGCCGTCACGTCCTGGCCGTTCAGCCAGAGGATGTCGAACACGTGATACGCGAACCCGACATCCGGCTCCCACGTCGACTCGCCATCGAGGATCACCTCATCGAGCGGCAGTTGCCGGATCGCCTGCTCGATCTGCGGCAGATCGCGCGGCAGCCGATTGCGCGTGAGCAGTCGCACATCGTCGCCGTTGCGATAGGCGAGGATGCGGATGCCGTCGAGTTTGCGCTCGAAGATCCAGGCAGGATCGTTGAAGCGATCCTGAGTGAGCGTCGCGGCCATCGGCTCGAGCCAGTCAGGGGTCAAAGGCTAATCCTCATTGTTCGCGCAAAGCGGCGTTGGTGGTGAGCGTTGGCGGTGAGCGAAGGCGGTAAGCGATGGCGGTGGCGGTGGGGACGGCGATGGCGGGAACTGCTCGTGCTTCCGTTCCGCCATCGCCAACTCCATCGCCACCGCCACCGCTGACCGCTCCCGATCGCCGCCCATCGAATCCAACGCCTTCACGGTGGCCAGCTTTCGTTCCGCCATCGCCACCGCCACCACCTTCGCCATCGCTTACCGCTCCCGATTTCCTCGCACCGGCTCGGCCGTCGTCGTCGTCACCGGTTTCGGTTGTTCTATGTTCACCTTGATCGGCTGGCGCCTGTCCTTCTCAATAAACGGCTCGCCTCGATCCATCCACGCCGGCTTCGGCTCGCCCTTCAGGTAGTGCGCAAAGAACTGCTCCATGCGCGTCAGATAATCCAGGTTGTTCTCCAGCTTCGTCAAACTGTGCCCCTCGCCGGGGTACGACAGGAAGATGACCGGCTTTCGATTGAATCGCAGCGCGTTGTAAAACTCCATGCCCTGGTTGTATTCGACGATCTGGTCGTTGTCGCCGTGCATGTACAGCAGCGGCGTGTTCATGTCGCGCACGCCCGAAATCGGCGACTGGCTCCAGTACCGGTCGAAGTCGTCGTACGGATTGGAGCCGTAGCGGCCCTGGCCGTAGATGTCGTACGAGTGGTTGTTGGAGCCGGTGCCGCGGAACAGGATGTTGAACTCGCCGACGAGATTGATGGGCGCGGCGCCAGCGACGATGGCGGCGAACGCCTTCGAGCGCGTCGCGATGTAGGAAGCGCCGCCGCCGCTGTAGCTGTGGCCGTGCAGTCCGACGCGCTGCGGATCGGCGTAGCCGAGTTCGACGACTTTCGCGATGGCTGCTTCCACACACTCGAGCATGTCGCTATGCGAGCTGCCGCCGCGGAAATGGATGTCGGGCTGCATGACGAGGTAGCCCTGCGATACGTACGCGGCGAACTGCGGGCCGCTGCTGTAACGCGGGACCGGATGCAGGTGCAGGTTCTGCGAGTACTTCTCGTAGAAGTTGACGAGCATCGGCAGGCGCTGGCCGGGGCGCCAGCTGTCCGGAATCGCGAGTGTGCCCTGCAGCTTCACGCCATCCTTGTTCGTGTAGTCGAACAGGATGCGGCGACCCCATGTGTACTCCGACTGATGCGGGTTGGCATCACTGAGTTTCGTCGGACTCGCCAGGTCGAGCGTCGCGACGTGCAGATCCGGGAACTCGTTCCAGCTCTGGCGCGTGAAGATGACGCGGTCGGCGTTGGTCGCCTTCTGGAACGAGCCGTAGATGTTGTCGGTGTGCACGAGCTCGCGCATGCGACCGTTCTTCAGCTCGTAGTAGCCGGCCTGCTTCGTCCAGTTGCCGTACGATGCGAGGACGATCGGCTTCGAGAGGTCGATGAAGCGCTCCTCCGGATCGAGTCGCACGTACGAGAAGCGGATCTCGCGCTCGCTGCCGATTCCTGCCGTCAACACACGCGGCTTGCTGCCGTCGAGCGGAACCAGCCACAGGTCGTAGCGATGGTTGAGGATTACGCTCTTCCCGTCCTTCGTCCAGCCGGTGATGCCGTACGCCGGCTTCGTGCTCAGGTAATCCCATTCCGCGTTCACAAAGCTGACGGGTGCGTTCGCGGTGAGGTTTACGTGCCGGTCCGCGGCGATCTCGTAGGACCACACGTGTCCATCCTTCCAGTACAGGAAGCGGTCGCCGTTCGGCGAAATGCCGTACGTGCGACCGTGACCCTTCAGGAACGGCGTGCGCGCGCCCGTGTTCATGTCGATGCGGTAGTAGTCCGCGCGCGCCTCCTGCCAGTCGCTGACGAACGCGCGATCGTCCTGCGCAATCGCCCAGCGACCATCGTATCCGAAACTCACGCCGCGCAGGGTGCTGTCCGTCAACACAACAACGCGCTGCGCCGGGATGTGCAGCACCGCGCGATCGGTGCGGTTGCGATCGGCTTCCGCCTGCGTCGCCTGCACCGTCTGCAGCCGATCGTCATTCCAGTGGAAGACATCTACATCCGATGGTTTCTGCCAGTCGTCTTCCGACTTCTTCGGCTTCTTTACCTGCTCCTTGATGCCGAAGACGACGCGATCGGCGGCTTCATTCCAGACCAGCGTCGCCTTGTCGCTGATCACGACGTTCGCAGGCATGCCCGTCGCACTCGACGTCAGCTCGATGCGCGCCGGCTCGCGCGTGCCGATGCGCGTAACGGCGACGAGCGTGTTCGCGCGCTGCGCGAGGGTGTCGACATCCACGCCGCGCAACGCGGCCAGCGCCGTCCCGTTCTCAGACCATGTCACGCGCGTGAACTTCGCCTTCGCGTTGTCCAGCGTGCGCCGCGTGCCGGCCGCGAGATCCAGCAGGTACAGCCCGTTGCCGTCCATGTCGGCGGCATCGGTCGCGTACGCCAGGTGTGAGCCCGGCTTGTTGAACGCGTGCCAGACCACGCTGCCGATCAGCTCATCGCGTCCCGTGCGCAGGTCCCGCACGATCAGGTCTGCACCTTCATGCTTCGGCTTCGGCTCCGGCCGGTTCTTCTTCACGGCGAGGTGCGTCGCGCCCTTCGAGAACGTGAACGACGCGACATCATCCCAGCTCACCTTCTCGCCGGTCGCGAGGTTCATCAGCTCCGCTTTGCGCGGCACCGGCTTCTTGTCCTTCTCGAGCTTCTCGACGTCCTTGAACGGCGGCGCGACGCTGTACGCGATCCATCGCCCGTCACCCGAGAAAATCGGCCGCGATGCACGCTCGATCACGCGATCGGCGCTTTCACCAACGCGCCGGACGTGCAGCACATCGTCGCGCCGAAGCTGAGTGTAGCTCCAGGCGACCCACTGCCCGTCCGCCGATATCGTCGGCGACTGAATCGACCGCCAGCGCGCGTAGTCGGCGATCGGCAGCGCCTTCGGCGCCGCGGAGGGCGCGGGGGTCTGCGCGGGGGTCGCGGGGGTCGGCTGCTGCGCGCTCAGCGGCAGCGTCGTTGCGACGGCAACGGACAGGAGCAGGGCGCGGCCGAGCGCCTTCACGGGCGTTGAGTTGAACATTGGACCGGGTGTTCTGGTGGTGGTAGTTCGGTGAGAGCCACTCTGTTGGAACGGTAATGCGGAAATATGGTTGCGATCAACAGAAGGATGGCTTCCGCTCCTGACCTGCGGGTTGCCGGAGGCGGAAGTCACGGTCCACGGGCGTAGTTCGTTATTCAATTGGAGAGGATCATCGTCCAAGGAGTGCGACGTGTCGCAGAAGCCCTTTAGCTTCATCCCTTGCTACGAGCGCTGGGAGGACATGTCGCCCAGTGAGCGCGGACGCCTGTGCGCGAAGTGCAACACAGAAATTGTGGACTTCAGGACCTCGACTGAAGCGGAAATCGAACGCACGATCGCGGACAGTCCGGTAAAGGTCTGCGGAATCTACTCCATCGCGCAGTTTCACAAGCCAGGGTCGCGGCTCGCTGCCGCAGCGGCTGCTGCTACGATCGCCCTCGCTTTCCCTTCCGTCACGGAAGGGTTACAGCAATCCACGGCAACCACGAGCGTGCCGGACAGAGCGCCAGCGGATTCAACGGTAATCCGCGGCGTCGTCAAGGACAGCGGATCGGGCCTTCCATTGGAAGGAGCCGTGGTGATGATCGAGAACACGCGTATTGGAGCTGTAACCGATAGCGCTGGACGTTTTCGTATTGTGGCGCGGAAGAAGTTCGATGAACCGCCCAAATTGGTCGCGCAAGTCATCGGTTATAGATCGAGAACTCTGGAGCTCACCGGAGGTGATCACACGACCGAAATGGAGTTTGCGCTCGAACAGGTCGCGATTCAACTCGTTGGCCTTACCGTAACCGGAACGCCTTCACCTCCACCAGACGCGAAGCCTTCGATCTGGCGCCGCGTCTGGAGGTTTCTGGGCGGGTCGTAACGCGCGCGTCCTCCCGCTTCAGGTGATCCATCCGTTCGACGATACTTCCCGCCACCCGTCTGCGGTTCGCAGCAGAACAATCACTCCACCGCCCGCGTAGAGGTACGGCACTGCATCGGCCGGCGTCGGCACCCGTGCATCAAACTGGTAGCGCAGGATAACGAACGGACCGGTGTAACTCGCGGTGATCGTGTATCCGCTCGGCAGCGGCGCAAGCGTCGAAGAGCAGATCACCGGCGAAGCCGAACACGGCGGCCTCCAGTTCATCGTGTATCCGATGCGTCCGGAAGCGTACGAGCGCATGTGCGCCGTGCGAGCGAGCTCGCGCATGGTCTTCGCGAGCGAGGTCGATTACATCGCCGAGTCCCCTGCCATGGGCCTCGCCGCTGGCGGCCGTATGCGACAGCAGATCTATGATGACCCGTACACGTTCGGCGACTGGGACACGCAACACAGCCACCGCTGCTTCGTGCACCTCGTCAACGCGACCGCCTGGCGATCGCTGACCGGCGAAACGCCGCCGCAATCGCCGTGCACGGTTGAGCAGTACGTGCGCGCGGGGCTGCCGTGGTTCGATTACTACAACGCGGACCTGGCGGTGCTGGATGGTTCGGACGTCCTGCGCAGCGTGAAGAGCATCGGGCAGGTCACGGAAGGGGTGTTCTGACGTGCGCCAGTCGGTAGCAGGGCCTATAGCGCGAAAGCCAGGAACTTCCCGGCCAATGGTGCCATGCGGTAGCGATACTTCAGCGGCGATGTATCCTTGCCAGCCCGCTTTCGCTCCAGCAGTCCGAACGCGGCGAGCGGATCGAGGATGCGCACGGCAAAGATGACCGATGCGGTCTCGTGATTCTGCGGACCCTGCTCGAGCGCAAAGGGCAGGACAACATCCTCGAGCAGGTCCTGTGGCGCGCGCCATTTCTTCGCGACCGTTCTCAGACGATACAACGTGTATGCAGCCTGGTACTGCAGCTCGGACCATTGCAGGGGTCGACCATACGACAGATTCAGCTTCTGGAAAACCGTGCAGAACAGCAGGTGATAGAGCGAGCCGGCGCGCGCGGGGTCGAGCAGTGCACGGCCGGTGTCAGTGAGTTCGAATCGATTCGAGGCCGGCTCGAGCAGACCTGCGAACTCGCAGGTGACGCGCAGCATCTGGAGCGGAAACACGTCCTGCTCCGTGATGCGTTTCGCCGCGCCGAAGTAGCCGACCATCACCTCATCGAGCTTCAGACGACCGAGCATTTCCTTGACGACCTCGAGCTTGAGGTTGCCTGCCTGCGTGGCACCCAGCGCGCCGTCCCGTTCCTGTGCAAGGCCGAGGAGTGCGCGAGCATTGATGATCCAATCGGTATGCGCAACATCGTTGGCTGGCAGATCATCGCGAAAACGCACGGCTCCGTCGCGTTTCAACCAGTCGCTGTTCAGCAGCTCACGCACCTGCACGGGCGAAAGGCCGCCGAGGTGCGGCTGCGGCACACAATTGTAATCGCCCATCCGGTTCTGCAGTTGGCGACTCAGAGCCTCCTGAAACGCATCGCGATCGGGGTTCGGCCCGAGTTCGGACATCGCCGCCAAGAGTGCGGCCTGCATGTGCGAACCGACATCGTCGAACATCGCAACATCACGGTCGGGATCGCCATCGGTCTCAGCATCGCTGAAGTCATACAGGGCCTCATCGCCGAAGTCGATATCGTCCGCATCATCATCGAACTCGAGAGCGGACGATTCATACGCCGACGCTTCTCCCGCGTATCGAAACACCACACCGCTGTCCGGATCGGTCCACACGATCGGCTTGACCGGATTGCCTGTGCGCTCCTCCCGGAGAAGCGCATCGCGATGCGCCTGCACGAACGACGGAAACGCGCGGAGCAGCGCGATCAGGTCCTCGATGTCCGCGCGCGAGACGCCGCCGCCCGGCGTATTCACCGTCATGAGCTCCGGGTATGCACTCGGTCCCGCGACTTCCCAGTGATGGACGCGCGCTTCACGCAAGGCATCGTGACCGGCGACGGGTGAATCGAACGTCAGCGAGATCAGCCGACCTCGCAGGCCTTTGAATCCGTCCGTCGGCTCCACCAGCATCGTCCGCTCGAAGAGATCCCATGGATCCGAGTACAACGCCAATCCAAACACTTCGCCGGCGTTGCCGAGCATGCTGCACGTCCACACGCGCCCCGACGGCAGTTCGGCCCGCGGCGCCTGCAGGTTCGACGCATCATCCCACGGCGCGGAACGGTAGAACGCCGCGGCCGCGGCGAACACATCGCCCACCAGCGCGCGCGGCAGCTCCCACGCATTCCACAGCTCTGCATGACAGACAGGCGGCCAGTGCGAATGCCCCGCGAGATGCTGCATCGCGCCGAGCGCCGCATTCGCGAGCTGCGGCATCTCATCGGTTTCGACCACAACATCGCGGGGCTGCATCAACGGCACGAGCGCGTCGGCGACTTCCGCGTGCCGCACGCGCAGCACCTGCGGGTACACGCCGGTCTCGCGCGCGGCGTCGACGACTGCACTCTCCAGCGCCTTCGCCACATCCGACGCCTCGCCGCCGAGCCGGCCAAGGAGTTCGTGCTTCAGAATCAGATCACCCGCGGTCACGAGCAGCGCGACCGGGCGTTTTGCCGACCGATCCTCGATGCCGATCATCAGCGGCACCGCATCGACCGCCCACGCCCGCTCCGACGTGGCCGCGTCCCGCAGCATCTCGCGCTGCGAGCGCTCCTGCGCGATTTCGGCTTTGGCGCAGCACTGCTTGTATTTCCTGCCCGAGCCGCAGGGGCACGGTTCATTTCGGCCAGTCATGGTAGTTCGAGGTGCAGAGGTACGATGCTGTTCTGGACATCGACGCGTAAACGATACGCGCCTGAATGATACAAGTCGGCCCCGACCTGTATAGGCACGACGTGGTTTTGGCATCGCGACGGTGCGGTGCGGCGGGCTGGCCCGTCAGCGGCGCGTATGGCCCGCTGTCGGTC